>Ga0326727_10001316_pt1 | contig 93004 bp, 62 predicted proteins | sample MB2enrmetagenome_FD_207643 | JGI IMG/M metagenome (GOLD analysis project Ga0326727, IMG submission 207643) | Lab enriched peat soil microbial communities from McLean, Ithaca, NY, United States - MB29MY | ecosystem: Environmental > Terrestrial > Soil > Wetlands > Peat | place: USA: New York... | reverse complement strand
AGCTCAGACCGCCCCGCCTGCACGGTATCTACTATCGATGGACAGGGTTTATCGAAGGAAAAAGAACAACGAAGACTGTCACCAAGGAAGTGGCGCAGGAATGCATACGGCGCATTCGCAATTACCGTAGGCTCCAGAGAGACATCGAGACACTTCTAGGAAAAGCTCTCGCCAACGCGCCATGGACATCCCGTTCCACGTTGCCGCAAAGGAAATCGAAGCGGTCCTGAGCCAGCGAGCCAAACTTGTGGGTAATTGAAAGCTGGTGAACCGATCTTTTCCGGTTTAATTTCAGGACCGACACTTCCCCACAGATAAACGCAAAGAGCACATATGCGATCGCGCATGGAAAGGGGAGGTGTGGGATGGGCGGTGGAAATCCCCAATGCGAAAAAATGCAAGAATTGGAAGCCAGATTGCGCATGGATATATTAGGGGGCACTGCCAAGAATTGGATGGGACAGGACACTAGTGCTTCCTGGTGACGAGTCCGTAAGAAACCCAACCGCAGGCCAAAATGAATAGGGCGGCGTAGGAGGCCAAATTCGCCCGGTACACGCCTCGCCGAACGACTTCCGGGTCCAAAGCCTTCCAGGTTCGAATACACACCTTTGATTCTATCCACACCGATAAGAAAAAACACGGCACGAGGAGCACGGCCGCTGCGGTGGGTATTATCCATTTAAGGTCTTCGCCTTCAGGCCCGATCCACGCACTGCCCAAAATCAAGCCGGCCACTTGAAACACCGGCGCATCGAGGTTCCAATGCCATTTGTCGGCAGCAGATCCCACCGGGAAAACGACCGCGAATTCCGCCGCCAACATAATCAACCAGGCCAATGGAACGCCGACCGCCGTGGAGAGGACATTCGCCCCAGTGATCCCTTTGAACGCATCCCCGTAGGATAGTGATACCCAGCGACGTATAAGCAGCGCCTCCAAAACAATCACAGGGCCTAAGGCCAAAAGCATTAGAGGCCACTCGATTATGATCATCGGCAGGCCAACGTCCGCAAGCGCGATCATTCCGCTTCTCCGCAGAGGCAGAGGCGGGGGCGGTACATGCCCAGCATCATCCAATCCCTTCAGCACCGGATCCCTCACATTTTGGCGGCTGAATAATGTTTCTTTCTGATCAGGCGTCAATTTTGCCGCAGCTTTTTCGTCTATAACTTTGTGGACATCGACTCCCTCGGTGCTGAATGTTTCTATCTTTTCCTCCAAGGCGATGTACCTTTGCTTTCCTACCGAGAATTCCACCCATGGATGGTTAACCTGCTCTTTCAGTATCATGGGGGCTCTTGTCGTAATAAGGGTCGCTCCGCCAGATTGTTTCTGCGCCTGCATATGCTGTGTCAAAAGCAAACTCGCCCCGAGTATTCCAGCTCGTAGACTCTTAGCGTTAGGTTTTCTAAATCTTCTCATCACTTGACGTGCGTATGAATCTCGTCCGCAACACGGTTGCTTCCGATCAATGGTGTCTTGATTGATGGTCATATCGAAGTCCTTCTTCGCGATTTATTCAGCCGCACCTAAACGATATCGCGGCGCCGCATCGGTTCGCGCGGCAGAAGCGCTCAGCGCAGACGATGCTTGGCTCCGCCAAGCCTCTCTGGCCTTTCGAAATCGTGGACTCCACGCGCTGAAGCCGGTCGTCATTATACCCTCCGACGTGCGCCTCTCGGATCTCGCATCGAGCCGCTCGCCGATCTTGTGGTGTGGTCGAAGGCCGGAAAGGGCATTCTCCCGCTTTCCGGCATATTAGCAACAGGCCCGAAGCCGAAGAGTCTGCTCAAGGATGGCGACGCAGGAGCCACCGCGCAAGCGGCGCGACCGTCCCTGACGGGATCGTGAGCGAAGGGCTGTGGGGCATGTGGCAGGTTTGAGTTCAACAGCCCCGGGTCGCATGACTTTAGCTCAAAGCGTATTTTTATCAACAACCTTCCTCATCGTCTCTGGGTGTCCGTAAAGCGTAAAGCTGTAATTCCCTGCTGAACCCGTGAATTGCACAGCATTGATCTGCGGCGTTTGTGCCACGACGGATGTCGCGCACAGAGTGAGCGTCAACCATAGCGCTACAATGCCGCAACGAATGCAACACTTCACCGGGGCTGAAAAGCGCCCGGTGCGCCCGTTGATGGCGCCCGCGAATCTCTTCCACGCTTGGCTTGCTAGAACCACCTCCAAACCCCGGCTCATCATAGATCCGCCTCTTGGGGTAACGCGTGCGCGTTCCCCGGTTGTTGAAATCTTTCGGTATTTCAATTCGTCGCAAGGTGCTGAACCACACGACTTCAATTCCAGGAACGCACCACGTTCGAGAATTCCATAAAGGCTGCGAGAATAAATTTGAGGCCGCCGCACCCAGCGTTCATGCGGGTACCCAAAGGCCGACTTCGATGACGGCGAAAATTGATCGACGAGGTTCAGAGCGGCGCCCGTTAGAGGTTTCCAGTGGCGGGCGATGTGCCGACCCTTACGGTAATGGCATCGGCGGGGACATATACCAGTCTAGATCCGTCCTCCATGATCCAACGATTAACCGCGCACCCGAATTGCTGCGCCTGATGGATTTGTGAAGAATCGAATTGCGCCAGGTCATTGCCATCGTCCCAAACAGGCCGACCCGCAGCCCAATTCGTTCCTGAAGCGACGCTTGCACCGTTCGTCTCCAGGAAAAATGCGAAGACGATGTAGTACACGCCACTCTCCACGGGCGCGCGCCCGTTGATCTGAGCATTCCAACTAGAATCGCCAGGGCGAAGGTGGGAAATCATCTTCCAGGAATCTTGGTGGCGTCCCCACGAAGGAGTCTCGATCAAAGGCGCTACCGCGAAACCCGGCCCTAGATTCAAGACACGCAAAGTGATTGTCCCGCGCAAAGCACCGCCGGGATCCACATTCACGGTCTTGTTCTCTCCGGAGATTCCCGCGAATGATCCGCCGCCTGACAAAATCCGAATCGTGCCAATGCCATGCGCCCAGGCCATCGGCCGTGAGAAGTCAGCGCTTGTGCACTGTGCTTCTGCCGTGACCTCCGCCGCGCCTCCGCGGAAGGTCGGCTCGCTTGCTCTAACTGATGCGGCCGAGGGAGCCGAGACTTGGTTCGGGATCGCGAGTGTGTCAATAAGCCGCTTGACGCCTCTCTGTTTGCGGGCGATGCGGTCGACCGCCGCTTTCTCAAGTTCCGTGTTCACCGTGCCTGGCAGCGTTACCACGCCACCTTGCGTGCGCACCCGGATATCGCGCGTCTTGAGCAACAAATCTGCAAAGAGTTTCCACTCAATTCTTGATGTAATGGCCTCGTCATCTGCACTGGGGCCGTCCGCGAGCGCTGCTGGCTGGATTGGCTGGGTAGAAGGCGCCGTGAGGGGCTGCGCACGGGGCGCCTCGCCGATCTCCCCCGCTGATGTGATGCGCCCGGCGGCGAGATCCTGACCCGCACCGACGACCGTCAACTCGTACGTCGCAGGGCCAGCGCCCGTCTGCGGATTCCAGACGTCAATCTTGATTCGGTCTCCGCCGTTCAGCGTCCAGTGGCCTTGTCCGTATGCCCCGCCGAGTCCGGTTACCTCTATCTCATGGGGCGTCCAGCGCTCTACTCGCAGCGTGATCGGTTGAAAGTCACCAAGCTTCGATGCCGCAAGTTCACCCTGCGTGTCCGTCGCACGGCGCGCTATCCACCTCGCGGTGTCGTTCCAGATATCCAGGTAATCCGAGTCCTGGTCCGTAGGTTGAGTACCGAAGCCTTCGCCTTTGATGATAAAGGTCTGGTCCGCTCGCGGGTACACCGGTGTCACGGACGCGATGTGCGGCGGTGTGAGGTCCTTGCTCGTGCTGCCAACGGTCAAATCGTACGAGGCGGGGCCGGCGCCTGTCTGCGCGTTCCACACGTCGAAACCGACTTGGTCCCCAGCGTGATATGGGCACGGCCCCTTGGAAGGCCAGTGGAATCCAGTTACCACAATTTCGACGTCCGTCCAGCGCGCCACACGGAGCGGGCCCTCTCCCCCGTCGCCTGCCGTCGGGATTGCCCCACAGCCCCGTCCGGGTCCCGAGTCCTCGATAACGATGCGTCCCTCGTTCCGCTCGGTGGGGGATTCGTAGTTTCCAAAGTGCCGTCCCGTGATGGTTACCGCCTCTGTTGCCCCCGCAACAAGCGGCGAAACGGACGTAATAACGACCGCGTTGTCCTCGCACGGGGCATCGAAGGTGGCAAGAGCGCCGTGCCCTGGGCGAATAAAGCCGTGAAGCTTGGAGTCGCTACCCGGGTAGTAGCCCACCGCCGCGTCCCCGGCGGCTAGGGCTGCGCAGATCACTCCTTGAAAACGGCCAGGCCTCAGGCTCGCCGAATTGAGTGCGTCGGAAGCGCCATGCGCGTCGCGAGCAGGGACCTGTGTGGCGCCCTGGGCGCCGAGGTAGCACGCCGTGATCTCCTCCTCACCGGTGGCTCCGCTCGGCTGGAGATGGATCTCTGGAATACTGAAAGTCGCGTAAGCGCCGTGGGCGTCCCGGATAAACACGTCACGATTCCTTCCGTACCAGCCCACGACTGCCCCGTCATTAGTGACGTTCTGCGGGTGGGCGCCTTCCCAAGGAGTATTGCCCGCCAGCGGCAGGTCGCAGACGGTTATTGTCCCGTTGGCGTCGCGCAAAAAGCCATGTTCAGCCCCCGAACTGTATGAGTGCACACGACTATTGTTGACCACGTTGGGCGGATCGTTGTAGGTCCCGGTAATTTCACCGGAGTCGTTTATGCTCTCCGGGACTGTGCCTCCGCTGCCCGGAACGTCGAACGCAAGAAAGGTCCCAAGCCTGTCACGCAGGAACCCGTGTTCCACGTTCTTCGCATCGATGAAGTAACCAATTATGGTTCCTCGGTCGTTCATTCTGGAAGCCACGGTGCCTTGTCCGGAGCGGAACTCGGGGTGCGCCATCACGGGTGGGCGAAGGCCTTCACCGGCGCCGGGCGCGTCCAGAGTGGTAAGGGTTCCGTTGGGATCGCGCACAAAACCGTGGTGCAGTAGTTTTTCGTCGATGTAATATCCAACAATCGTGCCGTCGTTGTTGATGTCCGTGGCGAATGTGCCTTGCCGTTGGCGTTCCCCTGCCCCGGGTGCGTCGAACACCGTGATGCGGCCCCGCGTGTCGCGCACAAAGCCGTGCGCCACCGCAATCGAGTCGATGCAGTATCCCGCCACTTCGCCGCGCTTGTTGATGGCGCTGGGAAATGTTCCTCGAGGCACGAGCCGGGAAATTGCAAGTACGTGGATCGACAAGCCCAGCACGGCCATTGCGCCCAGAGCTACCCTCTTAAATAGCGTCGTGATGTGATATATGCGTTTAGCGTTTCGCTGCGAGCCATGCCCGATTCTTGTACCTCTTGTGTCAGACATTGATGAGGGTTCTGGCTGTTGAGCATTCATACAATTCACTCCTCGCCCGAAACTTCAAGCGGCCCGAGAGGCAGCAATCTGCACCGCCCCCCCGAGACTGACTTTATTGGACATCCGAGACCTTGCCGTTAACGAAGGTGACTTTCAGGTCTTTGTAAACGTAGATTTGCTTCAACCCCAGATTGACGGTCTTCTCCGGCTGGCCAAAAGCTGTGACCACCTGATCGATTGTCTCTCCCATTTGGATTGAGGCAGGCTGAGTCTGCGCGGACTGATCCGGCTGCGGTGCAGGTTGCTGATCTCCGGTTGCGGGGTTCGAGTTGTCGGCCGCGAAGACCTCGCCAATGGTATCCTCGACTTTCGATGCGTCGGCTGTCTCCAAGTAGCCCTTTGCAAACTGGAACTCCACCTCGGACTTGTAGTAAGTGGGTGGATTGGTCTGGTTGCAGGTGTCGCAGGCCACAACACCAAAGGAGATTTTATCCTTCTTCATATCCACGGCGATGTTCGACGGGTACACCTTCTCGCCTGCTTTGAAATATCGCGTGTCTGATGCGTTCGTCTTGTCATCGGGCAGGAGACCGGCGCCCGGAATGTGGCCCTTCAGAAAACCCAGGCCTCGTTTCCCGGCTTCCTCCTTTCCCTTCGTGCACAAAAAACTCGGGGTTTTGAGGCTGCCATTCTCATACTTTGACGGACAGGCCTTGACGGCCCCCCACGGAACCCCCAGGAGTCCTCCCTTCTGAATGACGAGCACAGTACCCTCCTCGAGCACCGCGGGACCGTTCGAGTCGGAGCCCATTTTCACGCTTTTGTACTGCGCCTGAAGCTGCTCCAGCAACGAAGGCGCGGCATCCTGTCCGGCGGCGAGAGGCCACGGAATCACGGCCCCAACCACTAAAGCGATCACTGAAATAGTCATCTGAAGTTTCTGGCGCATAGCTGTGTCCCCCTTCAAGAATTTGTGCTTCGAGACCAGGCATTATGCCGGGCCCGTGCTCGACTGGAAAGCGCGAACGCGGGCGGCGAGGCGCTCCCAGTATCCGAATAACTAACCCGCTTCCCTGCCCGCCTGCCGCTCGGCGGGCGAGAAAAGTCCAAACTGCGGCCAAACTACAGGTCATTCTGCGGGACCTACTGCACCTGCGCCACGAGACTATTGGCCTTCTGCTGCTGACTCTGAATCTCGTTCGCTGCCCCCGGGTCCGGCTTCGGCGCCGCACCCGTCACGGCGGTATTGGGGGCCTTGGGCAGACCGTCTGTGCCTGATTTCTCCTGGAGTGCCTGAAGGCCGGCATCAAGCTGCTCCCGGAAGCTGTTATGCATCTCTTGCAAGTCATCGACGGCGACCATGGGTTTAGCGCCGACCCTGCAATCGTTCTTCTTGCTGCTTATCACCTTTACCTGCACTTTGTTGTCAGTCCCCGGCGCGTCGTCGATGCGGTCGATCACGTCGCCTGACGTCAACTCGCATTCTTGACCGTCCGCCGTGGCCACATCGAGATTACTGGACACGACGAAAAGACTCTGTGCCGGATCCAACGCGTCCGGCACTGGACCGCTGGTTGGCTCGGCCGGATTCGCTTCCGGCGCCGCGGCGCTGCTTGGCTCCGACTCGGAATTGGCAGCCGCTGCCTGTTGAGCCGCAAGTTGCTGTTGAACTTCGTCTGCGATCGCCTGTTTCACTACGGAATTCAGCGGTGTGTCGGTGCTGGCCGTCGAATCACCAGACGGGGGCCCTCCGTTGTCGGAGGCTGCCGCATGGGCCGCGAGCCCGGCTTGGTATGCAGCCTGCAAATTAGCCGCGAGCAGGTAGTCGGTGAGCCATAACGACGCGGTGTCGTACACGGGATACGACGTAAAGAAGCCACCGTAGAGTCCAAACCAGGGCGCGCCTGCCCAACCCCACGCGACCGGGCTGTAGTAAACCCGCATCCCCCACGGATTGTAGGCCCAACGGTAAAAGGCCGGGCGGTAAACCGGAACGTAGCGGTAGTAATGCATGGGGTGATACACTCCACGGTAATAGTACCCGTCGTACCCACGGTAGAAACCTGCATGAGGGCGCCCGCCGCGCCAAGTGGTCCGGAAATACGTGTTGCGATAGCCGCTCAATGGATGCTGCATATAGCCCGAGTGAGTCCCCGTGCTCACGATGGTGTGGCCATTGAGCTTGGTGACGATGGTGCGGTCGCCGTGCACTCCCTGATGGATAGTCATGGCTTTTGTCTGGATATCAACGACCCTCCCGTCAGAACGACGGCTTACCTGGGCCTTCGTGCCGTCCTTGAGTTGACGGTTCTCGGTGGTGCGGCTTGCCGGTTTCACCGTATGGTCTTCTTTCTTCGACTTGTCTATTTTTTTCGCGTCGTCTGTTTTTTCCGGCTCGCCTGCTTTTTTCGTCTTGTCTGTCTCCTTCGTCTTGTCTGTTTGCGTCGTCTTGTCTGTGTCCTTCGTCTTGACTGTTTTCTTCGTGTCCTCTGTTTTCTTCGCGGTGGTTATCCTCTTCGTGTTGTCTATTCTCTTCGTGTTATTGACATTCCGATTACCGGCCGCTTTTTCTGTGGCGTTTGGTCTCACCTCAGAAATTGGTTTCGCCGTAGCGACTGCCGGTTTCCGAGTCCCACCCGAAGGTCTGACCTGATCCTGCGGCTGTCGCTGCTGCTGCGCTACGGGCTGGCTCGGCGCCGGGGTTGGCTTGGCCGCCGGGGCAGTTTTCACTTGCGTAGCGGGTTTGGCAGGCGCCGGCGCGTTGGTCTTCTTCTGGCTGCCCCAGGCGAGCGCAGAAGAGATCATCAAAACCAAAAGTATCGTCGACTTTTTTAGTATTCTTTTGTTTGTCATGTTTAAGCTCCTCATGATCTCTTGCTGTTTGTCTGAGCCGTTTTGCTTGCGACTTCAATGAGGAGAACGGATGGAAATCAGAAATTCCATAAAACTCCGCCTATCGTCCTGGAATTTTTGTTTCGCCGTCTCAGGCTGAGCCTGCGAGGGCGAAAGTGCGGCGCTGCGGGCCGGTTGAGCGCCGGGGCTGGCTTGGATTCAGATGCGACACCGGGCTGCTGCAAGCCGGATTCGGCGGCGACGGCACCGTGGCCTGTGCAATCTCACTTAGGAGGTTAGGTTGTGCTACCCAGGGGCAAAAGGTGCAACTGCGTTCGGAAACGGCGGCGGTGAAGCCTGTGTAATCTTGCTGGACAGGTTGCGGTTCGCGGCTGAGGGGACTAAAACTGATGCGGAGGGGTTGCTGGGACCGCCCGCAATTGTGGTTCCTGCTATTGAGGGGTAGCCTGCTGCACTTGCGACTGGGTTTGATCGGCCTGCTGCTGCTGCGCCGAGAGTTGCGCCGCGGCCCCGGAGTCCGGCGCCGGCGGTGGAACTTCTCCTGCCGTTGTACCGGTGTCGGGAGGCTTAGGCAGGCCGCCTGTGCCACCGTTGTCGGCCAGCGTTTTCAGTCCGTCATCAAGACGTTCCAGCAACTGATTGTGCATTTCCTGGAGGTCCTGAACGCCGATCGCGACTGTCTGCCCGGTGGGGCAATCCGCTTTTTTAGTGCTCTGGATGGTGACGGTGACGTTTTGGTTAGTGTCCGGCGTGTCCGAGAGCCGCATCACCACGTCACCGGCAGTCAGGCTGCATTCCTGGCCGCTCGTGGGCACCGAGACGTCGAGGTTGGTAGCCACTACGAAAACACGCTCGGCCGGATTCAGCGCATCCGGCACCTGCTCGCTGGCTGGCGCAGTCTGTGCAGCGGCCTGGGGATTGGCAGCCGCATCCTTTTCTGCCGCTAGTTGACGTTGCACCTCGTCCGCGATCGCCTGTTTCACTTCCGGACTCAGAGGAGTCTGGTTAATGGCTGCTGGACCACCGTCGGAAGGCGCGCCGGAGTTGTCGGCTGGCGGTGGGCCCGCTGCAGCGGCTGCGGCCGCATTGGCCTCAGCTTGGGCTTGGTACGCAGCCTGCAGATTAGCCGCGATCAGGTAGTCTGTCAGCCACAGGGAGGCGCTGGCATACACCGGATACGGCGTGAAGAAGCCCCCGTAGAACCCAAACCAAGGCGCACCAGCCCAGCCCCAGGCCATCGGACTGTAGTAAACCGGCGATACCCACGGGTTGTAGGCCCAACCGTAAAAGACCGGGTGGTAGTAATAGCCGGGGACATACCCGTAGTAACGCACGCCATGGTAGTAGTACCCGCGATAGACCCGTGCATAAGAGCGCCCGCCTACAACGTAGGTCCGCTGATAATACGTCCTGCCGTTACGGGTCAGGTAGGCACGCTGCACGTAGCCGCCACCGCTTTGATCGGCCTGCTGCACCACGAGTTGCGCCGCGGCCCCGGAGTCTGGCGCCGGCGGTCGAACTTCCCCAGCCTGGGTCTGAGTATCAGGAGCCTTCGGCAGACCGTTGGTGCCGGCATTTGCCGCTAGTGTTTGAAGCCCGGAGTCAACCTGCGCGTGAAAGCTGTTGTGCATCTCCTGCAAGTCATCGACGGCAACCAGCGGCATTGCCCCGACGGTGCAATCGTCTTGCTTGCTGCTCATCACGCTGACGCGCACACTGCTGCCTGTGGGATTATCATCGATGCGGGTGATGACGTCTCCGGGCGTAAGTTCGCATTCCTGACCCTCCGCCGTGGTCACGCCGTGATTACTGGACACCACGAAAAGACGCTGTTTGGGATCCAGGGCCGCTGGTGGGACCTCGGCAATCGCCAGAGTGGCGGCGTCCGGAGGGGTCTGGGCAGCCGCGCTTTCTTCCGCGAGCTGACGCTGTACTTCCGCGTCAACCATTTCTTTTATTTGATCGGGGCTGAGTTGAGCTTGGGCGGGCGCTCCACCCTCAGGGCGCTGGCTACCGGCTCGGTCCGCCTCGGCGCGAGCTTGGGCCTCCTGCTTTCCTTCGTAAGCGTGTTTCAGGTCTTCCGCGAACAGGTAATCGGTAAGCCAGAGTGTTGCCGAAGGGTAAAAGGGTGCAGGGGCAAAGTAGCCTCCATAAAACCAGCGGGGGTCGGGGCCCCAGCCCCAATTGTAATATACCGGGGCTCCCCAGGGATTGCAGGCCCAATTATAGAATACCGGGTGATAGTAATAGCTTGGCACGTAACTGTAATAATGTACGCCGTGGTAAAAGTGGTCGCGGTAAACGCGCGCGTAAGCATGACCATGATCCCAGTAAGTCCGCTCATAGTAGGTGCGGCCGTTGCGGGTCAGGTAGGAAGGCTGCACGCAGCCGCCACCCCGGCCCGTGGACACGATAGTGCGACCGTTGCGCTCGGCCACGACTGTCCGGTCACAGTGAAGTCCATAATCGATCGTCATCCCATTGGCGTGGATCGTCGCCACCCCCCCGCCTGGACGAAACGTGGCGCTGGCGGGGTGTCCAGAGAGATCAGTGAAGGTTTTGGTGATTCTGGAAGCGATATGCGGCGCGGTTGTGGGAAGCGGTGTGTGGCCGCCCGCGGCTGGCCGGTTCGCCGTGCCCGTGGCTGGCCGATTCGTCTTGCCCGTCGCCGGCCGCTTGCTCGGGGTCGATTTGCCGGTCTTTGCTGCTGGGGGCGCAGGCTTTTGGGCTGCAGGTTTGGCAGGCGCAGCAGGTTTGCGGGCCGGCCCGGTGGGCTTCGTTTGGGCACCCCATGCGAGCGTGGAGAAGATGATTAAAACCCAAAGGATCGTCGACCTTTTCAGTATGCTTTTGCCGAGCATGCGTAAGATTCTCACGATCGATGCTTCGCCTAAGTCAAATTTTTGCAAGATCACTATCCAAAACGTAACCAGCGTGTTACTTCGGCGGCGGGGGAGGCAATTTGGGCGGCGCTGCGGGCTTGGACACGACGCCATGAGAAGGCGTTGCTGGTTGCCCCCTCCTTGTAGCCGGCGCTGCACCGTGCCCCGCCGCAGCGCCGTGCGTTGTCATTAGCGAGTGCGCCGCACCCTGGCTGTGTTGGGTGCCCACCGTTTGCGGTCCTGCGAGTTGGCCGACAATCCCTCTGGAGTGCATGGCATTCTCGACCAACTGCGCAGCTTGCTCTGCGCGTTCCTGAGCCTGGGACTGCATGGGGCCGGCCTTCTCGGCAAGGGCCTGGAATAATGCCAGCGCCCCCTTCAAGTCCCCGCTTTTCTGGATTCGATTCGCCGCATCGTACTCTGCCTGATCAGCCTGCACCTGGAGTGCCGCGAGTTGGTCCGCCACTCCCTGGTCCGGCGGTAGCGCCGGAATTTGCCTGTTCGGGGCGCTGGTATCGGGCGCGTTGGGCAGACCGCCTGTCCCGGATTTCTCTGCCAGCATCTGGAGACCGGAATCAAGCTGCTCCTGGAAGGTGTTACGCATCTCCTGCAAGTCATCGACGGCGAGCTTTGTGATAGCCCCGACGCTGCAATCATTTTGCTTGCTGCTCATCACGATGACGCGCACCTTGTTGTCATTCCCCGGCGTGTCATCAATGCGGGCGATGACGTCCACAGGCTTGAGTTCGCATTCCTGTCCGCCCACCATGACCACACTGAGATTACTGGACACCACAAAAACACGCCCGGCCGGGTTAAGTGCGCCAGGTACCTGAGCGCCGCTCAGTTCGGCCGGGGGATTCGCAGCCTCGGCCTGCTCAGCCGCGAGTTGCTGCTTCACCTCGTTGGCGATTACCTGTTTCGCTCCAGGACTCACCATAGTTTGAATGTTCGCCACTGGGCCGCCCTGTGGCGACGCTGTGAGGTGTTCGGCTGGTGGCTGATCCGCTTCGAGACCGGCTTCATAGGCGGCCCGCAAATCGCCCATAATCAGGTAATCTGTCAGCCATAGCGTCGCAGAAGGGTAGTATGGGGCTGGAGCGAAGTAGCCACCGTAGAACCAGGGTGCAGAACCCCAACCCCAATTGTAATGAATCGGAGGCGTCCATGGATTGAAGGCCCATTCGTAAAATGCCGGGGAGAAGTGGCGGACCGGAACGTAGCCATAGTACCGCACCCCTTGGTACTCGAACCCGCGGTACAGCTTTGTATAAGTGCGGTTGCCGACTAAGTAGGTTCGCTGAGAATATGTCTGGCCGTTGGCACTGAGCACGGGACGCTGCACATATCCCGAGTGAGGCCCCGTGCTCACGAGGGTTCTTTGTTTCTGCTCGGAGGCGATCGTTCGCCCGCCGTCAAATCGATAATTGACCGTCATCCCGATGGTACGCATCGTTGCCACCCGCCCGTCGGGGTAAAGCTGAACAGTCAGCAGATTAGGCGGAGCAGGAGTGGCTGGCGGCACCCTGACCTCTGCGGTCTCTGCGGGAGGATTGAGGTCCGCGGGGGCCGGGCCCGCCTCAGAATTCGGGGGCTTCGGACGAATCAGGGTGCGGACAGCCGCCTGCACGAGAGGACGCAACTCGCCTTGGTATTCCAGCACCAGAGGAGCTATCGCGATCAGAACGAGCGCCAGCGCCACACCCCACCTCCAAGCGGTCTTCATAGGGGTGAAGAAGTTTGCAATACTCCCCCAGCTAAAAACTCTCTTTGGCGGCTGGTCGCTTTGGGGAACATGGGAGTGGGTGGGTTCGGAGCGCAGGAAGCCCTCCAGCCAGTTATCAAGTCGAGTCTCAGTCTGATTCCACCCGGCCTCAGGCTCAGGCGGACTCAGGCTCTCGAAGTTGAGGAGGCGACTCCGAAGTTCAGCGCATGCCGCGCACTGCGATAAGTGATCATTGACGGCGTTCCGCTCCGGCTCGCTCGCCGCTCCTTCGATTACGGCCAAAAGCGTTTCGGCGTCTGGGCAGGGACTCACCGCCCGGGCCTCCTTTTTGCGCAGTTGAGGCGCCAGCCTTTCCACGAAGTTGTCCTCGTTCCAATCCGTCATTTTAGTGGAGTGGTCCCCTTCACCTTTAGCCAAAGCATCCGCCGCCCGTTTTGCAGGTGGGATTTCACCGCATCAATCGAAAGAGCCGTGCGCGCCGCGATTTCCTCATAGGAGTATCCCTGGATTATCATTTCCAGGCAATTCCGTTGTTCGGAAGGCAGGGACGCCATTTCTTTCCGCACTTCCGCGACCATCAAGTGCAAGTCAGGCGCTGTCTTCTGCGCTCCCATGGCGACCGCTTCGGGGAGGAGTTCACTGTCAACAACTCTTTCCGAACGGCGTTTCCGCCACTCATCAATGCAAACATTCTTCGCAATCCGCATGAGCCAGCCTGAAAAATTGCCCCCCTGAAAACTATGCACCTTTCGGTAGATGCGGACGAAGGTCTCTTGCGTCGCGTCCTCAGCGGCGGCACTATCGGCAAGGAACCCCCGGCACGCCATATACACCCTTCTGCGATGCCTCGCGAACAGTTCCGCAAAGCAGTCACTGCTACCCGCCTCCTGAAAACGGCGCACGAGTTCTTCGTCAGGAATCGCGGGCGCCACTTGTGCGCTACCAGGCATAACGTATGAAATTCGAAAATTCCATAAGGCCGAAAGAGATTTTTTGGCTCGATGCCACGGAAGAGTGTTGAAGATGGTCTTGGCTGAACGTAGAATCAACAAGATGCGACGTGTGTGTGCTTGTAAGTTCTTGATTCTTTGTAGAAAAGTTCTCTTCTTCGAAATGCCTCATGAATGAGAATAGGTAGATCTGCATTCTTATGTTTCCCTCTACGACACGACCCTCTGCGTGAACCGATGTGGATTACGGATATATTGGACAAGTGTAAGGACGTTTAGAGGGACAGACCAAGCGTGGTCACGACCAGACATGACGAACTCCCGTGAGGGGCAGCAAGAAAGTTCAACCCGGGTGCGTTTAGATCGCCGCCCGCGCAGGAGTTCGGGCGGATGCCAAACAAACGATACCCAGGCAGCGCGAAGTTGTCAACAGCGCGTCTCCGGTTTCATTAACGGTACGCCCTGTAGTCGTCAGAATACGTGAGAAAACTATTGGTATGACGAGACTTACATGGCTTGGTGGAAAATCTGGAGAGGCCCCAGGATTGGGGCTTGGATTTTTTGCGATCAAGTTCTAAGGTGGAACCCGCCCATGAAGCCGTTGCAAACCTTTTGATTTCGCTGAGAATTCTAAAGCGCCGTCCCATCACGCCCACTCCTGTCGGGGTCATCGGGAGTCAACGTAGGAACTAACGCATCAAGTAGTTGGGCGCCCCCGCCAAAGCGAACCTCTGAAACATGCAGGTCTGGCCTCGAATTGAGCAAATCAGTCCTGCCTTGTCGCCAAGGCATGTTTAACATATCTGCCGATGACAGCCCAACCCGCAAGTTGAGCCGGATTCGGAACGAAAAACGCCCATCCATTCCGGAATCCGAACCAGCCCAAGGTGGGCGAGTCGACGGGCGGGCGACCTCCTGTCCGCAATCATGGGATTTGCTGAACAGGGAGATCCGGGTCGCCAGATGTACGGGTGGGCCGTTACGGGGGCCTTTTTGGGGCAAGCTGTCTGGAACCCCGAAACAGATCGCTCCAAAACGAGCAGTGTGGTATGTTTAGGCCGTCAGCAACGGCCAAAGAGGAATTTCTGGTCAACCATGGGCATGAGCTGGAGAGCCATTATCGCTGCCTTGGGGACTGCGGCTGACCTCGTCCGCTCAGCGAAGAACCTGCGTGAAACCGTCAGCGACCTAAGCGACAGGCGGGAGGCTCTTTCTCCCCCGGCGCCTGAGCAGGGCAATCAAGCGGCGGCCGCGCTTGCGGAAATGCGCGCGAGAATGGAGAGGGTTGAAGCTGGCGAGGCCAAACAGGCCGAACTCATCGCGAAGATGGCCGATCAAGATCAGGCCCTATGGAACCAGTTACAACACCTCGCCGCACGTGTGGATAAGATCTTCTGGATTGCCCTGGTGGCCCTGATCTTCTCCTCTTTGCTGATTTTGCGCGAACTTATCCGTCTACTCTTCTGAATCAACCCCAGAGCCGACTATAAGCGGCGAACGTGCACCAAACCATATGATGGTTTGGGTTTAACGTGACGGGTCCTCCTCAACTGAATTCTCTCTCGTTTCACTAGGCAGAAGAAAGCTCGGTCACGTCAGTCCTGCGCGGGTGCAGGGCACAAGTACTGCTAGGCCGCTTCTCGTCAAAGTGCGCGGCTTGCAGAGCTGCTGGCGATTGGTAAACGGTAGCCGACTTATGGGGAGTAATGTGGAGAAACCTCAGGAACCGTTTTCAGGTGAGGCACTTGGACCACCATTGTTGCCGCGGACTTATGCCAGCCCAGGTCGCGGCAATCATGCCACTTCGTGTACCTCGTATTTCAATTAGCGTGGCAATCGTCCAACTTCTAATTCAAACGGCGCACGGCCAGTTTCCTGGCTGCTCAAGCGTCGGTCGCGAGCTGGTCCGAGGCGCGGATGCCCACAATTCGTGACGTTGTGATGGTCCGAAATACGGGATGCCAGAATTCCAGGTGCATGCCTCTTCCGAGAAACCGCAGCTTCAGCATCGAGCCGCCCCACGTGGACCCCGCGATTCTCACCGCGACGGGATCGGGACAGTACCGCGGGTGGCCCCAAATCAGTTCCTTGCCGCCATTGCCCACCAAGATGGTGTACCAACGATTCTGCGTCTCCACTTCCAACCGCGCGCCCTCGGATAAATCTTCCAGGCACACACCACCTTCAATCTCCGATTGCACGATGTTCCGATTCACCTCGTCACTGAAGTTGCGATGAGGCATGAAGGGTTTGGGATCGGGGACCGACGCCGTGATATGCATTCTCGTTTTCTCCGCCTGCCTTCTGCCTAAACATAAGATGCTGGCTTGAGTGTTTCCGCTACGACTCATCACTGACGGCGTATTCAACCCCCTTGAGCGCATTGCCCAAGGTAAGCTGGCCGGTAAAATCCATGAGAGTGAGACCGGCCGCCTGACGGCAGACATTATAGTTTACGACCATGGTTGCGAAGCATCTTTCTTTGAATTAGCCCCCGCTCGCTGCCTGTAACCCCGCCAAGCCGGGCCTCTTACGACGGAGACCGGACGGAGGCTACCTAAAATTCTTGATCAATACCGCGTCGGTCGGTTCCGTACCGCGCGAGAGAGCCAAGCGGCCGTCGCCAGACCAGTCGAAATAGAAAATCCTGTCCGAAGTGAAATGCGTTACGGGCGTCGGCGGACCGCCCGCCACCGGTTGTTCCCAGACGTTTCCCACGCCATTCACGCTGTTGATGAAAGAGATGGCGCGGCCATCGGGGGTCCAATGAATGGAGACACCACCGATAGTAACGGGCAGCGGGAAAACCTTGGTGGGTTGACCCCCCGTGAAAGGAACTATCGCCAGGCTGATTGGCTGATTCTGGCCGGGACTGTAGACGCAAGCGATCCACTTGCCGTCCGGGGAGACGGATGGCAAATATGAGGTGTAGTCCGTCAACTGGGAGGCTGGGCCGCCTCCACTCGGAACCTTCATGAGAAACCTCTTACCACCCTCAGTCCGCATGAAAACCACCCACCGGCCATCCGGCGATATGGCAGGAAACATGTCTTCTTTACCCTGGGTAAGCTGTTTCAGGTTGCCACCGTCCAGATCCATGCGCCAGATGCTCCACTGGCTATTTCGGTCCGCCTGGTTGAAGGCAATGAAGCCGCCACGGAGAGAGACGGCGGGGGTGTCGGAAGCCGAGGAAGCATGGGTATTGGTGAGCCGCTGGGGGTTCGAGCCGTCCGCGCCCATTTCCCAGAGGTCGGCGCGTCCGTTACGAAAGCAAGAATAGACGATTTTCCCGTCCGGCGTCCATGCAAGGCCATGCGTGCCGTCGTAGTTCTGGTTTCCGCCGCTCAAGGTCCTGGCTTCGGACTCCTTGCCGGGTGTAGCGACCTGGAGGGTGGCAAGAGTCTGGTCTTGCAGAGCCAGCAGCGACTTTCCGTCCGCGCTTACACCCACTGCTGTGTACACCGAAAGGTCGTGCGTGATCTGGCGGGCCTCGCCTCCCTCGACCGAGACTTCGTAAAGCTGGCTGGGCCCTGACTCCCCTTGCTGACGGCCCGCCACGAGCAGGTGACGGCTTCCGGGGAGCCAGGTCAGATCCCAGATGTCTTCCCAATGCGGGCCCGCCACCGGCTGCGCCTGACCGCCTTCTGCCGCAATGGTGGTCAAGACCGGATGCGAACTATAGTGGTGATCGAATGCGAGGGTCTTGCCATCCGGAGACCACGCGGCGCGGCGGGTCACGATAAACTCGGGCTGCTTGTAGGATGCCAACACTCGCTCGCCAGAGCCGTCCAGCGAGACGGTCAACAAGCTGGACGCGCCACCGGTCCACCGCGCAAAAGCGACTCGCTGGCCATCGGGTGAGAATGCGGGTGGGCCGGAGATTTCCTTCAGGACCTTTCTTGCAGTCCCGCCCAAGGACGGCACTTGATAAAGGTCGCCGCTAGGCTTCAGATGCTCCCAGAGGACGAAGTAGACGTAGCTGCCATCGAGAGAGAATGCCAAGCCGTTACAGCGGACCTGGCCTAGCGTGGCAATCTGGACGTCACTATCCGTGGCCAGTTGCTTCAGCCAGAGGCTTTGCTTTCCTGCCGTCTCCCGCACGTAGGCCACATACTTGCCATCAGGTGAGATGTCCGCCTGTTGGACGTCTCCGCTGCCCGTCACGCGCGTAAATTCCAAGGCGGCGGGCGGCGCCGGCGCTTGGCTGGCGGCTCGATAGCGCGCATAGACCAGCGCGGCGGCGATCACCATCCCGGCAGCGATCACTCCGGTCATGGCTTTCTTGTGGCGCTTGACCATTCCCGCAATGATCTGCGAATCGGAGCTGTCGATTTGTAGCGGCGGTGTCCCCACCGCCGCCGCTGGCCCGAGCGGTGTCCCCACCGCAGGCGGCGATGAGGACATCGCCGCTACAGCATGCCTCGAATCCGTATCGCGCTTCAGGCGCTTCAGGTCAGTGCGAATCTCCGAGGCGTGCTGGTAGCGTAGCTCGCGGTCCTTATCTAGCGCCTTGTTGATTATTCGTTCGAGTTCGGCGGGACAATCGGGATTCAGCCGCACCGGCGCCGCAGGTGTACGGTTCAGAATGGCCTCAAAGATGACCCCGGAGCTGTCGCCGCGAAAGGGCAACATCCCCGTCGCCATTTCGTACAGCACCACGCCAAAGGAGAACAAATCACTGCGCGCATCCACTTCCTTGGCCCGCACTTGCTCCGGCGACATGTACGCCACCGTCCCCAGTGCCGTCCCTGGGCTGGTTAGGTGCGGCTCGTCCGCTCCGGCGGTCGGCATGGCTGTAGCGGCGATGTCCCCATCGCCGACGCTACGGCGGTCTGAGACCGCCGCCACAGTTAGCTTGGCCAAGCCGAAGTCCAGCACTTTAGCGTGTCCCCGTTTGGTTACGAAGATGTTTGCCGGTTTGATGTCCCGATGGACGATGCCCTGGCTGTGAGCTGCATCGAGGGCATCCGTAACCTCGATGGCGATCTCCAGCAGTCGATCCAACTCCATGGGCCGGCCCTGAATCTGGTGCTTCAGGGTCACGCCATCGAGGAACTCCATGGCGATGAACGCCTGGCCGTCGCATTCGCCGATGTCGTGAATCGTGCAGATATTGGGATGATTCAGGGCGGAGGCAGATTGCGCTTCGCGCTGGAAACGCGCCAGTGCCTGGGGATCTTTGGCGACCGCCTCCGGCAGGAATTTTAGTGCGACAAACCGGTGGAGGCGAGTGTCCTCGGCCTTGTAGACGACACCCATCCCTCCGCCCCCGAGCGTTTCCAGGATGCGATAGTGGGAGACGGTCGTGCCAGTCATCTCGCTAAGCCTCGGCTACCCTGACGGTGGATGTCCTGATGCTGAAGATATCCTACTGGTAATTACGCTGGAGAGCAAGCTTTCGACGGGCAGATTCCCGGAACCAGCTTGCGCATGTGAAGTCGGCCTGCCGGAAAATGACTGCCGGCTAAGATAGATCCTCGGTAACGGCGCAGTGTTTACGAATCCACCTGCCTGGTCTCGCGAACCCGCAGCTGAGGTGCCGATGTTCGCCTGCTCTTTTCCCCTTAGTGACGGCGCACTCTGAAGTCATTGTGGCAACGCCAACGCAGCGGACTCGTCATTTGGCCCTGCACCGCTCTGCTCGCAGATTGGGCGTCCGTGACTTCCCCGAAGCCCGGTTCGAGGACGCGAACCCGGTTCGGGACGGTCGGCCGTGCATCAGTGGAGCATGCGTATCGGCACTCACTGGGGGACTCTAGGTTGCTGAGGCCCGGCCGAAAGCAATCGACGGATTCGAATCTCCTTGTGTCCTTTTGCGAAGTGATACCTGGTCTGGCTCCAGCTTTCCTTATACCAACACACATTTAGTGCGCTGCCCACGAATTATCCATCTTCAAACGCTCCTCGCATCCGTTGGTGTTGGGGGATGGGTTTTGTATCGGGTCAAGGTGCGGGCAATTTTCCCGCAGAGCCTCCCTCCTCTATTCCGTCTGTGCTTGAGCCTTCGGCTGAGTGATGGGCAAATAAACCTGGAAGCGAGTGTCGCCCGGGTGCGAAGAAACACGGATCTCACCATGATGATTCCTGATGATGCGGCAAACCGTATCCAGTCCCAGACCCGTCCCCTCGCCGACTCCCTTGGTGGTGAAAAAGGGGTCAAAGATATGCGGCAGAACCTCTGGCGGGATTCCGGCTCCGTTGTCACCAATTTCGACGAGCACGCGGTCGAGGTCACGCGCGGTTCGGACCCGCAGCTCACCCTTCCCTTGCATGGCCTCGATGGCGTTGGAAATCAGGTTGGTCCAAATCTGATTGAGCTCACCACCATAGGCGCAAATTTTCGGAAGGTCTTGGTCGTACTCCCGGACCACGTTTATTCCGCCCTTGAGGCGGTGGTGGAGAATGGTCAACGTATTCTCAAGCCCTTGATGCAGGTCGATCTCCTGCATGGCAGCCTGGTCCATGTAGGAATATTCCTTGATCGCACGAACCAGCTCCGAAATGCGTTTCGTGCTGACCTCGATCTCGCGGATCAGTCTCGAGATCGTGAGTATGGAAGCGATGCGAATGAGTGCATCGCTGAAAACCTCGCCGCCCACCTGGGCAGCCAGACTTTCCAACCTGGGAATGTCCACGCCCGCGTCGGAGAGGGCCGGCGAAATCTTCCAGGCATCGGGCACGTGGCGGGCTTCGAGCCACGCAGAGACGCGCTCTTCGCGGTCAGCTTGGGCCAGGGGATCGGCGGGAATCGAAGCGGTATATTGCCCCGCCTCCCGCTCGAAGCGGATGATGATTTCCCGCTGCTCTGGAGAGAGTGCGTGACGGGCGAGCCGGATGCTGGCATCGCGCACGGTCTCAAGCGTTTCGCGGAGGCTTGCCGTTGCCCGTTGGGCCGCGGCGGCTGGGTTGTTCAACTCGTGTGCCAACCCGGCGGACAGCTTGCCGAGCGCCATCAGCTTATCGCGCTGCGTCTCGAGCCTGGTGGTCTCGCGGATGCGGTCTGACATGAGGGCCACCAAACGCTGCCCAAGCTGCGGCATTCGCTGCAACATTTCAGGAAAGAGGCTTCTGTGGAGACTCAGAATGCGGGTGGGAAGCACGGCTTGGATTGTCCCGCCCACATGTGTTAGCCGCGAGTACGGCAGCAAACCGGTAACCTGGCCGGCATTCACTCTGAAGATAAGCGCGTCTGGGCCGCTTCCGCGTTCGATGCGAATCTCGCCCTCGAGGATCACGCTGAGATGGTCCTGAGGATCGCCCTCTCGCGCCATGACCTCTCCCGGCTGGAAGCGCCTTTCCTCAAACTTTTCTGCCAGCCAGGCGAGGTGTTCTTGAGGCAGGTCTGAGAAGACCTCGATCTTGCGCAAACCGTCGATCAAACTCCTGCCTGTTTCGCTCGCGAGGTTATCCGCCATGTCACACCGCACTGAGATACTGATGGATGAATTGCACTGCAATCGAACCTTCGCCCACACCCGATGCAACCCGCTTTACCGAACCGTGGCGGACGTCGCCTGCGGCGAAGATGCCGGGGACACTGGTTTCCGTCCAATACGGGTCACGGTCCAACAGCCATCCCCGGGGCCGCTTTCCGTCGCGCAGGAGATCTGTTCCGGTAAGGATAAATCCGCGCTCGTCGCGCTCTACCACGCCCGCCAGCCAATCCGTGTTGGGCTCGGCGCCAATGAAGACAAAGAGCAAGTTCGCGGGCACACGATCCGTCTCGCCATTGTCCCCGCAGCAAATCGAAAGGGCTTCGAGGCGCTGGTCGCCGAAGACTTCCACCACCCGCGCGTTCGTTTCCACCTGGATATTCGGCGTGTTTTTGATCTGCTCGATCAGGTACTGCGACATAGAAGAGGAAAGGGATCCGCCCCGGACCACCATCACCACTCGTCGCGCATACTTCGAAAAATACATCGCAGCCTGCCCGGCAGAGTTGGCGCCTCCGACGATGTAAACGTCTTCATCCTTGCACGCCATCGCCTCCGTCATTGCCGAACCATAGTAGACGCCGGACCCTTGCAATCGCTCCGCGCCGGGCACGTCAAGCTTACGGTAAGAAACGCCCGTCGCGATCAGCAACACTTTGCAACCGACTTCGCTCCCCTCCGCCAACTTGACGATCCTCGAGGGGTCTTCCACGCGGACGGCGGCAACCTGCTGCGGGGCGAGAATCTCGACTCCGAAACGCCTGGCCTGGGCCACAGCGCGGCGCGCCAAGTCGCCACCGCTCAATCCGGAAGGAAACCCGAGGTAGTTCTCAATGCGTGAGCTCATCCCCGCCTGCCCTCCCGGCGCTTCCATTTCGATCAGCACGGTTTGGAGGCCTTCCGAGGCGCCGTAAACAGCCGCCGCCAAGCCTGCCGGACCGCCGCCTATGATCACCAAATCGTAAAACGCCATCTCGGGCCGCACGCGCAGTCCGAGTTTCTCGGCCAATTGCGCCGTGCTCGGATCAGCTAAACAGGAGCCATCAGGGAAGAGCACCTTCGGCAAGCTGGAGGCTTCCGCCCCCACCGCCTTCACCAGTCGGGCCACTTCGGCGTTTTGCTCTGCCGTCTCGACATCGATCCATTGGTAAGGGGACTGATTGCGCGTTAGAAAGTCCCTGATCGCGTAAGAATGTGGAGACCAGCGTGTGCCGAGAACTCGAACACCTTCAAAAGGAGGCCGGAACGACGCCATCCAATCGTCCAATAGGTCATCGAGCACGGGGTAGAGGTGTTCCTCCGGCGGGTCCCAGGGCTTCAGCAGGTAGTGTTGGATTTTGGCGCTGTTGATGGCTTGAATCGCCGCCTCGGTGTCGGCGTAGGCCGTGAGCAGAACGCGCTTGGCATTGGGGAAAAACTCCATCGCCCGTCCCAGAAATTCCACCCCGGTCATCTGAGGCATCCGCTGATCGGCCAGAAGCAGCCCCACCGAATCGTTTCGCCTCTTGAGCCCCTTCAGCGCCTCCAAGGCGGCCGCGCCGGAGTCAGCGCGCAACACCCGGTAGCGCTCGCCATACCGGCTTCGCAGGTCACGCTCGACCGCGCGCAAAACTTGGGCATCGTCGTCCACCGTCAGCAGTATGGGCTTTGCCATTCATTCGCCTCTGGATCAGGCTCAAGGGGCTCGAAACGGTGGGCTTCGCTCGTGACACCGTCGCCGCCTCTACAACAATATATCGGATGAACCTCGGCCATCGTCCGTTTCAATCCTGCCGACCTGCTCAATGCCGGTCTGCCGCTGGATCCGGCCCACAGCCAATACATCCTTGGGGTTGTCCCGCCGAGCTTCGTCCCGCGTTTGGTGATGTGGCCCGAGTGGTCGGTCTCGTTCGAGTTTCTTGCGAGGAAAGCCCAACCCACCGTTTAAGCCGGATTCGGAATGATAAGCGTCCTTCCCGCTCCGGAGCCCAGCCAAACGCCGGGATTGTCGATGGGAAGCCGACTTTTCAGGCCGAATCCCCGAAACCAAGCGGGCCTGTGTGAGCGGCAGTAGCTTGCGGCGAGATGAGTGAATAGACTCTTCAGTGACCACAAGAAAGTATTCTTCCAGACGGCGGCTTGTCTAAACGGAATTGCAATGTGGGTGTAACAATACAGTAACAAGGTTTCAATACACTCAAGCCTTTAAATCCTCAACATGTTTGATCCGCCGCGAAGGAGATTGAAAATGAAGACTTCCCATTGGGGCATGATGGTATTGACCGCAATTATCACTTTGAGTTTCGTTGCGTGCAGTGGGAACAAGGGCTCGACCGAAGGCGTGAGACTGCAAGGCGCCGGGGCGAGCTTTCCTAACCCGCTTTATCAAAAGTGGTTTAAGACGTACAGCGCCAGCCACGGCAGCGTGCAGATTGACTACCAATCCGTAGGCAGCGGCAGCGGCGTTAAGAGCGTCATCGATAAGACCGTGGACTTTGGCGCCAGCGACATGGCGATGACCCCCGAGGATATGGCCAAGGTGGACGGAGGGGTGCAACTCCTGCCGATGACCGCCGGCTGCATCGTGCTGACCTACAACCTCAAAGGCGTGACGAACTTAAAGCTCTCTCGTGCAACTTATGCGGGAATCTTTCTGGGAAAAGTTAAGAAGTGGAACGATCCGCTCATCAAGAAGGACAATCCCGGCGTGGCTCTTCCCGACGGGCCCGTCAACGTGGTAGTGCGCGCGGATGGCAGTGGCACGACATTCGTATTCACCAAACACCTGAGCGCTATAAGTCCCGAATTTGCTCAGAATCCGGGCGTCAATTCCCTTCCCAATTGGCCCACCGGGACTCGCTCCAAGGGGAACGATGGAGTGACGGCCAGCGTCATGATGACCCCCGGGGCCATTGGTTACATCGAATACGGCTATGCAAAGAGTCAGAACTTGCCCATGGCCATTCTTGAAAACAAGTCGGGCAGCTTTGTTGCGCCTAGCACGGCGTCAGCTCAGGCGGCCCTGGCGACGGCGCAATTCCCCGACGATCTGATTGCCTGGGTACCCGACCCTGACGCCAAGGACGCGTATCCGATTGCCACATACACTTGGATAATCTGCTACAAACAATACCACGACAAGGCGAAGTTACCAGTTCTGCGCGACCTCTTAACGTATTGTATAACCGACGGGCAGAAGGAATCCGAGGCCCTCGGTTACATTCCATTGCCGGCTGCGGTCGCGGACAAGGCAAAAGCCGCCATTCAAAACATTGCGCTAGCGCCCAATGCCACCTAGGCAGGCGAGAGAGAAAGCGTTTTCTGTGAAGCAAGCTCCGTGGGTTGGGCATGGGAACGACTCGGAGGATTCAGAAAACTCAGGTGAATCGTGGCAGAAGCTAAAGCTATAACACAACCACCAACGGGTTTGCAGCGCGCTACGGATTCAGTTTTTCGCGGTCTTTGTTACTCGTTCGCGTGGCTGTCAGTCCTCGCCGTCATCTTCATTGTATTGCGGATTGCCTTCGCTGCCGCGCCGGCAGTTCGGCAGTATGGCTTGGGGTTTCTTGCCACACGAACGTGGGATCCCAACAAGGAACAATTCGGGATTCTCCCCGAAATCTGGGGGACGATGTACACGTCGATGCTGGCGCTCGGGATTGGCACAGCTTTCGGCGTGGCGGCAGCCGTATTCCTGAGTGAGAGCTACCTAGGGGCATTTGTCTTCTCCGTGCTGAAGCTCTTCCACCTGGAATTTCACCCCTTCTGGGGGAAGCTTCCCGAGCAGGTGGAAAATGTATTGAAGAACCTCATTGAATTGCTCGCTGCGATCCCCAGCGTTGTTTACGGCCTATGGGGGTTGCATGTCGTCATTCCGCTCATTCGTCCTGCCTGCGATTGGCTCCACATGAGGATGGGTTGGTTCGCACCGTTTGGCACCGATCTTAGTGGACCAGGTGTTCTCCCCGCGGTGGTAGTGCTTTCGATCATGATCCTGCCAACGATTACCGCCATTAGCCGGCAGGCTCTGGTTTCAGTGCCACCCAAATTGCGTATGGCTGCGTACGGACTGGGAGCTACGCAATGGGAGACGATTTTCGCCGTGATTCTCCCGACGGCTGCACGCGGGATCTTGGGCGGAATCCTCCTGGCTTTCGGCCGGGCGCTGGGAGAGACCATGGCGCTTGCCATGCTTGTGGGCAACGCCAACACAATCAGCGTCTCGCTTTTTTCGCCCGCCAACACCCTGGCGGCATTGCTGGCCAACACCTTTCCGGAGGCGCATCCCAAGGAGATCGGAGTCTTAATGTACGCCGCCTTGGTCCTTTTGGGGATAACGCTTGTGGTCAACATGATCGGCGCTTTCATTTTGCAACGTGCTTCTGCCGGCATAGAGGGAGGGAAATAATGGCGACGCACGATGCCACGGGTAGCTCGCTGCTCTCCCCGATCCAGGGTGAACCGGAGCTCAACCCCTTCGCCGGGGTGGATTTCAACGAACTGGACAAGTCGCTGCGCCGCCCCCGCACGCTGATGAATTATCTGTTAGGCGGGCTGGTGACCTGCATGACCCTGGTGGCGCTCGTTCCGTTGTTTTCCGTGATATGGATGCTCCTCTGGCGAGGTGGACGGAAGCTGAGCCTGGCCTTGTTTACGCAACTCCCTCCGGCCCCCCTGGAACAGGGAGGAGGATTCGGCAACGCCATCGTTGGGACTCTGCTAATCGTGTTGATGGCGGCTATGATCAGCGTGCCGCTCGGCATCCTCAGTGCCGTATTCATGGCGCAAGCGCCAGAGGGTAACCGTCTCGCCAGCGCCGTTCGGTTCTCCGCCAAGGTGCTGACGGGATTCCCTTCGATTCTGGCGGGCGTCTTCGCCTATGGAGCAGTGGTTCTGGCAATGGGGGGGTACTCGGCAATTGCCGGGGCGGTGGCCGTCTCCATCTTGATGTTACCAACAATTATGCTGACCGCCGAAGACGCTATTCGTATGGTCCCGGCAAAAATGAAAGAAGCGGCGACCGGCATGGGAGCCACGAGAACTCAAACGGTCCTCATGGTGCTCCTGCCCACGGCATTTCCGGGGATTCTGACCGGCATCATGCTGGCCGTAGCGCGCGCGGCCGGGGAGACGGCCCCGTTGCTCTTCACCGCTCTCTTCAGTAATTACTGGCCGGTCACTGGCCATCATCTCGACCTGGCGAAGCCGACGGCATCACTGGCGGTACTCATCTATAACTTCGCTTCGATGCCCTTTCAAAACCAAGTCGAAATGGCGTGGGCCGCGGCTCTGGTGATGGTCCTTATGGTGCTGATAACGAATCTCATTGGACAGAGTTTTTCTCGACGCCAAGTGCAATCCTAGGAGCAGCAAATTATGCCAGACAAAGATCACGCCCACGAAGGTAAGCCGGACGGAATGCCGCCTGGGAACGGGGACGGGAAGGCAGTGAACCAGCAGGTGGTGATTGATTGCCAAATCAGAGAACTGTATTACGGGACCTTCAAGGCGGTCCGGGACACTGCCATCCCCGTCAAGAAGAACACCATCACGGCTTTTATCGGCCCTTCCGGATGTGGTAAGAGCACGGTCCTGCGCTGCCTGAACCGGATGAATGATCTGGTGCGGGGCTTTCGGTTTGAAGGCCATGTTCACTTCCGGGGCAGGGACATTTACCATCCGTCCGTAGATGCCGTGGCCGTTCGCCGATTTATCGGCATGGTGTTCCAGCAGCCTAACCCCTTCGCCACGAGCGTCTATAACAACGTGGCTTTCGGTCTTCGACTGAACAACTACAAGGGCGATCGGCACGAGAAGGTCGAAGAGGCATTGAAACGCGCGGCTCTCTGGGAAGAGGTGAAAGACAAACTGCATAAGAGCGGGCTTTCCCTCTCCGGCGGGCAGCAACAGCGGCTGTGTATCGCCCGCGCCATCGCTACGGAGCCCGAGGTGCTGCTGATGGATGAACCTTGCTCCGCCTTGGACCCCATCGCTACGCGCAAGATTGAGGAGTTGATGCTCGAGCTGAAGAACCGGTTCACGATCGCGATCGTGACGCACAATCTGCACCAGGCCCAGCGCGTAGCGGACACCACCGGGTTCCTCTACGTCGATACCACTCAAGGTGGCCGCACCGGCTATCTGGTGGAGCTCGGAGAATCCCGGCAGATCTTCGAAGACCCTAAAGAGAAATACACGCAGGATTACATCCGCGGCGAGTTCAGCTAGAGCACAGATCTTCAGGCGGTTCGTTGCCCCCTTATTCGCGCCTTCATTCGTTTGCGGTCCAGGGCGGGAAGGAATGCATGCCGGGGCCAGTTCGTAACCCGTACCACTGAAGAGGGAGAGAAATCATGGGATCGGGAAGCAGGTTTGGGAAGAAGCACAATCGCCTCCTGCTGGCCCCAGCGGCATTGACACTCTTGGCCAGTTTTCTTGCCTGTTCGACGCAAAGCCCCGAGAAGCCCCAACCCCAAGTCCCTCCCGGCGGCGTCCTCCTGCGAGGAGCAGGTGCAACGTTTCCCTCCTTGCTCTACAAACAGTGGTTTGCCTCCTACCAACAAGCCCATCCCCAAACGGTGATCACCTACGATAGCGTCGGAAGCGGCGAGGGCATCCGGAGATTCCTCGGCCGCGATGCCAAAGATGAAGAGAAGGTGGACTTTGGCGCCAGTGATGCCGCCATGGAGGATAGCGAAATCGCGCAGGTTCCGGGCGGCGCGGTCATGCTGCCGGTGACTGCCGGGGGAGTGGCGCTAGCTTACAACGTCCCCGGCGTACTGGGCGGACTCAGACTCTCGCGGCGTGCGTATGCCGGCATCTTTTTAGGTGAGATCATAAATTGGAACGATCCTTTGATCGCCGCCGCCAACCCGGGTGTCAAGCTGCCGAAACTTACGATTGTGACAGTGGTACGCCAGGACGCCAGCGGGACGACTTTCGCCTTCACGAAACACCTTGATGCTATCAGCGAAGACTGGCGGAGCCACTTCGGCCCTTCCACTTTGATTGACTGGCCCGGAAACGCCATGCGGGCGAAAGGCAACGAGGGCGTGGCCGGACTTCTCCAGCATGCAGTCGGCGGGTTGGGTTATGTCGGGTACGAATTTGCCCACAAGTACGGATTGCCAACTGCCCTGCTCGAAAACAAGGAAGGGAGATTCGTCGAGCCTAATGAAGCAAGCCTCCAGGCAGCGCTTGACTCGGCGCAGATGCCCGAGAACCTGCGCGTTTATGTTCCCGACCCTTCGGGGCCCGAGGCTTACCCCATTGCTACGTTCACTTGGATTCTTCTCCGCAAAAACTATGGTGACCCCGCCAAAGCCCAGGCGCTTCGCGACCTTTTTGCCTGGTGCCTGAGCGATGGGCAGCGCTCCGCTTCGGATTTCGGCTATATTCCTCTTCCTCCTAATATCGTGGAAAAGGCCCAAGCCGCCTTGCCAACCGTCAAACCCTGAGTTTCACTGGCGTCGGCCTGAATGCGGGTATATTCTCAATGGCCACGAGGCCAAAAACTAATTCCAGTGAATGAGGACAAGAAAAGCATATGACCCCTCACAATCTATTTCTCAATCTGTTTCGTAAGCAAGAAACAACAGGCTTCGCCGCTGGAGCATTTGTTGTCAAGGCGGGAGAGCCGGGCGAAACAATGTACATCGTCACGGAAGGGGAGGTCGAAATCCTGGACGGATCGACCATCCTGGAAACTGCTGGCGCGGGTTCCATTGTTGGGGAGTTAGCGCTCATCGATGACGAGCCGCGCAGCGCCAGTGTGGTGGCGAAGACCGACTGCCGGCTGGTGCCGGTCGATCGGAAGCGGTTTCAGTATATGGTGCAAGAGACTCCGTTTTTCGCGCTCGCGGTAATGAAGGTTCTTGCCGACCGGCTGCGCAAGAAAAACGCAAGAACTCGCTCCAGTTAGAGAATCGTGGCTAACTGCCTCCTGTGCGGTCTCACGCCACGCACTGGCACCATGAGACGGAAGCGCAGCTTGGCCTGCCGCCTTAGTCGTTTCCACTCACTTACACGTTGTATCTTCCCTGACTACGAGCCGTCGTGTCGGCAGCTACAGCGGCCACTTCCAGCCGTTGATAGCAGGGCTGTCGATGCCATGCTCGTAGGCGTAATTGCGGCAATCAATCTGGAGGTTGCGGAAGCGTTCCTTGGCGTGCGCGCCGAGTCGCTGCAATTTGGGCGTGCGGTCGATCGCGTCGATGGCCAGGCTGAAGCGGTCGATTTCGTTGTTGATGGCGAGCTCCATGGGCGTATTGATGTTGCCTTTTTCCTTATAGCCCCTCACATGCAGATTGGCGTGGTTGGTGCGGCGGTAGGCAAGGCGGTGAATCAGCCAGGGGTAGCCATGGAAGTTGAAAATGATGGGTCTGTCGACGGTGAACAGGGAATCGAAGTCGCGATCGTTGAGGCCGTGAGGATGCTCCGAGCTGGGTTGGAGCTTGAACAGGTCCACGACATTGACGAAGCGAATCCTGACCTCGGGGAATGCTTCGCGGAGCAAAACCGTGGCGGCCAGAGCCTCCTGGGTTGGAATGTCGCCGGCCGACGCCATGACGAGATCGGGTTCGCCCCCCTCGTCGTTACTGGCCCATTCCCAGATGCCAACGCCCTTGGTGCAGTGTTTCAGGGCTGCGTCCATGTCCAGGAACTGGAGATGCATCTGCTTGTCGGATACGATGACGTTGACGTAGTTCTCGCTCCGCAGGCAATGATTGGCCACCGAGAGTAGGGAATTCGCGTCCGGCGGGAGGTAGATGCGGGTGACGGTAGCGCTCTTGTTGACCACGACATCGAGGAAGCCCGGATCCTGGTGCGTGAAGCCGTTGTGGTCCTGGCGCCAGACGGTGGAGGTGATTAGCAGATTCAGCGACGCGACGCTCTGCCGCCAGGAGAGGTGGTTACAGATGGACAGCCACTTGGCGTGCTGATTGAACATCGAGTCAATCACGTGGATGAATGCCTCGTAGGAAGAGAGGAAGCCGTGGCGCCCGGTCAGCAGGTAGCCTTCCAGCATGCCCTCCACGGTATGTTCGCTGAGCATCTCCATGACTCGTCCATCAGGCGCCAGTTCGGTGCCGTCCGCATCCTCGGGGAAGTACTCGGCGATCCAGAACTTCTTGCTGACCTCGTAGATGGCGTCGAGTTTGTTGGAGGTGTTTTCGTCCGGGCCGAACACACGAAAGTTGTCCCGGTTCGTCTTCATCACGTCGCGCAGGAAAGCGCCGAGTGGGCGGGTGTTTTCGGCCTCGCTCTTTCCCGGCTGTTTGACCTCAATGGCGTAATCGCGAAAGTCAGGCAGGCGGAGATCCCGCTTGATGAGGCCGCCGTTGGAGTGGGGGCTGGCGCTCATGCGGCGGGAGCCTTCCGGCGCAAGCTCCTTCAGCTCCGGCAGCAGCGCGCCCTGAGCATCGAATAGTTCCTCGGGTTTGAGGCTGCGCATCCAGTTTTCCAGAACTTGGAGTTGTTCGGGGTTCTTCTTTACATCGGGCAGCGGAACCTGGTGGGCGCGCCAGAAACCTTCCAAGCGGTGCCCTCCGACATCGTGCGGCGCGCCCCAGCCCTTGGGTGCGCGCAGGACGATCATGGGCCAGCGCGGCCGCTCGATGGATCCTCCGGCACGAGCTTCACGGCGATGGCGGAGAATTTCCGCAACACAGTATTCCGTGGTCGCGGCCATGGCCTGGTGCATGGTTTCGGGATCGGACCCTTCCACAAAATAGGGCGTCCAGCCACAACCGCGGAGTAGTTGCTCTAACTCTTCGTGGCTGATTCGCGCTAGCAGGGTCGGGTTGTTGATCTTGTACCCATTGAGATGCAGGATGGGCAGAACCGCGCCATCGCGGACAGGGCTGAGGAACTTGTTAATGTGCCAGGAGGTGGCGAGGGCGCCGGTTTCCGATTCGCCATCACCCACCACGGCGGCGACGATCAAGTCAGGGTTGTCGAAGGCGGCGCCGCAGGCGTGCGAGAGCACGTAGCCGAGTTCGCCGCCTTCGTGGATGGAGCCGGGCGTTTCCGGCGTGCAGTGGCTGCCGATGCCCCCCGGAAAGGAGAATTGTTTGAAAAACTCGCGCATGCCCGCCTCGTCCTGGCTCTTCTCCGGGTACACCTCGGAGTAAGTGCCTTCGAGGTAAACTGGAGCGAGGACGCCGGGCGCGCCGTGTCCGGGGCCGGCCATGAAGATCATGGTGAGAGTGCGTTGCTTGATTAACCGGCTTAGGTGAATGTAAATGAAGGAGAGACCAGGACTGGATCCCCAGTGTCCAAGGAGACGATTCTTGATGCTTGTGGCGGAGAGCGGCTCCTTCAGGAGGGGATTGTCCGTGAGGTAAATCATCCCCAGTGCGAGGTAACTACAGGCACGCCACCAGGCGTGAATCTTCCGCAACTCCTCCGCGTTTAGAGGAGTTCCCGAAACCGTCGATCGGGCTGGGCCGTATGCACTGATTTCGCCCGCCAGTTTTGCATCTGCAACTTCGATGGGTGTCATCTCAGTCCTCCTGGAGTCATCTTCGCGCGTTCTTGAACCCACGGCCGGTTACTCCTCCCACCGGACCCAGGGCACTTCATAGGGTAAGAGCGCGTCTTCGTGAAACGGCACGACGCGGACCGCAACGCCACAACTTCCGCTCTCCCCGCACTCCACCTCTCCCTCGTAGAGGTGATCGGTTCCCCGGGATTGGCTCAGCGCCAGATCCACGTGCGAACCCTTGCCGATCTGGCCCTCGGCGGTCAGGACGCCATAGTATGCCTGCACGCGCACATCGTCGGGAGAAAGGCTGCCCAAAAAGACCCGCGCCGTGACCTTCACCTTTGAGCCCACCTGAAACTCACCGCTGCCTCCGTCCACGTCAACCTGGGTGACCTTCACCTCGGCTCCGTGAGTGCGCAGCCGCTTCCGCCAGTCCATCAAGGAAAGCACCCGGTCCTTGTCGCCGGAAAGTCGGATCAACCGGCTGGCAGCCGGCAGATAGAAACGCTCAGCGTATTCGGCGACCATCCGGTTGGTGCTAAAGATCGGCGAGAGCCTCTTCATCGACGCTTTCATCTTGGCCAGCCAGCCGCGCGGGATCCCTGCGGCATCGCGATCGTAGAAAAGTGGCACCACGTCGTTTTCCAGAATGTGGTAGAGCGCCTCCGACTCCACCTGATCCTGATAATCCGGGTTGCTGTACTCCTCGCCGTGGCCGATTGCCCAGCCCACCTCCCGGTCGTAGGCCTCGTCCCACCATCCGTCGAGAATTGACAGGTTCAGCCCGCCGTTGGCCAGCAGCTTCATTCCGCTGGTGCCGCTGGCCTCGTTGGGCCGTCGCGGCGTATTCAACCATACGTCCGCGCCCTGCACCAGGTAGCGCGCCACCGAGATGTCGTAGTCTTCCAGGAACACAACAGAGCGCCTGACCTGCGGGTCGCGTGCGAATCGGATGATCTGCCTGATCAGTTCCTTGCCTTCCGTATCGTGAGGGTGGGCCTTGCCGGCCAGCAGGATCTGCACGGGCCGTCCCGGGTCGGTGAGAATGCGTTTCAGCCGATCCACGTCGCGGAGCAACAGAGTGGCTCGCTTGTAGGTGGCGAAGCGGCGCGCGAATCCGATGGTCAGAGCGTCGGGCGAGAGGACGCCGCCGGCGACCGTGATCTCCGTGTCGGTGCCTCCCCTCAGCCTGACCTGGGAGGCCAGCCGAGCGCGCGAGTAATGGACCAGCCGCTCCCGGCGGATCTCGTGTACCCGCCACAATTCCTGATCCGGAATGCGGTCGATCCGCTGCCAGAGTACGGTGTCGGCGGGTTTCTCTCCCCATTGCGGCCCAAGGTAGCGGTTGAGCAGAGCGCTCATCTCCATCGAGATCCACGATCGCGTGTGGATTCCGTTGGTCACCGAGCCGATCGGCACCTCGTCCAGAGGATAGCCGGCCCACATGGTTTGCGCCATCTTGCGCGTCACCAACCCGTGCAGTTTAGCGACTCCATTAGTGTATGAGCTGTGGCGCGCCGCCAGAAACGCCATATTGAACGGCTCGCTCGGGTCCGGAGTGCCTTGTCTTCCGCAAGCCAAGAACTGTTCGACCGTGAGGCCGAGGCTTCGAGAGTATTTGCGGAAGTATTTATCCACGAGCCCCGGCTCGAAGCGGTCGAAGCCCGCGGCCACCGGTGTGTGGGTCGTGAAGATGCAGCCGGCCGCCGCCACCTGGCGCGCCTCAGAGTAGGAGAAATCCAGCTCTTCCATGATCATCCTGGTCCGTTCCGGCCCGAGAAACGCCGAATGTCCTTCGTTCATGTGGCACACGGTCGGCCGTATGCCCAGCGCGTGAAGAGCCCGCAGGCCGCCGATCCCCAGTACAATTTCCTGTTGCATCCGAAGCTCGCGGTCACCTCCGTACAGCGCTCCGGTCACCTGCCGGTCGTCGGCTGTGTTCTCCTCAACGTTGGTATCGAGCAGGTAGAGCGGCACTCTGCCCACTTGGGCTTTCCAGATCTGCACAGCCAGCCGTCGCCCGGGGAAGTCGATGTGGACCCTGAGTGGCTTCCCCGCCCCGGCTTCCACCGGTTGGATGGGCAGGTTGTTGAAGTCGTTAATCGGATAGGTTTCCTGCTGCCACCCGTCGGCGTTGAGGTACTGGTGGAAGTAGCCCCCCTGGTAGAGCAAGCCGACGCCGGTCAGAGGCACGCCAAGGTCGCTGGCCGACTTGAGGTGGTCTCCGGCCAGGAGGCCCAGGCCGCCGGCGTAATTCGGAATGCACTCCGTCAGTCCAAACTCCGCCGAAAAATAGGCGATCTGAATTCCCAGGGCTTCCGGATGCTCTATGGCGAACCAGCCGGCGCCGGCAAGGTACTCATCCAGATTCGCGGACTCCCGGTCCATCTGCGCGAGAAAAGCCTCATCGCCGCAGAGTTCGGCCAGCCGCTTCTGGTCGATGCGGCCAAGAATCAGGCGCGGGTTATGGCCGGTCTCTTCCCAGAGGTCGGCATCCAGCGTCCGGAAGAGTTCGATGGTTGGGTGGTGCCAGGACCATCGCAGGTTCAGGGAGAGCTTGTGCAAGCACTGCAGCCGGGCCGGCAAGCAAGGGGTAACATGATAAGCGTGAACTCGGGGCATGGTTAAGACCTCCACGTTCCCCTCCAAGCTAGCCGCCTTATGTGTCAATTAGGTTACGCCAATGTTATTTTGGCCACCCTCTTCGCAACTCAAATGCTGGTAGTCATGACCTGGGCCCGAAAATGATCGGGTTGCCCTGTGGAAACCAGTCGGGGCCGCGCAGAAATCGGGATGGCAAGGGTTCAATGCTACCCAGCGCGCTAGCTGATCATCCCTATTTGATAGCGTGCCATGCAGCCATCGCAGTTTGGAACGTAGTCTGCCCCACCTCGGGATCGAGAGTGTCTCCGTTCATCCGTATGGGCTGGTTGGGAGCCACGCCTTGCAACCAGAGATCAGCGTATTTGGATATTGCGTCCACTTGCGACTGCTCGACCGCATCCATGTCGAGCTTTGCCAAGTAAGTGAACTGTGCCGCGCTCATGGAACCAGGCGCGCGCCAGGAACTCGCGGTCTTTACCGGGCTGATCAACGGGTTCATGCGGATTATCCGGCTGTCAGCGGGCGGCTTATTGAGCCCCATGCCGCCCCCCGTCATGACGTGGGCCAGGAACGTCGCGATGTCGGGCGGGTCGTCCAGAATCGATGTCGCAAGCTTGCGCAAATCGGTGACGAGCCCGGGGGCGGCAATTTGTTGGACATACGGGGAAGATTCCTGCCCCGGCCTTGGCCAGGGAAGCGCCACCGAGGCCGTGCCAATGCTCAGCACGGCAAGGTTTAAGGGGTCCTGGCCCTTCACGATCGCTTCCGTGACTGCCGCCAGAACAGGATTGTTGCAGCCAGAGATTGCGCCGTCCCAGTAGCGGCCCGGCTGGTCCGGGAAAGTCGCGGGGGCATCGAAATAGTTCACGGGCGCATTGGTCGAGGCGTGAATCGCTTCCGCCAGGGTGACATCCGCGGCCTCGCCGGTTCCCCATGTTGGCCCATTGGCCGTGGACGAACGGAAAAAGGTCGCTCGGTTGCGATCATAGTCGAATCCGACAATGAGCAGATGCACATCCTCACTTGAGCCGGGACGCCGTAGACCTGCGGCGGCACGGTCAAGAGGGAGGGTGCCCTTGGTTGGAAATGCGTTTTGCAAAGCGGGAAGTTTGTTCTCCGCACTGTATTTTGGCCCCAGCCCCGTTAAATCGTGAAGGGCGCGGTCGCCGAAGGAGTGGGTCGTGGAGAACACCGCCTCTCGCTCGGTTTGGTCTTGAAAGAAGGCGAGGATCTCCCCAAGCTTGAGACCTTCCACTAATCCTCCCAGCACGATACTTCCACCCGAATTCGCCGCAACGAGGTCGAAATCTTCTAAAACGACTTGACCGGAAGTGCCTTCACCGTAAAGTGCAATTAATGCTTTGAGCTGGATAAGCGCCCAGGTACCGCCGCCATCGAGAGATAGTATGCGATAGTTCATTAAGCCCTCGTTTCTTCAACCCAAAGTGCGGTTGATGTGTGATTATCGTCCCAATGCGGTGCGGCCCGCACCGTGATAGAATGGAATCGGCCAGCGGTCCGGCGTTCCAGAGCCCCATCGCATTGGACCCGGAGGCACGCCGCAGCGCATAAATGCGGTACAAGGCTGCCAACCACAGCGCGGGTAGAGGCGACAATCTCACCGGAAACAGGCGGAAGAGCACAGGAAACCCCACGAACAGCAGTCCGAGTTCTGCCATCAGTGTGCCGTTGCCAGGGTTCATTCTCTGCTCCGACATTTCTGTTCTGTAACCGAGCATAGCAAGAAAGCACCTAACTACGAACAGGACCTTTCTGTCCGCGGGATCTTCGGCGCAGGACGAACCCACGGTCATTGCAGTCCTTACCGTGAGATTTTCTCACGCCCGATACCGTTACGGCAACCGCGTGCCGTCAACCGGAGGGGGACCCCGCTATCGTCGCCTTCTCCCACGCAAAACGGTTGTCGTGCGACCATCCCCCACCTTCCGGCGGCTTCTCCGATCCCTTGCGCAGTGGATTCCCTCGTTACAGTTCGGCACCGGGGGAACGAGCCACCGGCACGATTGCGGTGACCGTGGCCCCGGCTATCCGCTGAGTGGGCAGTTCGTCGGATGGGGAATGGAAAACGCCCATCCACACCTGAATCCAGCCCAAGACGTGACCCAGCCGATCGGAAGGCGACTTTTCAGGCCCCATCCGCTCCAGGCGATGTCGATCACCTGAAAACCCCTTGTGGGAAGGGGATTTAGCGCCCCTAATCCGCGGCGGATAACTTCGGTACACGCCACGCCATCAGGCAGGGGTAATGCGGTCAAGGTGCCCTGCGGAAGGCCTGCGGCTTCACACCGGGCAACTTCCGAGTACCCCGTCAGGCGATAGCGTCAATGAGCGGCCAGAGCCACGATTTGGCGGCAACGATGTAAGTTTGCCGAAGCGGAGGCGTGCGGCGCGTTGCTGGGATTGGTCGGAACCTCCCTGCGGTTACGAATCAGCGCGCTCGTACCAGCGGAGCACGCGCAGGGCGCGTAAGGTGTTCCACCGGCTCGGTCGGCCCTCGCCCTCGTCCGTCTCGACCGGCATCACGCCGGGATACCGGGTCTCGAGCGGCCACCGCCCGTCGCCGTCGCGCTTCGACGCGACTAGCTCGATCGCCTCGGCCACTCGGTCGTCGGGCGTGACGCCGGCGCCGCGCAGGTACTCGAGCCCCCGCAGCACGTCGTAATGCCACCACGTCGGGAACGCGAAGCGCATCCAGGAAGCGCCGCCCTTGCGATCTCGCTCGATCACCTCGCCGGTCGACCGCCTCCGGAAGAGTCGGCGCTCGAGGAGGTACTCCTGCCCGCGGAGGCGGGCCGCGGTCACCTCCGGGGTCCCTCCGCTCGCCCGTTCGTGCTCGAGCAGAGCCTCCAGCACGCAGATCGTGGTGTTGAACGACGACCGCGTTGAGCTGTTCGGCGCGTCACAGTTCCAGCCGCCGTCGGACAGCTGCTCGGCGAGCAGCCGGTCGACGATGCCCCGGACGTCCTGTCCGAAGTAGGCGCCGACCGCCCCGACCTGCCCGTTGATGCACGGCTCGACCTCGCCCTCAAAGAAGCCGTTGCCGTCGCATTGCGGGGGGCCACATCCCTGCCACGTCACCCCGTCGCGGACGAGGCCCACCGCCCGGCGTGCTTGGTCGCTCGCAGGATCCAGACCCAGGTCCCGCAGCAGCATGAGGACGTGCATCGTGGAGTCCCACCCGCGGTTCCATGCTGCTCCACCCCATCGACCATCGTCCGCCTGGAGGGCGAGCAGCCTCGCGCCCACGCCCTCGGTCGCGACCCTCGCGCGCTCCGCCGCGACCTCCCCCGCGGGCGCACCGGTCAGGTCACGCATCACTTGCCAGCGGATCGACGGGTCCGAATCGAGCAGCCAGTCGATGACAGCCACAGATCTTCCTCCGACCAACAGCATTCGGATGCATCCTCCCGCCGGCATTATACTCCCGCCGCGTTCGTGACAGGTTGCGGCAGGCCGGCCGAGTACATTATTGCTTAACGCCTTCTCCGCATCAGGCAAACCCAAGCTCTGGGCGGGTGGGGGCGCTCGGATCCGAAAGAGCCTGAAACGAGCGACAGGATTTCAAAGTATGGCTCCACAGCATTCACGATATCTCTTGCGGTCCGCTGTGGCGGGCCTGGGCCCTCGCGATGTTCATCAGCGTTGCCAATCAGACTGAGCCATAGGCCATCTGTTCCCAAATAGCCATGGACGATTTCAGCAAACCTCCTCCGTTCGTGGTCCGAACCTAACGTATGAAAGCACCCGCGATCAAATGCAAAGCCAAAAGGCGTCCCTTCAATGCGGCTTGTCATGATGTCACTCACTATAAAGTCGCATTTGACGTTGCTTTCTCCGGCTTTCGATCTTGCCTTCTCAATCGCTACCTCCGAAGCATCAATTCCCGCCACTTGGAAGTCTTGTTGCGAAAGCCATATGGCGTTATCGCCAGTTCCGCATCCAATTTCCATTGCTTTGCAGGGTTTTATGGGCGTTGCGGCTACGGTCTGAATCAGGTTGAAGTCAGGTTTGCCAATATCCCAAGGCGTGTCGCCTCCAGGTGGATGCCGTCGTAGCCATTCGGTTGATTTGTATCTTTGCTTGGAACGAAGTTCTTCCGACATTTAACCCCCCTTTGCGACTCCGGCCTTGCGCGTCCAGAAAGGCTCGCCGGCCCCGAGCCCCGCGCTCGTGACGATCGGGGCGGTCGCTTTCGATGTTCTTGGTATTTTAACTCACCTTCCGACCTGCGGCCCGAGGACGTGGTGCCGGGGCTTGGTGTGGCACTGTACGACTCAGCGACTTTTTGTACTTGTCCTTTGTTTTCATAGACATGCTCGCTTTGTTCTCCCGATTTTGCGGTCGACCTGTTGAGGAGTGCAGAAGGCCAGGAGTCAGCCGCCGACTTTCGGCCTGCGGCCCGAGGGGGAGACTCTCGGTCGGGTCTTGGTCTTCCACTCCTCAACTCCTTGACTCCTTGACTCTTGGACATTTTGACCTTGTCCTTTGTTTTCATAGACATCCTCGCTTTGTTCCGTCGACTTCAAGTCGAGAAGTCGAGAGTTGAGAGTCGAAGAGTGACAAAGCGTCGGCATCCTACAGCTTGACCTCCTGGCTCGAGTTCACGACTCCTCGACTTCTCGACTCCCCAACTCCTCGACTCCTTGACTCATGGACATTTTGACATTGTCCTTTATTTTCATAGACATTCTCGCTTTGTTCCGGCGAATTCAAGTCGAGAAGTCGAGAGTCGAGGCTCGAGGAGTGACAAACCGTCGGTGTCCGTTCGCCCGATCTCTTGCATTGGCCCCACAACTCCTCTACTCCTCGACTCCTCAACTCCCCGACTGTTTGTTTTCATAGACATGCTCGGTTTGTTCCCGCGATTTTGCAATTTCTCGCATTACTTTGGGGTACCCGACCAAACCTCTTCAGCACTCTCTTCCCTGGGGAGAGGGTAGCGAGAGTAGCGAGCCAACTGAGGGGTTTCTTTCCCTTGAGCCTCGCAACTTCTGAATTCGGCATTAGTTCCCGCATAAGGCAGCATGAATTAGGTTCGTTTTTCAGTTCGTTTTGGGTTCGTTTTCCAAACGTACCATGTGTTTTCAATAACATACTGGCTTCGTTCGTATTATTTTTGTGTTTTTCGGAGTCTTGCCCCCCTGCTCGCTCGCTAAGTTCCGGGGCCGGGAAATCGGCGAGTCGGAAAGTCCAGGGATGGCCCGCAGTCTCCCCAAGCTGCAACCCGAAAGATTGGGTCGGCGGTTGGCTTCCCAACTCCTCGACTCTCTGACTCCTCGACTTCTCGACTGCACTTGGAGGCAGAAACCACAGGCAGGAACCGAAAACAAAAGAGGACTTTCTGGCATGACCTTGCCGGCAGGGCCTGACCCCTGCCCAACCCCACAAAAGAAGTCTAGCCTATGTCGTCCCGTTTGTCAAGTGAAAAATGCGCCAGTGAAAAATGCGCCGAGCACAAAAAGTCCGACTTAGTCACGGAACCGCCATGCGCAAACCCTCAATGGCAGAATGGGTCGGCGCGGTTGCAATAAAGACTCGGTACCGTGTTGCAATTCAGCCGGAGATTAGGCGTATAATCGCACCTCTGACCATGACGGCGTTTCAAGACATCTCGCACTCGCTTCGCCAACTTTATCTGGAGGACGAGCGGCCCCCGGCTGGTCGGCTTCAGCGGCGACGAACGCATGGAAAAACTCATCGAATTCCGCGAACTCCTCTGCGGAGCTTTGGAGTGCGGCAGCTTGCTGCCGCTTTTCACCGTGAGCTTGCTCGCGGTCATTTAGTCTCTGAGGTAACCCCGGCCAGCAAGCTGGCCTGCAACAAAGCGCCAGCAAGCTGCCGCACTCCAAAGCTGCGCTATCCGTAAATGCAGAATCAAGTTGTCACCTCGGCATCCCCGGAATGGACGCGCTGGCTCGAGCGGATGAGTTCGTGGCGGGCGCAGAGCGATGCTCTGCGAGCCCCAGGAGTTCCTAATGACCTGACCGCAGAGCTTCGCTCTGGGCCAGCCACGATGCCCTGGAGGGGCGCCGCGGAAGTCGGGGCCACCGCTTCGGGGGCGTTCAGACTCCTCCATTGACCGGCTTGACTCGGCCCCCCGACAAGAACTCTCCCTCCGGGAGACCGCAGACTCCTCAGTTCGCAGTCTGCGCCATCCAGCGCCCGCGCGCTGACCCAGGAGGAATTTGCCGCACGATTCAGGATCCCTCTTGGAGCTCTGCGGGATTGAGAGCAGGGCCGCTCGGAGCCCGACCAGCCGGCCAAAGCCTACCTGACCGTCATCGCGCGCGACCTCCAAGGTGTCGAGCGGGCATTGCATCCCGTGCGCAGCTAACAGACGGATTTCCACGCTTATCGAGAAACTCTGCGACGTCGCGGGGGCCGTCGACATTGCCGTTGATGTCGGCGACCCATGGGCCCGACAAAACCCCCGGACTATCGGTTACAATCGCGAGTACGAGTGAGTTCATTCGCCGTGGCAAAAGCCGCGCCGATCCGCTCGCCGCCTGACTCAAAATATTGTCGTTTAGTGCCCCTACAGAACCGAAACTGGCTCAGATCAATGCGCTGGGTCCATGTGATGGTCCGGACCCATCCAGCCGTTCTCCCTACACTGAAAGGGAAAATCGGCCTTAACGTCAACTTAGATCAAGCTAGCGAATTTCCTCGCGGCTATTCGCATCTCAGCGCCACCATGGGATCGATTTTCGCCGCCCGGCGGGCGGGGACGTAGCAGGCGGCAAGAGCAACAAAGGTCAATAAGGCCGCCACTCCCGTGAGGGTCAGCGGATCGCGTGCGCTGACCCCAAAGAGTAAGCTGGCCATGAGACGCGTGATCCCCAACGCGGCCAGAACACCGATGACGACCCCCAGGAGCACCATTCTTGCCCCTTCACTCAAAACCATTTTCAGCACGTCTCGCCATTCGGCCCCTAACGCCATGCGAATTCCGATTTCATGCGTTCGCTGAGCCGCGAGGTAAGAAATCACTCCGTAGATCCCCACACACGACATGACGAGGGCCAAGGCCGCGAAGACACCCAAAAGAATCATCGAGAAGCGACGCGCCGCGAGGGAGTCGGAAATGATTCCCTCCATGGTCTCGGCGTCGGATAGCACCATCTGGCTGTTGATCTGCCCCAAGGCGCGGCGAATCGAGCTGACCAGGTCGAGCGGCGACCCCGTTGTCCGGAGCGCAACCCCAATGCCCGTGGCTGCCAGCGACATCAACTTGTCCGGAAGTTGGGAGAGTTGCAGGTAGCACTGCGCCTGGATGGGCCCTGTGGAATCGGTGTCGAGGCCCCACTGTTTCACATGCCCAACCACGCCGACGATTTCCGCTGTGAAGTTCAGGATCCCGAAGTTGACATGCTTGCCGATCGGATCTCGGCTGCCGAAGGCCAACCGGGCAAATTCATCGTCAATGACGACCACGACTGGTGAATGCTCGCTATCTTGCGCCGAGAGGAAGCGGCCACGTTTGAGCGGAACCCTCATGACTTGCAAATACTCCGGCTGGATGAGGTAAAAGAGCGCCATCTTCATCGCCGCTTGGCTCGAGGGCTTCGGTTGGCCTTCCAGCCAGAAGGGCAGTTCGGGATTGCTCTGCAAGGGAATAGCGCCTGCGGAAAGGGAGGAAGCCCTGATGCCGGGCACGGCATCGAGGCGGTCGCGAATCTGGCGCCACGTGGCCCGAGTGGCATCGGGGGATCCGGTCGCGGCGGGAAACGACAGGTCGAAGGTCAGCACGTTGTGGGGATCGAATCCCGGATCGACGCTCCAGAGTTTGGTAAGGCTGCGAATCATCAGTCCGGCGCCCGCGAGCAGCACGACGGTGAGGGCCATTTCGATGGTAACGAAAACTCTTTGCGCGCGATGCCGGGGGCCGCTCGACCCGCGCCCTCCCTCCTTGAGCGTATCCTGAAGATCTCGCTGCGAATTCTTGAGCGCCGGGGCCAAGCCGAACAAGATGCCCGCCAGCACAGAAGCGGCGAGCATAAACAACAGCACGCGCCCGTCGAGATGGACTTCCTCAGCTCGGGGCAATGCCTCGGGCAGCACCGCGAGCGCCCCCTTCAGCCCCCAAGAGGCAAGGACCAAACCCAATCCCCCGCCAGACAGAGCGAGCAGTATGCTTTCGGTCAAAAGCTGCCGAATAACGCGGCCGCGGGTCGCGCCCAGCGCCGAGCGGATTGCGAATTCACGCGTTCGACCCATGGAGCGCGCCAGCAGGAGGTTCGCCACGTTGACGCAGGCGATGAGGAGAACAAAACCCACTGCGGCCAGCAGCACCAGCAGAACCGGTTGGATGTCGCCCACCACGGCTTGTTTGAGCGGGATTAGCGCGATGCCGGTGCCTTTATTCGCCTCGGGATACTCTGCGGCTAGATGCCGCCCGAGCGCATCCATGTCGGCCTTCGCTTGCGCGAGCGAGACGCCGGGCTTGAGCCTCCCGACCACGCTCATGCCCATAACGGTGTTGCGGTCGCGAAAGTTTGGGTCGTTCCACTGACCGATCGGCAGGTACACGCCGCTCGGGTCGAAGCCGTCGCCGGCATAATGGAAGTCGGCGGGAATTACTCCGACAATGGTGTACGCAATGCCATTGAGAGTGAGCGACTTTCCCAGCGCCGCCGGTGAAGCGCCGAACTTGCGCTTCCACAAACCGCTGCTGATCAGAACTACCGGCGCCGCGCCCACCTGGTCCTCTTGCGGACGACACGCGCGGCCAATGACCGGATTTACGCCGAGCAGGGGGAAAAAGCTGGCGGAGATCATCTCCGCCGGCACGCGTTCGGCCTCGCCCATCCCAGTCAGATTGAAGTCGTCCGCCCGGTAAGCAGCCAAGGCGGAAAACGAGCGGTTGTCGCGGACCCAGTCCAGGAAGTTGGGATAGGAAATTGACGTTTCAGTGAAGGTGGCGTCACGCCCGTATAGCGCGACGAGCCGGTCGGGTTGCCAGTAGGGCAGCGGATTGAGCAGCACCGCGTTGACCACGGAAAAGAGCGCCGTGTTCGCCCCGATCCCCAGCGCCAGCGTCAGGACGGCAACGGCCGTGAAGCCTGGACTCCGACGCATGCTGCGGAGACCGTAGCGCACGTCCTGAATGAGATGTTCCATCATGATCCATCCCCACATATCGCGCGTCTCCTCGCGCTTGAGGCCGGGATTGCCAAAGGCTCTCAGCGCGGCGTAACGAGCTTCGTCAGGGCCCATTCCTGACGCGATGTTCTCCTCGATCTTCATCTCGAGGTGGAATCGAAGCTCGTCGTCGAGATCGTGCTCCAACTTGCTCCGGCGAAGCAAGGAACGCATCCACTTCAGTAAGCGCACGAATCACCCCTCAAGCAAACCTCAACACTCTGGCCACGGCCCCGGTTACCCGGCTCCAGCTCTTCTCTGCCTTCTCCAGTTGCCGACGGCCGGTTCGAGTGAGCTTGTAATACTTCGCGCGGCGGCCGCTCTTCGTGACCTTCCACTCCGAACTAATCCAGTCCGCCTGCTCCATGCGATGAAGCGCGGGGTAGAGTGACCCCTCTTCCACGTGAAGCGCATCATCCGACACCTGCTGAATGCGTTGCACCACGCCGTAGCCGTGCATCGGCCCCCGAGCCAGGATTTTCAGGACGAGGAGGTCGAGCGTACCTTGAAGTTGATCCTTTCCCATTGTCAAGCCCCAATACCTAGAAGTCTAGGGTTAGAATAAGCCCCGGGATTGATGGTGTCAAGGAGAATCAGAAAGAGCGGGTAGAGGTAGCCGTGGTTTGGCTTCCTTCGCGGCTCTTCTAAATCCGGGTGTGTGCATGGGCGGGCAGCAGGACGCGGTCGACGGAAAGGGCACTGGGGGCTGTGGGTGCACAATTCAGGCTGGCTTGATAGTCATGGACGCTCGACCACGGCCAGTCTTCCGGGCGGCGCGCCAGCCCCGCCCTCACCGGATTCAGATGAATCGCATGCACCGGCCCGGTCACCAGGCTAGGTGTCCACGCGCTCTAGGTTCCCGTCACCGGCCGAGTAATACCAATTGGATACCGTGCCACGAGATTATTTGTTCGTACCGTTCCGCAGACGGCAAGAATTTGGCGCGGTCTTGCCACAATCTTGCCACAATCTTGCCACAATCTTGCCACAATCTTGGCTTGACTCCTCTCCTTGCCTGCGTTATAAGTTTTTACGTCTGGTTTTTTTGGGAAGCCGGTGCGAAGCCGGCACGGCCCACGCCACTGTAAGCGCGGAGAGCCGGAGCGAAGCGTGCCACTGGAGCAGACACTCTGGGAAGGCAACTCCGGATCGATAAGGCGCAAGTCAGGAGACCGACCAGGCTCTCACCCGAGCTTGATTCGACTTCGATGGGAGAGTCGGTGAGCGTTCTGAGGCAGTAACTCAGTTTGATCTCCAGCCAAGAAGCTCGAAGGCTATGTCCCCGTCAGAACGCGAGGTTTGCAAGGCATGCCAGCGGGTCCTCGGAAAACGGTAACACTCGTCTTAGGTGGTGCACGTAGCGGGAAGAGTCGTTTGGCGCAAGAACTCGCTTCCGCCTCTCGACGAGTCATCTTTATTGCAACTGCACGCCGCAGTGACGCAGAGATGCGAGCTAAGATTGCCCGGCACCGTCGTGAGCGGCCTCGTTCATGGAAAACCATTGAGGCTCCCAGAAGCCTGGATCGTGTCCTTCGGGAGCGATGTCGAGGCGCTGACCTGCTGATCATCGACTGCCTGACGTTCTATGTGGCGAACCTTATGGGCCGCAAGCGTGCGGAGCGCACCCCGGTTCGCAATCAGATCGAAAGTTTTTGCGAGGCTGTTCGAGAGACCCAGGCCTCCGTGATTGTTGTCTCGAACGAAGTGGGAAGCGGGGTGGTCCCCTCGTTTCGAAGTGGACGCGCGTACCGGGACCTACTCGGGGAATTCAACCAACAAATCGCCCAAGTGGCTGACCGGGTCATTCTGATGGTTGCGGGCTTGCCGCTAACCCTCAAGGATCACGCCCGGGCCCGAAAGATGGCGGGCCAGAAGAGGTGATCGATGACACACACTCAATGTACAAAAGACGGAAGCGCCTTTCGGTCGAGCTTAGCCTCCGTCCCTTCACTGGCGCCGGAATGGCGGGCCCGGGCCGTGGCGCGACTGAACAGCCTGACCAAGCCCGTGGGCAGTCTCGGCCGTCTGGAGGAGATTGCGGCCCGCCTGGTGGAGATTCTTGAGGAAGAGCGTCCTCGATTTGCCAAAAAAGTGATCTTCACGATGGCCGCGGACCACGGCGTTACGGAAGAAGGCGTAAGTGCCTATCCCAAAGCAGTGACTCCTCAGATGGTGCTTAATTTCCTTGCCGGGGGAGCGGGGATCAACGTTCTCGCCCGTCACGGGGGGATCGAAGTCGTGGTTGTGGATATCGGTGTCGATAGTGATTTCGGTGATGCCGCGGGCTTGGTGCGTGCGAAGGTTGCTCGCGGAACCCGGAACATGGCCCGTGGACCGGCGATGACTAAATCTGAACTCTACCAGGCGCTCGATACCGGTATTGAGCTGGCGGCTTCGGCCCAGAAGCAGGGACACGCGCTGATCGGAACCGGCGAGATGGGAATCGGCAACACTACCGCCGCGAGCGCCATCACCGCCGTCCTAACGGGGCGGCCTGTAGCTTTGGTTACGGGACGCGGGACCGGCCTGGATGAGCCCGGCCTGAAGCGGAAGATCGAGGTGATTGAGCGAGCGCTGGGGGTGAACAAACCTGACCGCTCCGACCCGCTCGAAGTGTTGCGAAAGGTCGGGGGCTTGGAAATCGCCGGGCTCACGGGGCTGATTGTCGGATCGGCTTCGCGGCGAATTCCGGTGGTCATCGATGGTTTCATTTCAGCCTCAGCGGCGGCTATCGCTTGTGCTCTGGAACCCAAGACCAGAAAGTTTCTCTTTGCAGGCCATCAGTCGTCCGAACCTGGGCACGCGGCGCTGCTGGAGTTCATCGGAGATAAACCTCTCTTGGATTTGCAAATGAGGCTGGGTGAGGGGACGGGCGCAGCTCTGGCAATGATGCTGATAGAAGCCGCCGCGAAGATAAACGATGAGATGGCCACGTTCGCATCGGCCGGAGTCAGCGAGGCATCGGCGTGAAGCGACTCTTCAATCTTTTCCTGGGAGCAGTCGCTTTCCTGACCAGACTGCCCGTGCCCGGCAAGTTGCAATTGGAGCCGGATGCATTAGCAAGCTCGGCGGTGTTTTTCCCGGTCGTGGGGCTGCTCCCAAGTGCGGGAGCCATCATCTTGAACCATCTTTTCTCGAGGTTTGTTGCTCATGAAGTGGTAATAGTGATCGTTCTCGTGTTCCTGGTGGGCATTACGGGCGGTTTCCACGAAGACGCTCTGGCAGACGCTGCGGATGGCTTTGGTGGCGGCTGGGGAAAGGATCAAATACTCAGCATCATGCGAGACAGCCGGATAGGAAGTTTCGGCGCGCTCGCGATTGCGCTCGCCATCCTCGCCCGTTTTGTTTTTCTCAGCAACATTCCGCCGAACAAGCTCGACAACTACCTTGTGGCGGGCCAAGTGACCTGCCGATGGACAGCCTTGCCGCTGGCGTGCTTTTTACCGCCGGCTCGAGAGCAGAGCGGGCAAGGCGCCAGGGTCGCAGGGAAAATCACGACTCTCGCCCTGGCCGCGGGTACGCTCCTAACACTGATTATTGTAGGGGTGGCGCTGGGCAAGAAAGCGCTGTGGGTAGGCTTGGCCGCCCTGGCGGTGACCGCGGCGAGTGGGGCCTATTATCGTCGCCGAATCGGCGGCGTGACCGGGGATTGCCTGGGGGCGACAAACCAGCTTACGGAAGTGGCGATTTATTTCGCCGGGGTTGTCCTCCGGTAATTCGGCGCGTCTTGGCGGAGAATACCATGCAAACCGAGTTGTTCGAGTTTGGGGCATGTGAAAAACAAGGTGTGTACGACGCCATTTATAAACGTCGTGATGTGCGCGGACACTTTCTACCCGACCCGATACCCGGCCCGCTGCTGCTAAAACTGCTCGATGCTGCGCATCACACGGGCTCGGTAGGGTTCATGCAACCTTGGTCATTCATCGTCATCCGCAGCGAGTTGATGAAGAGGCGGGTGAAGAGTGTTTTCGAAGAGGCCAATGAGGCTGCCGGCAAGGTATTTGAAGGCGAAAAACGTCAGCTCTATTCACGGCTCAAACTCGAAGGAATTGCGGATGCGCCACTCAATGTTTGCTTCACCTGTGATTCCACCCGCGGTGGACCGCACGTGCTAGGCCGGCACACTATTCCGGAAACCGACGTTTACAGCACGTGTTGTGCCGTACAAACCTTCTGGCTGGCGGCGCGCGCGGAGGGAATCGGCGTGGGATGGGTGAGTATTTTTGATCCGATCAAGCTTCGTCAGGTACTGGAGATTCCCTCCCACGTCATTCCGGTGGCTTACCTTTGCGTTGGATATGTGTCGGAGTTCGCACCACGTCCTGACCTGGAAACCGCAGGCTGGCGAGCACGACTTCCGCTGGGAGAGCTGATCTTCTATGAACAATGGGGAAAGAAGACGTCGGAGTAACCGGGTTGTGCGCCCAACAGGTTGTCTGCTTCTCCTGGTCCGCCACGCGACGGCGGAGGGCAACGGGCGCTTTCTGGGTCAACGGGATGTTCCACTCAGCGCCGCCGGCCGGCGAGAACTGCGGCTGCTTTGCGAGAAGTGCTCCCGGTATTCTATCCGCGCCGTGTATTCCAGTGACCTTCTGCGCGCGCGCCAGACCGCGGACGCAGTCGCAACTAAACTGGGGCTACAAGTGCAAGTTCGGCCCGCGCTGCGTGAGATGCACTTCGGCGAGTGGGAAGGACTCTCGTGGAACCAGATCGCCAAGCGCTATCCGAAGTTGTCCGCAGTGTGGATGGAGCGATTTCCGCGTCGGTCAATTCCCGGCGCTGAATCCCTCAGCCAGTTCGAGAAGCGAATAGCAGCGGGAATCCGTGAAGTGGTCGCGGCGAATCAGGGGCAGTCTGCGGTGATCGTAACCCACGCCGGTGTTATTCGCTTCACGCTCGGAAAGGTTTTGGGCTTGCCCGCGCGCAATGTGTTTCGGCTGGCGCAGAATTCCTGCGCGTTGAACGTCATTGAATATTCGCAGGATGGGGCGGTGGTGCGCCTCGTGAATGGCTGAGATCCGGCGATCTTTATTCTCGCTCCACGGAACGAGAAGGTTCCTCATACCGGTACTTCGAAGGTAGGAGAGAGATGCTGAGCTGTTTCAAACGGGTGGCGGCCTTAATCGGATGCTGCGTCTTGGCCTCTACATCTGCTTTCGCTTCCCGGGAACTTAACGACGAGTTGGGCCGGCGAGTCACTCTGCCAGACGAACCGAAGCGCGTTGTCTGTCTGGCTCCGAGCCTCACAGAAACAGTCTATGCACTGGGTCTTGGCGAGGTCGTGGTGGGCGTGACGGATTTTACGGATTACCCGCCGGAGGCGCAGAAAAAACCTAGCGTAGGTGGTTTGACCGATGCCTCCCTCGAAAAAATTGTCTCGCTTCATCCTGACCTGGTTCTGGCCATCAAAGAGCTTAACCAGAAAGAAACGGTGGAAGAGCTTGAAAGGCTCGGGGTACCGGTTTACGTGGTGGATCCCCAGGGATTGAGGGGCATCATGGCATCGATTCAACACGTTGGCGATGCACTCAATCGAACCCTCGACGCGTCGCGCTTATTGAAGCGCCTGGAAGAACGACGTGCTGCGGTGGCTGACCGCGTCGAGCGGCGCCCGCGCCCAAAAGTCTTTGTCGTGATCTGGTACGACCCGGTCATCACGGCCGGCAGCAGGTCATTCATCACTGACCTGATTGGCGCCGCCGGCGGACAGTCAGCCACCGCGGATATAGACCAGGCATGGCCCCAAATCAGCCTGGAAGAGGTACTTCGCCGGAGTCCTGACTTCGTCCTGCTAGTCCAAGGCATCCACGGCGGGATTTTGCTGGACGATCTTAAGCTGCGCGCCGGATGGGACCAACTCGAAGCCGTCAGGAATCGCCGCGTGATTTATATGGGCGAGCGGCTTTTTCGTCCCAGCCCAGTGGCATTTGGGGCGCTCGAGCAGTTGGCCAAAGAGCTTCATCCCGAAGCTTTCCAGCCTGGGGGAGATAACCGATGAAGGTCGATATTGAACGGCCAGGCGCCGTTTCCAAAAAGAAAAAGGGCCTGATTATCGTGAACACCGGAAACGGCAAGGGGAAGACCACCGCCGCGCTGGGAGTTGCGCTGCGGGCCTGTGGTTACGGAATGAAAGTGATCATGCTTCAGTTTTTCAAGGGCAAATGGAAATACGGAGAGCTGCGCAGCGCTCCGAAACTCGAAACCTTCGAAATTCGTCCGATGGGACATGGGTTTACGTGGGAAAGCAAGGACATTGAAGTTGACAAGCGCATGGTTCGCGAAGCCTGGCAGGCGGCTCGCGCCGAGATTCTATCGGGTAAGTACGATGTGGTCATTCTGGATGAAATCAACTACGCCCTCAGTTACGGCTTTCTACCCGTACAGGAAGTTGTAGACTTCCTCAAAGAAAAACCCGCCATGCTCCACGTCATCCTGACTGGGCGCGATGCCAAGCCGGAGATTATCGAAATCGCTGACATGGTCACGGAGATGCGCGCCATCAAGCATCCGTTCGACGAGGGTATCGTGGCTCAAAAAGGAATCGAGTTTTAGTTCGAAAGGACAAGGTGACAGATACTCATGGCGAGATGAACGGGAAGCGCGGTGAAAATCCGCCACTGCCCCGCAACTGTGAGCGACCGTAGAAGCCTGTTACAAGCCACTGCCAAGTATGGGTGGGAAGGCACAGGCGATGGGGAATGCGTCGCGAGTCAGGAGACCGGTCTTGCCAGCGTTTGTCAGAGTCCACTCTTTCGAGGGAAAAGGAGGACATCATGCGTATGTCGAAATTCCACTCAGGCACCACTGTTCTGCTTTTGACATTCTTCATCACCCTTTTCGCGTCCATCGCGGGGGCCAGCGCGACAGGTACGGTCGGGGGCAAGGTGGTCGATCCGCTCGGAGCGGTTGTCCCCAAGGCGAACGTGACCTTGCTGCAGGACGAGAAAGTCGTGGGCGTTACCAAGACGGACCAGGAAGGAAAATTTGCTTTCTCTTCGGTTGACTTCGGCCAATATCTCGTCCGAGTCGAAGCAGCCGGATTCGCGCCGCGAGAAAGCCAGTCCGTGCACCTCGAGCCAGCCCGGACGGTCAATATCGAAGTAATGCTCGAGGTCGGCACACTCCGGCAGCAAATTGTGGTGTCGGATACGGGCAGCGCTTTGCCGGAATCGCAGGTGGGCGCTTCGGTGACCGTGCTTGACCAATCTGAACTCGACGCCTTCAACAAACTGGATCTGCTCGATGCGCTCCGCCTGGTGCCCGGCCTCGCCATCATCCAAACCGGCGAACGAGGTGGCGAGACTTCGGTCTTCGCCCGCGGGGGCACAAGTGACTTCAATAAAGTGCTGATCGACGGTATTCCCGTCAACGACATCGGGGGCGCGGTCGATTTCTCCAACTTTTCGGCCAGTGGTGTGAACCAAGCTGAGGTATTTCGAGGGGCCAATAGTGTTCTTTACGGACCCGACGCCTTGGGCAGCGTGATCCAACTTACTACTCGCCGAGGTTCTTCTGCGATTCCCGAGTTCAGCTACTCGGCAGACGGTGGAAATTTTAATACTTTGCGCCAGGAAGCTTCGCTGGGGGGCGGTTTTCACCAATTCGATTATTTCACCGATTTCATGGATTTCCAAACCCAGAACAGCCTTCCCAATAGCTCCTTTCATAACGAGACAGTTTCCGGTAACTTTGGATGGCAGGCGAACCAAAGCACTGACGTTCGTTTCACGATTCGCCATGTGGCAACCGGCTTGGGTGTTTCCAACGCGCTGGCGTTTTATGGTATCCCGGACGATGCCTTCCAAAGGAACCAAGACACCTACCTGGGAATCAAGGTGCAGAACCAGACCACGTCACAGTGGCGAAATTCACTCCAACTGACTTCCACCCAGCTCCGGTACAGCTACGACGAACCCGAGCCGGCGGGAATACTCGATGAAAATGGAGATTATCTCGGGCTCCCCGTCACCCTTTGCGGCGCTAATGGATATTGCTCGACCGGCCAAGCCATTCTCGACTTTGGAGGCGGAGTCTACCCGAACCTCTACAATTCCCATACCGCCGTGCAGTCGCTCTACGGCCTATCGAATTACGACATTAAGCCGGACCTCAGCGCAAGCGCCGGCTTTCGCTACGACCACGAAAGGGGTTATACCAACGCCGCCGGTACTCTGTCTCCCACAAGTCGCAACAACTTTGACTATTTCATGGAAGCTCATGGCAGCCTTGGCTACCGGGCCTTTGCCACGGCGGGTGTGGGGCTTGAAGATAATGCCGTCTACGGATTCGCGGCCACGCCCCGTGTTTCAATCGCATACTATGTGCGCCGGCCGTCCTCCGGCTCGTTCTTCAACGGCACCAAGCTGCGATTCAATTACGGCACGGGGATTGACGAGCCCAGCATCTACAATCAAGGGGCGTCGCTCTTCAATGTGCTCTCTACCCTGCCGAACGGGCCGGCGCTCATTTCGCAATACCATGTGTCTCCCATCGGGCCGGAGAGAAGCAGAGACCTCGATTGGGGAGTTGAGCAATTGCTGTGGGGCGGACGAGCTCGCCTCGGACTTACCGGTTTTCGCGAGGGCTTTTTTAACTTGATTGCTTTTGTGGACAAGAACCTGCTTCCGGAACTCGGCGTACCGGGTCCGGTAGCCAATGCGCTACCCTACGGAGCTACCGTCAATTCGGATTCGTATCGCAGTCTGGGAGCCGAGGTGGAACTCGAGGCCAAGTTCAGCAGGAATCTTCGGCTACAGGCGGAATACACCTACACCGATGCCGTGGTAACGCAGTCATTTGCCAGCAGCGCCCAAGCGCCATCTTACAATCCAGCTTTCCCGAACATCCCCATCGGGGCCTATACACCCCTCATCGGTGGCCGGCCGTTCGGAGTGCCCCGCAATTCCGGAAGCATGGCGCTCATCTACTCCAAGCGGCGATTCGGAGTCTCCGCCACAGGATATTTCGTTAGCCGGTCCGATAACAGCACCTTTCTAACGGATGAGAACTATGGCAACACTCTGCTTTTGCCGAATAGGAATTTGCTAAATTCTTACCAGCTTGTTGACTGGAGCGGCTGGTTTGAGGCTTGCCGCGCTATCACACTTTACGCGATTATTGGCAACCTTCTGGATGAGCACTATCAAGGCGCGTTCGGATACCCGGCGCTGCCTTTTAACTTTCGAGCCGGCATAAAATTCACCATCGGCGGGGAGGCCTGGAAGAAGAAGTAACGGTTGTTGATCCCCTGTTTAGCAAAAGAGGGGAATTACAGGATATGCGGTCGTTAACTCAAGTCAGCATTTGGTCGAAATACAACCACGTATCAGAGTGGCCGCCAGCCTTGCGTTTCCGCGCTGGAATGGGTCTGCTCGCGGTACTTGTGGTGGCAAGTGTTGTGCTGGCATCCGGCGTGGGCGCTGTCCATGTCCCTGCTCGCGAGATAGCAGGCATGCTTCTCAACCGCACGGGTTTGTTCCACCTGTCGCAAAGTTGGCCGCAGAGTGACGAAACGATCATTTTTCGCATTCGCCTGCCGCGTGTTCTGGCCGCGGCAATTGTGGGTGCCGCACTTTCTGTGGCCGGAGTTCTGTTCCAGGGGCTTCTTCGAAACCCCTTAGCAGATCCATACGTGATCGGCACTTCCGGTGGCTCGGCTTTCGGAGCCAGTCTGGGAGCAGTCCTCTTCTCCCATTTCTCGATCTTGGGCTTTGGAGCAATTCCAGCATTGGCCTTTCTCGGCGCCATGGGAACTATGGCTCTGGTTTTCCGTTTTTCCCGCGTGGGGGGCCGCACGCCGGTCATAACCCTCTTGCTTGTTGGATTCGCCGTAAGCGTGGTGCTGGGTTACACCGTCTCCTTCCTGCTGATTGTGAATGAACGCTTCGAGTTGAACACGCGCGTCATTTACGCATGGTTGCTGGGAGGGATTTGGATCGAGCACTGGAGCCAACTCGGCCTCATCGCCCTCCTTGTGGCCGCCGGCACGGCCGGCGCACTCATGCTTCCGAGAGGTTTGAATGCCCTCGCGCTAGGTGAAGAATCCGCCCAGCACCTCGGCATCAGGGTTGAACGCCAGAAGGCTGTGGTGATACTGGTGGGGTCGTTACTGACGGCTGCCGCCGTCTCCGCTGGCGGATTGATTGGATTTGTGGGACTCATCGTACCCCACTTCCTGCGGCTGTTGTTTGGGCCCGACCATGTCCGGCTGCTTCCCCTAGCGGCTCTCGGAGGTGCGGCCTTTCTGGTGACTGCCGACATGCTTGCCCGTGTTGTTATGCCTCCGAACGAGTTGCCGGTAGGGATCTTAACCGCCTTCGTGGGGGGCCCGGCCTTCTTACTTCTGCTGCGCCGCACAAAGCGCGAGTACAGGTTCTGAGCATGGCGATTCTCAGCGTTTCCAAGGTGTCCTTCGCCTACGACGGTCAGGTGGTCCTCACGGACATCACCCTGGATATCGGCGCGGGGGACCGTGTCGCCATCCTCGGCCCCAATGGCGCGGGAAAGACGACTCTGTTGAGACTCCTGTGTGGCTCTCGGTCCCCAGGCACAGGTTCCGTCTTCCTGAATGGACGCCGCCTTAACACCGTGCCTCGTCCCGAGCTGGCACGCAAGATTGCCGTCGTTCCACAGGACCTGACAGTCCCATTCGCTTTTACAGCGCGTGAAATCGTGGAGCTTGGCCGCACCCCGCACCTGGGCTTGCTTCGAGGCTTCAGGTCGGAGGACCGGCGAGCGGTCGACCAGGCCATGCAACTGACGGACACCACCGGTCTCAGCGACCGGATAATCCATGAACTGAGCGGCGGCGAACGGCAGCGGGTCGTCATCGCCATGGCGCTTGCCCAGCAACCGGAAATTCTTTTGCTGGATGAACCGACCCATCTGCTCGATATCGCGCGGCAGGCTGAAATCCTTGATTTGATCAACGAACTTAATCTCAAGATGGGTCTCACCGTCGTGGCGGCCATACATGACCTGAACCTGGCAGGACGGTACTTTAATCGTTTGCTGTTGCTGCATGGAGGGGCCGTACTTGCCGAGGGTCCGCCCGCAGCTGTGCTGAGAGCTGAGATCGTGGAAGAAGCTTATGGCGGGCCCGTCGAGCTTGTGCCGACAGGCGATGGCCGGCCCGCCATCGTCCTTCCGGCATCCCGAGTTCGCGACCGAGCGAAGGCGCTATGAGCCGCGTATGTGTTGATGAATGTTCAGCCATATACCGAAAGGTGGTGATGTGTCTTGGAGAAGAAGAAGACCAGCAAGAAGAAAGTTGTTATTGCCACTCGTAAAGGTTGTAAGCCAGCAGGCATTGGCCTTTCGCATTACGTCCTTATGGATGCAAAGAAGTAACTTGATCGTTATGGGCCGCTCACCCAGAGGATGGGCGGCCCTAGTTAAGAGGAGCGTGGGAATGAAATTCGAGGCAGAGAAAGAACCCGCGTCGTCGCGTGGATTGCACTTCAATTCGGGAAATGGCTGCACTCTACAGCCGCTGGACATTGGTCATCGCGAGTACGTGGGCCTAGTCGATCCCGATACGGCGTTCTGGGCCTTGATCCGAAAAAGTAAAGTAGCCGAGGCCCTCACCGGAGGCACGTTTCTACAGCAGTACCGCCGCAAAGCCGCGAAGTTCGCCAGGGAGATGGAGAACCTCCGCTTCGGCCTGACGCCATCGGCCGTATATTTCAATGCAACCGAGCGTTGTAATCTGAACTGCACCTACTGCTACATCCCGGAGAACATGCGCAAGCTCGGCGTGCACATGTCAAAAGACGATTTGCTGTCGGCGCTTGAGATTCTCAAGATTTATTTTCAAGGTACCCTGGCGAAAGGTGTGAGGCCGCAGATTATTTTTCATGGCGCAGAACCCACCCTCAATCGAGAGGCATTATTCGCTGCCTTCGAGCGTTTCAAGAAAGACTTCCGATTCGGCATTCAGACCAACGGCACGCTTTTGAGCGACTCGGACGTCGAGTTTTTGAGATCTCGAGGCATTGCCATCGGGCTGTCTCTCGATTCCGATCTGGATTCCGTCGCCACGCGCACCCGCAAAACCTGGGACGGAAAGAGTGTTTACGCCAGCGTCCTGGCGGCGATGGACAAGCTGCGCGGCTACTCGAACTACAGCGTGATCTGCACCGTCACGCGCCGGAACATGGGCCGCCTGTCGCGCCTGGTGGACTTCCTCCACCAGCGGGATGTGCCTACCTGTATGCTGAACCCCGTGCGCTGCACCCAGAAAGGAGCGCGCATCCTCAAACCCACTGACCATGAAATGAGCCGCCATTACCTTGCCGCGCTGGATCGGACCTACGACTTGTACCGGAAAACCGGGCGCAAATTGATCGTGGCGAACTTCGCCAATATTTTGATATCCATTCTCGCACCTCCGGCACGCCGCCTCATGTGTGACATCTCGCCCTGCGGCGGCGGACGCTCCTTTTTTGCCGTGTCCGCCAAGGGTGATATGTTTCCCTGCAGCGAGTTTATCGGCGTACCGGCCTTCAACGGAGGGAACGTGTTCCGCGACGCCGTCCGCAAGGTGCTTGAGGGGCCGGCATTTCGCCAGGTCACGGGGCGCAAGGTCGAGGACATCCAGCCTTGCGCGCATTGCGCCATACGCCATTTCTGCGGCTCGCCCTGCCCGGCCGAGGCCCACGAAATGAACGGCGGCATGAACCGGCCCGGCGCCTTCTGCGAACTTTACGAAGAACAGGTCCGGTACGCTATGCGGCTGATCGCTGACCGCAGGCATGAGGCATATCTGTGGGATAAGTGGGACAAGGATACGGTCAGGACGATGGAGATGGTTTCGCTTTGAGCGGCTGCCGGCTCGCCAAGGCACGGCAAATCGAAAGGTCGACTAGCCGACTATTTGTCACTTAAAGACTCCGGCCTTCGACTCGAAAATCTTTGCTTCGTTTTTCCCAAAATGCGCGGTATTTGCTCCTTTTAGGGTTCGATTTGTGCAAATTTGCGCGTAAAACGCGCGCAATTTACAGCATCAAGAAAAGTGATGTCGTTTGTTTTCAAGTACTTCTTAGCTTCGTTCCCACCGTTTTTCATTGTTTCCGTTTCCCAGCTTTGCCGTTCGGTGGAACCTTCCGGCCAAACCTCTTGCGGAGCCGGCCGCCGGCGTCCACCCACGACAATGTGTCGACAAAATGACCACGATTATAGGCTAGCACACAACCCTGGATTTGTCGAGTGAGAAATGCAAAAAAGCAATCTGTAACGGTCGTTTTACAAACTAGGTGCCCCCAAAAATTCTTCTTGACATCCTCGGCCGACTGTCATAGAGTCCTATGACAGTGAGCCGAACATGATACTTCAAATCAATTTCAAGTCTGGCATGCCCATCTACCTCCAGATCGTGGATCAGGTCAGGGCCGCCGCCGCCTCAGGGGCGCTGCGGCCCGGCGAGGCGCTCCCATCCATCCGTCCTCTGGCTGAGGAACTGCGCGTCAACCGCAACACGATTGCTAAAGCCTATACGGAGCTCGAAAGTCAGGGCGTCATTGAAACCCTGCCGGGGCGGGGTTGTTTCCTGAAAGAGAATCAATCGGCATTGCGGAAGAAGGTCCGGCGCGAGTTGCTGATCGAGCACATCGACCAGGTCATTGTGCAAGCGCACCTTTTGCTGGTGCCCCATGATGAATTCCTTGAATTGATTCGTGAACGGCTGGATGTGCTCGACGACAAACGACGCGCCCATGAAGACCATAAGGAGGATTGACCAGCCATGAAATCTCCAACAGTCCCGATTCAGATCGAAAACCTCACTTACGCGTACGGGCGAGCGGAGGCGGTCCGTAACTTGAGCCTGACGGTCGAGCCTGGCCGCTGTTACGGGCTCTTCGGCCGCAATGGCGCGGGCAAGACGACCACCATAAAGTGTCTGCTCAATTTGCTCCGTCCGCAGAGCGGCCAGGTGCGCGTCTTCGGTCTCGATCCGGCAAAACACGAAGTGGAGGTGAAACGCCTTCTCTCTTACGTGCCGGATCAGGTGGCCTTCTATCCGTGGATGAGCGTGCGCGAGACGCTGGATTACCTCGCTTCATTCCGCGCCCATTGGAACCGGCAGACGGAACAAGAGTTGCTTGTGCGTTTCCAGCTCGATCCCGCGCAGCGCACCGGAAATCTGTCGAAGGGCCAACGGACGCAGGTGGCGCTAATCGCCGCGGTCTGCCCGGAGACGGACCTGCTGGTGCTCGACGAGCCAACCTCGGGCCTGGACCCCATCGTTCGCCGCGAGTTCATCGAGGCGGTGATTGGCGCGTACCAGCAGGGTGTTCCGGGCAAGCGCACGATCCTGGTTTCCACCCACCTCATTACGGAATTCGAGGGATTGATTGACGAGTTCACGCTCATCGATCGCGGGCGCGCCTTGCTGACGCTCGACGCCGACCAGGCGCGCGAGCGTTATCAGAAGATTCGCGCCCGCTTCGCGCAAGCGCCGCCGGAAATCGACCTCCAGGCGGCATTGCGCGTGCGCCGCGACGGCCGTGAGCTGGAATTGATTGCCAACGGTTCGGGGCCCGAATTGATGCAGCGTTTGCGAAAACACAATCCCGAGACGCTGACGACCGAGTCGCTGACACTGGAAGAGATTTTTGTTGCGGCATTGAAGTCGTAGCACAGCCACTCTTGGCTGTGCCGTTACGGGCAGGAGTGGCTGTGCTATTAGATGTCTAAATCGGCCAAGGAGACGAACATGAACGCCCACAGAATGTATAAGGAAGCCCGTCCGCTCTTCTGGCCCTGGTGCGCCGTCGTCCTCGCGGGCGCGCTCCCGCTCTTTCGTCCGCTGCACTCGATCACATGGGTTAGTGAAGTTGGGCTCTTCCTCGGCATCCCGCTCTTGGCGAGTGTCGCGTTCGGCGACGAATTCCAGCACCGAACGCTCTCCCTCCTGCTGTCCCAACCGATCAGCCGAAAGGAAATCTGGCGTGAGAAGTTAAGCGTTACTTTGATTGCGGTGGCGTCGGCGGCTTTGATTCTATCCCTCCCCGCGCCGGGGGGCGAACATCTGATGCACGTACGCGGCTGGGCGTTGACCGGGGCGGAAATCATCGCCATCACAGCTTCGGCGACGTTTTGGACACTTCTCGCCAGATCGACGCTGGGTGGCGCCGCCCTGAACGTCGCAGCCCTCTTTTTCATAAACGTTGTAACCCCCTTTTTCGTTGTTATGGCCTTGAAGTGGGCGAAATTGTTTCGCGGAGCCGGAAATGCTTCGCTGGCCGCTACTACACATATCGTTTTTTTAGCCGGCACTTTCTTCTTCCTGGGCTACGCCGGTTTAATGCTCTGGCTCGGAGGGCGAAGGCTGGCGCGGTTTCAGGCAACGGGAGGCACGGCGGGTGATGATCTGCTGACGGCCGGTCCGCAAGTGCTGCCGGGCACATTGGTTCGCTGGCTTCGCTGCCGCCCCACGGGAGCGGTTCTCAACTTGTTCCGCAAGGAATTTCGATTGCTCCGGCCGGTCTGGCTGATCAGCTTGTTGGCTGCTGTGGACTGGGGATGCCTGGCCCTGCTGGGGTTGCTGCATCCGCAAGGACTAACCAGGAGTTTCGAAACCGTGGTGGTCAGTGCAGGTGTGACCGGTACATTGATGATAGCCATTCTCGCCGGAAGCCTGCCGCTGGGGGAAGAAAAAACGTCGGGGACGCACTTGTGGCAACTGACCTTGCCGGTGTCGGCCCGCCGCCAGTGGTTCATCAAGCTGTGCATGGCGCTGTTCGCGGGGTTCACAGGCGCGGGGCTGGCGCCGCTTTTGATCGCCGGCAGATTGTTGGGATCGTCCCACATGTTTGCAGATGTGCATGTCGGAAGGGATTTGCTGGTGGGGGCGGTGCTTCTGACTTTTGCCGCCTTCTGGTGTGCGTGCGCAGTCAAAGGGACGGTGCCTGCGGTGCTCTGGGCTCTTCCGGTGATGATGGCCCTCTATTTCGCCGTGGAGCTCGGCAAGTGGGCGGGGCACGGACTCACAAACCTCTTTCTTTCAAGGTTCGATCCCTTCGCGAATGTGAAATTCGCCCACGCCGTTTCGCACTTCAGATCCAACGCATTTTTCAAACTCATCGATGCTGCGTCAACCAACATGACCGACAGCCTACAAGCAGAACTCGCGCTAACGGCACTAATATTGGTTCCGGTGCTGCTCTACGCGGTCATCCAGAGTTACCGGTTGTTTCGGGCGCAACTTCAGGACCGAGCTTTGTCCGTGGTCAGGAGTCTGCTGCCTTTGGCCATGTTGGCGTTCCTGTGCAGCTTTTTTTCGCTGGCCGTCTACAGCTTTGTAGGCCAGGCAGCCTGGGCAACCTTGGACCCAAGGTGGATAGCACTCAATGAAACCATCGCGGCACTTCAGAAAATCCAATCCGGCGTTGCGAAGCTGGATGAGGCGCATCCACTCGAACTCACGGTGGAAGATCTGGCCAAGGCTTCCACGCTCTCGAAAAGCGCGCGGCGCTTTCTGGGCGACTCTTACATCACGCTCGTTCTCGACGCGCCTCCTCATCACGGCCAATTCGGCTGCGGTGAAAACCCCCAGCCCGTTGGCCTTTCTCCCAATGGCTATTCCTGGTACTCGACCATCATCCGTCTTAAAGACGGTTCCTCTTTTGCCGTGGCATTCGATCCCGTGACCCACGCCGTCATTTCCGTCGGAATCTGCGCAGGCCAACCCCCGCCTTTCCCTGATGGCGTCGTTCGCGTCCCTGGATAAGGCGTCCTGGGATCGCCGGGGAAGAATCGGTCTGTAGTGATCACCGGCGAGGGCAAGCCGTGAAAAAGTCAGCCGCCTGTCATCCTGAGCGAAGCGAAGGATCAGCGCAGTTTCCCATGGTCCGATGACTTACGACCAACTGCAGAGATCCTTCGCTTCGCTCAGGATGACACATTTGCGAATTTCTTCACAAATTCTTACGCCTAGGGCCACTCTATGCCGCTTTTCGGCCCTATCTCGAGTCGGCGTAGTGCTGACCTGAAGGTCAGCACTACGGACAAACGCAATCTCCGAACCCAACACTAGATTGCTTTTTCAAAGAAATGGGCGACCTTATGGCCGGCTTCCTCGGTGTAGTAGACGGTGACTTTGGCTGATTTTTCGCTCCCCTTGGCAATATCCTTTCCCGCATCGCTGGCGGCGCTATCGGTCAGATGATAGGTCTCCTTAGTGCCGTCTTCGGTCTGGACGGCGAGCGTCTTCGCGCCCCGATCGAGATGGACAACGGTGGCCCGCGTGGCCTTCAGTCCGCCCTCTCCAATATGGTCGACCTCCTCAGCGGTCTCTTCGGATCCCTTGGCGGTGTAGTGAACGGCCACCTTGCTGCCTTCCTTCAACCCATGGAACGTGTCCCCGGCGGCCTCGCTCGTGCCATGAACCGTAGTTCGCTCCACGAAGTGAACGGTATGTTCGGTTCCATCCGCCACCTTGACTACCGCTGTCTTCGTCGCGGAGTCGAGCTTGATGATTTCCCCGACCAGAATGCCGTGCCGCCGCTCGACTGCGAAGGCCGGCAAGCATAGACCTGTCATGACCAGCACTGCAAATAACCGTTTAAGCATATTCACCTCTTTCATCAAACATTCAACTTCCTGAGGTCAGACGAGTGTCAGGATGTCGATTTCCGTTCTGCATCAGCGGATCACACGTCCTGGTTCGTCGCGGAGAGGATTAACCTGCCAGAGAAACCAACGGTGCTCGCCCGCGACCTGCGCCGCGCGAGATCGCAAAAATTCAGCGTGCAAGATGATACCCCCGCCCTCAGGTATCTGATTATACAGCAAACTCGGACTTTTTGGCCGATTTTCCGCCTCGGCAGGGTATAATGGCGGGATAAAAAGCTTGCGACTTTCCAGCGAAGGGATTCAGGGAATGGAGATCAAAAGAAGCGGCTCGCAGCTTTCCGGCAAAGGACCGGCGGACTATTTTACGGGCACGGTGCGCATCGACCCGCTGTTTGCCGCGCCAGATCCCGCTCGCGCTGTGGCGGCCAGCGTCACATTCGAGCCCGGAGCGCGAACGGCATGGCATACCCATCCGCTCGGTCAGACTCTCATCGTCACGGCTGGCTGCGGCCTCGCGCAGCGCTGGGGCGGCCCGGTCGAGCAGATCCGGCCCGGCGATGTGGTCTGGTTCCCGCCCGGCGAGAAGCATTGGCATGGGGCGACGCCAGCCACCGCCATGACTCATATCGCCATTCAGGAAAAGCTCGATGGCAAGACTGTCGACTGGCTGGAAAAGGTCACGGACGAACAGTACCAAGCCTGAATTTCAGCCCATCAGCCGACGGGCGACATCGCGTAGCCCACGGCGCAAGCCGTGGGTCAGCAAGGCCACCCTCTCCCCCGTCCCCTCTCCCGCCCGGGCGCGAGAGGGGTGCCGAAGGCGGGGTGAGGGCCGCCTACCCAGGGCTCGCGCCCTGGGCTAAGTTATTACGCCCCTAACGGCGCTACAAACTGCCGCCCATCCAATGAAGAATCATTCCGGGAACTTTCAACTCAGGACATCAGCGAGGAAGAGCATGCGAGTTGGCATTCTAGGTTCGGGTTTGATGGGCGGCAAACTCGGGACGATCTTTGCGCGAGCCGGGCATGAGGTTCGGGAAATAGGATGACCGGCCCGAAAGCAGTGCGGAATTCGCGATTTTTCGGTATGATCCATGGCGCAAAACGGAACTAGGAGGATGGAATGAAACCTAATTTCTCTCGTCGCGATTTTCTGGCCGCCGGACTGGCTCTTCCCGCTGTCGGCGTTCGCACTTCTGCTCTTCCCTTTGACGTCGGCCAGGCCAAGCCCGAATCCGCCCGGCTGGACTACCGCATGTTGGGCAAAACCGGCTTGAAAGTGACGTCGCTTGCATTCGGCTGCATGACGACTTCCGACCCGTCGGTGATCGAGCGCGCCGCGGATTTCGGCATCAATCACTTCGACACGGCCCGCGGCTACCAGGGCGGAAACAACGAGCGGATGGTCGGTGCGGCGCTCAAGAAAGTGCGACCGAAGGTCATCATCTCGAGCAAGAGTCCGGCCAGGACCAAGCCGGAAGTTCTTGCCGACCTCGACACCAGCCTGCGCGAACTGGGCACCGACTATCTGGATATCTGGTATCTCCACATGAAGAACCAGCCGGAGCAGGTGACCGACGACCTGCTGGAAGCGCAGCGGCTTGCCAAGCAAAGCGGCAAAATCCGCTTTGCAGGAGTGAGCACGCATTTCAACATGGATAAGATGCTGGCGCACCTGGCGAAGCTCGGCCAGACGGATGTGGTGTTGACGACGTACAATTTCGCCATGCGCTCGGTGGATGCAGGCGCAAACGCAAATCCGGACGCGCCGAAGACGGATATGACGGCGGCCATCCAGGCGGCGCGGAAGGCCGGTCTCGGGATCGTGGTGATGAAGGTGCTGGCGGGCGGCGTGGGCCGCGTCGAGCGCGGCGACCGGCTGTACGGAGCCAATCCGCAGGCGTTGAGCAAGCGGCTCAGCCAGGAGGGCGCCGCGGTTGCGGCGATCAAATGGGCCCTCCAGAACCCGTCGGTCGACACCGCCATCGTCTGCATGACGAGTCACGATGAGTTCGAAGAAAACCTGCGCGCCATGGGGGAAACCTACACCGAGAAGGACGAGCAGTTACTCAGCGCGCGGCTCAAGGACATCGGCCCGCTGTACTGCCGCATGTGCGGCGCTTGCGGTGGCGCTTGCGAGCGCGGCGTGCCGGTCGCAGACGTGCTTCGCTTCCTGACTTACGCCGAAGGCTACGGCCAGTTTGCCCTAGGCCGCGAGAACTTCTTGCAGCTCGGGCCCCAAGTCGCTGCGGTGCGCTGCGCCGATTGCGAGCGCTGCACGGTCGAGTGCCCCTATGGCGTCCAAGTCGCGGCGCGGCTCGGCCGCGCGCAGGAGTTGTTTGCATGACAGCGCTCGCGGGATGGGAGAACTTTTACGTCATCGTGGGCTCGTCTGCCGGCGCTCTGATCGGATTGCAGTTCGTCGTCATGGCCCTCGTCGCCAGCCTGCCCCGCGCGCCGGGTTCCGCTCAGGCGGGCGCCGCGTTCGCCACACCGAACATCGTTCATTTCGGATGCGCACTGCTGCTGTCAGCAGTTCTGTGCGCGCCATGGCACGGCATCGGCGGGCCCGCGATTCTCCTGGGCTTACTGGGCCTTAATGGAGTCGCGTACGAGATCATCGTGGCACGGCGTATGCGAAAACAAACCGCCTACCGGCCGGAGTTTGAGGACTGGCTATTTCACGTTCTGCTGCCCTTCGCAGCATACGTCGTGCTGGCCGTATCGGCGTACGCCGCTCTCTCCCATGCGCGCCAGGCCCTGTTTGGCGTGGCTGCGGCGGCCCTGCTGCTGCTCTTCGCCGGCATCCATAACGCCTGGGACGCCGTGACGTACCATATCTTCGTCGTGAGTTCGGGACCACCGAAGACCGACGGGCGTCCCTGAGTGAGCCATCGAACGCCATGCATGAAACCGCTGCCGCTGAGGTGACGCGTGCGCGCTGAATTGTGCCCTTCTGTAATCGAGGCGATCGGCGAAACCCCGCTCGTCGAGCTCGCCCGCGTAACTCGAAACCTGGACGGCAGAATCCTCGCCAAGCTCGAAAACCTGAATCCCGGGTATTCAAAAAAGGACCGGATCGCGCGGCAGATCATCGAAGACGCCGAAGCCGCGGGGGCGCTGGCGCCGGGGCAGACGGTGGTCGAGCTCACCAGCGGAAACACCGGGACGGGACTCGCCATCGTGTGCGGAGTCCGCGGATATCCGTTTGTGGCGGTGATGTCCAAGGGCAATTCCCCGGAGCGCGCGCGGATGATGGCCGCGCTGCGCGCAGAGGTGGTGCTGGTTGACCAACTCCCAAGCTCAGTGCCTGGCCAGGTCTCGGGGGGAGATCTGGAACAAGTCGAGTTGGAAACGCAGCGCATCGTCCGGGAGCGCCACGCTTTCCGCGCCGACCAATTCAATCTCGAAGGAAACTTCCGCGCTCACTATCTTCACACAGGACCTGAGATCCTGCGTCAGGCCAAGAACCAGATTCACGCTTTTTGCGATTTTGTGGGATCGGGCGGTTCGTTCGGAGGGTGCGCGGCAGCTTTCAAGGAAGCGGTTCCGCAGATCAAGTGCTATGTTGTCGAGCCCCAAGGCGCCGCGGTGCTGGCAGGCGAACCCTCTCGCCGTCCCAACCACCGCATCCAAGGCGGCGGATATTCGATGGCCGCTCTCAAGTTCGTTCAACGTGACATTGTCGATGGCTACCTGCAAGTGAGCGACGACGAGGCGATGCAGGCAGCGCGGCGCTTGGCGAAAGAAGAGGGAATCTTCGCCGGCTTCTCCTCGGGGGCAAACCTGGCCGCTGCCCTGCAACTTCTCGCGGGGCCGCACCGGGGCCGGACGATCGTCATTATCATCTGCGACTCCGGCCTGAAATACCTGACCACCGACCTGTGGGAGTAAGGTGACAACCCGGCTGTCATTCTGAGCGCAGCGGGTACAAACCCCTCACCCGGCTCGCTACTCTCGCCACCCTCTCCCCAAGGGAGAGGGCTGAATCAATCATTGTTGGCGGCCCTCTCCCTTGGGGAGAGGGTGGCCCGCAGCCGGCGTAGTCATCAGCCGGTGCGGGACGGGTGAGGGGTTACTTCCGAGAATCCAAGCACCCGCTCCGTTCTCGAGGTGATCAAGGAAATGCGTCTGTGACGCACCACACAAGCATTGCTCATTCGTAGCGCAGCGCCACCATGGGATCGACTTTGGTGGCACGGCGCGCGGGCATGAAACAAGCCAGTACTGAAATGCACGTCAGGCCCAGGGCCATCAGGATATAGGTCAGGGGATCATTGGGGCTTACAGCGTAAAGGTAGTTGGCGATAACGTGCCCCGCCCCCAGCGCCGCGCCGGTTCCCACGATGATCCCAATCAGCGTAACCAATAAGCCCTCGCCCACAACCATCTTCAGCAGAGCCTGCCGCTCAGCTCCCAGCGCCATGCGGATGGCTAATTCGTGCGTGCGGCGGCTCACGGAGTAGGACATCACGCCATACATGCCGATTGCCGCCAACACCAGCGCCAATGCGGTAAAGCTCCAAACCAGCGTCATGGGGAAACGGATTTCTCCGAAGCGCTGCGCAACAATTTCATCCATGGTCTGAAGGTCTTGAACCGGCTGATCGCGGTCCACGGACTGCGCGGCATCCTTCACGGAGGCTGCGAGTGTTAGCGGGGCCGCCGCAGTGCGGACCTCGAAGAACATGTACGGTCCGGGATGCTGATCGTACGGGACGAAGATCTCGGGCTCGTCTTCCCATACCTGGTAGCGCTTGATGTTCTTCACTATGCCGACCACCTCAAACGTTTCCTGGCGCTCATTCTGCTTTCCGTACACATTCGAGAGCATGTCGAGATGCTGTCCGAGGGGATCGGCGTTCTTAAAATAGCGGCGCGCCAGCGTGTCGTTGATGATGGCGACCGCAACCGAGTGTTGGCTATCGTGAAGCGTGAACTCGCGTCCCTGGAGCAGCTTCGCGCCCGCGGCCTGAAGATAGTCGGGGGTAATGCTGTACTCGTAGGCGGCAGGCTCCTGGCCGGGCGAGGGCCGCGGCTGGCCTTGGGGAAGGAAGAGGAACTCCCCGAGCATTGACATCGCTCCCGTGTGTAGAACTCCAGGCACTGAGGCGACCTGGTCGTGTACTTGGCGAATGTAGGTGATCTGTTGTTCCGGCTGCGCATACTTGTAATCCGGTAAGTAAAGCCAGAAAGTGAGGTCGTGGCTGGGCTCAAAGCCGAGATCGACGCTCACGAGCTTGACGAAGCTCCGCAGCAGCAGACCCGATCCCGCCAGCAGCACCATGGCGAGAGCGATCTCCGCAACCACCAGCGCATTCAGCAAGCGTTTGTGACTCGAGGCGCCGCTAACGCTCAAAGCGCTCTCCTTGAGCACCTCTTGCAGGTCGCCTTTCGTAGCCCTGAAAGCCGGCGCGAGGCCAATCACAATGCCCGTCGCCAGCGTGATAACAGCGGCAAAAACCACCACGCGCCAGTCAAGGTTGAGTTCCTGGATCCCGGGCAGATATTTGAAGTAAAGGCTGCATCCCCAAGCGAGAAGCTTGGTTCCCGAATAGCCGAAGAGGATTCCCAAGCCGCCGCCCAAGACGGATAGCAGCAGGCACTCCGTGAGCAACTGAACCACCAGGCGGCCGCGACTCGCGCCGACGGCCAGCCGGAGAGCCAGTTCCCTGCGGCGCCCGCTGGCCCGAGCCAGGAGCAGGTTGGCAACGTTGGCGCAGGCGATGAGTAGCACAAGACCGACCGCGCCGAGCATAGCCCACAAGGCAGTATCCATGCGCCGGTGGTAGGCATTGTGGATTGGCTCGACGGTGATGTTCCATCCCCGGTTGGCGTCCGGATGCTCCTGCGCAAGCTGGAGCGCGATGTCGTTCATCTCCGCCTGCGCCTTCTGCGGCGTGATGCCCTTCTTCATGCGCGCCATGGTTTGAAGCTCGCGCGTGGTGCGGGAAGGCTCCGCCAGATCCTTGGGCGCGAGGGCGAGCGGAACGAAAACGTCCAGGCGGGAATCCCAAACAAAACGAAAACTCTCCGGCATGACGCCGATCACGGTGTAGGTTTCATCGTCGAGGTTCAGCGTCTTGCCCAGGATGTCTGGGCTGGCGCCGAAGTGGTTTTTCCAGAGATCGTACCCAAGAATCGCAACATGCTCGTGTCCGGGCACAGCCTCGTCCGGTGCGAAGAACCGGCCGATCACGGGCGGCACACCGAACATCGGCAGGAGACTCGCCGAGATTCGCACCCCGTCCAGCCTCTGCGGCGGCTGGGTCTTAGTGAGGTTAAACTCGTGGAAAAGGAAATAGCACACTCCTTGAAAAACGTGATTCCGCGCCGCGATGTCCTCGATGTTGGGCGCGGAGACACCGGTCTGGATGTAGCCCATGCCCTTCTGCGTACGACTCTGGCCGAGACCCACCAGTTGCTCCGGCTCCGGGTAGGGGAGGGGGCGAATAATAATCGCATTCACCACGCTGAACATGGAAGAAGTCGCCCCGATCCCGAGCGCCAGCGTCAGCGCCGCCACAATGGTGAAGCTGAGATTCCTCTTGAGCATTCGCAGGCCGTAACGTAAATCTTGAATGAGTGTGCCCATTGTGCTCCCCCCTCACCAGACAAGTGGCTAGTGCTTAGTGGCTAGTGTCTAGTCGCGATACTAGCCACTAGGCACTGGCGACTAGCCACTGCTTCACTCGTACCGCAACGCCACCATCGGATCGACAGCCGACGCCTTTCGCGCCGGGAGCCAGCAGGCGAGCAGGCCGGCGGTTGCTATGACGGCTGCGATGCCGGTTAGTGTTAGCGGGTCACGCGCCGACACGCCCCAAATCTGGCTGGCAAGAAGCCTCGTTAACGCAAGGCTGGCAACTTCACCGAATAGGATTCCCAGGGCAACCAGGCGCAGTCCGCGGGAAAGCACCATTCGAAGCACGGCGCTTCGTTGCGCGCCCATTGCCATGCGAATGCCAATTTCGTGCGTTTGGAGCGATACCGAGTATGCCATAACGCTGAATACGCCCATGACTACCAGCAGCAGGCCGATGCTCGCGAATGCCCCGAGCACTAGAAGCCCAAACCTGGGCTGCGCATAAGCGTAGTCCCTCAGGAAATCTTCGATCGAGTCGCCCCCAGTCGGCGCGACATCAGGGTCGACTGCCCACACGGTGCGACTGACGCTTTTTGCCACCGCGAGGGGATCGCGCTCAGTCCTCACCAGGAGGCCGCGGGCGCCGAAACCGGCGATCGAGTAGGGCAGGAAGGCCTCCGGCGCCACGGAGCGCTGCAGGCCTTGGTTTTTAACGTCAGCCACCACACCGATGATTTCAAAATAAGCGCCATGCGGCGCGTCGGGGAAATTTTCAAAGGCCATGAACCGGATTCTTCTTCCGATGGGGTCGTCGTTAGCAAAGAACCGGCGCACCAGGGTCTGGTTGACCACTGCAACCTGCCGTGCCGAAGCGATATCGACATCCGAAAGCAGCCTGCCCTTCAGCAATGGGACGCCCACAGTCCGGAACCAGCCCTCGCTGCACATCTCGACTATGGACTCCCAGCGCTCGGTATGCGTTCTGCCCGGTACCTCAACCTCACTTTGAGGCCCGCCGAAGGGCGGCAAAGTCCCAGCCTCAGCGGCGGCGACCACGCCCGGCAGCGACGCAATGCGCGGAAGGACTTGCTGGAAGAAGATCGTATTCTGCTGGTTGGTCTTGTAGTGGCCCTCGGGAAAAAACAGTTGCGTCGCGAAAATGTTCTGCGGAGCGAACCCCATATTCACGTGCTCGACCGCAAAAAAAGTTCGCATCATCAAGCCGGCGCCCGCCAACAGGACGATGGACAGGGCAACTTCCGCCACCACCAGACCCGCGCGCAAGCCGCCGTGCCGGAAGCTCGTGATCACACCTCGGCCTGTTTCTTGGAGGCGCGAGTGCAGTTCCCCCCGCACCGCGTGGAGCGCGGGCGCAAGTCCGCAGAGCAGGGTGGTGGCCAGCGTTACGAATATAGTGAACAGCAGAACCGCCGAATTCAGGGTGATCTCCGATTCGCTGGGCAAAGTGCCGGGAGGCATCGCCGCCATTACCGCTTTTAATCCGCCGTACGCGAACAGGTAGCCGACCAGCCCTCCCAGCGCCGCCAGCAGCAAGCTTTCCATCAGGAGTTGGCGGATCAGCCGCCGGCGGCTGGCGCCGATCGAGGCTCGAATGGCAATCTCTCTTTCGCGCGCGGTAGCTCGCGACAGCAGCAGGTTGGCGACATTGCTGGATGCGATGAGAAGCAGCATACCAACCGCGGCGAGAAGGATATACAGCATCGCCTTGAAGTCACCCACAACGTCGCTGGCGAGTCCGATCGTCTGCACGCTGAAATGCTTGGGATAATCCTTCGGGTAAACCTTGGCAAGATGCTGGGCAATCACAGTAAGGTCAGCCGCGGCGGCTTCCAAGCTCACGCCGGGCTTGCGCCGCTCCTCCGGAACCAGGTACATCGGCCGGCCGGCGCGCACTTCGCCGCCGGTGGCGGTCGCAGCGTCGCGTCCGGCTCTCAAGGGCAGCCAGACGTCGGCGCCGAAGAACTGGAAACGAGGAGGCATAATTCCCACCAGGACTCTCGATACGCCGTTCAGAGTGAACGTAGTTCCTACGATCTTCCGGTCGCCGTGGAAATGCTCCTGCCACATCCGGTGATTCATGAGAAACACGGGAGGCGCGCCGGGCTCACCGTCATCGGGTGTGATCCAACGCCCCAGTACCGGCTCCACGCCCAGGAAGCGAAAAGTGTTGGTGGTGACGAATACTCCGTTCAGCTCTTGGGAACCGCTCTCGGAACTGTAGAGCACCTCGGCGTGCGCGGTGCCGGCCATGTCCGAGAACACGTGGTTCTGGTCACGGTAATCTAGGAACTCAGGAAGTGAAAGGCCAAGGCGGCCGTAGTCGCCCGCCACATCCATGTCGTGGATGCGGAAAATGCTGATGCCGTCCGCGTCTTTGTAGGGGAAGGGATGAAGCAGGGCGTTATCCAGCACACTGAAGATCGCCGTGTTCGCGCCAATTCCTAGCGCGAGCGTCAGCACCGCGACGGCGGCGAAGCCGGGATTCCTCACCAGCATGCGCAGGCCGTAACGAAGATCCTGGAGAATCGTTCCCATGCTTCACCTCACGGGCAGTGACAAGTGACGAGTGACAAGCACGAGCCCGTATCTGTCGTCATTCGCCCTCCCATTTGACGTGCGACGTCGCAGGACGGTTTGGCGACGTGGCCCGGCACGGCGCAAGGTCAATTCCGCGATAGGTCGTTTTCCCCGAAACCAGGAAAGCGGGGGAGGCACGAATTTCGCCAACTTGTCCCATAATGCGACTGTTTGTTCTCAATAGCTTAGAAGAAATGGCAGGCAAGTGTCCATGCTCCGTTGTCCGCTTTTGGGACAGGCCGTCCCGAGTTCGGACACTTTTGCCCCTAAAACAGCCAAGACGCCTGCGGTATAATAAGGGAGCGAAGATTTTGGATTGGGGCTACAGAACCGGAGTCAACCGTCTCGATGGGGGATGCTATGAAGCAAGGGGGAGGGTTGAGGCTGACTGTCTGGATTGCGGCTGCTACGGTCGCCCTTTTCGTGGAGCAAAGTACGGTGCTGCATTGCCCAGGCACGTTGGGCTTGGGATTTGCGCAGCAACCGGCGGCCGCGGGCGATGTAGCCTCGCCGTCAGCGGCGCACCCGGTCGATCCCAACCTGGTTGCGATTGTGGTTGATTACCCCTCCCAAGGATCGATCTTCCCTCCTGAGATTACGCCTCCCACCTTTCTGTGGCGCGACGCCTCGAACGCCACCGTCTGGAGGATCGATATTTCATTCACGGATGGCTCGGCGGCGATCCAGTCCAGGTCGGCGGGCGAGCGGCTGCGAATCGGCGAAATCGATCCGCGCTGCATCTCCGAAAACAATCAGTTGCCCAAGCTAACGCCTGAACAAGCCGCAGCGCGAACCTGGATCCCGGATGTGCCCACTTGGAACGCCATCAAGCGGCACTCGACCGAGCGCCCCGCAATTATCACCATCACGGGCTTTGCGGACGGCCAGACGGAGCACGCCGTTTCCCGCGCCGCGGTGGCGATTGAAACTTCGATGGACCCGGTGGGAGCGCCGATCTTCTACCGAGACGTGCCGTTGATGCCCGCGGAGCTTAAAAAGGGAGTGATCAACCCGCTGGCGCAAGGCGCGCTGCCCTTGCTCTCCTGGCGTCTACGTAACATCGCGGAGCCGAGCAGCCGCCTGGTGCTGACGGGGATGCACACCTGCGCCAATTGCCACTCGTTCTCTCGCGACGGAAAAACTATGGGCATGGACCTCGACGGCCCCGCCAACGACAAGGGGCTTTACGCCATCTCTGCAATCAAACCGGAGATGAGCATCCGCAATCAGGACGTGATCGCCTGGAGTGCCTTCCGCGACGAAACGGTTGCGACTTCCCGTGTCGGCTTCATGTCTCAGGTCTCGCCGGACGGCCGGTACGTTCTGACCATGCTGCGGGGCATGGACAAAGAACTGGCTAGGACCTATTACGTGGTGAATTTCAAGAACTACAATTTCCTTCAGGTGTTCTACCCCACGCGCGGCATCCTGGCGTGGTACGACCGCGCAACGGGACAAAGGCACGCCCTGCCCGGCGCTGACGATCCGCGCTACGTGCAAACGGACGGGGTGTGGAGTCCGGACGGCAAATTCATCGTGTTTGCCAGAGCGGAGGCAAGAGAACCGTACGAGGTGGGCAAGAGGCTGCCCGAGCATGCCAACGACCCGGAAGAGACCCAAATCAAATACGACCTCTACCGGATTCCGTTCAACGACGGCAAAGGCGGCCAGGCGATGCCGATCGCGGGCGCTTCCCACAACGGGATGAGCAATAACTTTCCCAAGGTTTCACCCGACGGCCGCTGGATCGTCTTTGTGAAATGCCGCAACGCTCAGTTGATGCGGCCCGACAGCCAGCTCTACATCGTGCCGGCGGAAGGCGGTTTGGCGCGGCGCATGCGCTGCAACACGCCGCTCATGAACTCCTGGCACAGCTTCTCCCCCAACGGCCGCTGGCTGGTTTTCTCCTCCAAAAGCCGGTCGCCCTACACACAAATGTTCCTGACCCATCTGGACGAGGATGGCAACGACAGCCCGGCGATCCTGGTCGACAACACCACGGCAGCCAACCGCGCAGTGAATCTTCCGGAATTCGTGAATATTCCATCTGACGGCCTGATGAAGATCGACGTGCCCGCCGCTGAATCGTACCGGCTCTTCGATATCGCCTCGGACCTGACCGCCAAGGGTAAGCTCGACGAGGGCATCGCAGAGTGGAAAAAGGTCCTCGAACTGGATTCCGGCAATGCCAAGGCCCACAACAACCTCGGGGGAGCATTGGTGCTCAAGGGGAAGCTCAACGAAGGAATGGCGGAGTTGAAGGCGGCAATCGAGATCGATCCTGACTACAGCGAACCGCAGAGCAACTACGCCATTGGCTTATTGCAGGAGAAAAGGCTCGACGAGGCGATGCCCTACCTGCAGCGATCGATCGAGCTCAATCCCTCCTACGCCAAGGTCTATGAAGCGATCATCTCCAATATGGACTGGCCGCCTAGCCCTCCCAAGCCGAGCCTCAGGTTGGAGGATGTGGGTCCTGCAAAGGCGGAGGAGCAGGCAAGCCAGAGCAGCGGCCGACAGAAGCGCGAGAGCCTTGATGCGGAGTATCAGCAAACACTCCAGAGCGTTCTAGCTGCGATCATATCGTCTGCTGATTCCGCTCGCGGCGCGGCGAATGAGGACTCAGGGCCGCTCCAGCCGCGAAGTTCATCGAGCGCCCTGCGACCGCTCGCCATCCCAAACCTGGCGCTCGGCGAGAACGCTCGCCCTGACCTCGAGACCATGATCGCGCACTTGGAAATCCCGCGGCTGCGCAAGCTAGCTGAGCGGGATGACACATCCTCGGACGAGAGTTTTGCCGCCCAACGGCAGATTCTGCGCATCTTCCTTCATACTTTCGAGGCTTCGCATGACCTGCTCGCCCAGAATAAAGTGGCCCCGGCCCTGACCTGCCTTCAAATTTCGGCCCAGGCTGCGCCCGCAAATCCCTACATCCTGTATGACCTGGCTAGAGCGCAGGCGCTCAACGGCCAGCACAAGAAAGCGTTAAGCACGCTCGAAGCCGCCGTGCAGAACGGCTTCAAGAGCGGCGATCAGGCGGAAGGCGATCGCGCCTTTGAGGGGCTGCGCGGGAAAGCGGATTTCCAGCGCGTGGTCGCCATGATGAGGGCAGTAGGCAGTAGGCAGTAGGCGGAAGGCAGAAAAGCGAATTCAAATGGCAAAGGGCAAATGGCAAAATTCAAATGGCAAATGTTTCGCGATCTGACATGTCAAAATTAACAACCCGATGTTTGACAAATCGTAGACCATTTGCCATTTGACTTTTGCCATTTGCCATTTGAAATGCTCTTGGAATTGATGCGGAGGTAATCGCGCGGCGACGGCAAGCCGTCCCCCTACAATCCAACGATCCCTGCCCCTTCCTTGATAGTTAAGATCTGATTCACTTTAAGGATCGTGAACCTCTCCACTTTTTGAGTAGTGGGCCATTTTACTTCGATCAGGTCTACGATCTTACTTTGCCCCAAACCAAAGTGCAGTCGAAGATCGCTTTGCGACATAACACTCGTGCCGCTGTGCACCTCGTCCATCTGTGCGTGCTTGCCCGTCACCACGCGCACGCGCGCGCCGATGGCCGTGCGGTTGCACTTCGTGCCGATCAGTTTTACCTTGATCCAATTGTTCTTGTTCCCGCCGTCATTGCGCAACAGGGACGGCACATCGTTCATGTTCAAGACCAACACGTCGATGTCTCCGTCATTGTCGTAGTCGCCGAAGGCGCAGCCGCGGCTGGAGAAGCGCTCCGCGATTCCCGGCCCCAGCTTCTCGGAAACCTCCTCAAACCGGCCGTTGCCCACATTGCGATAGACCATGCGGGGTGATTTGAACGACTCCCCGATTCTCTCGATCTCGGGATAAACATGACCGGTCACATAGAGAATGTCCGGCCAGCCGTCATTGTCATAGTCCAGGAAGCCGATTCCCCAATTCACGGTCTTGGTGATCATCCCAACGCCGGCCGCGTTACTCATCTCCGTGAAAGCTCCGTCGCCATTATTGTGGTAAAGATCGATCGAATCGTTGACGAAGTTGGTCTTGGCAATATCCAGCCAGCCGTCGCAGTCGTAATCGCCAACCCCCACGCCCATGCCGGACTGCTCCGCGCCGTCCTCGCTCAAGGCGCAACCCGCCATCACGGCCCGCTCGGTGAAAGTGCCATCGTGGTTATTCCGGAAGTAGAGACTGGGTTGCGTGTCGACCGCGACATAGATATCCGGCCAGCCGTCGTTGTCGAAGTCATAAGAAACGGCGGTTATCGAATAGCGAGGGCCGGGTTTCAGAATGCCCGCCTTTTCGCTCACGTTGGTGAACGTTCCGTCGCCGTTATTGTGATAGAGGATATTCGAACCGGCCGGGAAGCCACTCGGGCCGCACAACACGGGGACGCCGTGCCAGTCGCATGCACCCCTCTGGCCGAGCATGCCCGGCAAGTGCTCGAGATCAAGATCGATGTAATTGGCCACAAACAGGTCCAGGAAGCCGTCGCGGTCATAGTCCAGCCAAGTGCAGCCTGTTCCCCAGCGCGCCCGGTCTTCGTACAATCCCGCTTTTGGGGTCACATCGGCAAACGTTCCATCGCCGTTATTATGAAAAAGAATGTTATGGCCCCAGAAACAACAGAACAGGTCGTCCCAGCCGTCGTTATCGTAATCGCCCACGCAAACTCCGGTCTGCCAGCCGGTTCTCGCCAAGCCCGAGCGCTCCGTGACATCCGTGAACGTGCCGTCCCGATTGTTCTTGTAAAGATGAGAAGTGGGCGCTTTGCCGGGCGGGTGGGTTTCGCCCAGCCTTATGCCGTTGGTCAGGTAGATGTCCAGCCAGCCGTCGTGGTCGTAATCGAAGAAGGCAAGGCCGCTGCCTTTGGTTTCGATGATGTACCGCTTCTCCTTGACTCCGCCCCAGACGTTCGGAGTCACCAGCCCCGCATTCTGTGCCACATCCACAAAGGTCACCGGCACGGTTCCAGTCGCTTCACGGGCCTGGCTGGAAATCGGCCTGGTGAGCAGATCGATGAGGTTGGCTCCGGTGAGGAGTGCAGAAGAGCGCAAGAAGCCACGGCGAGAACATGTCATTTGTGAGCTAAGATCCTTGTGATGTAGTCACCCGGGATACCCCCTCACCCGTCCCGATCCGGCTGGTCAGACCGCCGGATCAGGACACCCTCTCCCCCGAGGGGGCGAGGGGAAGTGATATTGAGAGTGGCCCTTGGGGCTTGCGCCCACTGCCTACTGCCTACCTGCCTACTGCCTTTTCTTGAGCGGGCTGTAGCTTTTTGAATTTAGCCTCTTCTTCCTGGGCCTCCGCGGCGCGCCCTAGGTCGCGATAGATTTGCGCCAGCAGGAAGTGTACGCCCGGATCGTCGCTGTCGCGAGCGGGTTCGAGAGCCTCGAGGGCCTCGCGCTTTCGGTCGAGTTGACGTAAGGCTTTGGCCAAGCCGAGTCGAGCCGGAACCGCGGCGGGATCGAGTTGGAGGGCACGGCGAAAGGCGGCGATGGCGGGTTCAAGGTCCGCGTGCTTCCGGTAAACTTCGCCAATCTCGTATTCCGCCTGGGCGCTGGTCGGATCGACTTTCAATTCTTCGCTCAGTTCAATCAAAGCCTGCCGCCAGGCGTCCGGCTCTTGCGAATGGGTCAGGATCAGGACGGCGATCTGAAGGTGAGCGCCTTGCAAGGTGGGCTCCAGCTTAAGGGCATGACGGTAAGCGTCGATAGCGCCTTTCCAGTTCCCCTCGCTCGCCGCCACCGAAGCCGTCACCTGGTAAGTGCGCGTGGAATTGGGCGCCACCTTCATGAGCTTTAGGTAAGTCTCTGAAGACAAGCGTCCGTAAAGCTGACCCGCGGCGTAGAGGACGTCAGGATCGTCGGGATAGGCGGCGAGAAGTTTTTGCGCGACTTGGTCCGCCTCCGCCTCTTTGCCGACGCCCAAGTCGCATCGCTCCAGGCTGAGGCCCAGAATGCGGCGCAATTTCAGGTCGGCGTTCGTGGCAAACTCCTGCTCGAGGCCCGGCATGGCCTGCTCGCAGTTGCCCACGGCTGCCAGGCTGAGAGGCAGAAACGATTTCGCTGTCTGGACGTTGGCGTCTCGGCGGAGAGCTTCCTGGAATTCGGGAATCGCCTGACGGTATTGATGGCTGGCGTAATAGGCAAGGCCAAGGTTGGCGCGCACTTCCGCCAGGCTGGGATCGATCTTCAAGGCTGCGGAGAGGTGTTGCTCGGCAGCCGTAAAATTGCCGCGCCTTAGCGCTTCCATTCCCTGATCGACTTCACCCTGGACTTCCGGTTTCTGAGGGAATGCGAGTGAGGGCAATAATAGTAAGTAGAGCAGGCACTCTGCGACGCGATCGTTCATACCGAAGAATTGTATCGGAGTGCGTGCTGGTATATCAACAGCGAGTAACGCACCCTGATCGGTCGAGAACCGGGTGAAGGGAGACGGTAAACTGTCCGCCGTCGAGTTTCCACATTTCGGATCACCTGTTACTTAGCGTCCGGTGGTTAGCGGCTCTGCCGCTCTGTCTTGCGGAAAGGCTTCGCCTTTCCGGAGATCGCGCCTCGTTTTCCTGGATGAGGCTGCGCCTCAGCCGACGAAGCGTAGCCTCGCCCGAGAAAAAAGGAGGGGGGAGAGCCACCCCGGAGAGGCGGAGAAGGTGTGAAAAAATCTCGTTTTGGCGTGTCCTTTGCCGAAAGCTCACCGCTTTTGCAGCCGCTCTCGGATTCGGCCCTTGCGATCGATCGGTGCGTTCAGCCTTTGAACCGTGGAGCCGCAAGGCCTCTGTTCCTCAAGGGGGATCGTCATCGTGACTCGCTCACCGCAAGCTCCCGGGCCGCGCCTCCGCACGCCTCCCCCGTCGGCCTCCAACCCCGTTACTCCCCCCGACATCCCCCTGATTTCGACTTTGACGCAACCGTAGTAAGTCGGGTTGTTGACAGTTACTTTCTGTCCGACGTAAAGTTAAGGGGAGAGACTCTTGCGGATGCCCCCCACAACTCCTAAGGCGCTCAGCAGGCGCACACTCTTTTCCAAAGGGGCGCTGGCATTTGGGAGCGCAATCGCCCTTGCCAGCCAAACAGATTCTTCTGCGCAGACCCCCCAAGCCGAATCTTCAGGCAAAGTGCCGCTGCGCATCATTGTGGTGGAAACGCTTGCCGGAGCCCAGCAAATCATCGAGAGGTTAAAGAAAGGCGAAGACTTTGCCACTCTCGCAGTGGAAAAGTCCGTGGATCCGACCGCCGACCAGGGAGGTTATCTCGGAACCCTTGATCCCGCGCTGTTGAGGCCAGAACTGAGAGATGCGTTAAAAGGGATAAGACCCGGCGAAATCAGCCCCGTGGTTCGGATTCCGGAAGGCTACGCCATCCTGAAGGTCGACCAGGTTATAAACGCCATGGGGATCACAGGGGATGACCCCAATACCCTCACGGCCTTGACAGGACCGGGAGCCGTCCTCTACGGACCCGATGTGGATGGCTTCTTTGAAGATGCATTTACGGTTTTCCTGGCTACTCCCGGCAAGCCCCAAGGCTGGGATCGGGATTTGAACCCTGTGACAGCCGCCCATCTTCACCAACGTTGCCTCGCCAGCGCCATCAAACAGTTGCAGAAAATGCTGGATCCAGCCAATCCGGACAAACTGCCTGTTGTCAAGCTCATGACGGCCCACTACCTTCTCGCCCAACTCTATGCATTTCAGGGAGATATGGCGACGGCCATCGCCGAGTGGACAGTTTGTTCTGAGCTTACCCAGAACTCCGATCCCAAGATGGCAACTCAACTGGAAGAGGTCTTGGGAATCGCCTATCTGCATAAGTCCGAGATGGAAAACGAGGTTTATCTCACACCGGGCGAGAAATGTCTGTTCCCAATGTCATCCGCAATGCGTTACGCGAAGACTGCTGATTCTGAAAAGGCCGCTGAGCATTTTTTGAGATACCTTAACCAGAAACCAGACGATCTCGAGGCGAAATGGCTGCTTAACTTAACCTGTATGACCCTTGGAACGTACCCTGCATCGGTCCCCAGTCAACACCTCATTTCCCTGGCTGGCTTCGAGTCGAACCAGACGGTCGGACGGTTCTTAGATGTGGCGCCCGAGGCCGACCTAAATGCCGTTTTGGATGCCGGAGGTATTATTGTTGACGATTTCGAGAACCGCGGCTTATTCGATATTGTCCTGTCAGAGTGGGGATTGCGATACTCGCAGGAATCCATGCTTTATTTTCACAATAATGGGGACGGGACATTCACTGATCAAACCGAACGATCCGGGCTGAAGGGCATGATGGGCGGGCTGAACATCATTCAGTCCGATTATAACAACGACGGATGTCTGGACGTTCTGTTATTGCGGGGAGCATGGCTGTACCCGCAGCCGCTGTCTTTATTGAAGGGCCACGGGGACGGTACCTTCACCGATGTGACCAAGGAAGCAGGTCTGACGGAGTTGATGGCCACGCAAGCCGCGGTTTGGGCCGACATCAACAATGACGGTCTGTTGGATCTCTTTATCGGCAACGAGCGGGGCCCCAGCCACCTCTTCCTCAACAAAGGCGACGGCACGTTTGAGGATATTTCCGCCTCCTCGGGCGTGGACCAGATCGCCTTTACCAAAGGGGTGGTGGCGGACGACTATGACAATGACGGGTACGTAGACTTCTACGTTACCAACATCGGCAGCAGCAATTTTCTGTATCACAACGAGCACAACAATACCTTCAAAGAGGTTGGGAGGGAGGCGGGCGTTCAGGATCCCTTGGGACATAGCTTCGCCACTTGGTTCTTTGACTACGATAATGACGGCTGGCCTGACCTATTCGTGACCAGTTACTATTCCGGCTCCGTCGATGAGAATATCCGTACTTACCTGGGGCTTCCCCACAATGCCGTTACCTTAAAGCTTTACAAGAATATGAGGGACGGAACTTTCGGAGATGTGACCGCGGCTGTGGGTCTTGATAAGGTGTTCATGCCGATGGGAGCCAATTTCGGAGACGTGGACAACGACGGCTTCCTTGATATCTACCTGGGAACCGGGAACCCCTCCTATGGTTCCTTAGTGCCCAACGTGCTGCTGCGCAACGACGAAGGGAAGAGATTCGTGGACATCACCGCATCCTCCGGAACCGGCGAATTGCACAAAGGGCACGGCATTGCCTTTGCCGACATGAGCAACAACGGCCAGCAGGACATCCTTACGGTGATTGGTGGCGTCTCGCCGGGTGATGTGCACGCCTTCCGGTTCTTCAAGAATCCCGGCAATGAGAACAACTGGATTACGGTGAAGCTCGTGGGAGTCAAGAGCAATCGGGCGGGCATGGGCGCTCGAATCAAAGTGACCGTGGAAAACAAAGGGCGTGGACGCCGGTCCATTTATCGCACGGTGGGAAGTGGCGGCTCGTTTGGTTCGAGCCCCTTGCAGCAACATATCGGCTTAGGCCCCTCAGCACGGATTAAAGAAATCGAGATTTGGTGGCCCGCCAGCAACACGCGGCAGGCGTTTTCGCACCTGCACACGAACCAGTTCATTGAGATCAAGGAATTCGCCACCCAATACACGCCGTTGGTTCGTCCGAAGCTCCCGCAAAGGACGCACTTGACGGGCCGGGGATAGGCTGGGACATCATCGCAGTCTGCTCACACAGGAAGACGAAGAGAGGAGCTACCCCATGACGAAGAATGGGCGGACTCTCGTATCGGGATTAGCGGCGGCAGCGGCTCTGCTGTTCGCGGCCTTGCCGGGCACGGCGGCGCAGACTTACTTCGGCATCGGCGTGGTTTTGCAGGTCAACCCGGAACGCAGCGAGTTCGTGGTATCTATGCAGGAGATTCCAGGGTTTATGGACGCCATGGTGATGCCGTTACCCGTCCGCCAACGCCGGGACCTAGAAGGGCTGCGCCCCGGCACGATGATCGACTTTACCTTGGTCGTAAGTGAGAAGTCTTACACTGCCGAAAACGTCCGGGTCCACCCCTTCCTGAGCGTTGAAAACGATCCCCAGGGAGCCTGCCGTATCGAAGTTCTGGAGAAAGCTCTGGCGAAGAGCGCTTCATCCGAATCCGCGCTGGCGGTGGGCCAGCACGTTCCCAATTTTTCCTTGACCGACCAGAACCGGCAGACCGTTGCTTTGTCGCAGTTCGCGGGAAAAGTGGTCGCGATGACGTTCGTTTACACTCGCTGCCCTCTGCCGAATTTCTGTTTTCGTCTCTCCAATAACTTCGGGCAACTCCAAAAGCGCTTTAGCAAGCAGATGGGGAGCGACCTGATCTTGTTGACCGTCACCTTGGACCCCGCAAACGATCAGCCGGAGGCTCTCGCCAAGTACGGCAGCACATGGAAAGCGAACGCTGCTTCTTGGCGTTTCCTGACTGGATCACCCTCCGCCATTATGAAGGTCACTAGCATGTTTGGCGTCGTCTACAATCCCGATGAGGGATTGATGACGCATTCGCTCCACACCGTCATTTTGGATCGGCGAGGGGATTTGGTGGCCAATCTGGAAGGAAACGAATTCACCGCCCAACAACTGGGTGATTTGGTACAGTCTGTGCTGAATCACGCGCCGAGTTTCTCGGGAACACAAAGCACCACCACCTCGCCTCGCGAACTTGCCTCCCCGAGTTCCCGTGGGAGACAGTAGCCCGAACCTCTCACCATTCTTCGACCTTGGTCAGGCGCTGACGCGTTCGTTGGCGGCAGACTTTTCGATCGGCGCGCTAGCAGACGCGGGCCTACCGAAAGCTCACGTTTTGGCCGGGCGTTGTAGGGGCAACCCTTGCGGTTGCCCCAGGGCGGCCACAAGGGCCGCCCCTACAGCGTGATTCTTTCACACCTTCCAAGCCGTTCCGCAAGGCAGGCGGAGGAGCCGCAGGAGATGGCCACGGGGTGGACGAGGGGCCAAAAACAAAACGAGCACGCGCCCCGTTAGGGGTGCGTGCTCGTGTATCAACCAGCAACGAAGGCTGGAATCAGAACCCGCGGCGCATCAGAAGATGAGCTTAATCGCAATCTGAATGTTCCGCTGGGTAACGGCGCTGGTGACAATGCCAAAGGTGCTGTCGGTCACGCCTGTATCAATCCCATTGAACGAGGGGTGGTTGAGAATGTTGAAGAACTCGCCGCGGATCTGGTATCGGATCTTCTCCTTCCAGACCGGGCCGTTCTTGATCATCGCGAAATCGAGGTTATCTACTCCAGGCCCCTCGATCGCGTTGGGCGCCACAGTGCCGTAGAGAGTCGAGTAAGTGGGCTCGGTGGGACCTGGTTGGTAGAAGCACGACGTGTTGAAGAATTGGGAAATGGAACGACTGCCGCGGTAGTGGCAACCGGGCAGGACGCCCGCGTACTCAGTTCCGCCGATTTGCGTCACACCATCACCCAATACGTCGGTCCCCGAAGTGGTAACGCTATCCGGGAATCCACTGAACAAGGCCAGGTCGCCGGAGATTTCCCAACCGCCCGCGATCTTGCCCAGCAGGGAGGTGTTGTGGCGGAGGATGGGAAGCGTGTAAACCCAGGTGAAGATGAAGTTGTGCGTCTGGTCAAATCCCGCAAGCTGCCAATTGTACTTCGGGTTGTAGGTGTCGGTCACAACCGAGTAGATGTTGTCGGCCATGTCGAACGCTTTCGAGTAGGTGTAGGCAATGTTGAATTGCAGGTCGTGGGTCAACCGCCGTTGCACGCTCACCTGCAACGCATCGTACTTCGAGTTGCCCTCCTGTTCGGTGGTCATGGCCCCGCCGATGCCGGGATAGGGCCGCAACGCATCCTGGTTAATACCGGTGTTGGCGGGGTTGGTGAAGGTTCCGATCGCAGGTTCGTTCAAGTCGGCATTGATGGGCATGTGCCGGGCGCGGTTGCCCACGTACCCGACGTCGATCAAAGTGTTGTTGAAGAACATGTGCTCGAGGGTGAAGTTCCATGAATAGACCACGGGCACATCGTTCTTCAGGTCGTTGCCGGTCATGGGGATGGGCAAATTGGGAGCGGCAGCACCGGTTGTAACGCAGGTCCTCGAGGCACTCACCGCCGACCCCGGGCAGTCAGCCAAGCCGTTGAACACTTCCTCGGCCAACTGGTAGGGCGTCACGCCACCCTCGAGCGTTACGTCGCTGAGAGTGTTGTGGTTGTAGAAGATGCCCGCGCCGCCACGAATCGAGCTCTTGCCGTCTCCTTTTGGATCCCAGGCAAAGCCCACGCGCGGCTGGAAGTTGCGGTAGTGGCTGCCAATGATATTTCTCGGCAGCCCGCGCGCCATGCCGTCTTCCTGCAATTCCTGGTTGATGGAGGCGATATTCGACGTGGTCAAGTGCTGGCCGAACACCGCGAAGTGGCCCGCGGCGTCGTTGGGAACCCCATTGCCGGGAACGGCAATACCGTTGTAGGGGTTACCTCCCGTGATGAACCCGGTTGTGGGATCGACCACCTGCGCCACCCCGGGCGCATAGGAGTAGAACAACGGGTCAAACATGGCAAAGTTGTTCCACTTGCTGAGGTAGGGTTGGAAATAATCCCACCGCAGACCACCGTTAACGGTCAGGCGCCGTGTCACCTTCCAACTGTCCTGCCCGAAGAATCCGATCTGATCGGCCTTCCAGGGGGTTTGATTGCGCCAGCCCAGCTCGGAGTAATTGTCAAAATTGCCAAGCAGAGCATCCCCCAACGGCGACCCGGTGGTATTGGGATTGGAAGCATTGAATTCAAATTGCCCGTTCAGGTTGTTTCCCACACCGCCGCCCGGAGAGACCCGCACCTGGTCGTGGTCGTTCTCGCCGTCGTGCTCCCACCAGAGGCCCGCTTTGATTGTGTGGGCGCCCTGAATCTTGGTGATTACGTCCTGGACGGTATAAACGTGGCCAATGCTGCCCGACGGGTAGGGCAAGCCGCTGACCTGTTCGAAACCGCTCAGAATAAGCGTGGGAATCTTGCCCGCGATGTCCTTGCTCGCGTCACCTCCTGGGATGATATACGGGTATGTGATGCCAAGGGAAGCGCGGTCGATACCATCTCCGCCGGGACCGCCGCCGGGCACCACGATATGGTTAATATCCTCATTGGCGCCGAGCGTGAAGTCGTTCAGCAAGGTTGGGCTGAAGGTTGTAGTGTAGTTCAGCGAACCACCTCGACTGGGCCAAATGTAACCCTGATCCAGCAACGCGGAAGCGCCGCCACTGCCAGTGCCGCTGGTGCCAACACTCGTAGGCGAAAAGTAATGCCGAACGCTGACCGCAAGGTGGCTCTTCGAGTTGGGGATGAAATCCACCTTGACGTCAGTCATGTGGGCGTCATCTGGGGTGTTGTAAAGGTAGATGATGTTGTTGCCACCTTCATACGCATAGGCAGGGTTCGTCTGCGTGACCGTGTTCGGCTGAAGGTAAAAGTGTTGGACCATCGCCGAGCCGTTGGGGCTAAAGAGGCTCTGGGGAATCTGGTCGTTCGGGAAGGGCTGGCCGGCGACCAGAGTCTCACCGTTTGCCGTGATTCCGTTCAAATACGCCGGAACTTTCGGGCAACTGCTGGTGAATACAGCGCAATAGCCGGAAAGATCACCTGCCCGGTCGGCCGCCGTGGGCACCGTTCCAACCTCGGTGTTGCCGGTCACCTCGCGGTTCCATTCTTCCGACAAGTAGAAATAGAGATTGTGCTTCTTCGGAATCACCGGGCCGCCGACCGAAAACCCGAAATCGTTGTAGGCGAGCTTGGGGCGGCCAGCTGAGAAGAAGTACCTGGCATCCATATAGTCGTTGCGGACAAACTCGAAAACGCTGCCGTGGTATTGATCCGTACCGGATTTCAAGCTCACCGCAAACTGCCCACCAGCCGCGCGCGAAAATTCCGGCATGTACCCGGTCGTCACGATGTTGACTTCGGAGATCGAGTCCATGCTGGGCATGGCCACGGTGGCGCCGTTGGCGCGAGTGCGCGTGGAGGGTATGCCGTCAATCAGCAGGTTATTGGATTCGCCCGTCAGACCATTCACCTGTGTGCATTGCGAAGCAAAGAGGCTCATGGCCTGGAAGCTGTTGAAGGAGAAGCTCTGAACCACGCCCGGTTGGAGACCAAAAAGACTGACGAAGTTCCGCCCGTTTACGGGGAGTTCGGTCATCTGCGTTTGGTCAACCGTACGCGCTACCTGAGAGTCAGAGGTTTGAACCTGCACGGTCGAGGCTTGAACCTCCACTGTTTGCGTGACTTGCCCGACCTGCATTGTACAGCTCACTTGTACATTGGCCGCTGGGTCCAGGTGGACACCCAAAGTCGAGCACGCCTGGAAACCCTCTTTCTCCGCTTTCACGTCGTAGTTGCCGGACGGAAGGTCGGGCACTACGTAGTAACCGGCGGAGTTTGTGGTGGTCTTCGAGGTCTGCTGATTGGCCGTGTTGGTGACTGTGATGGCAGCGGCGGGGATCACCGCTCCGGTTGAGTCCGTGATCGTACCTCCGATGGTAGCCAGAACAGCAGTCTGCGCCAGAGTCGGCATCGGCAGCAGCAGAACCGCGGCCGAAATCGCAAACAAGCAAATCCTTAACCGCACCTTCGGTTTGATCATGCTTTCCTCCTTGGTTTCTAAAGAGCAGGTTGTTAATTGTTGCCTGAAACTAATAAGAAGCGCGTCTGACAGTTACCCTACGCTTACGCATAGAGTAATGCAAATCAACTACCAAAAGCCAATTTACACTATACGGCTATAAGTTATTGTTTCTAAAAGGCTAGAATAGTCTGATGTTTGCTCCATGCCTAGTAATTACTAAATCCCATATACGGAATTTTGGAGTCATACGGTTTTTGGGAAGCAGCGCCCAGTTGCAAGGGCCTACTGCTTAGTCGCTAAGGCGCTTGCAACGGCCGGCGGCAGGGCGGATTTTAGTTTCGGATCCTGGCGGATCCCTTCCTCGATCTCAGACCGCGCCAGCGCGGGCAGCGTTGATGCGCCGGAAGCCAACAGGAGGCCCAATTCGAAATGAGCGACAGCGAAGTTGGGAGCAAGAACCAGCGCTTGGCGCAACTCGGTCTCCGCCCGGTCTTTTTGTCCTGATTGCGCCAGAGCCAACCCAAGACTGAAGTGGGCGTTGGCAAATCCCGGCTCGAGATCTACAGCCTTCTGGAATTGCTCGGTGGCGCCCTTCAGGTTTCCAGCCACCATCAGCGCGTTGCCCAGATTGTTGCGCGCTTTGGCAAACTTCGGATCGGCACGGACGGCCAGAGCGAACTCTTCCGTAGCCTCCTTCTGTTTGTTCTGTTGCCAAAGCACGCCGCCCAGGTTATTGTGGGCCTCGGCGTAGGCGGGGTGGGCGGCGATGGAGGCCCGGAAGGAGGCAGCGGCATGCTCCAAGTCCCCCGAATTCCACATTCGAACTCCATTATTATCAGCGCCTTGCGCTTGCGCGAGCGCCTGGACCATTTGCAGCATGTCTTTGGCTTTCGCAAACTGCTTGGCAGCCTCGGCGGGCTGGACCAAATGGCGAAGCACCGTGCCCATTCCGTAGACCGCCGGGATCGCGTCGGGTTCGTCTTTGAGGGCATCTTCGAAAGCCAGGCGAGCTCCTGGCCAGTCGCCTAGCCGCATGAGGGCGTTCCCAAGGTTCTGCTTGGCCTCCGGGTAGCGTGGCTTCAGGGCGATGGCCTTGCGGAAGTTCTCAACCGCGGCCTGTAGGTCTCCCTGCTGCAACTGAATGAAGCCCAAGCCGCCCAGGGCGCTGGCGTTGTTGGGGTCGATGCGCAAGACCGCCTCGACTTGCTGGCGCGCGCCTACGAAGTCGCCGGCCCTGAAGAGCATGGCCGAAAGTTCGAGCCTGGCGGGGATGTTCTGGGGGTCGGCTTCGACAGCGTTGCGGAAATAGACCGTTGCCTCTTTCAGCGTCCCGCCATTGATAGAAATCAAGCCCTTTTGCAGCCACGCGTTCGAGAGGTGCGGGTTTAGCGACAGAACGTGCTCGATGGCATCGTGAGCTTGCTGAGTCTCTCCTCCGGAGCGGAGAGCAATGCCGAGTTGAAGGTAAGCCTCCGCCGAATCCGGGTGTTCCCGAATGGCCTTTCGGGCCGCTGCCACGGCGCCTAAGATCTGGTCGGGAGGAATCTCGGCCAAGTCGATGTCGCCCGTGGGATTCGCATCTTCGGAGTTCATGCCCTGCGCGGAGGCAGGACGGGCCGAGAACACCACGGCCAAGATTGCTAGACCAACGACCACAGTGCAAGAGCGAAGTCGAGGAGTTGCGGAGTTGAGAAGTTCAGAAGTCAAGGCGTCTCGCGCGGCGTGGCCGCGACTGTCGGCTGCTCGACTCCTCGACTCCTCGACTTCTCGACTTTCCAGGCTCTCAGCCCTTCTCACGCTTATCTCCCTGCCGGAAAGCATACTCCCGGTTCACAGAAAGCCGTTCGTACTTTTCCTCCTGGCGGTCGGGCCAGCGAATTTCGACGCGATCCACGGCGGTGGCTTGTCCCAGCCCGAAATGAAGCCGCAGATCGTTGGTGGAGAAGTAGCTGTCTCCGCTGCGGACCTGGTCGGTCAGGGTGAGCCCGCCGGCCGTGACACGAACCCGCGCGCCGATCGCGTCGCGGTTGCATTGAGTGCCTGTCAGCTTGATTCGCACCCAATTGCCGGAAGGACCACCCGGCTTGTAAAGGAACGGTTCTTTATCGATGTTGTTGACCACCGCCCAAATGCGGCCCGAATTATCCAGGTCGCCGAAAGCGGCGCCGCGGCTCGACTGCGTATCCAGGAGTCCGCTTTCACGGTTATCCACCAGAGCAAAGCGGCCGTTGCGCAGGTTGCGGAATAACATGTCGGGCTGAAGCCAACTGTTACCGGCTTTGTCCGCCTGCGGGTAGATATGCCCTTGGGCTATGAAGATGTCCTGCCAGCCGTCGTTATCGTAGTCGACGAACCCAACGCCCCACCCCAGCTTGGTAAAGGTGACGGTTCCGAGGCCGGCTTCGAAGGTGACATCATCGAACTGGCCGTTGGTGTTTCGATAGAGGGCGTCGTAGTCCTCGGAGAAGTGGGTCACCAGGAGGTCCATCCAACCGTCGTTATTGTAGTCGCCGATGGCGATGCCCATGTTGGATTGCGGCCGTCCGTCGGCGCTGACGGCGCAGCCGGCTTCCATGGCGACTTCTTCGAAGGTGCCGTTGCCCTTGTTGCGCCAAAGGTAGTTGGGCATGGAATCGTTGGCAACAAAAATATCCAGATACCCGTCGTTGTCGAAATCGAAGGAAGCCGCGCCCAATCCATAGGCCTTGGCGCTGTCGTTGATGCCGGCCTCTTTCGACACTTCGCGGAACTTGCCGCCGCCTTCGTTGTGGTAGAAAAGATCGGGCAGGCCGGTCAAACCCTGCGGGCCGCAGGCCACTGGAACCCCTCGATAGAGGCAGTATTTGGCCGCGCCGGGCGTGGGGATGGTGGCCCGGTCGAAATCAACGTAGCGGGCGACGTAAAGGTCGAGCCTCCCGTCGCCGTCATAATCGCCCCAGGTGCACCCGGTGCTCCAGTTTCCGCCCTCCAGGCCGGCTTCCCGGGTGACGTTCGTAAACGTTCCGTTGCCATTGTTATGAAAGAGGGCATTAGCTCCAAAGTTGGTGATAAATATATCGGTATAACCGTCATTGTCAAAGTCCGCCGCCGCCGCGGCCATTCCCCAACCCTCATTGATCAAGCCGCTCTGCCGGGTCACATCGGTGAAGGTCCCGTCCCCGTTGTTGCGGAAGAGACGGCTCAAGGTGCGAGGCAGGCCGGGATTATCGAGCAGCTCAAAGGAGGAGCCGTTGACCATGAAAATGTCCAGCAGGCCATCGTTGTTGTAATCAAACAGGGCCACGCCATTGCCCATTTCTTCCAGCAGATAATCCTTGGCCAGGGTGCCGCAAGTATTGCGAAAGGCGCTTAAACCTGCCTGTTTGGCTACGTCGACGAACCACGGGCCGGGGGCCAGCACCGGCTGCCCCGGTTTTCCGCCGCTGAAGATGGGGATGACAAAACACAATCCCGACACGCTCTGGCGCATCCAGTCACGACGGGAGAGAATTGGCGATTTCCGATTATTCATGCACACGCTCGCCAGCGGCAGCCTTCATCCCCGAAGGGGATGAACACCATTAGCCGTAGGTGAAACCTACGGACGCGTATGCCGGCAATCAGTTCCCGCCGACCCCGGAGGGGTCGAACCGTTCGACCCGCTCCGGGGTCGGCGAAATTCTCCAGGTTCGTATCCTAATCCGTAGGTTTCACCTACGGCTGATGATCTTGTTCTCCTCCGGGGAACCAGCCGTCAACTCAGCGACGGCTCAGCGCTCCGGTTGCTCGAGAGCCTGCCGCTCCTTTTCCATGGTTTGCAGCACCTCCTGCCCGAACTGCGTTGAGGCCTGGCGAAGTTGGTTGGAAGCGGCGAGTGCGGCTTCGGCCTTAGCGGAATCGCCGATTTTCCGATACAGCAGGGCGAGGCGATAATGCAATTCCCCATCCTGGTCCTGCTTGGCGACCCGCAAGAGATAATCGACGGCGTCCTGGTTGCGCCCCGAGGCTGCTTCCGCCTTGGCGAGATCAAGGCAGACTTGATAATTGAGCGTCGGGTCCGCGAGCGCGGGCCGCAGTCTCCCGACCGCGGCTTCCCACTGCCTCTTTTGAACATAGACATCGCCAAGTTCGTAGCTCGCGGCCAGCAGGCTGGGAGCCAACTCGAGCGCTTTCCGAAGCGGTGGCTCGGCGCGGTCCCAGTCACCGGCCACCCAGTAGACCGTGCCCAAGCCGAGGTAAAGGTCCGGCAACTCCGGTGACAGTTTAAGAGCCGCCTCGTACTCGGCGACGGCGTGGGCGGTTTCGTGCTGGTCGCTATAGTACTTGGCCATCATCTGGTGCGTCCGCGCCGAGTCGGGGCTCAACATCGACACCTTCCGGAAAGCCTCGTATCCTAGCTCATCATAGGAGCGCACCAGCCAATACATTGCCCATCCATCAGAAGCCTGCGACTCGAGGGTGCGCGCCGCCACCCCTTGCGCGCTTAGGGCATCGCCGGCGCGAAGCTCCGCTTCCGCGAGTCTGTTGCGTTCGGCGCGGGAAGCCCCTGCCCGTTTGCGCAGCTTGTCCGCAAGCTGCCGGTAACATGCTTCGGAGAGCCAGACACCGGGGGAAGATTGCGCCTGCGCCGGTGCATTGGAACATGCGCTATTCGCGCCCGTCTCCGTGAAGGTCACGTCGACATCGGCGCCTTGCAGCCAAGTCTTCCAAGCCGCGCCGATCGGTGTACCAGCGAGTTCCACGGGCATCTCATTCAGCTTCTGCTGGAGCGGCTCTCGGAGAGCCGAGGGAGGCGGGGACTCCAGGAATCGAGTCAATTCCCGAGGATTCGATCCTGCCAAAACTCGCAACTCCTCGAGAACCTTCGTCCAGTCTCCGCGCAGCGAGAGGATGACCAGCATCCCAAAACGCGCATCGGGCGCCTGCGGATCGGCCTGGAGTTCTTTGCGAAATTGCGTCTCCGCAGTCTGAGGGAATCCCAGACCGAGTAGCGCCATACCCAGGTCGGCGTAGAGGCCGGCCTGGGACGGGCTCTTTTGCAACAAGGGAAAGAGAATGCGCAAAGCTTCGGGATAGCTTCCGTGCGCAATAAATCTCTCGGCTTCGAGCTGAAGGCCAACGGAATCCTGCGGGTGTAGGCTCATAAACTTGCCGGCCACTTCCTTGGACAAGACTCCGTAAGCCAGGCCGAGTTTATACCACGCTTCGGCTTCCTCGGGAGTTCGCTGCAGTTGTTCCTTATATTCTGCGGCAGCCTGACGGAGATCCCCGCTGCGGGCGAAGGCGTCCCCGAGCGCCAGCCGGGCTGTGCCGCTGGAAGGGTTCAGCTTGAGGGCCTGATGCAGGGCCCGGATGGCTTCGGGGAGGTGGTTGAGCTCAAGTTCGTCCAACCCCTCGACGACCCACGCCTGTGGTGGAACGGCGAGCGCCGCGCTTGCCTTCTTGGTGATGGTTTCAACGGTGCGAAGCGAGTCCGGGTACCGGTGCAGCAGAAAATAAAGTGTCGCGAGTCGCGTGCGAATCTCAACCAGAGTTTGAGGCTTCATATTGGCCGAGTCGAGCTGGTCAAGAAAGCCCTGGTAACGTCTTGCCGCTGTCTCATAGTCCCCGGCCTTATCTGCCGCCGCGGCGGCTTGCAGCTCATTTTGCAGGTCAGGAGCTTGGCTCGGCGGCGGGCCGGCGCCAGACGCGATGGCTGCGCCAAGCGCCAGCATGAATAGGCCGAAGCGCGCGGCAAATTCCAGCCTGTCGAGTCTTTGCATTTTAACCGGGACGATTGTCAACCTTGCCCACTCCCAATGCCTTGGAACTCCACATTATTGATAGCAGACACCGCGCGCGAATGGCAAGGCTTCCACCTCGCAGGCCGGCGTGGTTAGGGGATGCAGGCGCTTCGGACAGGCCCCGGGGAAAAGCTGAAGGCCCGCCAGAACCGCCGCTACCCGGTGGGCAAGTCAACTCCGGAAAAATGCTGGCAGGCCTCGAGTAGTTTTTCCTGCGTCCCTATATCGTGACACGCCGGGTGCGGTGTGCGAGGGCGCTGGTGGTAGAAATACCCGCCCGTGACCATCGCCGCAGGCTCTTGACTCGTGACAAGCCATACTTGGGTGACGTGCCCGGCCCGAAGGTCGCCCGGCGCTCTCGGGCCTCCCATCTTGGTCGCTACCCAGCCCGGCTCGACAGCGTTTGAAAGAACATCCGGCCAGCGGCGCGCGACTGCGAAAGCCAAGAGCGTGTCGTGGAATTTGGAATCGGAGTACGCCTGCTGTCCCTGCCAGGGACGCCTCTCCCAGGCAAGATCCTTCAGCGTTGCATCACCCCTCTGATGTTGCGCGGAGCTGAGGTAGACAAGGCGCTTTGGCCTCTGAATCAGCGCGGTGAGTATGTAGGGCGCCAGCGTGTTGACGGCGAACACATCCGGCAATCCGTCTTCGGTTGCGATTCGCCTGGGCTCCTGATAGCCGATGGCGGCATTGTGAATTATGCCGTCGCATAAGCCGAGCCGATTGACCTGATCCGCCACGCTGCGACTCTGGGCCATTCTGGACAGGTCGCCGATGACAACGGTCTCCGCCCCAGGTACGGCCGCCAGCGCCTCCTTCCCCCGCGCTTCATTGCGAGCGTGCAGAACCACTCTGTGCCCCTGCTCGCTCAGCAACTGGGCAGCCATCCGGCCCAGTCCATCGGAAGAACCGGTAATGAACACACGCGCCATGTTTTCTCACCTCTCCGCTCAATTAGCATAACAGAGAGTCCGTTCGGAATGCTGTGCTCGCCGAGGTCGGACCTCCAATGCGCTGTCAGGTTTTGATCGGGACGGATTTTGGGCCGGAGCCAGCCGCCATGGCGGGAGTGTTCGAGTGTATGATGGTGGGAGGGGCGAACCGGAAACCCAGGTTCTACGGGAGAGGCGGATATGAACAAGGGTCTTGGGACCAGCGCGCGCGGCATCCTGGTGATCGATGTGGGAGGCACTCATATAAAGGTGCAGGGCTCGGAGCAGCGCAGCGAGCGCAAGTTTCCTTCGGGCCCAAGCATGACTGCCAGCCGGATGGTGCGGAAGGTGAAGGACCTCGCCAAGGGCTGGACTTACCGGGCGGTTTCGTTCGGATATCCTGGACCGGTGGTGCACGGGCGGCCCTTGCGGGAGCCTTATAATCTCGGCGGCGGCTGGGTTGGATTCAACTTCGCGAAGGCTTTTGGGCGTCCGGTGAAAGTCATTAACGACGCCGCGATGCAGGCGCTGGCAAGTTACGAAGGCGGCCGCATGCTGTTTCTTGGGTTGGGCACGGGGCTCGGCTCCGCCATGATTGTGGATGGAATTGTTGAACCCATGGAACTCGCCCACTTGCCCTACAAGAAACGAACGTACGAGGATTATCTCGGTCTGCGTGGCCTCGAACGGATGGGAAAGAAGAAGTGGGCGCGCCATGTAGGCGAGGTGGTGGGAGCCCTGCGCGAGGCGTTGCAGGCGGACTGCGTAGTGCTGGGCGGGGGAAACGTCAAGCGGCTCAAGGCCCTGCCCCCCACGGCGCGTCGGGGCGATAATCGAACTGCCTTCCTTGGAGGGCTTCGTCTTTGGGCGCCGGGCGGCGCCTTCGGCTCGAATGCGCTTCCCAAAACCCGCCGGAAAAGGTAACCATCCGGCGACCATACCAAAAGCTGGGTTCCAGTACGAAATACCACACCCAGGAACTTCAGGGCGGACCCACTGATCGAATTGGTGCACTGGCCCAAAACCACCACCTTGCGGTGGATTTTGGTCAGGGGTCGCCACCTGCTTACCTTTATAAATCAAGGACTTCGGGCGACTCGAGTTGGCACGTCAATTGCCCAAACACCACTTGGCGGCTCCGGAGAGGAGCAGCACAGGTTTGGGCAGGAGGCGTGACGTGAAAAGCTTGATTATGACGTTGGTGGTCGCTCTGGCTCTGGCCACGACCGGCTTCGCCCAGCGAGGTGGCGGGGGACACGGCGGCGGAGGCGGGGGCGGACACAGTTTCAGCGGGGGAGGCTCAAGCCACGGCGGAGGCTACGGCGGCAGTTATCGCGGCGGCGGAGGTTATGGCGGCGGTTATCGCGGCTACGGAGGCTACGGCGGCGGTTATCGCGGCTACGGAGGCTACGGCGGCGGTTATCGCGGCGGCGGAGGTTATGGCGGCGGTTATCGCGGCTACGGAGGCTATGGCTACGGCGGCCGCGGCTATGGCTACGGCGGATACGGCTACGGGCGTGGATGGGGCTATGGCGGCTGGGGCTGGGGCGGTTGGGGATTCG
>Ga0326727_10001315_pt1 | contig 93039 bp, 70 predicted proteins | sample MB2enrmetagenome_FD_207643 | JGI IMG/M metagenome (GOLD analysis project Ga0326727, IMG submission 207643) | Lab enriched peat soil microbial communities from McLean, Ithaca, NY, United States - MB29MY | ecosystem: Environmental > Terrestrial > Soil > Wetlands > Peat | place: USA: New York... | reverse complement strand
ATCATCCCTGGAGAAAAGGCTTTTCCGCAAAGGCACACGCCTACTTTTCCGGGGCAGCGTGAAACCAATACTAGGGGACATTTCTATTGTGGAGAAGACGGGGACATTTCTAATGTGGTATGACACACCGTTGGAAAACCTTTGAAAAACAACTTGACCAAGGTATGAAACGCTCTGCTAGCCTATCTCTATGCCGCAGTCCGTCAAAGAGCGCGTCGGGAAGTTGCGAGAAGAAATCGCGGAAATCAGTGAAGCCAACCGCCTGTACCTGCAAGGTGGCAAGAAAATCATCGGAGCATCCGATCAGGAACGGCGACTGCAAAGATTGCAGGAAATCATGGACGAACTAATGTCGTTGACTGACTGGAAAAAGACCTGACCCGCACTGCAAATCGCGTCCCACTGGAAATCAAACGCCCGCCAAGGGGCTGGGCATCTTCAGTCCGAAGCCTGAATCTGCATGGTTTCCGTAATCCAGAGCTGCGCCGGAGCGCCTTTCGTGGTGCGAGTAGCAGTCGCACGAAAGCTGCCGGAAGTGATTTCGACATCGTAAACATATGGAGGGCGCTCGCCCTTGATGCTGATGTAGTTGCCTGACGTCAGCTCATCAAGCGAAGCATACTTCCCTTCCGCGGCCAGGTAACCGCGTTCGGCGTTGGCGATGCCGACCAGATCGTTTTTCACGCCCGTGATGGTGACAGCTTCTTCAGGATTGCCGCTCCCAGCGCCCGGAGTCAGGGTCTTGACCTGCAGAGAATAAATGTACATGCCAATCGCCAGCGTGACGATCGTGCCCACAAACCCAAAAACTCGTCCCATAATGCGCTCCGCAAGAAGCTATCTCACAAAATCGTTTTGGGAAGGGCACGGCTTCAGCCGTGCCGCCCAGAGCCAATAAAGACGCGGGCTTTAGCCCGTGGGGGCCGGGCAGCTTACCCCTCAAGTGCCATTGCACCGCGAAACCGAGACGGTTGCAAGTAACCAGAGTGCAGGTGCCCGGAATGATGGTCAGAAGCTGTCGTTCGCAGGAAGGATCGCAGCAATGTTTGCCGGAATGGCAAGCCGGCCTTTCCAATGGCGACCCCGGAGGGAGTCGAACCCCCAACCCTCAGATCCGAAGTCTGATGCTCTATCCAATTGAGCTACGGGGCCGTCCGCCGGAACTCACTTCGCAGTGACAGTGAGCCGGCGCTGTTGATTCTACACCGCTGCCAGCCTCGAATCATCATTGCCGCCGGAAACTTGCTCTGCGTTGTAACATGAAAACGCACCCTAAGAACGCAACTATCGACGCGCATGACGTTCGTGACCAATCCCGTGACCCACACCAGTTCGCGCCTGCTCGAGTTCGAGACGCTGCGCAACTTGCTCGCCAGCTATGCCTCTTCTCCTTTGGGCCAACGCCGCATCGCGGAACTTCTGCCTTCGCTCGATCGCGCGTGGATTGAAACCCAGCAGCAGCTCTCGACCGAAATCCGCGAGTATCGGCGAGTCGGCGGACGCTTCGAATTCGCCGGTCTGCCCGAAGTCAAGAAGGTGATTGAGAAATCCCGCATTGCCGGAGCCGCTCTTGAAACCAGCGAGATCCGCGACGTTGTCCTGGTTGCCGACCGCGGAGCCGAGTGGCGCGAAATCGTCCGTCAGCCTCCCGCCGCGATGCGCTCCGACTGGACCGCCGTGGGCGCGCTTTCCGCCGGCATCGAGGATTTCACCGGCTTTCTGCGCTCGTTCCACAACAAGATCCTGCCCGACGGCACGCTCGACGATCGCGCTTCTCCCGAACTCAACCGCATTCGCCGTGAGATCGAGAGGCAGAAGCGTCAGATCCAGGAATCGCTGCGCGGCTACCTGCGGAAACTCGCCGAAGGCGGCACCGTGCAGGACGAACTCATCACCATCCGCGGCGAGCGTTTTGTGATCCCCGTGAAAGTCGAGCAGAAACGGCGCGTGCAGGGCGTCGTGCACGGCGCCAGTTCCAGCGGACAGACCGTCTTTGTCGAGCCGCTGGAAACCATCGAGCAGAACAACGAACTCGTGCGCCTGCTGGACGAAGAACAAGTCGAAGTTCATCGCGTCCTCCTCGAGATGACGCGCCACATCGGCGAAAACGCCGACGCAATCCTGATCGCCGCCGACATCCTCGCCGAACTGGAACTCCAGTTCGCCAAAGCCCGCTTCGCCGAAGACTACAACTGCGTAGCCGTGACGCTGACGGGGTCTGAGACGCGGCGAGCCGCGTCTCTACGGATGGGTTCGGGCGAGGTCGCCAACGACTCCGCTCGCCTGCTTCTTCACCGCGCCCGCCATCCTCTGCTCGAACGCAACCTGAAGCTGAAGAACGCTAAGATCGTCCCCGTCACCATCGAGCTCGAAGGCGACCACCGCCAACTCGTAATCACCGGACCCAACACCGGCGGCAAAACCGTCACTCTGAAAACCCTCGGCCTGCTCGCTTTGATGGCGCAGTCCGGCATCCCCGTTCCTGCGGATCGCGCCGACATGCCCGTCTTCGACGCCATTCTCGCCGACATCGGCGACTATCAATCGATCGAGCAGAATCTCTCGACGTTTTCGGCCCACGTCACGAACATCGAGTTCATCTCCCGCACCGCGACCGCGAATTCGCTGGTGCTGCTCGACGAACTCGGTTCCGCCACCGACCCCGAAGAAGGCGCCGCGCTGGCGGTTGCGATTGCCGAGCATTTTCGCCAAGCCGGATGCATGATCGCGATCGCGACGCACCACACTTCGCTGAAAGTCTATGGCGCGAACACTCTTGGAGCGATCAACGCCTCGGTCGGCTTCGACGAGGCGACGCTGCAGCCGACTTACGAGCTGAAGATTGGCATCCCTGGAGCATCGGCCGGAATCAACATCGCGCAACGGCTGGGACTGAATCCGGCAATCATCGCGTCCGCGCGCTCGCGTCTCGGCTCGCAGACTCAAGATGTCGCGCGCTTTCTCGACCGCCTGCACTCCGACCTTCGCGAGCTGGAAGCAGAACGCTTTCGCATGAAAACCCGCGAGCAGGATCTGGAGCGCGAGAAGTCGCAGCTCGCCAATGAGGGCCGCAAAGAACAGCAGGCCAAAATTCGCGAGATGGAGGCGAAGCTCGAAGCTCTCTTCCGCGACTTCGAGTACCAGGCGCGCGAGACCGTGAATGCCGTGCAGGATCGCGCCGCCGCGCAGAAGCTATCGAAAGACGCCGAGCGCCGCATCGCTAAAATGCGCCGCGAATTTCGCGAGCAGTTCGATGCCACCGTAGTTGCCCACGCGACCGGCGCCGATCGCGGCGACCCGAACGCCCAGCCCAGCCTGGTCAAGCACGTCTCCGAAGGCGACACGGTGAAGCTCAAGTCGATGGGCCGCGCCGCCGTTGTGAAGAAGAAAATTGGCGACAATCACTTCGATGTCGAGATCGGCTCGATGAAAATGCGCATCGCCCGCGAAGATATTGCCGAAGTGCAAAGTCGCGCTTCCGACTCGCCCGTGCAGGCCGCTCGCGCCCGAGGCATCAGCGTCTCGCTGCAAAGCGAAGCGAACGCCCTCAACATGCCCAGCGAGATCAACGTCATCGGACGCACCGTCGACGAGGCCACCAGCGAAGTCGAGAAATTCGTGGACCGCGCCTTTCTCGCCGGAATGCGGCGCGTGCGCATCGTCCACGGGAGCGGCATGGGCATCCTCCGCAAAGCCTTGCGCCAGTATCTGCAGAAGCACCCGCACGTGGAGTCCGTCACTGAACCCCCTATCAACGAGGGCGGCGGCGGGGCTACCGTGGTGGAGTTGAGGGTCTAGCGGGCTCGTCGGCTCTTTGCTTTTTATGTTTACTACTTTTATAACATACGGCTAGTTATAAAAAAAAACTCACCCCTCGGTCTTTTGGAATCATGGAGTTAGGCGGAAAATCCCGCCAGGTCTTTGAGTTTAAAGGACTTATTCGTAAAGTCTTCCAGAATCAATGACTTAGCTCACTAAAGAGCGCTGAAAATGGCTTTGGGGCAGCTTCGAGGTGCGTCTTGCTGGACGGACACGCCTCGAAACTGCCCCAATCAAGTTTACTAGTATTGCACTAATTGGGTTGGATGTCAAGAACTTTGTGACCCTGATGTTGTTGTCCTTGCCCGGGCCCAGGTTAGCGCCCAAAGAACGGGCGCGAACCTGGAGCACGGGGCTGCTTTGATCATCCGTTCAAAAACTCAGTTCACCGTCTGTGTCAGCGAAGCCGAACTGTGGTCAAAGTCAGTGTTGCCGTTGTAAGTCGCCTTGATGGTGTGCGTGCCCGCCGTCAGCTTCGAGGTGGCGAACTCTGCCACGCCTCCGCTCAGGGCCACAACCTTCAGTTTCGTCTTGCCATCGTAGAAGGCAACCTTCCCGGTGACCGTACCGCTGAACTGCGGCGTCACGGCCGCCGTAAACGTCACCGACTGCCCAAGTTGCGACGGATTCAGCGAGGAAGTCAAAGTGGTCGTGGTCGTGGCTTTCACCACCACCTGCTTGACCACATTCGACGTGCTGCCGGCAAAGTTCGAGTCGCCGGCGTACACCGCCGTGATCGAGTTCGTACCCACTTTGAGGGCCGAGGTCATGAAGCTCGCAGAGCCGCCACTTAAGGTCCCCGTTCCCAGTAAGGTTTGGCCTTCCATGAACGAAACGGATTCTCCGTCAGGCGGAGCGCCGAGCGCGGAACTGACCGTCGCGGTGAAGACCACCGCCTGCCCATAAGTGGACGGATTCGGCGAAGACGTGAGCGTAGTCGTGGTCTTGGTCAGAGTCCCGGTGCCATAGTCGAGCGTCACTTGCGTCGCCGCCACTTGTCCACCATAGTTGCATTGCGGCGTTTGGCCCTGGGCCCAATCGGTTATCGACCAATCCGGATCAGGGATCTGGACGAAGTTATAGTCATACAGCGCTATGTTGGAGAAAGTGAGCGAGCCATTCGCGGGGTAATCGCTACATTGAACAATACCGTAGGCCTCCAACACGCCGCCGAACGCCCAATTGAACGTCTGCCCTTCACTGGGACTATTGCTCAACGTTGTGCTTGTACCTGAGGTCACATCTTCGGTTGTGATGTTCCACGTGGCGCAGGATTCCGTTCCCGCGCTGCAGGTGGACTCGACAGTGCCTTGAATGGTATCGCCCGGGTTGACACGCACTGGCGTGCTGTAATTTGTAGTGCCTGACGGGCAGCAGTTCCAACTCGCAATACTCCACACTTCGCCAAAAAACGAATTCCACCCCAACACGGGCTGAATGATGCTGACAACGTCGTTGCTGTCCTGCATGCCGGGGAAGAAATACACAATTTGGTCAACTTTGGAAGTCGGCGCCGGCGGCACGGTCCAAGTGGCAATAATTTCACCATACGAGGTATTCGTGGTGACACTTGCGGATTCAACCCAGCCATCGATCTCCGGTGGCTCTACCTTTGCGGCGCCGGCGGCCACAATCGCTCCGCTGGCCGCGTAATGCGGATACTCGCAAGCCGCAATGTTCTCCAGAGTTCCATTGGCACGTTGGATGACGCGTCCGTCTTCCAGCAGAGTCTCTCCTCTCGCTAGCTGCCGGACACAGGAGGGATGGAAGTAGCCGAACGGAGTGATCACATACCCGTCTGGCACTCCCGCAGGGCGGTTCGGTCCCACCGGCACCTGAGCGTAGGCCATCGGGGATGCAAGGAAGGTTAAGCATAAGCTCATGATTGCAAGCGCCACGAGCGCAGTACAGGTTTTCGTTCGCATTTGAAGAATTCTCCTAGTTAGATCCGTCTCGCAAAAGCCAAACAATCGCCGGACGGTGGCCTTGAGCTCGCTGGCCGAGCAGGGCACCTGGGGAGGGAATGTGCTCTGCAACACTTTAAGCGGAAATCCACAGGAAATCAATCGGTGCCTGGCTCACATCCCGAGGTGACCGGACCGGGCAGCCAGCGCGGCGTTTGCTGGCGCGACCGGAATCCAGAACCAGAAGCTTCAGAGTGAACGTTTCGTTTCGACCGAACAGAGCTGACGCGCCGCAATTGGCGAGACGTCGCCTCTCGCCAACAACCGCCTGGCCTCAGCCGAAGTATTTGCTTTTTATTCGCCTTGTGGCATACTGCGGTGCGGAGGGCTGCCGAGCTTCGCTCGGCTGGACAGACGAGGGCGTCTGTCCCCACGTGTTCTTTTTGGAAATGCGCGACGTGTTTTGTGGAGATGCGCGGGAGCTTGGCCCACAGAAAAATTTATTTTCGGACTGGTTTTCCTGTGGTGCTCCTCATACGTCCACAGGGGAAATCGGGTTACGATGCAGCGAACTCACCTCAACATTGTGGCTACTCTGGAAACCAGCATCGGCCGGTTGCCGGCTAACATTGAAGCGGAGCGCTCCATACTGGGCGCGGTTCTGCTTGACAATCACGCCTTCAACGACGCGGCTGAGCACCTTAAGCCGGAAGACTTTTCCATCGACTCGCACCGGCGCATCTATTCGCGGATGATGGATTTGGCCGAATCTTCGCGGCCCATCGACATCATCACGCTGGTCGAAGAGCTGGAGCAGAAGAAGGACCTGCAAGCGGTCGGCGATGTCGGCTACATCTCCGGATTGCTGGACGGCGTGCCTGATCGGCCTTCCATCGAGCATTACGTTCGAATCGTCCGCGACAAGGCCATTCTGCGCGGGCTGATCAACATCTCCAATACCGCCATCGCCAAGGCCAGCGAGCAGGCCGATCCCGCCGACGAAATTCTCAACGACGCCGAAGCCGCCGTCTTCCAGCTCTCGGAGAAGCGCATTGGCAAAGGCTTTCAGGGGATCAAGGAGATCGTCCGCAACTCGTTCGGATCGGTGGATGCCCTGCTAAAGCGGGGCCAGCGCATCACCGGGTTGGCGACGCACTACACCGATCTCGACGAGAAGACCCTGGGCTTCCAGAAGTCCGACCTGGTGATTCTTGCGGCGCGGCCTTCCATGGGCAAAACCGCTCTCGCCATGAACATCGCCGAGAATGCGGCCATCGACGACGGCAAGGTGGTCGGCATCTTTTCTCTCGAAATGTCGTGTGAGGCGCTGCTGCAACGGCTGCTCTGTTCTCGCGCCATTGTCGACGCGAACAAGATGCGCACCGGCTCGCTCTGGGGCGACGACATGAAAAAAATCGTCCGCGCTATGGAGGAACTCTCGAACGCGCTGCTGTTCATCGACGACTCGCCCGGCATCACCCTGAGCGAAATGCGCGCCAAGGCCCGCCGGCTCAAACATTCGCAAGGACGGCTTGACCTGCTGGTCGTCGACTACCTGCAACTTATGTCCGGTGGCAGCAAGCGCTTCGAGAATCGGACGCAGGAAGTTTCGTCGATTTCGCGGGGACTGAAAGCCATTGCCAAGGAACTACAAGTGCCGGTGCTGGCCTTGTCGCAGCTTAGCCGGGCTCCCGAGAGCCGGGGCGGCGACCACCGGCCGCAGCTCTCCGATCTGCGCGAATCGGGATCGATTGAGCAGGACGCCGACGTGGTCATGTTCATCTTCCGCGAAGAACTCTACAAGCAAGACGACCCCGACCTCAAAGGCCGCGCCGAAATCATCATCGCCAAGCAGCGCAACGGGCCTGTCGGCAAGTTTAATCTGGCGTTTTTGCATAATTCGACGCGCTTCGCCAACATGCTCGAAGGCAACAACGAACCGGGCGAGTAGGCTGGGGTGATCCCAAGCAGAAACACCCCTCAATTGGCGGGAATGGAAGGCCGAGGGCGGTCCTTGGAGTCGGAGCAAGCCCCGTCTCTACAAAGAGATGAGGGGCCGGTAAAATCTGACCGGCGGACACCGCTACCCTGTGGAAAAGTTTGTGGAAGCGCGGGACGGACCCCGGAATCCAGCGACACCGACCGTCCGGTAGGGATATTTCGGCGGCGTCGGCATGTTCCTAAGGCTATGTTTCTAAGTTGGTTAACTCTCGTGTGGACGGCATGCAGCGCAACCGCTTGCGAATCAGTACTTTCGTCACACAATCTGAGATTTGCACATAATCCTGGAGGCTGTAACCCGCATCGCCAGCGGCTGGCGCCCGCATAGACCGTCTCGACAGGGCCTGCCAAGGGCCCGCCAAGGTGCGGAACAGCCGGGCTTTGCGCCAGACCGCACTCATTGAGCAAATAGTGGTTTGCGTCACAAGCAACGGTGACGTACCTCATGGCGCTGGTGTGCGCCAAAACGTAGGCTCTTCCGGGGAAGGAGGAACTGGCGGGTTCTCATAGTCTGGTCAGCGAGCGCCGGAGAGCGCTGGCGTTTTCTTCACCTACAGCCCGGCAGTACACGCGAGTTCCTCGTTTTCACGTTTTGTAGCGGTCAACAAAAAATGCTGGACAGGTCCGGCCATTCGCTCTGCATCGGCCTGTGACGCTAAGGATGTGGTTGCTTGATGCGAACCGCAGACTCTCGTATGTCTTCTAATCTTCTCTCCTGGAGAAACTCCAATGCTGCATCTCGATACTGGTAATACCGGTTTCATGATTCTATGCACCAGCCTGGTCATGCTGATGACACCCGGCCTCGCATTTTTTTATGGAGGCCTGGTCGGGCGCAAGAACGTGCTCGCCATCATGATTCAGAGTTTTGTCTCGATGGGCTGGACGACGGTGATCTGGTACTTATACGGCTATTCGCTGTGTTTCAGCGGCGACTGGCACGGGATCATCGGCAATTTCCACTACGCATTTCTGCGCGGGGTCGGTCTCAGTACGCCATCTTTGCCGAACGACACGATCCCGGCCTTTGTGTTTATTGCGTATCAGATGATGTTTGCCATCATCACTCCGGCGCTCATCTCGGGCGCGTTCACCAATCGGGTCACCTTCAAGGCGTACATGCTGTTCCTGACGGCTTGGCTGACCTTTGTTTATTTCCCCTTCGTCCATATGGTTTGGGGTGGAGGCTTTCTGCAGAAATGGGGCGTGCTGGACTTTGCGGGCGGCATCGTGGTGCACAACATCGCCGGCATCGCCGCTCTGGCTTCGGTGCTGTACGTGGGGAAGCGCCACACGGCGGATCGCGGCCCGCACAGCATCCCGCTGGTTGCCCTGGGAACCGGCCTGCTGTGGTTCGGATGGTACGGCTTTAACGCGGGCAGTGAAATGCGCGTCGATTCGGTGACCGGTGTCGCATTTCTCAATACCGATCTGGCGGCCTCGTTCGCGGCTATCGCGTGGATGTTTGTGGCATGGTTCAACGAAAAGAAGCCTAAGTTCCTGGGCTTGCTGACTGGAGCCGTTGCCGGACTGGCGACGGTCACTCCGGCGGCCGGGTATGTTTCTCCCACCACTGCGGTCATCATCGGCTTAGTTTCTGGAGTGGTTTGCTACTACGCTGTTGAGATGAAGAACAAAATGCAGTGGGACGACGCGCTGGATGTTTGGGGAGTTCACGGGGTAGGCGGCTTCCTCGGCATCGTCATGCTGGGAATCTTCGCCAATAAGCAATTTAATCCCGCAGGCGCGGACGGACTGCTCTACGGCGATCCGACGTTCCTCCTGAAACAAGTCGTGGCGGTGACTTTCTCGTCGGTATGGGCCTTCGTGTTTACCTATGCGATGCTGCGAATCATCGATATGTTCACGACGGTGAAGGTCAGCGAGATGAGCGAGGAAATGGGCCTCGATGAATCCATCCACGGCGAACATGCCTACGAGGAGGGTCCCGAGCACTCTCTCGTTCATGATCTACGCTAGCCGAACTGCAATAGGTTGGTGTAAGGTTGGGCGGATTTGCCTGCAGTCCCTGGGTAAACAATACTGGGGTAAGTGGATTGTGGCGGGGATGATCATTGGGTCATCCCTGCCGGCCCACTCTCAAACTGGCGAGCCCGCGCCTGGCGCGGCTTCGGCTCAGGTTGCCATCGCCGCCGATGCAAAACCAGATGCAAAATCATGGTGGCGGGGCATCACTACCGACGGCTACATGTCCCTTTCCTACACTTACAACGACAACGATCCCAGCTCTCGCATCAACCAGTTTCGGGTCTTCGACTTCAATGACGACGATCCGCAACTGGATGTCGCTCAACTGGTCATTCAACACGCCGACAGCGAGCCGAAACAATTCGGCTTCCGCTTCAACCTGATCGCAGGCTCCGGAGTTCCGGAAGTTACCGCCGCTTATGGTCTCTTCCGCAACATGCACACCGGAATCGCGCACCATGTGGATATTCCCGAACTCTTCATCAGCTACATTGTTCCCATCGGAAAGGGTCTGCGTCTCGATGCGGGGAAGTACGCTACTCACATGGGATATGAGGTAATCGGCGGGTACGACGGTTATAACGATAACTTCAGCCGCGGGTTCATATTCGGGTACGGAATTCCGTTTACCCATACCGGCCTCAAGGCGACTTATGCCTTCACCAGCAAGATTACGGCCATGGTTTCAATCTGCAATGGGTGGGACGATGTCCAGCGACTCAACCACGCTTATACGGCCGCGGCACAGATTGCGCTCACTCCGACCAAGACCTACAGTCTGACCTTCAATTTCATTCATGGTCCCGAGCGCCGGCAGGATACTCACGACCAGCGTACAGTCTACGAATTGGTCACGACCTGGAAGCCGTTCTCGAAATTCACCCTGGGCGGCGACGGTGTCTATGGTCACGAAGAGAATGGCGTCGCGATCGGTCACGACGCGATTTGGAGAGGGCTGGCTGGATATGCGAAGTACAGTCTTACGTCCAGGTTCTCGCTCGCATTCCGCGGAGAGGTTTTCAACGACGATGGTGGCACCCGCACCGGTACCGATCAAACCTTGCAGGGATACACCTTCACTCCCGAGTACGATATGAACGCCAAATTCTCCCGCTTGAACTCTCATTTCAAAAAGGCGGACGGGAAATTCGTGGTGCGGGGCGAGGCGCGTTGGGATAAGTCGGACAAGAATGTGTTCCTAGTAGGCAGCAATCCCACGACGAATCACCAGTTCACCCGGGCGGTGAACCTGATCTATCTATTCTGAGGCGCGTCTGCCTGGACTCATGGAGAGACGGGCGTCCCCGGCCGTCCCGCCAGAATCCGGAATAACCCGGCCTTTCTTCGCTTACATCTCACAGGCGGGTTGGCGGCCAGCCGGCTCAGTACCGGAGCGACAGGAGCGCCGCGATGCCGATTCCAGTGAGCAGCGGCCAGCCGACATGGCGTCCGCGGCTAGCTACCGCGTCGAACAATCCGACGCCAGTGAAGGCCACACCGGTTCCAGCCGCCGCCCAGTGCCTCGCGGTAGCTGGCTCCCGAACCAGTTGCACCAGAATCAGGGCGAGGACGGCCCAGGTCACGCTGGTCAAATGCCAGGCGAAGCGAAGAACGACACGGGCAAGGCCGCTGGCCAGAACGCCTTCGCGACGCGCAAGCAGCGGACCGATCAATCGCCGCTCACCCAATACCGAATGCGCGAAGGCTGTGACAATCAGCAGCATCGCCGCTATGAAAAGCAGACCATCCGACATGGTCAAACCCGGATCTCCTTTTTGACTTCAAGAACGGCACCCAAAACTTTGCTTGATGTTTCCGCAACGATCGTCGCCGGCGATCAACTCATGGTTCCGCGAGACCACACCCGGAAATGGGAGGATGCCGCTTGACCCGCTCTCTTCGGTAGTGGTGCTTTAGCGTGGAGATGAATGTCAGCATGGTCTGCTGATTGGCGTTATCTCGATAACGGGCGGATTACCGGAATGGTCAAAGGTAACAAGAAAATGGTCAAAAAATCCGTGTCTTCCAAGAATTGCGCGACAAGACAGGCTAGATGAGAAACCAGCGAATACTTCAATATTCCAATCAGATTCAATTTGAAGCTTTACTCGGTGAAAATATGCAGTGTCCTTTACGTTCTTCTTCACGCTTCCGATCTCATGGGCTTTTCCAGTGGTAATGTCGCGTATCCCGATGGCTGTGGCAATCTCGGAATGGAACAAGCAATACGGTGATCCGGTGTCAACGAGTGCCAAAATGGGAGAGCGTAGAAATGCGTGACCCTTGCCGGGGCGAACCCTTAAGTATGGGAGCCAGTAAGTCTGGCTTCCGGTGATGGCATCTGGTTTGTCGAGGCGAATGCCTGTGTACAACTTTCGCACTAGCAGCCTTCTTTAGTAAACAGCAGGAATCCATTCATCCGGGCACCATAGTAGCACCGTGTTTTCCACTCCATTGCGGATCGCCGCATCAATAGCGGCATCTGGAGTGTCGCCATATCCCACGACTTGCGTCTGATCGTCGTTGAGAGCGATCCAGCAGTTGCGGGGGGCATCCTTAATGACTTCGGAGAGATCGGCGGTGACTGGCATTTCCATTGACCTTTTTGCCCATGTGGTGGGCGAATATGAACTGTACTACAGTTTGGAGTCTTTTCAAGTTACAAAAGATGTGCGGCTAAGAAAATTTTTATCTGCGCTATTGACAACATATGTATCATCTGATACTATTATGGACATGGATACGAAAACCATAAACCTCCGAGATTTGCCCGAAGAGCTTGTCCGCCGAACCAAAGCGTGTGCAGCTCTGCACGGGATAACGCTGAGAGATTATGTCCTGCGAGCGATTACAAAAGCAGTCGAAGAGGATGTGACTGGAATGTCGATTGGACTGGTGGCTTTAGCTGAACCTAACGTTCCCAAGAAGGGAAGGAAGAAGTGAATGAAGGGGGCGTAGCTCAGCAGCATAGAGCAGCCGTTTACTAAACGGCTGGTCGCGGGTTGGAATCCCGTCGCCCCCGCCAAATCAAAACAAGCGCCCCGCCGTCAGTTTGCGGCTGACAGCGAGGCTAATCAAACAGCGGGTTGAGCCGCCATCCGATCTCAAACGAATTATCGGCTCACGCCCGCAGAAAGGCAAGAGCCGAAATGACCTGCCACAATTGCCGTTCCCAGATGGTCAAGGCCGGATTCTACGGCACCAAAAGAATTCAACGCTGGAAGTGCCAGCAGTGCGGTAAGCGGTTCAGCGAGCCGCCAACGCGCCCGTTCAATACTGACGTGCGCCTTTCCCAAGAAACAGTCGTGCGGATTCTCCATTGCCTCGCAGAAGGTTGTTCCGTGCGCTCTACCGCCCGCCTGTGCGATGTTGAGAAGCGCACGGTACTCAACATCCTGAAAATCGCGGGCGAGCGCTGCGAGCGACTCCTTGAGCAGACCATCTCCAACGTCCCTGTCAGAGATTTGGAGCTGGACGAGTGCTGGAGCTACGTTTTCAAAAAGGAAGGCCACAAGCATCCTTCCGAAGCAAAAGATGACCAGATTGGCGATCAGTACACCTACGTTGCGATTGAGCGGAACACTAAACTCATAGTTGCGTGGCACCTTGGCAGGCGCGACCGCCAGAACACTGAACAGTTCATTGAGAAGGTTCGCAGCGCTACGGCTGACCAGCGATTCGATGTTTCGACGGATGCCTTCATCCCCTACAACGATGCGATTAACGTGCGGCTGTGGGACAGGGCGAATCACAGTATCGTGGTCAAGGTTTACGACAAACCAGAGGAAGGCAGGGAACGATATAGTCCGGGCAATTTCGTCACCGTGGAAAAATCTGTCCAGCGCGGCATTATTCTGCCGTATCCACGCTATGACCCCACTACCCTCTCTTCCTGAAATCGACCTTTGCTCTTCCTATTGATCGAGCGCAATTGCGACGCCGTAAGGCGGCAGGTCGACCGAGTCGGCCCGCTTGCCGTCGAGCAGGAGTTTCATGGAGCGAGGTAGGGCTACGCGCCGGTTCTCTTGCGCGAAGTTGATGAGAATGAATGCCTGCTTTCCAGGGCCCACGCGACGGCTGACTTCCACGCCCTCGGGCACCGGACCGAATACAGGCGTAACTCCAGATTTCTGCGTCATCCACTCGGCGGCAGCCGTCATCAGTTTGTCGTCCAGCACGGCGCCGATATAGGTGATCCGGCCCTTGCCGCAGGCGCGAGTGATGACGGCCGGTTGCTCGTCGAGCCATCCGTTGCTCTTGCCGTACTTCAGAAGAACTTCGTCGCCGGGAGCCTGACTCCTTAGTTGCTCAGCCCAGATGGTGGCTTGACCGTCGCCCCAGGCGCCTGAAACCGGGAAGTCTTTCTCCAGCGCGTAGTATTGCTCGACGCGCGCGCCCAGAGCGTCGACGAGGAATCCCGGCTGTCGCTGCGGCAAGAGCGCGTTGAACTCGTCCTTCATGCCGGATCTGGGACCTAGAACAAGATGTCCGCCGTTACGGACATACTCCTCCAGATGGCCGGCCAGATCCTTGGGAAGAACGTTGAGGTTGGGGGCAACAACGAGCTTGTAGGCATTCAACGGAGCGTACGGGCTGACGACATCCACCGACTGCGAAAGCTGACGGAGCACCCGGTAATAGCTCTTCAAGAGCCCGATGTCGTCGTATTTCTCTGCGTGTTTCTGAAACTTTATGGCCCAGTGGCTGTCGTAGGAGTAGAGCAACGCTACGTCAGAGACTGGCTGGGTGTCGCGGAAAGCGGCTTCGACGTTGGCGAACTCCCGCGCGGTCTGGCTTACCTCTTCGTAGAAGGGAACGGGAGTGCCGTCAGGGCCGACGAGAACGCCGTGCATTTCTTCCTGGCCGTTGAGCGCGCTGCGCCATTGCCAGTAGTTGACGTCGTCAGCGCCGTGGCCGATCGCCTGCCAGGCCATAGCGCGAGCCTCTCCGCGATTCAGGAAGTTGTTAACCGGAGCCCAATTCACCGCTCCAGGCTGGGTCTCCATGACCCAGAAGTTCTGCCGCTTGAAGCCGCGGGTTAGATCGTGTGTCAGGCCGTTGTATGCGGGATCGACATGTCCACTTCCCACGTAATCGTCCCAGGACGCGAAGGTGAGCGGCTCGGTGATCGCGTAGTGATCGAATCCGTCGAAGAAGCCCATGAAGTTGCTGGTGATGAACTGGCGCGGATCGGCGTGTTTGCGGATTACGTCGATCTGATTTTGCTGGTAAGAATGCCAGGCATAGGTGAAGAATCGCTTCCAATCGAGCATCAGGCCGGGATTGTGGCCGCCAACCGGAATCGGGATTTCTCCCCAGTTGTCGTAGGTCTGGCTCCAGTAGGGGGTTGTCCAGTGCGTATTCAGGTTGTCGAGCGTTTTGTATTTTGCTTTCAGCCAATCCTGAAACTGTTGGCGCGCGACATCATCGTAGGACATCACGGAGTATTCGTTGTCGATCTGCCAGCCAACAACGTTGGGATTGTGGCCAAAGCGGATTGCCATTTGCTCGGCAATGCGACGGCAGGACGCCAGATACCGGGGAGAAGTGGCGGACCCTTGCACGCGGTTGCCATGCGTAACGCGTTGACCATCCGGTTCGACCCGCAGAGTGTCAGGATATTTTTGCGTGAGCCAGGCGGGCGGGGCCGCGGTGGGCGTGCCGAGAACCGAAACGATGTGGTGTTTGGCGGCAACATCGATCGCGCGTTCCAGCCAGTCGAAGTCGTAATGGCCCTCTGAAGGTTCCATCCGGCTCCAGGCAAATTCAGCGATTCGCACCACCTTCAGATTCGCGGCTTCCATCAGCCGCAAATCCTCTTCCCAGCGCGACTCCGGCCACTGTTCGGGGTACCACGCCACGCCCATCAGGATTGCGTTCTGCCCAGGGATTTGCGTGGGAAAGGGCTTGTTGTGTGGAGGCGCGGGAGTTTCAGCGGAAGCCGCGGTGAAAAGAATCAGCAAGAAATACAAAACAGTACGGAAGAAAGACGATGAGGGCATGGACGCCTCCTGAACGCGTTGAACTGGCGAATCACGGTCATGTGCTGTACGGAATAGTACACGACCTTATCGGGAGTGCGGTGGGCGAAACTGTCCTCAGTGAAGCCGAAGCGGGCACGAGGGGCTTCCGTCCTACTTCGCCGGCAGAAACTCAATCGTCACGTCGCGGCTCGCAGGTTTGAAATCGAAGTCCGCGGTCACGAAAACGTGATCTCGCGAGTCGGACGCCAGTTCGATTCCGAAGGCGTCCACGTAAGGAATTTCTCTTTTGAGTTTAATCAACGACGACCGAACCGCCCGCTCGGCATCGGCGGCAATAATCGGAAGCCCAAACGAGCTCAAGCGCGAGAGCACCAGCTCCATCGCCGACCTGCCATGCAACTTGCACGTGATGCCGGCCACCTCGCCCCAATGCAGCGCTGAAACGGCGGCCACGCACCCTCCTGCCAAATGAGACTTGATGATCTCCGCCACGCGCACCGCGCCGGCTTCATCGTCCAGGTACCGCAGAATCGCGCTCGAATCGAGGACGTAGGTTACCATTTATCCTTTCGCCGCCGCTGGCGTTTAAGTTCCGCGGAAAGGGAAGGCTTGCCGGAAAAAATTCCGCGCGTCTTGTCCACCAAGTCTTCCGACACCGGTTCCAGTACGATCCGCGATCCATCCTGCGTGACGGCGATGCGGGTACCGGGTCTGATCCCCAGAGATGTTCTCATCTCCGCAGGAATTACAAACTGTCCTTTTGTGCTTACCGAAGTTATCTGTCGTATCATGCTTACAGTTTACCACAAGTAAGACTAGGACCAAAACTCCGGAATCTCACGCTGAACTTACGTATAATCCGCCGATGCAAGGAATACCGTGGAGCACAATTGCGCTCGGGTCGCTGTTGCTCATCTCGGCCCGCTCAACAGGAGGACAGGAAGTGAAATCTCCGGAACCTGAAAAGTCGAAGCCGCCCGTCAAAATGGAGCAGCGCGGGCGCATTCTTGGAATCGGCGGTGTCTTCTTCAAATCCGCCAATCGCGATCAGATGCGCGAATGGTACGCGAAGCATCTTGGACTGGCTGACAAAGGCCAAGGCGTGATGCTTCCGTGGCGCGAACACGACGACCCGCAAAAGGAACACGTTACAGTTTGGACTGTTTTTCCCGCCTCCACTAAGTATTTCGATCCCAGCCCCGCACCGTTCATGGTCAACTACATCGTGGACGATCTGGATGCTTTGCTCGACCGCTTAAAACAAGAGGGAGTAAAGATCGACGCCAAACGAATGGATGAATCCTACGGTCGCTTTGCCTGGATCTATGACCTGGATGGGAATAAGATTGAGCTCTGGCAGCCGCTTCCCGAAAAGCCCTAAGGGCCTTCCACTGCACTTACTCAATCGGTTTTCTGTAGCTACGGTCCCGTAGTCGTAGAATGGCCGGAAATGCTTTGCGCCTGGTCATCTCAATATCCGCATCGGCCGATTCCGCCCGATCAGTCGCGCAGTGTAGAGGTATCCCAACACATTCGCCAACGTTACTCTTTCGTTCCCCCTCTGAAGAGACTGCTTTCTTGTATACCCGTCAGCGGTGCATGACGGCGCAGCGCGATCTTTCGGTGGCCGAACTGGACTTGGTTACCGCCATGACCATCTGCCAGAAAGCCCGAGTCGAACTTGATCGCGCCACGGGCGCAACTTTGGAACATAATGGAGTGCTAGTTCAGGGTGCGGTCAGCGGGACGGTTGCCGCCTCCTCTCCATAACTCATGCCGACTTCGGCCAAGCCGCAAGATCTCCGCAACGCGGCGCCTTCCCATGCACGCGAGGACCGCGCGCCACGCATTCTGGCGGCCGACGATCAACCGCACATCCTCGAAGCTCTCCAACTGCTGCTTCATCCCCAGGGTTATCGACTGGAGAGCGCCAAGTCTCCCGCCGAGGTGCGGGAGGCGTTGGCGGCGGATTCTTACGATGCGCTGCTGATCGATCTCAACTACACGCGGGACACCACTTCTGGCCGGGAGGGCCTGGATCTTCTTTCGGAAATCGTAGCGTTTGACAGCAATCTCCCGGTCATCGTAATGACGGCCTGGGGCAATGTGGAACTGGCGGTGGAGGCGATGCGCCGCGGAGCGCGAGACTTCATCCAAAAGCCCTGGGAAAACGATCGCCTGCTGGCCATTTTGCGGACGCAAATCGAATTGCATCGCGCCCTGCAACGCGCCGAGCGGCTGGCGGCGGAAAACCGGCTTCTCCAGGCGGAGGGCCGCCCGGAGTTCATCGCCTCGGCGGCTTCCATGCAGCCTGTGCTGGAGGCCATGGCGCGAGTTGGTCCTTCCGACGCGAATGTCCTGATTACCGGCGAACACGGCAGTGGCAAAGAAGTGGTCGCGCAAACGCTGCACTCTCTTTCTTCACGCGCGTCACGCCCCTTGGTTACGGTGAATACAGGCGGGTTGGCGGAGGGACTATTCGAGAGCGAACTTTTCGGCCACGTGAAGGGCGCCTTCACCGACGCTCGAAGCGATCGCATCGGACGTTTCGAACTGGCCGATGGGGGCACGATCTTTCTGGACGAAATCGGAAACGTGCCCATCCGGCAGCAGGCAAAATTACTGCGGGTGCTGGAATCCGGCGAGATCGAACGGCTGGGATCGTCGCGGGCGAGGAAGGTCGATGTGCGTTTGATCTCGGCCACGAATAGCGACCTTCAGGCTGCATGCTCCTCGGGCGAGTTTCGGGAAGATCTGCTGTTCCGGCTCAATACGGTCGAGATTCATGTGCCGCCACTGCGGGAGCGGCGTGAAGATATTCCGGCGCTCGCAATCCATTTTCTGCGGCGCTATGCGTCCCGCTATCGCCGCGAAATCGATGGATTCGACAGTTCTGCGCTGCAAGTCATGGCGCAGTATTCGTGGCCGGGCAATGTTCGAGAACTCGAACACACGCTGGAGCGAGCGGTCCTGATGTGCCGCGGACGGGAGATTCAACCCGCGGATCTCGGCCTGAGTCTGCAGCGGCCGCAAACCCAGAATCTAGAAGAGCTCAGCCTGGAGGCAGTGGAGGCGCTCCTGATCCGAAAGGCGCTGCAACGTTTTCAGGGGAACATAAGCCAGGCCGCCGAAGCCTTGGGGCTAAGCCGGGGTGCGCTCTATCGGCGCATGGAGAAGTATGGCCTCTAGCCCGCAAATCAGCGGCAAGGCAGAAACGCGGAGGGTTCCTCGCAGGCGGGTTCGCCTTCTCTACGAGCATCGCATCAGCCTCTACTCACTACTGGTCGCCTTGCCCGGAATTGTGGTCAGCGGCGTTCTTATCTGGCTGCAGCCCTGGTCCACAGAATCGAAGCTGGCAATCTTGTTCGTAGAGATATTTGTCTGGTGGGTGCTGGCCCTGGCTTTACACGAGCAAACGGTGCGGCCGTTGCAGACACTGGCAAACATAGTGGCGGCGCTTCGCGAGGAAGACTATTCCTTTCGAGCGCGTGGAGCCGCCCCGGACGACGCGGTGGGAGAGCTTTCGCTCGAAGTCAACGCGCTGGCCGACCTGCTCGCCGATCAGCGAATCCGTGCCATCGAGGCGACTGCTCTTCTGCGCCGGGTTGTGGAAGAAATCGATGCTCCGTTGTTTGCATTTGATCCGGACCGAGTGCTTCGACTGGTAAATCCCGCAGGCGAGAAACTCCTTCAACAAGCGGCGGTTCGCCTCCTCGGACGCACAGCCGACGAGATCGGGCTGGCCGATTGCGTGAGCGCCGCGAATGAGGCGCTGGTGGCTTTGCCGGCCAGCAGTGCGAGCGCTCGCTGGCTGGTGCGGCGAAGTAAGTTCCGGGAAAAAGGTGTGCCACACACACTGGTTGTCTTGTCGGACGTCAGCCGAGCGCTGCGGGAGGAGGAGCGCAGCGCGTGGCAACGGTTGATCCGAGTACTCGGGCACGAACTCAACAACTCGCTGGCCCCGATCAAGTCGATCGCCGGAAGCCTGAGCAGCCGCCTCGCCGAGACCGAACTCAATCCCGAACAGCGTCGAGACTTTGAACGGGGTCTGGCCATCATCGAAGATCGCACCGCGTCGCTCAACCGGTTTCTGCAGGCGTATCGGCAATTGGCGCAGATGCCGCCTCCGGCAATGAGAAGAGTCGCGCTGCTCCCGATTATGGAGCGGGTCGTTTTCCTCGAGACGCGGATGGCGGTGTCGCTCTTTCGCGGCCCGGACGTAATGTTGATGGTGGATCCCGACCAGATCGAGCAGATGCTGATTAACCTCGTGCGCAACGCGGTCGAGGCGGCGCTTGATCCAACCTCGGGCGATGACAGTTCCCGCAACTCCACGAACGGCGTGGAAGTTCGGAAGCCGCAGGTGACTTTGAATTGGTTGCTCGAGGATAAAGCCGTTGTCTTAACGATCGAGGATAACGGACCCGGCCTATTGAACCCCAGCAACGCATTCGTCCCGTTCTATACCACCAAACCAGCAGGAAGCGGCATCGGGTTGGCGCTCTCGCGCCAGATCGCCGAAGCGCACGGAGGCTCGATTGAACTGTCAAACCAGAACGGGAAGAGAGGCTGCCAGGTACGGGTGAGACTGCCCTGTAGCTGAGAAAAAACGCAGGGAATCCTTAATGCACTCCGGAAGCGGATCTTGAGGATCAGTGACCGCTTCACAAAAGGGAGCCGGATTACTTGTCTGAATTCACTGCCGGACTTTCGCGCGAGACTGGCTTTCCATGAAGCCAAACCTTTATCGGTTCCCCACAGCAGGCGTCTCGGCGTGGCTACAAGTTCACCGTGTAGCCAGCCTCCGGGGCGCTAAGCAAGCTGAAACGTTCCAGATGAACCATGAAGAGGGTTCCACGGAGCTTTGGAACTACTGTGGGACTTTGGAGGTACCGACAACAAAAGGGGGGACGGGAGGAATAATTTGTTCAGACTCCGAAGGGCTGTGACAGGGTCGCGGCTTCTGAGGGCCCGCCGCACTCGACGCGGTTACGTCCTTTTTTCTTCGATTCGCGCAGGGCCGAATCGGCCTCTTGTAAAGCCACTTTCATGTCTGCCACGCCGTCGCGTATCGTGCTGACACCAACGCTGACGGTAACTGCGATGCCGGCCTGGCCGATCGTCAACTTCTCCGTGGCAACTCTGTGGCGTAACCTCTCCGCGGTGACCATGGCCTGGTTGAGTGTGCAATTGGGCGCCAGAATCAGAAACTGTTCACCTCCAAAACGGCCGATCGAGTCCTTGGGCCGCAACGGCGAGCCCATTTTCCCGGCGATTTGCTTAATCACCTGGTCACCCACGAGGTGTCCATAGGTATCGTTTATGGCGCTAAACCGATCAACATCGGCGATGAGTACGCTCAATTTACGGTCCTCATTTCGACAACGCGAGACCTCCTGGTTAAGCAACTCGATGATCGTGGCCCGGTTATAAAGGCCGGTCAGCAGATCATGGGTCGCCTGATGCTCGGTCGTCTCCCGAGCTGTTACCAGCCGGCGCTCCAGGCCGAGGATTCGGGCTCCGACTCGAAGCCGCGCCCGCAACTCGGCTGGGTCGAGCGGCTTTTTTAAATAGTCGTCGGCCCCGGCATCCAATCCTTCGAGCAGATCTTGCTTTTGTCCCTTTGAAGTCAGCAGCAGCATGTAGGTATAAGCCTCGCGTGAGGCTGCACGAACTGCTTTGATCACCTGAATACCGTCCAGACCTGGCATCATCCAATCGAGGATTGCCAATTGCGCAGCATCGGGCTTCGTAAGTTCGCGCTTTGCCTCGACGCCGTCATATACGATGTCGGCCTGGTACCCCCACTTGGTCAGCAGGCTGCTCAAGAGTTTGCACGAGATACGATCATCATCCGCGATCAGGACTTTGGACATGTTTCCTCCCTCAACTCCGCCAATGATTTTTCGAAGGCTTCCATCTGCTCTTTGAGCTGCGCAAAAGCCTGTGCGGCATCGTGTAGATTTCGGTCCCGGCCCATAGTCTCCAACGCTTGTGCCGTCCTGGAAGCTGAGTGGCCGCACAGAGTGCTCACAGTCCCCTTCAGCTTGTGTGCAGCGCGGTCCAGGCGGGCGGCATCCTGGCTCGTGACCGCGTCGAGGACTTCCTGCAGGAGAAGACGGGAGTCGGCGAAAAAAGTGTCGATTAACTCACGGAGAAGTTGCTCGTCGCCTTCCAGCCGGTTCAGAAGTTCAGACTTATCCAGCACATCGTTGGCGTCGTCAGCATTCGGAGTGAGCCCGGGGGCGTTCTTTGGCGCTGACTGAAGTTCAGGGACAACTCGATTTGAGTTGTGCCGAGCAAGTACGCCCAGCAGTTCGGGCCGTTGGATGGGCTTGGATAAGTAGTCATCCATGCCAGCTTGCAGACAGCGCTCGCGATCGCCAGCCATGGCGTGCGCGGTCATAGCCACGATGGCCACATGCCCCCCGCGGGGCTGCTCTTGCTGACGGATTTGTCGCGTTGCCTCGAAACCGTCCACTTCAGGCATCTGTACGTCCATCAGAATCAAATCGACACCGCCGTTCCTCCACATGGACACGGCTTCGGCGCCATTGGAAGCCAAGGACACCCGATGGCCGGCTCTCTCGAGCAACGTAATGGCCAGCTTTTGATTCACCGCGTTGTCCTCAGCCAGCAGTATGTGCAGCGGATAGACGGTGGTCACGTTGCCGGACGGCGCCGGTTTACTCGCTTCCCCTTCCGGCTTGCTCAGGACCTTGCGGATCGACAACAGTAGATCCGAAGGTTTCACCGGCTTGACCAAGGAGGTTCGCAGGCGCAGATCCCGGCACTCTTTCATCGCCGAGCTCTGGTCAGCGGAGGTCAGCATCATAATCACCGTATCCTTCAATTCGTCCTGCGCGCTGCACCGACGAATGACCTCGAAGCCGTTCAAGTCAGGCATCTGCTGGTCGAGCAAAACCAAGCGATACGGAATACCGGATGTATATGATTCCTCCAGCTTCTTCAGCCCTTCGGCGCCGGAATCGGCCTCCTCGGGCTGCATTTGCCAATGTTCGGCAATCTTGCGCAGAACGCATCGGTTGGCAGCATTGTCGTCGATAATCAGCAGCGTTAATCCCTGCAGGTCATGCAAGGCGGCGGGTTCGAATGGGGATTCGCCGGCTCCGAGTGCTAGGCCGAAAGTCATGGTGAAGTGAAACACCGAGCCCACCTCGGCGGTACTTTCCACCCAGATTTTCCCGCCCATCAACTCCACGATCTGCCTGGAGATGGCGAGGCCCAGCCCCGTGCCCCCAAATCGGCGAGTCGTGGATGAGTCTCCCTGCTCAAACGCCTGAAACAGTTTGTCCTGGATGTCCAGTGGGATTCCCATCCCAGTATCGCGGACCGCGAAGTGAAGAGTTGGGGGTCCGTCCTGGTTGTGGGCCAAGCTGACACTCAACTGCACTTCCCCTTGACTGGTGAACTTGATCGCATTGCCGAGCAGGTTCAACAACACTTGACGCAAGCGCATGGAATCGCCCACGATTCCCTGCGGCACCTTAGGTTCAAAGCTGACGACCAATTCAAGGTTCTTCTTGTGGGCCAAGATAGCCACGCTGTTCATCGCATCTGCCACCACATTCTGGAGATTGAAGGGGTGTGGATCGAGCACGATCTTTCGTGCTTCGATCTTGGAAAAGTCCAGGATGTCGTTGATCAGGGTGAGCAACGTGGTCGCAGAGTTCTTGACTATTTCGAGATAACCTCGCTGTCCTTCTGTCAGCTCGGTGTCTAATGCCAGGTCGGTCATCCCGATAATGCCGTTCATCGGAGTGCGGATTTCGTGGCTCATGTTCGCCAGAAATTCGCTTTTGGCGTGGTTGGCGTCGTCGGCGGCGTTGCGGAGCTTGGCCGCCTCCTGCAGTTGCTTCCGGATGGTACGGGTCTGTTCATGGACTCGTTTCCGCAGCGCGGCCACCCAAGCCAGGACTACCAGAGTGAGCACAGTCGCCGCGCCCAGCACGAAGCTGGCTCGGGCCGGGGTCCACCACGAAGGCTCTTGCAGGACAACAACATCCTGCGGCGAGCGCAGCAAGACTCGAAACGACATGGGCAGCGCGGCGCCTTCGCGCTGGACCGACAGATACTTGTCCACCTGCACCGAGCAGACTCCAGTGAGTCGCAACGTGCTGCCTGCCCGCCAGGACGCCATCTTCTCGGCTTGCGATCCACGCGGAAGAACGGCGAAGAAAAGCGTTCCTCCCGACGACATCACCAGCGTGGGATCCCCCGAGGCTAGATCCTGATTCACCAGTTGGCCGTCAATTCGAATGAGCTTAGCGTCATAATCGCCCTTCATCGCGTCTTGCGTTGTGACGGGTGTGGCAGCGATGGGTTGGCCGGTGCCTTGTGGCTTGAAGACAGCGTCCTCAAGCATCAGGGTGTACTCGCCCATGGCGGGGAAGCCCACCACATCCACCACATCGCCCAACTGGAGGGGGGTTCTCTGAACGGTCGGGATGAAGAGTCCCTGCGAGCCATCCTGAATATAGATCCACCGTCCGGGCCACTGCAATATGACTTGGCCCCGCACGCGGACTCGATGAACGAAGCGGATGCCCGGCTCGAACCGCAATAAGGTGTTGATGGCACGTGCTGGCAATAAGAAAGGACTGGGCGGGGCCGGCTCTTTTATCCTTACTTGGGCGAGGGACGGGAAGAGCAAGCGCACCCCAACCATCTCGCGGTTCTTAGTCCAGACAGGGGTTACATTGCCGTGAACCACCACTCTTGCATCGACCAGGCGAGCGTAGTCGGCACCCGGTTCCCGCGTCGTGATGCCGAGGATCATGCCGTCTCCCAAGGCGATCGCGACCGTGACGTGGGGGCCCGACTGCACCACGGAATGGATGACACCCTCGACTTCTATCCACTGCCCGTCGTCCGCGCCCGTCATTAGTTCCGCCAGGCTTCTCCGCGGAGGATTCGCCGGCAGTTGAGACTGCCCTACGGCGTGTACCTCGGACGCGACGACTATGGGCGCGTAATTCCCCGGCTCACTCACACCCTTCATATCCACCAGGGTGCCCGCCGGGATGGGAAGAATGGGCCGTGGCGGAACCAGGATGGCTATGCAGCCGGTGGGATCACAACCAAAGAAGGCGCCGGTTCGGGGATCGGTATCGGGATCGTAGAGGGTAACGGTTACTCGCAGATGGACCGGGTAGTGCCGCCTGGCTTCGTCCGCAGGCAAGCTATGGGCGGCCCGGGTGGAGGTCAGAGTGGGCAACGTTGTCGGCGATGGGGGCGCGTGCTGAGCAGACGCAGTCAATGCGACCGAAAGGATGGCAAGGGCGGTCAAATGTGTCCACTTGCCATGGAGGGACGCCGGTTGTGATCTTCCCTTGACGTGCGTAGTTGGGCAAGCACGGTCTCCCGGTTTCAGGGGCGAGTCTCCGCGCTTCCCCAGTCGAGAAGAATGACGGCGATCTCGCGCGCAGGTGGACACTCTTCTCTTCATGGGATGGTCCCGCATCGTCTTCTGGCTTCAAGATGGGGCAGCTTGGGCGAACTTCTTGAAGCGCCATTCCCGCGCCATTCTCGAACCGACCTTCCTGTACGAACGTTCAAGGGACATCGGTCTTCCACCGTTGAATAGAAGGCCGACAGGGGTCTTCCGGTAGCAGATTCGCCCTGTCTATCCATCGGTAGTATCCGCCCGGAACTTCAGTTGTTTTCTGTCGTGTGAACAGTCCTCAGGACGCTCGTGCTTGACGCATCGAGACAACTCGTCCTCTGAGCTTATGCGGAAGGGCGCAGTACGGGGGCGGGGTGCCTTTTGAAGCAATTGTCGATGGCTTCACTCAGGTCTGCTTTCATCGAAACGACTTGAAGAATGCTGTCTCGGTGCCGGCGAATGTACCCCCTATGGACAGCACGGGAATCCCGGTCCACGGAGAACAGGAGCACGGTGCCTATAACGGACACCTCGAGTCAACCGGTTATCACCCGCTGCTCCTGTTCAACGGGTGGGAGATGGCAGACCACCGGGAGAGCTGCGATGAAAGATTTTCACAATCTCGCGAACAGGCGAGATGAGCGTACAATGATGCCGTTTTCGAGGTCAAAAAGGAGATTCCGGCCTAATCCCCAGTAGACTGGTAGTCTTTTCGGAGAGTTCGACTTTATGCGGATGACATTGACCCCGGCAGGAAAGTCGGCGCGAATATTCCGTTTGTGGTTCGTCTTGTTACTGCTGGCCGCGAGCCCTATTCTGGCGCAGCAGCTTGCCGTCGCACCTCCGCCAACGGTCGTCTTCATGACCGATTTCGGCATCGTGGACGATTCGGTGGCTCTCTGCAAGGGCGTTATGTACGGCATCGCGCCCAACCTCCGGATTGTCGATCTCACGCATCAGGTAAATGCATTTTCGATTCGAGACGGCGCTCGCTTCCTGTTCGGCGCCACGCCCTACTTTCCGGCCGGAACGGTATTTGTGGCAGTCGTCGATCCCGGCGTCGGCAGTTCGCGCAAGGCTGTGGTGGTGAAATCGAAGCGCGGGCAATTCTTCGTGCTGCCCGACAACGGCCTGATGACGATGGTCGAAGACCGCGATGGCATCGAAGGCATTCGCGAGATCACTAACCCCGATTGGATGGTCGGCGCGAAGATTTCCTCCACGTTCCATGGCCGCGATATTTTTTCTCCCGTCGGCGCCCACATCGCGCGCGGCGACGACTGGACCGAGGCCGGACCCACGGTCAAGGAACTGGTCCGGCTCGATCTGAAGCCCGCAACCGTGGACGCCAAAGGTCTGAGCGGAGAAGTGATCGCCCTCGACGGTCCGTTCGGCAACTTGATCACGAACATCAGCGCCGAAGATTTTCTGAAGCTCGGCTATCGGCGCGGAGATAAACTGAAGGTCGCGATCGCGGGGCGCGAAATCGAGATGCCGTTTGTCAGGACGTTCAGCGATGTGCCGCTCAAACAGCCGTTGCTGTTCATCGATTCGCGCGGACGAGCCAGTTTTGCGCTCAACCAGGCAAGCTTCGCAGCGGCGTACGAGATAAATCCGCCGCAACCGGTGTTCATTCCCCGCAAGGGGCATTGAGGTTCGGAACGCGTGCGGAACGCGATTTTGAAAGATGACTTCAAACAAGATTTCACCCAAAGGAAGCGATCATGCATAGAGGCAGCAGCAGTCACCAGACACTGGCAATCCTGGCCCTGAAGATCGGCGCAGCGGCAATGTTGCTGATCGCCGCGTCCGCATGGGCGCAGAGCTTCCGCGGATCTATCCGCGGCACGGTAATGGACCCGAGCCGCGCGGTAATCGCCGGAGCGAAGGTCACTGCGAAGAACATCGCCACCGGCCTGCAACGCGAAGCCACGACCGGCCAGGACGGAGCCTACGTGCTGGCCGAATTGCCCGCCGGCGAGTACACCGTAAGCGCAGAGTCGGCTGGACTCTCTCCGAGCGCGCAGAATGTTCAGGTCAACGTCGGGCTGGACACGTCCGCAAATTTCGATCTGACCAGGGTGCAGCAGCGGCAGGAGCAGTTGACGGTAACCGAAGAAGCGCCGCTGGTGGAAGCGAACCGCGACGTACTCGGTGAAGTCGTAGACCGCGAGCTCGTAGTCGACCTGCCGCTAAACGGGCGGGACTTCGGCAAGCTCGTAGCGCTCGTCCCTGGTGCGACGGTCGAGCCCTCGGGTGTCGCCGCCATTCAGAGCGGATTCGGACAGTTCTCGATCAACGGCAACCGTGACCGCTCCAACAACTACACGCTCGATGGCACCGACAACAACGACCCGTTCTTTAATAACTCGGCGCTGAACCAGACCGGCATTGGCGGCGCGCCCGCCTCTCTGCTCCCCATTGACGCCATTCAGGAATTCAACCTGCAGTCCCAGTTTCCCGCTGAATACGGACGGAATAGCGGGTCCGTAGTGAACATCATCACGAAGTCGGGAACCAACCAGCTGCATGGTTCGGCGTTCGAGTTTCTTCGTAACGACGCCATGGACGCAAGGAACTATTTCAACCGCGAGCCGGCTGTGAAGTCTGCGTTTCGCAACAATCAGTTTGGGGCCTCTTTGGGCGGCCCGATCGTGAAGGACAAGACTTTCTTTTTCGGCGCGTATGAAGGCCAGCGGGAACGCGTCGGGTCGGATTTCACATTCCTTGTGCCAACCGACACAAGTACCGTTGGCGGACAAAGCGTGCCGAACCAGGTCGAACTCGCCCAGGAAATTGCCGCCGCCAATCCTCCGCCCCCCTTCACACAACTCGCGCCCAGCCAGGCGGTCACCAATCTCCTGAACCTTTTCCCGCAGCCGACCGGCTTTAACGGTGAGACTGGGACGATTCCCGGCACGGTAGCTGACAAAAACGACGTAAACAGTTTGATTACCAAGATTGACCACCAACTCAACTCTAACTATCAACTCACCGGCCGTTACGCATTTGCCCAGAGCTACCAGGTATTCCCACTCGGTGGTCTGGGTGGCGGAGCGGCGTCCCGGCTGCCGCAATTCGCTCAGACTTCCCCAACCCGCGTCCAGATCGTATCGGCCAGCCTGCTGTCGACTCCGAGTGCCAGCAGGATTAACGAAGTCCGTTTCGGATACAGCCGGTATCGCACATCGTTCAGCACAGAAGACGCCCAATTCAATCCGGAAACAGCGCTTGGCCTCAACTTCGGCACCGGCCAGCTGAGTCTGCCGGAGATTGACTTTGGCGGCGTGTACGACAATCTGGGTGCGACTGGCTACAGCATTCCGCGCGGGCGAACCAGCCAGAGCTTTCAGATTCTCGACAACTTCACCTGGGTGCGCGGACGTCACACCGTGAAGTTTGGCGCCGAATACCGCCGCATCGTCGTAGACAGCTTCGATAACAATCTGTCCCGTGGGCAACTTGAGTTCGGGTCCTCGGTCTTTGGCAGCCAGGGCAGCGGGAATTGCCCACTCACAGGCAGCGATGCGACCTATTGCAGCGATCCGGCAGTTACAACACTGGCGAATCTCTACTTAGGAGCTCCTTACAGCTCCCTGGCGAACTACGGAAACACGCAACGCACGACTTACAACAATGGCTTGAGCTTCTTTGCGCAAGATGACTTCCGATTAGCTCCCACCTTTACAGTTAATCTTGGTTTGCGCTGGGAATACTTCGGACCAATCAGTGAGGCGCACAACCTGCTGTCGAACCTGGGCACGGACGGCAACCTTGCCATGGAGGGCACCGATGGCGTGAACGGAGCCTATGCGAGGGACCTGAACAATTTCGGTCCTCGGATCGGTTTTGCCTGGAATCCGCGGCCGAACACCGTCGTTCGCGGCGGATACGGCATTTATTATGACTATGTTCCGCAGGACTTACTAATCGCCAACTACACGACTTCAGCGGGCCTGACGCAAAATCCCATCGGTCCTGCCCCTATCTACCCGTACCAGTTCAATTCCGGAGCCTTCAATGGAAGCGCACCGGGACCAATTCTTACGCTTTCTACTCCGCCTTGCGCCAACCCGTGCGATATTTTTGTTACTTCGCGAAACTTCGTTACTCCCTACGCTCAGAATTGGAACCTCAATATCGAGCAGGAACTCTCGAAAGCATTCGCCCTACAGGTTGGCTATGTCGGGAGTAAAGGAACAAAGCTGGTTCGATTACTTGACTTGAATCAGGCTAACTCCCTTGGTGATCGTCCCAATCCAACTTACGGCGCGATGGACTCCCTTTCCACCGTCAGCGCTTCAACTTACCACTCCCTGCAAACTACGCTTCGTTCCCGTAGCTGGCACGGACTGACAGGGTTTGCTGGTTATACCTGGTCCAAATCACTGGATGATGCGTCGGATGGCATTGACTTCAACTTTTCCACGGTCGCATTCCCGCAAAATTCCTACGACTTGCACGCCGAGCATGGCCCGTCAAACTTCGACGCGCGCCATCGCTTCACCGCTGCCTTTACCTATGATGTGCCCAAACTGGCCGGTCCACATTGGATCGCGCGCGGATGGCAACTCAACACCATCGTGACCGCGCAGAGCGGACGACCCGTTCCCATTGTGAGCGCGAATGATACCAGCGGGCAAAACAGCAGCGTCTATCCGACACCTTCCAACTATCACCAGCGCCCGAATCTCCTTCCCGGAATCAATCCGATCAACTCCAACTGGCGATCCGCACCGGACTCAGTTGGATACCTGAATGGTGCGGCTTTCGCTCAGCCCGACTACGCAGGTCCGGACAACCTGGTCGGCAGCTTTGGAAACCTCGGGCGGAATGCGATCTATGGGCCGGACTACTGGAACGTAGATTTTTCGCTTGCCAAAAGCGCTCGCATCTTCGAGAGGACGACGATCCAGCTCCGGGCAGAATTCTTCAACATTCTCAATCACCCGAACTTCGCCTTGCCGAACTTCTTCGTGGACCCAGGAGCTTCCCAACAAGGACTCATCACGCAAACTCCCGACCAGGCCCAGACCAACCCCGGCCTCGGCGGCGGCGGTCCGCGGGTGGTTCAGCTTGCGTTGAAGGTGATCTTCTAAGGTGAATATCCCGTCTAATATCCGCATTGGCCTAATCTCTCGCACGCGGTCTGGCTGAAATTAGCCGGCGGACGTGAAGGCGTGCACAGACGATCAACCACCCGGCGCTGCGACTCCGGCACGAACTGTTGGACGCGCAAGGCCAGATGCGCCGCTCTCGCGCAAGCACAACCATGGCACTTCTTCGGGAGCAGGTAATCAAATACGCAAAACTTATCGTGGGACTAAACGCGCATACAAATAAAGACAAGCATCTAAACGTGCTGTAGATACAGGGCTGAGTAAGGTAATCATCAATGAGTTCAGATATGCATAACGTAATAATTGAGATGTCGCTCGGATGTTGAGTGGAGGCTTTCCTGAATGCTCTGAGCATTATCAATAGACCCGACTCGTCACCTGCTATTTGCCGTGCTGTTTGCATCCGTCCTGGCCGGGGCCGTTGCACAGCGACAACGGGAAAGTCCGAGTGAGCGCGAGCATCGGGTCGGGCAATATCAGAAAGAGATTGATCGGGATCATGCGCCGATGGGGGAGCTGACTAAAGCGCTTGATTTCACCTTATCGAGAAAGGAAATGCTGGGGCGTCATGAAGTCTATGTCCTGAAGGGTGCGCCCCGGGCAGATTACTGCCCTCCCAACAAGTACGCCAAAGCATTGACTGGCATGCAAGGCACGCTGTGGATCGAAACTGGTGATTTCCATTGGGTAAAAGCCGAAGCTGAAGTTGTGCGTCCTGTCTGGATCTATGGTTTCGTCGCACGGATAGAGCCGGGGACGCACTTCGAACTTGAACAGACGCCCATCGCGAAGGGCCTGTGGATGCCGAGCCATTTTGTAATGAAGGCCAAAGCCGGGGTGCTTCTCCTCTTCCCCCATTATGAGCAGGATGACATCACTTATTTCAGTTATCATAAACCGGGCATCAGTCCGGCGGAAACGGACGATGTCAAATGACAGCGCCGGGGGCAATGGCGCCAAGAATGGGAGCATTGAGATGCACAAGGTTGTCCTGCTTCGGCACGGAGAGAGCGTGTGGAACAAAGAAAACCTGTTCACCGGTTGGACCGATGTTGACCTATCGGATAAGGGCAGACAAGAGGCCAAGGAAGCAGGCCCCCTGCTTAAGGAGCAGGGATATACCTTCGACATCGCCTTCACCTCGGTGTTGAAGCGGGCAATACGCACGTTGTGGATCGCGCTGGACGAGATGGATCTCATGTGGATTCCCGTTCAACGCGACTGGCGGCTGAACGAACGACATTATGGGGCGTTGCAAGGCCTCAACAAAGCTGAAACGGCAGCGAAGTACGGGGAACAACAGGTGAAACTCTGGCGCCGGAGTTATGATATTCGCCCGCCGGCGCTGGAGGAGACAGACCCACGTTATCCTGGGAACGATCCACGCTATCAAGACATCCCAAAACAACAACTTCCTCTCACCGAATGCCTCAAAGACACGGTAGCGCGCTTTATGCCGTGCTGGCATGAACTGATTGCCCCCAGCATCCGGTCGGGCAAGCAGGTGTTGATCGTGGCCCATGGCAACAGCCTGCGCGCCCTCGTGAAGTACTTAGAGGACGTCCCAGACCAGCAGATCGTCGATCTAAACATTCCCACCGGTATACCGCTAGTGGAGGAACTTGATGACGATCTCAAGTCCGCTCGTCATTATTATCTCGGAGATCCCGAACGAATCCAGCAGGCGATAAGCGGAGCGGCAAGCACAGGCAAAGCCAACAAGTAGAGCGAATGGAGTTGGCCGCCGCTCACGGTCGCAGTATAAACGGGAAGAGTTTACTCTATACGGGACAATGAAGATGGCGTCGGATTGCGGGCCGGGCCTGCCCGGTACAATTTTGCCCGTGATGATTTCGTGCGCAAAATGGTGGCTAGGCGTGATCGTCTCGCTGATGCTGGTTCTGGCAGCGCAGGCCGAACCGGTTGCCCAGCTCAAAGCAACCGACTATGTCAACGATTTTGCCCGCGTTCTCGATCAGTCCACGATTGCGCAGATGGATGATATCTGCCGACAGATCGACGAAAAAGCGCACGCCCAGATCGCGGTGGTCACCGTTCGGTCGCTCGATGGCTCCGACATAGAAAGTTACGCGGTCGATCTCTTCCATCAGTGGGGGGTCGGAAGCAAGTCCACCAACCGCGGAGTGCTGATCCTGTATGCCATTGACGACCATCGCGCCCGCATTGAGGTGGGCTATGGGCTGGAGCCTATCCTGCCCGATGGCAAGGTGGGCGCATTTCAGCGGGAAGCGGTCCCGCTCATGCGCGCGGGCGACTACAACCAGGCGCTGCTGCTGGTCACCTCCCGCGTTGCGAAGGTCATTGCCGACGACGCCGGTATTCAACTTACGAACTTACCGCCGGAGGCTCCGGTTGCGCCCGATAATCAGCCGGGTGGAGGCTTGTCGATCGGTGCGATCATAGGGATTGTCATCGTCATCTTGATCATCCTCTTTACACCCTTGCGCGGCATTTTGTTCTGGATTCTTCTTTCCGGAATGTTTGGCGGTGGAGGATCGAGGGGCGGCGGCTGGGGTGGTGGCGGGTTTGGTGGTGGCGGCGGTTTTGGAGGATTCGGCGGCGGTAGTTCCGGTGGCGGCGGGGCTAGCAGCAGTTGGTAGTCAGCGAGGACGCAAATGATCCCGGAGAAAAAGATTAACGACTTTGTCAACCGGCTGCGAGCGGCGGCTGGAGCCAACCTGGAGAGCGTGATCCTGTTCGGATCGGCGGTAACGGGAGACTTTCATCCTGAGTTCTCTAATCTGAATCTGTTCTGTGTGATTCGCGACAGCTCATTCGCGGCATTGCAGGCCTTCGTCCCTGCCGTGAAATGGTGGAACGCACAGAAACAACCCACACCCCTGTTCATGACTCGTGACGAAATCGGTCGCTCTACCGATGTGTTCACGATTGAGTTCATGGACATGCAACAGCACCACCGCGTGGTCTTCGGCGAAGACGTTCTGCAGGGTTTGTCGATTCCGGCGAGCCTACACCGCCTCCAGGTGGAATACGAACTGCGGGAGAAACTCGCGCTGCTCCGCCAGCATCTGCTGCTGGCTTCGGGCAACGACTCACGCCTGTGGGAGTTGCTGGTGCGATCAGTCTCGTCGTTCGCCACGCTCTTTCGGCACGCACTAATCGTGCTGGGTCACGACGCTCCGGTTGGGAAGCGCGAGGCGGTGCAGGCATTGTCAAAGCAGATTGGGTTTGATGCGTCCAGCATCCTGCAGGTGTTGGACGTGAGAGAGCGGAAATCGGAACGCAAACAGTTCAATGTGGCGGATGTTTTTTCCCGATATCTGGCAGCGCTGGAGCAGGTAACCGCCGCGGTTGATAAAATGCTGGATTCGGGTGCCGTGGGCTGATCGTAGAGTTACGAATATTGCTTTTCAGGAGAATCTCATGAGCAAGGCATTGATCGCGGTCGCCGTCATAGTCGTAATCGTATTGCTTGTGTTTGGCCAATACGTAAGCGTGAGGAATACGCTGGTCAGTAAGAACGAGACAGTCAAGGCAGCCTGGTCGCAAGTCGATATTGTGCTGCAACGCCGCGCCGACCTGATCCCGAACCTGGTGGAGACGGTGAAAGGTTACGCGCAGCAGGAGGTAACGGTGTTCGGCGATATCGCGAAGGCGCGCTCGGCCCTGCTTTCGGCCGGCTCGCCGCAAGAGAAGATAGCGGCCAATGGTCAGCTCGATGGAGCGCTGGGGCGCCTGCTGCTGATTGTCGAGAACTATCCTCAGTTGAAGTCCAACGAGAATTTCCTTCGGCTGCAGGATGAACTCGCGGGCACGGAGAATCGCATCGCGGTCGAGCGCAAACGCTACAACGATACTCTGCGCGACTACAACACTTACGTGCAGCAGTTCCCCAACAACTTTTTCGCGGGAATCGCGGGATTCAAACCGAACGAAGCTTACTTCGAAGCTTCGGAAGGATCGCGTGTAGCTCCGAAGGTGAACTTCTCGAGTCCGGCTGCAACAACGGCCCCGCAGACAAATCCTCAGCCTGCGCCAGCGCACTAGCTCAAGAGCGACGCTCCACTGGAGAAACCGTGGCGGCTTCCCAGGAAGACGCCACCCAGCCGGCTGTGATCCGTAGGAAACTGACGCTTACCTACGCGGCGGTAACATCGCCCGATGACCCGACCACCCGATTTCCGCCCCTGCATTTGTCAACAAATTGTCAAATTGATGTCACTTTCTTCCCCGGAATGTGTCATTAACCCGATATCAGGCTAAAGTTTAGGGGTATGATCCATGCCAATTACGACGCGGGGGTGGTTGTGACGAAGAACGTATCTTCAGCGACGGCGACGATGGCCGCGGTTCCGGCGGGTTCGGAACGGATACTGGTGATCGAGGACGATCGCGCCGTGCAAAAAGCTCTAAAGCGATTGTTTGAAGCCGAGGGCTTCACGGTGGATATCGCGGGGAATGGCGCGGCGGGTCTGGAGATGTTTCGGGCGGCGGCGCCTTCCGTGCTGGTGTTGGACTTGAGCTTGCCGGGGACGCCCGGGCAGGATGTGTGCCGGGAAATCAGCCAGGCAGCGCCTTCGTTGCCGATCGTTATCCTCAGTGCGCGGACGGAAGTGATGGACAAGGTGCTGCTGCTGGAGTTGGGCGCGCATGACTACGTGACGAAGCCGTTCAGTCCGCGGGAACTTCTGGCGCGGGTGAGGACGGCGATGCGGCGGTCGCAATCGATGCGGACTCCGCTGGCCGAGACTTTTAAGTTTGGCGACGTGAAAGTCGATTTCACGAAGATGGAATTGTGGCGGGAAGGGGATCGGGTGCAGCTGACTTCGCAAGAGTTCAAGGTGCTGAAGTTCATGATCCAGAACGCGGAGCGCGTGCTAACGCGCGAGGAGTTGCTGAACCACGTTTGGGGATACCAGAATTATCCGAGCACGCGGACGGTGGATAATCACATCCTGCGGCTGCGGCAGAAGCTGGAAAAGGACCCTGCGAACCCGTTGCACTTTCGCACGGTACACAGTTCGGGTTATAAGTTTGTGCCGTAGTGGAACGAGGTCAGAGGAGCGAGGTCAGAGGTGAGAGGTCAGATTGCAGAGGTGAAAACCGTTGTGACCTTTACCTCTGCAATCTTACCTCTCGCCTCTGATCTTTCATAACCTGATATCCTGTAACACCCTCGAGGGCTGACCATGGGCGGAATCCGGTTGCGCACCAAGTTCCTGCTTTCCATGGTCGCGGTATCTGCGGCATTGACGTTCACTACTCTGCTGGTGGTGCGGCGCACCGTGCAGCAGGAGGTGCGGCTGGGAATCCAGCGCGACCTCGAGAATTCCGTTTCCGCATTCCACAACTTTCAGCAGCAGAGGGAAGTCACGCTCGAGCGCTCGGCGGCGCTCTTGGCCGACCTGCCGAACGTGCGGGCGCTGATGACCACGCACGACACGGCAACCATCCAGGACGCATCGCGGGATTTATGGCAACTGGCGGGCAGCGACTTGCTGCTGCTGGCCGATGCTTCCGGGAAGGTGATGGCGCTGCAGGCCACGGCGCAGGAGATCACGGTTCGCGAGGGGCAGGACTTCTTTCCGAAGGTGTTTCCGAACGATGCGTCGCATGAAGAAACGCGACACTGGTGGTACGTCGAAGGACACCTCTACGAGGTTTTCCTCCAGGATATTTATTTTGGTCCAGCGAGCGGGCACCAGGTTCTGGGATATTTGCTGCTGGGTTATGAAATTGACGACCGCGTTGCTCGGGACCTGAGCCGCGTGGCCGCGAGCGAAGTGGCGTTTCGTTATGGAGACGCGATTGTGCGGAGCACTCTGAAGCCTGCCCAGGAATCGGAGTTGCTGCGAGTGGCGCCGAGAACGGCTGCCGGGGGGCCTCCCCAAGGGGATCAGATCCGGCTGGGCGAGGAACGGTTCTTAGCGACGTCGGTGGATCTGCCTTCGCCGGGCGCACCCGCGTTGAATCTGTGGGTATTGAAGTCGTTCGACCAGGCAACCGCATTTTTGAGCAGCCTGAACGAGTTGCTGCTGGCGCTCGGGCTGACGGCGGTGCTGGCAGGGAGCCTGCTGGTTTTTCTGATCTCGCATACCTTCACGCGTCCGCTGGAGAATCTAGTGGCGGGGGTGCGCGCGCTGGAGCAGGGGGACTATGCCTATCCGCTGCAAGCGCGGGGCGGAGACGAAGTTGCCGAGGTCACCGGAACGTTCGACCGGATGAGAACGAATTTGCAGAAAACCCAGAGAGAGTTGCTGGATGCGGAACGGCTGGCGACGATCGGGCGGATGGCGAGTTCGATCTCGCACGATCTGCGGCATTCGCTGGCGGCGGTCGTGGCCAATGCGGAGTTTCTTTGTGAGAGCAACCTGACGCCGGGGCAGCGCGAAGATCTTTACGCCGAGATACGGATTGCGGTCAACCAGATGACGGAGTTGATCGAGTCGCTGCTGGAATTCTCGCGCACACGAGAGTCGTTGCGTCCTACGTACGGCGACGTTCGGTCGGCGGTGGATCGAGCGGTGCAGGGGGTGAAGGCGCATCCGGAATTCCAGCGCATACGAATCCGGATTTCCGCGGAAGGGTCGAGCGAGGGCTGGTTCGATTTCAGGAAGGTGGAACGCGCCTTGCTGAACTTGCTGTTAAACGCGTGCGAGGCAGTGCCGCCGGGATCGGGAAAGATTGATATCGGTCTGCGACGCCAGGGTGAGAGTTTGGAAATTCGTATCGCGGATAACGGTCCGGGAATCGCGGATGCGGTGCGGGACCGGCTGTTCGAGCCGTTTGTGAGTCACGGCAAAGAGAATGGGACCGGGATGGGATTAACGGTGGTGCAGAAGATTCTGCAGGACCACGGGGGCGACGTCGCGGTGGAGCAGACGTCGGCTTCGGGAACGACATTCCGCGTAAATATTCCGCTGAATCCCTCGCCCGAAAATGCTTTGGCAGCCCGCCATGATACGCAAACGGCATAGTTTCTGTTGGGAACACCTTGAATTCAGGTCCGAAGCACCGACTTGGAGTGCGGGCTCAAAGCACAGAATGAAGAGCGGAGAGTGGCAGGAGGCGACATGAGCAATAAGCGCTGGTTCGAATGGTTGCGATGGGGGATGCTGATAGCTGGGATGGCGTGGACCACATCCGGCGTTGCGCAGGAAGCCGCGAATCGGACGCAGCCACCTTCTCCGGAATCGTTGCATGAGCCGGTGAGTGACTCGGTTCGCGAGTTGCGGGAGCAGGTTCGCGAGTTGCAGGCGGCGGTTGCCGGGATGCGCTCCGACTGGCAGCGAACTCGCGCGGAAACGGCGGAACTGCGCCGGGAGCTCGACGAAGTCCGCGCAGGAATGGGACTGCGGAATGCGGTGGTTAGGGACGCGGTGGCGACGTCGGAGACTGGCAACTCCCAGGCGGCTGCGGGAAGCTTGCAGAACGTCTTGCAGAACAGCGCGCCGGAAGATCAGAAACTGGAAGTTCAAAAAGAAGATCAGAAAAAAAGCGAGCGTGCGGCCAGCCTGGAAGAGGAATACCAACTGCTGAGCGGGAAAGTGGACGATCAGTATCAGACGAAAGTGGAAAGCGCATCGAAGTATCGAGTGCGGCTATCGGGCATCGTGTTGATGAATCTGGTGAGCAATCAAGGTGTGGTGGATAGCATCGATCTTCCCACGCTCGCATACGCGAAAGCGCCCATCGACACCGGAGGGAGTTTCGGGGCGACGCTGCGACAGTCGGAGATCGGGTTCGAGACGTTCGGGCCGAGCGTGGCGGGTGCGAAGACGAGGGCAGACCTGCAACTCGATTTCGCTGGCGGGTTCCCGCCGGTCCCCAACGGGATCAACTCCGGCCTCGTGCGCTTGCGAACGGGCACGATGCGGATGGACTGGACAAATACTTCGCTGGTGGCCGGGCAGGACGGGATTTTCTTCTCACCGAACTCGCCGACCTCGTTTGCTTCGCTGGCGGTTCCGGCGCTTTCCGCCGCGGGGAACTTGTGGGCCTGGGTTCCGCAGATTCGGGTGGAGCACAGAGTGGTGTTGGGCGAAGAGTCGAGCCTGATATTTCAGGGAGGGATTCTGGATCCGGTGAGCGGGGAAGCGCCGAACTCAGGTTCTTACCGGCAGGCCGGGCCCGGGGAGTCATCGCGTCAACCAGCATACGGCACACGGGTAGCATGGACGCGGAGTGTTTTCGGACAACCGTTGCGCGTGGGCGTGGGAGGGTATTACAGTCGGCAGGATTATGGTTTCAACCGGAACGTCGATGGCTGGGCGGGAATGGCGGACATCGAGCTGCCGCTCAATCGCCAGTTTTCGCTGAGCGGAAAGTTTTATCGCGGAAGGGCCCTTGGTGGACTGTACGGCGGCATCGGACGCAGCGTGTTATTCAGCGGCGACCCAACATTGGCCAGCACGCAAGTGCAAACGCTGAACTCGGTTGGCGGCTGGGCGCAATTGAAATACCGGCCCGCAAATAAATGGGAGTTCAATGCGGCGTTTGGGATGGATAATCCGTATGCCAGCGACCTGAAATATTTCGAGTATCCGCAGTCTTACGGGGATCCGACGCTGGCGAGAAATCAGGGGAGTTTTGTCAATATGATTTATCGTCCGCGGTCGGACCTGTTATTTTCGGCTGAGTATCGACACCTGACGACATATACGCTTACCGACGGCGGGAACAGCGCGAGCCATCTCAATCTGATGATGGGAGTTCTTTTCTGAGCAGGCCGATGAAAGAAGCAGAGTCAAGCAGCCACGCAAGAAGCTAAGATGAGCCGTCAACGATGAGCCATGGAAGGATCCTAATCTGGGTCGCGATATTGTGGGCCGGCGCGGCTGGATTGCACGCGCAGGTACCGACAACGACGGTGCGTGGGCGCGTCGAAGTTATAGGGGCGAGAGGTGAAGGCAAGACGAGGCACAGGGCGATTCCCGGGACGGTGGTGTGGCTGACGCCAATGACGGGAGCGGGCGGCGAAGCGGCCACGGCGGCGCCAAATTCCTCAGCAAGCCCGCCGGCAAGTCCCGCGCCAAACCTGCGGCTGGTGCAGAAAAACAAGAGTTTCGAGCCGCACATCCTGGTGGTCCCGGCGGGGTCGATGGTGGAATTTCCCAATCGCGATCCTTTTTTCCACAACGTTTTTTCGCTCTTTGAAGGGAAGCGGTTTGACCTTGGTCTGTACGAAGCGGGCGCCTCGCGGATGGTGCGGTTTGACCGGCCGGGCATCAGCTACATCTTCTGCAACATTCATCCCGAGATGAGCGCCGTTATCATTACAATAGCGACGCCGTTTTATGCCATTTCAAATGCGGACGGGCAACTTAGCCTGGCGGGCGTTCCCTACGGGCGTTACATGTTGCACGTCTGGAGCGAGGGCATGGGTCCGGAAAATGAGCAGCCGCTCACTCGCGAGATCACGATCGCGGAGAATGCTTCGTCTCTGGGAGTGATTCGAATTCCGGAAGCGAATGGCCAGCACATGGCGCATAAGAACAAGTACGGCCGCGAGTACGACGAGCCAACGCCGAACAACTCTGTCTACGAGCAGCAACGCTAGACCGGTTTCGAGCCACTTATTACAAATCACCCAACAGGATTGGCAATGCCTCCCCCGCTTTGGCCAAATAACATTCCGTGAACGAGGATGCGTTCGCGGGATTCTCGGGCCCGACGTAGATTGTTCGCGCATGGCCGGCAACGTGAGCAACAAAGCTGGCGGCAGGTTCGACTACGCCTGACGTTCCTGTGGCTACAAACAGGGTGCAGCCGTCCAGCGCCTCATAGATTCGATCCAATTCGAACGGCACTTCGCCAAACCAGCAGATGTGCGGGCGAATCCGGCCGCCGCATTCGCATCGGGGAACCTCGGCTGGCGGCTCGTAGAGATTCGTGTCGTCAAAGGGAGCGCGGCGGCAAGTGTCGCAACGGCTCTTGAAAAGTTCTCCGTGCATGTGGACAACGTTCCTCGAACCCGCCTGCTCGTGAAGGTTGTCCACGTTCTGGGTGCAAACGAAAAGGCGGTCCTGCAGCGTGTTTTCAAGTTTCGCGAGGGCGAAGTGCGCCGCATTCGGTTTGGCTGCCGCCGCAACCCGCCGCCGCATGGAATAGAACTCCCACACCAGCCTGGGATCGTGGCGCCAGGCGCGGGGCGAGGCGACTTCCTCAATCCGGTAATTTCGCCAGAGGCCGCCCACGCCGCGGAAAGTTGGAATGCCGCTTTCCGCACTTACTCCCGCTCCGGCAAGGATGAAGACGCGGTCAGTGGGGGAAACTGTGAGCATGGATTCTCGCCTCCTGGGCTGCCTCGAAGACGCGCTCCTTTTCTCCCACTTCGTCGAGGTGAAGATCTTTTGTCTCTGGGGAGTAGAGCAGGCTGACGAAGGTCATGACCGCACCTATAGTCAGGATCACGGCCGGCGATAACCACATGTCCTGCTTCTCGATGGCAGCGATGAATGGAATCTTGTGAGCCCACCACACGTAAACGCTGAACCAGGCGCCCAGCAGCGCTCCGGAGGAGTAGCCAAAGCCGACACCGGCGGCGCGGCGTTTCGTCGGGAAGCGCTCACAGAGATAGGCGGGAACGACTCCCCACGCCAGCTTGAGCATGGCTGCCATGACGGTGCCGAGGACCGCCATCCACAGATTGCGCGCAATGGCAGCATGATAGAGAACATAGAAGACCGGAATTCCAAACACGACCAGAAAAGCGCAATACCACTGCGTCAGGATCTTTCTGCCGGTTCGATCCGATAGCCATCCGTAGAAGTTATAGCCCAAGAACGCCATAAACAGCGCGAAGCCGTAAATCAAGCTGTAGGTGGTGGTGTCGAAGCCGCGTCCTTTCAGGGTCAGGAGGTTGGGAAGGAATCCGTAGACCGAGTAGTCGGTAAGGAACAGGCCCGTCATAAAGAAGAAGACCTGGAGGAAGTCAAATAGTTGAGGCGGTTTGAACAGGTTCAAGAACGGAGATTTTTCGATTTTACCCTTTGCTTTGGTCTTCTCGAATTCCGGCGACTCATGGAGATTGTTCCGAATATAAAGCGCCAGGAACACGGGGATGACGCCGGTCAGGAAAACGATTCGCCAGCCATAGGCCAACATGGATTGGCTGGTGGTGAGGAAAGAAACGAGGGCGAAAACCAGCGAACCGAGGACATAGCCCAGGGGAAATCCGGATTGGATGAATCCGCCAATCGCTCCGCGCCTTCTTTGGGGAGCGTATTCAATGGCGAAGGTGTGACCCACGGCATACTCGCCGCCGAAGAAAATCCCCATCAGCAAGCGGAGAGAACAGAAGATGACATAGGACCAGACGCCGATCTGCGCGTAGGTTGGTAAGAAGCCTCCGAGGAGGGACATCAAGCCGACCCCTCCGATGGTCAAGACCAGGAGGAACCTCCGGCCAATCTTGTCGGCGAAGCGTCCGAACAGGGCCGAGCCGATCGGCCTCGAAGCCATGGTAATCGAGTACGTAAACACAATAACGATGTACTGCCAGGCGGCGCTGCCTTTGGGAGAAATGAAGACTTTGACCAGAATCGGAGCCATGACCAGAACCAGCGCCATATCATAGGCGTCAAGCATGAACCCCAGAAACTGGGAAATCATAGCCATCTTTGCATCTTTGGATAGTTGCTGCTGCTCCGGCATAAGAACTCCTGGAAGAGAACTGGGCCGCGATGCGGGCTGGTTGGTTGTGACATTTGCTGTGGTTACAAATCACAACTGCCGCGCTTACATGATAGCTCCGTGGCACGCTAATAGGGACTATCTGCACACGCGGCAAAGGGTGCGCAGCACACGAGCGAAATCAGGACAAAGAATGCCCGGCTCGCCAAGTTCATCGAAGTCACCTTATCCAGTTATCCAGCCAAAATGCCGGGAAGCAGTTATCGCGAGAGAAGGTTGGTTCAGCTTCTCTGGGCGAGGAGAGCGTTCAATTTCGCCACCACTTCAAACGCATCGGCAACGTAAAGCACATCTGCCTTTCCTCGTGCCCATCCGCAGTTCGGGTCGAGATTCACCGCGCGGCGCTCGTTGATAAACCGCCAGCCCACGACATGGGGCTCCTCGCCATGGCAACACGTGGACAAACCCTTGGGATGACGCGGCGTCGATCCGGTCTGGCCGACCTGGTTCAGATGGGTCATGAAGCCGAGCACCGCCTGACTCTCTCCCGTTTGATCGCCCGATTGATCGACTAATGACTTGCTGCCGCCGAGTGATGCGCCTGAGGCACGAAGGAAATCAAGAATCAGCGTTTCCGCTTGCTGGACATGGGTCTTTCCGTCGGACTGCTTCTTGGTCCAACCCGCGCCCGCGACCAACAGCAGGCTGGCGTCGGGCCGGATGGTTTGTGCGTCGCTCTTCGGAGCGCGGACGCCGGTGACGACCGTTCTTGTGGCGGCTGGCGGCAGGGTCACCGGAATCTCCTCGACCTTGGCCGCGCCGGGTGCGCCCGCCCAGGCCGCTTCGCAGCCGGACTCGAGCAAGACAATCCAAGGACGCGAGTCTCGGTGAATGACTCCCTCAATGCGCTGGCGATAGTACCAGCGTGTAGCACGCAGTTCGCCATTAACGGCTTCGGCTTCGAGCGCGGTGACATGCGTGTCCACGCATCCGTTCAGACGATGCGCCACACCCGGCAGAACGCGCATGAACCGTGAAGTTGCGGGCGCGAGAATCAGGTCGGCTTCGGCGGCCCGGCAGATTGCTTCCGCCGCCGCCGCATCGCTCGCGTAGCGCGCGGTCGAGAAGTCAGCCCCCGCGGCCGCAAGAATTCGTTCGGCTCCGGCGGCTGCAATTGTCTCCGCCGCGGCAGAGACGTCCGCGCCGATCAAACCGATGGTCAAGCGCGCGCCGAGCTGCTTCGTCAACTTCACGGCAGCGCCCAGGACTTCATACGACACTTTGGGGAGGGCGTTGCCAGCTTCCGAAACGTGCGCCAGGAATAAAATGCTTTGTGACATTCGAGTTGTGATCTCCGAAACTCTTCGTACGCCTTTCCCTGTGTTCCTCTGTGCCCTCTGTGGTTAACGCAGTTTCCCGCGCCGCAAATCCTCTTGCGCAGAATTAGCGAAAGCTACTTTCCAATCCACTCCGCAATCTCTTGCGCAATCTGGTCGGGCGACAGGTCTTTGACTACGCGCGTCTGGCGCTGTTGCTTCGGCGGGCTCGCGCTTATGAAATGCAATCCACCAGCCGGCAGCGGCACCGACTTCGCTTTTTGCAAGGCGGGCATCACGGTGCGCATGTTTGCCATTCCAATCTGAGGATTGTTGCGCGGCTCCGGCAGATTGCCGGTCGCCCATCCGAATAACGCCGGAGGCCCCTGGCAAACCGAAACCTGATGACGCCCACCCTCGATCCGCTCCAGCACTTCGAACGAACCGTTGGCTTGGATTGTTAGTTGGTCGACGCCTTGAAACTGGTCGAGAATCTCAAGCTGCTCTCCGACCAACTGCATGGTGGCGCCTGCGCCTCGCGACGCCGATTCCCAGCCGCCGAATACGAGCAAGCGCGAGCGATCGAGACCGGCGATGCTCTGAATAGTTTCCGCGAGAAGCGCGGCCGTCGAGTGCGCATCGGCAAAGCCGCTGGCGCTCGCGTCGACCGGAACCAGTTCAAAGCTCACTCTCTGGGCAATGGTCATCATCACTTGCTGGAGCTTTGCTTTTGGTCCCACGCTCACCAGCCACACTTTGCTGCCCGCGACCTTGGATGCCAGGTTAGCGGCCTCATACAGGGCATGAGCCGCCCAGGGATCGAGTACGGCGGGCAGCATCATTTCGTTCTTCAGCGCGGGACCCGTTGGGGTCTGAACCGGCTCCAGAGTTTGCAGCGGGTCGGGCACGATGCTACCGCACACCACAATGTGGTATCCATTTGTCATGCGAGCCCTAGCTTCGGAGACACGTAGGCAGTTGCGAAGATGGGACCTAGCTTTTGTAGCATTTCCTTTTCGCAATCCTTCACAAAGAGCACTTTCTTGTCCGAGTTGACACACCAAGGCGTAAGCAATCCGGCGGGAAGTCTTGCACTCGTGAGAATATGAAACCAAACTCCGCGCACAAGTAGACAGTATGACGCGGTTTCCCGTGCCCAAGGGCCAAGGGTCAAGAGGCGGGAGCCTCGGTCCGTACAGACGGTGACCCGCACAACAACGCCGGGAGGGAATCCCGATTCCCCCGCGAGATACTTGCGGATTGGCTCCGCAAAGACTCCGAGCGAGACGCCTGTGGTCTGCTGGTTTAAGGTCTGCCATTGTTGGACGCCGGAACGCCACAAAACGCTAAGAGCAAAATAGGCGAGTTGCTCCGTGTCCACGCCTACGGCGCTCCCTGAAAACGCAACCACATCCGGCTCTACGCTAAACGGTAGTGCGAGTTTCAAACGGTCAAGTAGAGCAAACTTGGTCTTGCGCTGCACGAGGCGCATTATCAGAGATTCGCCGTGACTGCTGAATCGCTGCTCACAGTCTCCACACAGAAGATGACGCCAGATTTGCCGTTGCGTGGGCATAATCAGTTGCGGAGTAATCATTACCGGGTCGGCGTTGCCGTCCCGGCTTAGCACGTAGATGGCACGCCCCAAGAGATGGCTCCGTCGCAACTCTTTCTCTTGGAGACAAAGAGCGCAAGTGCCGCGTTGTTTCTTTCGTGCCATTTTTGACTCTGGCTTATCAGGAGCAGTATAGCAGAGGGGCGAATGTGTGGCGAACGTGCGTCTAGGTCACTTCTTCTTTTGCGCTGCCTCTTTGTCAATCCGCTTTAGTTCGTCTTTCAAGCCGCCAAGAAACGCTGTGGTGGGCTTCAAATCCTTACAAAAAGGGACTTTTGTATCGCCTTTGAGAGACCCCGTAACAGTGACTTGCTTTGTTTTGAAATCAAAGCGGATTTGATCAACTTGGCAAATGGGCGAGCTGTCAACGGCAATGAGTTCTTCGCTATCCCATCGAAGGATGTCAAGTGTTTCGAGACGAACCCACGCCTGACCGCCGAGAGAATAAGCCTCAGCCTCAGAACAGAATCCGAGCTTTTTGTAGCACTCGATATGAGTAGAGTCAGTGCCAAGTTTGTCGTCAGCATCGGACCATTTGCCCTTAGCCTCAGTCCATAGAGTCTCAGTCCGTTGTACGCCGATAGTCACGATAGACGGCTCTATGAATATCTCTGGATGCTGCTCCTGTGCCGTCGCACAGACGGCGATGCACAGTAGCGCCGCCAGCTCAAAAAAACGTGGTCGCGGGTTGCTCATTGTTCTAAGCCTCAACAGAGCCGTCCTGCACATTCTCCCAATCGCTACAGTGCTTGTAAACAGCGCTGTTAAAGAGGCCGTTCGCCGACTTTCACCGCGGGCGGCTGGGCGGAAGGGCGGGGACGCCCGGCGCTCCACTTGCAATCAATTCAGCGCCGAGTGCAGTCCGCCCGCGCCGGCCTTGAATTCTATATTTCCCTTCGCCCCCTCGGCGTCGGCCTGACAATTCCAGAGGCAGGCGCCACAGTAAACACACTTCTCACGATCAAAGGCAGGCACTGCGTCTTCGCCGCGGGTGATCGCTTGCCCCGAGCACATTTCCACGCACAACTTGGTTTCACAGGCGCGGCAGAGTTCCGGACGACGAAAGATCACGTGATTCGCATAGCCCGACGGTGCCTGCACGCCTCCGCCCATGAGCAGAGCGTCCTGGTGTGAGATAAGCAGCTTGCCATCCATCGGAATCGGCGGCCAACCGCAGCGGTCCATGATGCGGTCGTGGAGCGAAACGCCCTTAGCGGCGCATTCCTCCTGCAGTTGCTTGAGGTCGGTCGGTGGAATTCGCGATCTGTACGTTTCTTCGAGCGAGGGCTGCACGGTCGACTTTGGATTTGGACGCGAGCGCAGCGCGAAACGCCCACCGGTCAAGCCCGCGACGGCCATGCCGATCGTTCCCGTGACGACGCCTTTCTGGAATCCATTGCGTGAGTCGGCCGCGATTTTCGACTCGTCATCGACCCAACTCTCGCGGCGGCGGCGCACGTAGGTTGCTTCAAGGTTCTCGCGAGTGAAGGCGCGCTTTTGTCCGGCGAGTTCGATGACCGCTTCCGCCAGTTGCACACCTGTGGTCCAGGCTTCATCCACTCCAGATCCCGCCAGCACGTTCGTGCTTCCCGACCCCTCGCCGATGCGGGCATAGCCGTTGCCCGCGAGAAAAGGCTCGCCGTGGCGGCCCGACTCCTGAAGCGATTTCGCTCCCCACGATTTCAGCGTGGCGCCTTCGAGATAACGCCACAAATAAGGATGAAGCATGAAGTGCTGCAGATAACGATATGCCGTACGCACCGGACTGCGGAACCACGACGGAACAAAAATCCCAACCGAGGCCAGCCTTTCAGGATGAACGTAGAGAAAGCCGAAAATTTCCGGCTCAGGGAACCCGATGGTATGCAGAACCGTGCCGGGCTCCAGCCCACAATTTTCGCGGAGTTCGACGACCATCTTCATGCCGAGCGCCCACTCGCGATGCTGATGGCCTTGTGGCATTCCGATGCGCTCATCGATCTTGCGCCCGACCGCTCCCACCGGGCCGTCGCCCACTACCGTCAGCGCAGCGCGTAGATCCATGCCCGGCGTGAAACCTGCGTCGGGACGTCCTTGAAGATCGGTTCCCTGGTCGGCGAGCCGCACGCCAACAACGGCATCTCCTTCAATCATGTCTTTTTCAATCAAGGGCTCGGCGACCGGCATGCCCGGCCAGATCTGCACCGTGCCGGACGCTGCGACTTGATCGCTGACCCACTGGTTGAACTGGCCGAGCGACAACACGAGACCATCGTGTTTCCGCATGAAGGGCGGGGTAAAGGGCAGCTCGAACGCCTCATGCTTCAGTCCGAAAATGAAGCCGAGCGAGCGCAGCACGCGGTCGGCAGCCTTGAACGCGAGAGGTCGCCTACTCGCCCGCGTGGAGTCGAGCAGGTAAACGAGCTTCTCCTTCTTCACGGCCGCCGCCATCGGAATCTCGGTAAGATCCACGCCGGGAAAACTGCTGCGTATTCCACGCGCCCGTGTGACCGCGCCTGAAACTCCGAAGCCCAGCCCGTCGGCGCGCTCGTAGCAGATCACCTGCAAGGGCAATCCGGGTGACGTTGCGCTTTCCAGACGCACCGACCCATCCGGATTCAGCAAGCTGCGGCTGAGCGTCGTCAGGAATCCGCCCATCGCAGGACCGAAGCCCACGCAGGCGATGTCGACCGTCATCTGCTGCCGCTCGATCTTTGGTTGCTCGGTCTGTTGGCGCTCGATCGCGGCGGCTTGTTCTGAGGAATCGGCGCTCATGCAGGGTAGTCCAGCGCCTCGGGAATCATGAGCTTCGAAATCGCCTCGGCGGCCCGGTCCTTCGATAGCCGGCAGCCCGTGAGGCAAGTGGAGAGCTTCGTTTGCAACGATAGAAACTGTTCGGCTCCATTGCACTTCGCACAGGGACCAGCCTTTCTAGGATGCGAGCCATCGCTCCCGATGACATCCAGGCCGTAAGAACCAATGCCCGGAATAATGCCCTCAAGAGAATCCAACTCGTCCTGCTGATAGCAGCCGCGGTATCCCGCTTCATCCCACGCGGGGTGACGGTTGTATCCGAAGACCAGCTCCGCGCAGATGCGCGCCACTTCTCCGCTGGCCCGCGCCGACTGCACGTGGCACAGGTCGGCCATAAAATTCACGAGGCCAGCCAGCCCTTCAGCAACGGCGGGGTCGCTGGCTCCGCGCCGCTCCAGTTCAATGGCATCGAGAATCTGGCAGCGCGCCGCGAGCAGCCAGCAGAGCGCGTCGGCCAGTGGGAACGTCACACCCTGACGCGCACTCTGGTAGAGACGGCCGCCGTCGGCATCGGTCGAGCGCTGCAAACGCTCCAGCGTCCACAACCACATTCCCATGGCCGTTGCCAGTGCGCATGCGCCGGTGCCGGGACGCTCGGATGCGATCCCGCGCATCTCCCTGCTCCACGCCTGGAACTGCGCCAGGAAGAGTGGATTGGTCATGGTGATGGAAAGTTGGCGCCGTTGCACCGCTTCGGGCCCCTCGTAGGTCGCTTCCAGTTGCGCGTCCATCCACTTGTTGCCGAGGAAGCCCGGGCAATCTTCCGTGATGCCGTAGCCGCCCATCAGGCTGACCGCTTCGCGCATCATCTGCGCGCCCCAGCCGGTGTTCCACAGCTTGGTGGCGGGGCAAAGGACGTCGGCTAGCGAGTCCAACAAAACGAAGCGCAGAAGCGGATCGGATTCCAGTTGCGCTCGCTTGGCGTCGTTAACAGGCAAGCGGACGAGATCCGCCGCCCGTTCCGACGCTTCGCGTTGCAGCTTCGCGCGCGCTCGGGCGCTGGTGACTCCCTGCGCTGCCAGCAGTTTGTCAGCCTCGCGTTCCAGCGGATCCAGTTCATCAAACGCCCGCGCCGCCGCAAATCCTAACGCAGCGCTGGCCTCGCCGGTCGCCCAAATATCGACCAGCCGGTGCAGCGCGTCTTGGCGAGCCTGCAGTCCGAGTTCATAACGCACCGATCCTGGCGTCGCCGTCTCCGCGCCGCGGAACCGCCCGCGCTGATACCGTATGACCGGCTCTACCGCGGAGAGCAATTTCGCCGCGGTCATAACGCCCACGGTCACGCGCGTCCGGCGGAACACGGCTTCAATGATCTCGCTGTGGTTGAAGCGCGGCAGGATGACGCCATCTTTCACGTCATAGCCGCCGACAATCCGGCTCGCCGGAATGCGCAAGTTGAAAATCGGATCGCCAGTCGACGAGAGCTGATGCACGAGTTTTCGCGTGGCTGTGCCGCGATCGAATGTGCCGGGATCGCCTTCTTCCAGGATCACCATGCAGCTTCCCTTGATCCGATCGTCGCCGGAATCGACCGCCGCCGTCACAAAATTGGCGAATGCAATATTGGTGATGAAGCGGCCTCGCTTTTCCACCTGCAGAACCGGCTCTTCTCCTTCTTTCCATTCGGCGATGCGGATTTTTCCGTTGAGCATGCCGGTATCCACGCCGACGTAAGGGATGGGCTCGGTGAGACAGAATGATCCCCGCCAGGGTTGGCGGTCTTCTCCCGTATGAGGGGGTGCGGCCAACTGCATATACTTCGCTTGCTGCTCGGGCGTGCCGCGCTCGTGAATCGGCGCCAGTGCCAGACAGCTTGCGAGGCTGCCGGTTGCGGCCCCGCCGTCCACCCAGGCCAGCTCAAACGCTACCAGCGCCAGTGCCAGGTTCTTTGGGCCTGCGATGAATCCACCGTGCTCGGGCTCCATGAATACGGCCGTGATCCCGGACTCGTCGAACGCCTTTAGCAGTTCAGCCTTGGCCGGTGTCCAGTCATGCGAATTGCGGCCGCCGTTGGCCACCAGACGCGCCACCGGACCGCGGGCCACGGATCGTGCCGACTGCACCAGCATCTGCAGATCGTAGCGGTCGGCGAATCGCCATTGAATCTGGCGCGCGCCATCGGAAGGAAGCGTCCGCAGCAGTTCCGGCTTGACAGGGGTGGCAATAGAGGCCATGGCCTTGCTCCTTTGCGAAGAGGTCGTTTAGGAAGTGGTCGTTTCGATTCTGCCGTCGCATGACCAACCGGTCTGTGATGCGGGTCATAACGACCTGTGATCTGGCCACATTCGCGGTTGACGAGTACCACCCAGATGATTGGCAGGTCACAACCGTCAGATCGATTTCTTGGGTTATTCTTATCTGGCTTTTCGTGTACCGTACTTTGCGCCTAGGGTCAGCCTCCCCTTTACCGAGGGGGAGCCGGAGACTTTCCCACTAGCTGTGAATACAAATCATCACTCGTCAGATTCTTTGGGCTCGCTAAATACTCCATCAGAAGTGTGAATGGCGTGTCTCGATACTCCGGGTGTTTCGTATAAAACTCTGTAATAACTGTAGTATAAGGACTGAAGTCAGGTCCCGTTGTAGGATTAATCTTGATAAGCGGATACTGCGCCACGCTTCGAAGACAGCGGGCAGACGGGAATGAGCTGGGCACGTTATCGTGCCCGATGACGTGCGGCTTGTCCTTCTCGAACAACTTGTCCGCTGCCAAACAGGCTTCACCCATGCCGTGTGCATATCCATGGATGTAGCCGTAAACGAAATTCTCTCGTTCTCTAGGCGTCCAGGACAGCCATTGCAGGCCTGGGTGTCGAAACAGCTCCACTCGTTCCAAATTCTGAGCGTGCGATGCTGATACGGCAAATAACAACAATCCGATCACGATGAGCTCGTTCCATTTGAAATTCATGTTAACCCACCCTCTCGCAGTGGGGCGATACTCAATAGCACCCCGTGGTCCGGACTTGCCGCATTCTGTTATTGCGACAGCAGAGAAGCTCCGTGACTGCCCAGTTGTGTTGCCCTATTCTCCGCCCAGGATATAGTAAGAGTCTTCGCCATGGTACAAATAGCTGTCCGCGTCAAGCTCATATATGCTATTCAAGACTAGCTCACTGTAATCGATTTACAATCGCATTTTGGCGTTTGCGTAACGCCCTCTGGAGCGGGGCATCACGCGACTGTGTGACGAAGGTCACAGAGCAAAGTGCGTCCTCCGAGTTCAATGCCAGTAAGGACGGGAGTGATCCGCCGGGGATAACGCTGAAAGCGTTACTGCTCTCACAGGCCAGGTCTCCGCAGAGTTTTTCCGCGGACCTGGTCAAGAGAGAGGGACTCTGCACCCATGAGATGCGCCATAAACTCCGCTGACTCTACGCTTCCTCCCCTCGTTGAGGATGAGATCGCTCGCCGCGTGGCCGCGGAAAGGTTGCGGCTGGAGCAGGCCGCTGGGATCCTCGAAAAAACCATCCAGCACTTCCGCCGTCCCACAGAGCGGCCCTTCACCGCGGAAGAACGCGACCGGGTGACCATTCTTTTTGGAGGCTTTACGTGGAAACACGAGCGCTTCATCGAAGCCGTGTTTCGCGGCTGCGGCTATCGCTTCCAGATGTTGCCGAACCCCGACGTGGCCGCCTTCCAGACCGGCAAGGAGTTTGGCAACAACGGCCAGTGCAATCCTACTTACTTTACCGTCGGCAACCTCATCAAGTTCCTGCGGTCGCTGGAAGCTCGAGGTCTCTCGCGCCAGGAAATCCTCGACCATTACGTCTTTTTCACCGCGGGATCCTGCGGGCCTTGTCGCTTCGGCACCTACGAGTCCGAATACCGCATGGCGCTCGAGAATGCGGGCTTCGGAGGCTTCCGTGTCCTGCTTTTCCAGCAGGACCATGGCATCAATGCGCTGACCGGTAATACGGGCCTGAAATTCTCCGTTGACCTCGGCATGGGCCAGCTCAACGCGGTGAACCTGGGCGATGTGATCAACGACCTGGTCTACCAGATTCGTCCCTACGAGGTGGTTCCGGGAGCAACCGACCTGGCCGTCAAGGAAGTCGTGGATCGACTGAGCGATTTCCTGGAGCACCGGAAGCGTTACGAAATCCTCGAGCGCGCGCCGGGATGGATTTCGCGCCGTCTGGCCCGGAAGAAGAAGCTCAAAGACATCGGCAACACGCTGGGCAAGGTCCTCGATCATCTCTACGCCGAGGACTTCCTCAAAGTTATGCGCCTCGCCCGTGAGCGCTTGAACCAAGTCGAAGTAGACCGTACCCGCGTAAAACCCCTGGTAAAGATCACGGGTGAGTTTTGGGCATCGCTCACCGAAGGCGACGGCAACTTCAACATGTTTGCCTTTCTGGAGCGGGAAGGCGCCCAGGTGTGGGTGGAACCAATCGGCTGCTGGGTCACCTATCTCCTGTCTCAGGCTCTGGCCGGCGCGCAAGCGAGAAAAGGCCTCGATTCCCCCTATCCCGGCGCGCGCTGGTGGGAATGGAAGAAACAACTCGCCAACGATTGGAAATTCCGCAAAAAGTGGCTGCTATTCGGGCTGAGCGAATGGATCTGGAACCGCCAACATGCGCGCACCGCCCGTCACCTGGGCGGACTGGCGCGCCGTCTCGCTCCCCAGAGCGAGCTGGCCCGCATGGCGCATCCCTTTTACCACTCACTCGCCCGGGGCGGCGAAGGGCATCTCGAAGTGGGGAAGAACGTCTACTACACCACTCACCGCCTGTGTCACATGGTGCTGGCTTTGAAACCCTTCGGTTGCATGCCGTCTTCACAATCCGATGGCGTGCAGTCCGCCGTGGTGAACCGTTTCCGGGATATGATCTTCATACCCATCGAAACTTCAGGCGAGGGAGAGATCAACGCGCACAGCCGCGTGCAGATGGCCCTGGGCGAAGCCAAGTCCAAGGCTAAGGCGGAGTTCGAGCAGGCACTGGCTTCCACGGGCAAGAAGCTCGATGAGATCCAAGCCTACGCCGCCGAGCATCGGCAACTGCGAAGTCCGTTCTATCCGGTCCCGCAGCGCCAAGGCGTAACTGGGGTGGCTGCCAACTTTGTTTTGCACGTAAGCAATCTGATCGATGGCAAGGCACGCCTGGCCAAGCTGCCAGGCGAGATCTAAGGAGCCGCGAAAGATTCAGTGGACAAGACTGCACAACACGCGAGCGCCGCCGATCGGCAGTGCTCACTGCCGGCCCAGACGCGGCAGCCTGGAACTGGCCTCCGCTATGTCGTGGGCGTGGATGTTGGATCCACCACGGTCAAGGCCGTTGTTGTCGAAGCGGGGACCGACCGCATTCTCTGGCGCGACTACCAGCGCCATGACACCCGTCAACCCGAGAAGCTGCTGGAATTCCTCCAGCGCATGGAAGCCGAAGTCGATGTTGCTCCCAGCAACACGCGCATGTTCATCACCGGCTCCGGCGGCAATGCGCTGAGCAATCTAATCGGTGCCAAGTTCGTGCAGGAGGTGAACGCCGTCTCCCTGGCGGTGGAGAAGCTCCATCCCGAAGTGAACTCGGTCATCGAACTCGGCGGTCAGGACGCCAAGATCATCATTTTCAAAGAGGATGGCACAAACGGCCGCGGGAACAGAAACGGCAAGAGGAACGGCAATAGAAAGAAGATTCCTTCGATGAACGACAAGTGCGCAGGCGGCACCGGCGCGGTCATCGACAAGATCAACGCCAAGCTGAAGATCCCGCCCGACGAGCTTTGCAACCAGGGCTATAAGGGGATCAAGATCCATCCGGTCGCAGGCAAGTGCGGCGTTTTCGCCGAGACCGACATCAATGGCCTGCAAAAGCAGGGCATTCCGGCCGATGAACTGATGGCCTCGCTTTTCGACGCCATTGTCTTGCAGAACCTCACCGTCCTCACCCGCGGTCACACGCTGCGCCCCCATGTGCTGCTGCTGGGCGGTCCGAACACATTCATTCGCGGCATGCGCGAGGCCTGGCAGCATAACATCCCTCTCCTCTGGAAAGAGCGGGGGATCGAGCTGCCGCCCGATGTCGCTCCCGGTCTTGCAATCGAAAACGCGATCAAGACCCCGGAGAACGCGCTGTATTTTGCGGCCATTGGTGCGGTGGAATTCGGCAAAGCAGAAGATGCGGCGATTGGGAGGTATCTGGGGACGGAGTGTCTTGAAGCCTACATCGACGAAGGGCGTCAGCAGGAAAAAGCTGCTTCCGGCAACCACGGATTGGGTGCTTCAAAGAAAGAATTGGAAGAGTTCAAAGCCAGGTACTGGCGGCCGAAATTCGTTCCGGCGGCCTTCCGGCCGGGTGAGCGAGTGCGGGCTTTTATCGGCCTCGATGGCGGGTCGACTTCCACCAAGGCCGTGCTTTTGTCGGAGCACGGCGACGTTCTCTCGAAAGCCTACCAACTCTCGAATGGCAACCCGATCCAGGACACGATTGACCTCTTCGAGAACCTGCGCCAGCAGGTGGAAACGCAAGGCGCGGCGCTGGAAGTTCTCGGCGTGGGCACGACCGGCTACGCCAAAGACGTTCTGCAACGGGTGTTGCGCGCCGACGTGGCGCTGGTCGAAACCGTGGCCCACACCGAGTCGGCCCTGCGTTTTTACAAGGATCCACACGTCATCGTGGACGTCGGCGGGCAAGACATCAAGCTCATCGTCCTGAGAAATGGGCGCGTTAAGGATTTCAAGCTCAACACGCAATGCTCCGCGGGCAACGGCTATTTTCTGCAATCCACGGCCGAAGGATTTGGCATCCCGGTCGAGAACTATGCGGACGTTGCTTTCAGCGCCAGCGCCATGCCTGTCTTCGGTTACGGCTGCGCAGTGTTCCTGCAGTCCGATATCGTCAACTTCCAGCGCCAGGGCTGGCGCGCCGAAGAAATTCTGGCCGGTTTGGCAACCGTGCTGCCCCGGAATGTTTTCTTGTATGTCGCCAAGGTGGCAAGCCTGGCGGCGCTGGGCACACGTTTCATTTTGCAGGGCGGCACGCAGAACAATCTTGCCGCGGTCAAGGCGGAGGTGGACTTCCTGCGCGCCAACTTCCGCGCCATGGGGAAAGAGCCGGAGATTGTTGTTCACCAGCACTGCGGCGAATCGGGAGCGATCGGCGCCGGCATCGAAGCCATGCGCCTGTGGCGCAACGGACACTCCACAACCTTCATCGGCCTGGACGCCGTCCGCAAGATCCGCTACCGCACCACGCACAGCGAAGAGACGCGCTGCCACTTCTGCAAGAATGCCTGCCTGCGAACTTTTCTAGATGTGCAGATAGGGGATGCACCGGCAGATGTACAGACAGAAGAGGAACAGACAGGACGCGCGGAAATCGGCGCGCCGCCGTCTTTTCTTTCCAAGGTGCCGCTCCAGCCCGGTGAGCAGCGCATGATCATCTCCACCTGTGAAAAAGGCGCGGTGGAAGACGTTGAGACCATGCGCGGCATTAAAGCCCACCTCGACGCCACCAAGGCCGCCAACCCAAACTTGGTGGAGATTGCCGCGCGCGAAATATGGCGCTCGCGCCACCCGGAAAGCGTCGCCGATCCAATTCCCACCCGTGCCTGGGCAGCCGCCCGCCGGCGCGTCGCGCTGATGAAACAGCGCGGGCAACTGCGCATCGGCATTCCTCGCGTTCTGAACATGTATGCCTACGCGCCGCTGTTCAGTTCCTATCTGGAAAGCCTGGGCGTGCGGGCGGAAAACATCGTTTATTCCGACTTCACTACCGGAGACATGTACCGCGCCGGATCGAGCCGTGGTTCGATCGATCCGTGCTTCCCCTCAAAGATCACCATCGCGCACGTCCACAACCTTATCTTCAACAAGCACGCGCACAAGCCGCTACAAGTGATTTTCTTCCCCATGTTCGACGTGCTGCTCTCCCCGCTCGTGGACGCCAAGGGGCACAACGCCTGTCCCACGCTTGCGGTGACACCGGAGACCGTGGAAGCGGCTTACACAAAGGAAACCGACCTCTTTGCCGAACACGGCATTCGATATGTGCACCCGCTGGTGAACCTCTCCGACCACAAACTTTTTGCGCGCCAGATGTTCCAGTCGTGGGCGCGCATTCTTGGCCTCTCGGAGGAGGAGAACGAACGCGCCGTCGAGATCGGCTACCGGGAGCTGGGGAGGTATGAATCCAGCATTCGCCGCCGCGCGCGCGAGGTTCTCGACCAACTGGAGTCGGAACAGAAGTTAGGCATCGTCATGCTGGGACGCCCGTACCACCATGATCCCGGCATCAACCACGAGATCATGGAGCAGTTCCAGAAGCTGGGTTATTCAATTTTCTCGCAGAGCACCTTGCCGCTGGATGAGGACCTGCTGGAGCGGCTTTTCGGCGACGAAGTGCGCGCCGGTGTAATCCGCCACCCGCTGGACATCTCCGACGTGTGGAAAACCGCCAACTCGGCCAGTTCCAACCACAAGATCTGGGCCGCCAAGTTCACGGCCCGCCATCCCAACCTGGTAGCGGTGGAGATTTCCAGCTTCAAGTGTGGCCACGACGCGCCCATTTACAGCGTGATCGAGCAGATCGTGGAGCGCTCGGGCACTCCTTATTTCTCCTTTAAAGACCTCGACGAGAACCGGCCGGTAAATACCATTAAGCTGCGCGTCGAAACCATCGATTACTTCTTGAAACGTTACCGCGAGGACCTGTTAGACCGGAAGAAAAAGCAAGTGGAAATCGATCTCCAGCTTGCCGAGTACGAGCGTGGGCTGCGCGAGTATGCGGCCGGAGCGGATTAGTTCTCGCGTCTTAGGATTCCGTCGTAGGAGTTGTGGAGCAGTACACGATTACAGGCTGCTATGGCGAGTCCGAGGGAACACTGAACTCCGCCAGGTAAGCCCGCGGGTCCATCAACTTCTGAGCGCGGGCGAGGATTCTCGCCATATCGCCGATGTGGCGCAGATCGATGTCCCGCCGCCACTCCCACCACTTCTTTCGCCCGGCGGCGTTGAGCACGGTGCGCTTCCAAGTCTCGCAGTAGAGTTCAAAGAAGCGCTGGACCGGCAGGCGAGGTTTCCAGAGCAGGTGGTGCAGATCGTACTGGTTCCAGTCCAGAACTTTGAGTTGCGCCTTGCTCTGCTCGAAGTAATAAGTACCCGGCAGCGGCGTGAGGATGGTAAAGCCAACCCGGTAGAGTTGGTGGGTTTCGATAAAGTCCCACAGCTCGGCGAAGTCTTCCTCGGAGAAATCCGGATCCACGATGAAATTGCCGGTCACTCCAAAGCCGCACTCCCGGGCTACCTGGATGGCATCCAGTGTCTTCGATACGTCCGTTCCCTTGTTCAGGGAGTCGAGCCCTTTCTGCGTCGGCGACTCGAAGCCGAAGAAGATGTCGAAATTCCGCGCCAATGGCCGCCAGAGCCGAAGCAGTTCGAAACTCTCGCCGACCAGGTCCGCGCGCGATTGCGCCAGCATCCAGTTCTTGCGCTCGCCCGAAGCGAGCAATTCACGCCCGAGTTCCTCGCTCCGAGCCGGGTCACCCCAGAAATAATCGTCGATGACGAAGACATTCTTGCCGGCGCGCTCGAAATCCGCGCGCACATTGCGCGCGGCATGGAAGCGGCAAGATCCCTTGTAAAACTGCCAGACCGAGCAGAAGTTGCAGCGGTGACGGCATCCGCGCGTGGTCTCCAGCGTCCAGACCGGCATGTAATTCAGACAGACGTAGTACTTGCGATACGCCTCGACCTGGGTACGGTCCGGAGGGAGGACTCGATCCAAATCCAGCCATTCATGCGCTTCGCCGGTCGCGGCAAACTGCCCGTCGCCGGTGGGCAACAGCAGAGAGGGGACGTCGTGGAGCGGTTTGCGCTGGGCGAGAGCATCGCACAAGGCGGGCATGGCGCTCTCACCCTCGCCGACGCAAATCGCGTCCAGCCAACGGCTGTGCTCCAACGCTTTTGGGTAGGAAGCCGCGGCGTGGCCTCCTACGGCGACGAAGATTGCTGGATCGATCTGCTTGATTTCGCCGGCAAGTTGAAGAGTTGCGGAGGCGTCCAGGATGTGCAGACAGGAGATGCCCACGATCTCCGGCTGGAAAGACCTTATGAGACGCGCCATGGTTTGGCGCTCGAAAGACAAATCCACAATGCGGACTTGATGCCCGCACGCTCCGAGCGCGGCCGCGATGTATTCAAGCCCGAGCGGCTCGGTGCGGAAAAAGGGGGCGAGTCCGAAATGAACTGCCGAGGAGCGCGGTTTGACGAGCAGAACCCGCAAATCGGAATCAACCCCTTCTTCCAAGATGCCGAAGGCCGTGAACGTACTTTTCACGGCCGGTGTAGGCACTTAATCTGTCGTGTGCCGGGTAAGCCCGACGATCATCAATGCGGCGCCACCGGCGGCCCAACCTATTCCAGTGTCCCTCCAGGCGATGTCCGTACAAGTGTTGCCGCTGCAAACCACCCTGGTGTCTTGGCCGTGGGCAATTGCGGCCGCACCACCGGCGATCAGGCCCGCGCCGACGATCGTCAGGATCTTCCCCGTCTTGCTCCAGTGCCGATGGGGCGCGGGCGGCTGGCTGGATGTATCGGTCCCCGCATCGAATGAGACATTCCGGTTAGGAATGCCCGCTCGCAACGCGGACGCGGGCGGCAACAGCTTAGGTGAAACCAAGTCCGCGGCCGAAGCCGGCAAACATATGCCTAACATTGCCACAACAAGAAGCGTGGCCAAGCAACGATTTGTCATAAAGTAAATTCTCCGAAATTTCGGACAGCCGTTTTGAATGAGAAAAGGCCCTTTGATTTTAGTTGTGCTCTGATGCGTTGTGAAGCCTTTTTCTTTGGGTTTCCCCGGCGCAGGGAGCCGATGCTAAGATGGCACTTCGATTCCCGCAGCGTCTCCAGCAGGCTGCGGAAAAATCAATCTGCGGCGGAAGAGCGACCGCCGGGGCTAAAGCCCGCGGTGATTTTATGCGGCTTACGCGGCCCTGAAGGGCCGCTCTTCCACGGCGACCCACGCATTCTTGAGTTTCCCGCAGTCTGCTGGAACCTGGGACGGGCGATATGGCGAGGTCCGCGATCTTCTTCTTGTTGTTCCTTGTGACCAACGCCTCATTGGCTCTGCTATATCCTTTTACCCTTTCGCGACTCCTCCTCACGCTTACGATTTACGCGGTGGGCACACTGCTCATGCTCTATCTATTGTTTCATCCGCGCAACCAGTGGCTGGTCGCCAACCGCTCGCGGGTGGAGGGTGCGGGTTGCGTGGCCCTGACTTTCGACGACGGTCCCGACCCCGTAGACACGCCCAGGTTGCTGGATGTGCTCCGGGAGAAAGGCGTGAAGGCTACGTTTTTTGTGGTGGGGAAGCGCGCGGACCGGTATCCGGAAATCGTGCGCCGCGCATGGGACGAAGGGCACCTGGTCGGAAACCACACCTGGTCGCACCACGCTTTGTTTTGTTTTCTCATGCCTGGGCGTCTGCGGGCCGAGATCGAGCGGGGCACGGAGAGCGTTCGCCGCAGTTGTGGTTTCCGGCCGCGCTTTTTCCGCTCGCCGGTGGGCCTGCGTCATCCCCTGTTGGGGCCCTATCTTAAGCAGGCGGGACTTGAGTATGTCTCTTGGAGCGTTCGGACGCGTGATACACTCACTGCGAATTCCAGCGTTCTTGCCCAGCGCATTTTGAACCAAGTGGCTGGCGGGGACATCATCCTGCTGCACGATCATTTGCCGGCGGGAACCGATGTCATGCTCGAAGCCCTGCCTGGGGTCATCGATGAGCTGAGGGAACGGGGATTTGAATTCGTCCTGGCCGGCTCCCGTGAGGATGCCGGCGCCAGAGCACTTGAGCCTGCGCCATGCGAACCTGCGCGCTGATCCCGGCATTCAACGAGGCTCCTTACATCGCCAAGGTGGTTAAGGGGGCTAAAGAGCATGTTGAGGAGGTCGTCGTGATTGACGATGGTTCGGGCGACGGGACGGCCGAAGTCGCCCGGGATGCCGGAGCTACTTGTTTGCGATCACAAACGAATTGCGGCAAGGCCTCGGCCCTGCGTACGGGCATTGCGTTCGCGCGCGCCCGGAACTTCACTCACGCGATCACTCTCGATGGCGACGGCCAGCATCTGCCGGAAGATATCCCGGTCATGCTTCGCGTCGCCGAAGAGAGCGGGGCGGACCTGGTGATTGGGGCGCGCCTCTTCGATCGCACTCTCATGCCTCGCGCGCGCTATTACTCGAACACGATCGGCAGCCGGTTGGCATCGGCGCTCGTCGGGTGCGAAATACGGGACAGCCAGAGCGGATTTCGTCTGTTCCGGTTGGACAAACTTTGTGAAACCAAACTGCGGAGCCGGTGCTACGAATTGGAGATGGAAATCCTGATCAAGATGGCCCGGTCGGGCTGCACCATCGCACACGCTCCCGTGCGTATGGTCTACGACGATGGCCAGGCGCGCTCGAAGATGAAGCCGGTGCGAGACACGGTGCGCATCTGCCTCTGGTCGCTCGCATTTCGCTTCCTGGGAGCGTGACATGATGCTGCGGCTTAGACTGTGCGGGCTCGTTGCGTTTTTGATTTTTCCGGGAATGCTGGCTGCGCAATCCGACGATCTGTTGACGCGCATTTGGGACGGCGTTCAGCAAGCGCAGAAGAAATACACGAGTGGCTGCGGAACCATCACCGAAACCCGCACCTCCAGCCTGCTGGTGAAACCCATGGTGCTCCGCGGCAAGTTTTGCGCCGAGGGCACCAAGCGATTTATGCTGGAATACTCCGAACCGGCTCCGTTGCGCATTCTCTTCAACGAAAACTACCTCAACGTTACGACGGGCGGCAAGACGGAGGTCATGGAAGTCGGAACGAGCGTTCGGCGCGCGCAGTCCTATTTCAGCCGGGAGAATTCCATCGCAAACCTGAAGAAGAATTTCACCATTACGGTGCAGGAGGACAGCCGGGGTTACGAAATGAAGCTCGTGCCCCGATCGGACGCTTTTCGCCGCAGGCTGAATTACGTTGTGGTGAAGCTGAACAAGCGGGACTTCCTGCTGCGGTCGCTGGAGGTGGACGGCAAGAGCGGGGTGAACAGTGTGTTCGCCATCGATGTCAGCTCGGTGAACCCGAAGATTCCGGCAGAAACGTTCGAGGTGTACAAACCAAAGTGATCGAGCGCAGCGAAATCGAGACGATGATTCCTCATCGGCCGCCGTTCTTGTGGATCGACCGGGTCGAAGAATTGGAGCCGGGGGTTCGCTGTGTTGCGGTGAAGTTCGTCGATCCGGCAGACCCGGTTTTTGCCGGGCACTTTCCCGCCAAGCCCATTCTGCCGGGCGTTTTCCTGATCGAAGCGGTGGCCCAGACAGCGGGAGTGATGCTGGGATCGGTTACCCCACAGGGCGCTGCCGGGACTGGGGTGGGACTGGCCCTGCTGGCGGCCGTAAACCGCTTCAAATTTTTCAAGCCCGTGGCTCCGGGGCAGGAGCTGCGCATTGAAACCAGGAAGCTGACCGACGCCGGGAAGATGGCTTACATCAGCGGCACGGTGTTTGTGGACGGGGAGATCGTGGCGAGCGGCGAGTTGTCGGTGGTGTCGGCCTGATGGCCAAGCGGACGATCAAGCGGACGACCGAGCCGACGATGGAAGAGGCCACCCGGTGATCCGAGGATTTCAGACTCGCGCGCGGCAGTTCGCAGCCACCTTGCTGAAGGAGGGTCTTGATCCCGGCCGAGCTGCCGCCGCCGTGTTCCTGGGAATCTTCATCGGCATCGTGCCCATCTACGGATTGCAAACCCTTGCGGCAGTGGGCGTGGCTCTGCTCTTCAAGCTTAACAAGCCGCTGACCGTGGCCGGCACTTTCATCAACAATCCGCTGCTCCAGCCCCTGATCGTTGTGTCCTCTGTGGAACTGGGCTATTTTTTTCGCAGCGGCTCATTCCGGACATTGAACCTGTCCGCCCTGGCTGGCGCTCACCTGAAAGAAAATCTCGTGGCCTTGGCGGTTGGCAGCGTGGCGCTGGGAATCCTCGTTGGCGGCGTTTTGGCGGCAATTGCCGCAGTTGTGGTCCATCTTCACGTTAAGGCACGCGCCAATCCAGCACTGCGAGAGCGCGTCCGCTTTGTGAATCGGATGTTTGCCCGATGCGCGTGGGGCGACCGCGGGTTCGTCCGGTGGAAGCTGCGGTTGGATCGGATCTTTGGCTTGCTTGCCGCCGAAAATCTGGGATCGGGAACGGCAGTGGATCTCGGCTGCGGCTACGGGATGGCTCTCGGTTTTGCGGCTTTCGGCGACAACAGCCGGCGCCTGGTTGGTTGCGACTTGGACGCGCATCGGATCGCCGTCGCTCGCGAGGCCCTCGGCGCGCTGAACGCAGACGTGAGCGTTGCGGACATACGTCATTTTGAGCTTCCGCCAGCCGGTTTGATTCTTATTCTGGATGTCTTGCAGTATCTTCCCGCCGATGAGCAACTGGCCTTGCTGAGACGGTGCTGCGCAACGCTTACGCCTCGTGGAATACTGATTTTCCGGGTCCATGATCGTGAACGCGGCTTGTGGTCGAGAATCACCATGGCTTTCGACCGGCTAATCTTCGCGTGCGGGCGCGCCGGCGTCCGGCCCTTGATGCTTGCGGCCGCCGAGTACCATAGTGTGCTGGAGAACGCCGGAATGCAGGTGGAAGAGCGGCGCTTCCGAAACCGTCTGCCCCTGGCTCACATCTTGTTCATTGCGAAGAAACCGCTGAATGAAGCGGAGGCCGCGCCATGATGGTCCGTTTCATGCGCTCGGTGGCGCGCTTGGTTGTAGATCATCCGGGGTTGGTGACGGCCCTTAGCCTGGTCCTGACCTTGTTCTTGTATGCCAACATCCACAACCTGCGCACTGGCACCGACCTCACAGACTTGTTTGGTAGTCGTGACCCGCAATGGCGGGCCGCGAGCCAGATCGGTAAAGAGCTGGGTTATGGCAACCAGCTCTTCGTGCTGATCGAGGCCCCAGAGGGAGCAACAGACACCACCGGCGAGATGGAGGAAATGGCCGACCGCCTCACCGCCGACATGCTATCCAGCGGGCTGTTCAAGCAGGCGCGCTGCGGATTGCAGGAAGAAGAACTGCTCAACATGGTGCGGTTCTTTACCTGGAACTTTCCGGCATTTGTCCTGCCCGAGCAAACGGAAGATCTCAGGCGGCGGCTGAACCCGCAACAGATTCATCAAACCGTTCGCCGCGCCGCCACTGAACTGGTCACGCCATTCTCGTCTTTAGGAACTAATTATTTTGTCGCCGATCCTCTTGGACTCATGGAAGTGGCGGCGCGCAACAGCAAGGGGTTCTCGCAGTTCGCCGGTTTCGACCTGACCTGGGGAGCTGGGAACCATTTCTTCAGCAAGGACCACAAGGCGCTGCTCATCATTGCCGAGCCGCGGCAATCGGCCGTGGATTATAAGTTCGCCGAGCAAGTAGTGCAATGGACGCGGGAGCACATCCAGTCGATCAGCGCAGATCCCGCCCTCCGGGATTCCGGCGTGCGGGCCACGGCGGCCGGCGCTTACGTTTACGCGGAGCAGGACCACAAGTTCATCGAAAAGAATATTCGCCGAATTTCCCTGATTTCGATCGTCGGCAATCTGGTGCTGTGCCTGCTGATCTATCCCAGAATTCCGCTGCTGCTTTTGTCGCTGCTGCCCACCGGCCTGGGCATTCTATGGACCACGGGCGTAGCGAGTTTCTATCCGGGAGAAGTCAATCTCATCAGCCTGTCTTTCATCGCCATTCTCGCGGGACTGGGCGACGACCAAGTCGTACATTTCTTTAACCGGGTGCCGCAGGAATGGGCCAAGGGCGGGACGCTGAACGAGGCCGTGTTTCGCACCTTCGAAACCACTGGACTGAGCGTCGTCTTCTGCATACTGACGGCGGCGACATCCACCGCAGCGCTGGCCACCTCCGGCTTCAAGGCGCTGGCGGAGTTTGGGTTCATCCTCACCGTCGGAATGTTCATGATGATGTTCCACACGCTCTTGACCGTTCCCGCGCTGATGCAGCTATGGTGGCGGTTCTCGAAGCCGCGCGCGCCGGAGACCATTACCTTCCGTTTCCTTCCCTTCGTGGCGCGGAAATCCGTCGATTTTGTGGGCCGGCACGCCCGCCTCGTCGTCGCCTTTTCGTTGGCGATATTCCTGCTGTCATTACTGGCCCTGCCTGCCGTCAGGATCGGAGGGCGCTTCGAGATCAATGGTGGCGATGACAACCCAGCCATTGCCGCGCAGAATCGCCTTTCCGCAAAGTTCGGTATTGAGGGCAGCCCGAACGTGCTCTTGATCGCCGGCGGCGAGGAAGAAGCCCTGCGCCGGGCAGAAGAGCTGACGGCCGGTCTGGAAGCCTATCGGCAGCGCGGCGTACTCAAGTCCATCTTCTCCCCCACGGACCTGCTTCCCTCGGCTCACACGCAGAGGGAACGGGCCGGTGCGCTGGCAGCCATCGATCTGGCGGCCTCGGCTCGCGCGTTGGAGGATTCGCTTCGCGAGAATGGATTTCGAATTGAGCCGCACCAGCCCTTTATCGACCGGCTCCGAAAGTTAGGACAAGGCGCTGAACCTATTACCCTGGAAACGGCCGCCGAGTTCCTGCCGCCAGGGCTGCTCGACAACAGCATTCGCAAGACGAGCGACGGTAGTTACGTTGCGGCCATCGCCTTTTATGCCACCGATCCCAATGCTACCCAGGTGATTCCGGAGACTGTCGTCGAGTCCTGGCGGACTCAATTCGGTCCGTTCGTGGAATTCTCCTTCGACAAAATCAACCGCGACATGCAGAGCCGAGTCCTGCAAGACAGCCGCAGGGCATTGGTGTGGACGGCGGTCGCCATCGCACTGATCGTCTATCTCTGTTTCCGCAACCTCCGGGTGTCGCTCGTCGTACTGATGCCGATCGTATTCGCCATCATCGTGACTTTCGGGCTATTGCTGCTGGTGGGACACCGTTTCAGTTTCATGTCCATTACAGCGATCCCACTCATCATCGGCATTGGCATCGACAATGGTATCCATCTAGTCCGCCGTTACCTGGAAAACGAGCGCAATGGGATTCTCGTGGTCGCGAAGGCATCGGGCGCAGCGCTGATTCAGTCGAACCTGACTACGATCGTCGGCTTCGGAGCGCTTATGGCCTCCAGTTTCGCGCCGCTCGCCGAGATGGGTCTCGTGACTTCATTGGGCGTAGCGCTGGCGCTGGTCGGCGGCCTTTGGCTGGTTCCCGCTGTCATTCTCGTAGGAAAAGAGAGCAGAGAAGCGGCCCCCACTGAATGAGCCGCTCGAGGCGGTACCGCGGCAGACAACTACGAGCGCCGGTCGATCGGGATTCAGGGCTTGTATCAGTACCGCTTATATCGGTACTGTAGTATGGGTCGCCTGCAAGTATTCGTATATACTTGAGCGTCCGACCCTCAATTGATGAAAAATTCAGAATGAAGCCGCACGTTCGCGATACCGTCATCGACACGATCTCGTCGCGCTGCCCCGAGTGCGGCAAACCGATTGCTTCCGTGATCGTCGATCAAGGAGGCAAGGTCTATCAGCGTCCGCAGTGTTCATGCCACGAATCCACCGGCTCCCTGATTTTCTCCGACGCGGATTTGTACCGGAGGCTGGACGAGTGGAACAAGCTGGTCTTTCCGGATGCGCAGCAGGCAGCGCCAGCCCATGGCGAAACTTGCGACTGTGCCACGGCCAGCCACAACGAGCCATGCCTGGCCGTAATCGACATCACGAACCGTTGCAATTACAAGTGTCCCGTGTGTTTCGCGGAGGCCACGGGCGACGGGAACCACTACTTCCTCGATACGGAACTGGTGGGCAAAATGCTCCAGTCGCTGCTCGATCGGCCGGTGCCTTGCCGGCACATCCAGTTCTCGGGCGGAGAGCCTACGCTGCACCCCGAGTTTCCTAGTATCCTTCGCACCGCTCGCGATCTGGGTTTCACGCATATCCAAGTAGCTACGAACGGAAGCCGGTTCGTCAACCCCGACTACGCGAAACTCTGCGAGGATTCGGGCCTGCACACGCTGTACCTGCAGTTTGATGGCGTCAACGACGATGTCTACATCCAATTGCGCGGCCAGCGGCTGTTGGACAAGAAGATTGCGGCCGTCAACAACGTCGAGAAGACGAACATGCGGCTCGTCCTGGTGCCGACCATCGCTACCTCCATCAACGTCGACCAACTGGGGCCCATCTTCCAGTTCGCTCTCGAACACAGCAGCCACGTCACCGGCATCAGCATCCAGCCGGCTGCGCATGTGGGCAGGGTCGAAGTCGCGGACGAGACCTCAGAGCCCTTCAACCTTGCCACCATGGCCCGCGAGTTTGGCCGGCAGACTGGGTTGACCCGCTTCCCCGACGATTGGTTCCCGCTGAACTCGATATCATTGATCAGCCGCGCCCTCGACCGCGTCCGCCGCGACGCTACGATTCCGCCGCTCAGCGATGCCCATTGTTCGCTCGGCACGTTCTTCTATGTTGACGACGATAACAAGCCGTTCTGTCTTAGCAGTTTTTTCGATCTCGAGCAGTTCTTTCGCAGTATGGCTGAGGTAACTCCGGATACGGGTCAGGGCATCATCGAGCGGCAGATTTCGCGCATCCGCCAGTTCGGGCGGCTGTCACGATGTTTCGATAAGGGGAAGGCCCCGGCGGGACTCACGTTCCAGCGCATGCTGCGCAGCCTGGAAGGGTGGGAAGACAAGTCCAAGGGAAGGTCCAAGGGCTGGTTTCGCCGAGGCTTCAACGGCATATTCGTGGCGGGCATGCACTTTATGGATGCTCGCAGTTACAATCTGCGCCGCCTCAAGCGGTGTATCATCCAGTATGTCGCTACCGACGGACAACTGATTCCTTTCTGCAGTTACAACGCGGGCGCCAGACTCCGCAGTGCCGAGGAATTGACCCGACTCGAAAACAACCCGTCGCCCCGGCCGGCGGGTTGCGGCCATGCCGATGGCGCGGTGGTGGAAGGCGAGTGGCCAATGCAAGCCGAGTAGTTTTGCCTAACTCTAAGATTATCGGATTTGAATTCCATGAAATCGTCGCTTGGCTCGGCAACGCTGTTCTTCTCCCGAGTGGCAGGTTTGGGGCGAATCGTCGCTCTTCTTCTGCTGTTTTCTGGTTTTGTGCTTTTACCGCTGCCGGCGGAAGCCGGTCTGCCTCGCGCTGCCGTCTCGATTCCCACGGACCAGGACCTTGCCGCGGGCTTAAAGGTCGCCGAACAGTGCGAATTCCAAGGCAAAATAATCGTGCTGCCGCCGCTGCCTTTCCATTTCGCCGCTGACGAAAGCCCTGCCGGCCGGTTCGAAGAGCAAGCGCGAGCCGTCCAGAACATGCCCGAGGGCTCCCCCAATGGATCAGAGGTCTGGCTGCGCGTGGTCGTGGAAGCCGGCTCTCTCTCCGGTCAGGAATCCGAGAAACAGATCACTGAGCGAGTTGACGCGTTCCTGAAATTGACGCCTCTCTCGGCGCCTGCGGCACGTGGACTTATCGTGGAAATCAAGGAACCGCTGACGGCTCCCGATCTGTTGGCGTTCGGGCTGCTGCGCCTGGCGGTAACCGCGAAGGCCGGCAACGCTGGATTGCGGCTCGCGTTTGTTTTCCCGTCCGGCTTTGTCGGCCGGCACGGCGACTTCGTGAAGCGGCTGGCCACGTATTCCGATCTGCTAGGTACGGCCTATTCTCAAGGCTGGCGAGAGGATGCTGCGTGGATTTCCGAACAGGCGTTGAATAAGCCCCTCATACTCAAGTTAGACGCCGGAATGTCCGCGGCAACCGCGCCCTATCTGACCGCGACGCTCGCGGCCAGCGGCACCTCCGTTGAAATCGTCTGGTCGGAACCCCCAGACGCCAAGGCCGCGAGCCGGGTGTGCGCAGTCAACAGCTTCATGACGCATTACATTACTGGCAACATGTTCCCGGCGGATCCCGCAGCCTCGCCGTTCAGTATCGCAGTGGATGGCGTGGGGAGCGACGAGCACCGGTGGTTCGGCGGCGGGCAGTCGCCGGATCTCGTGATGGTGGCGCACGTGAATGGAAGCCTCGACCACCCGAAGACGGTCAGGCTCGAGGGCGTTAGCTCAGGACAATTCGAGATCCAGTGGTACGATCCCGCGACTGGCGCCCGGCTCCCGGCAGGCGAGCCGGCCAAGACAGACAAAGGCTTGGTGCAGACATGCGCTTGCACCAGTGAATATGCACTGATTTACGTCCACAGACAAAGCGACGCCGATAAGACGATGTATAGCACGGTCGAAGTTAAAGGTGGGGTCGAGCTCACGGTCGAGGAAATCATCGCTCGCTGGCAACAGTACCGCGAAGCGCAGAAACAGAAGCTGGAAAACTATCTGGCCTCCTCTTTCATGAACCTGCACTTTGAGGGTACCAATCTGGGGCCGGGGTTCGATATCTCCATGCAACTCAGGCAGTTTTTCAACCGCAGCGGGCAGATGGAATTCGCCCAGAAGGATCTTTACGTCAACGGCGTGAAGTTCGGCAAGAACCACGAGTTTCCGCTGCCGCAAATCGAGCCGGAGAAGGTACTGACCCAACCCCTCGAATTGAAGCTCAACGAGCGATATGAATATAAGTTACTAGGCACGGAACAAGTCAACGGCGCCATGTGTTATGTAGTCGGAGTCGAGCCCAAGGTGCGGGACGAGGCTCTTTACAGCGGCAAAGTGTGGATCGATGGCACTACGTTTCGCGAGGTGAAACAGTACCTGAGCCAGCGCGGTTCCAAGAGCAACGTCGTGGTCAACGTCGAGACCCAGAATTTCGAGTTAGTCCCCGACGGCAAGGGCAATCAGTTCAACTTACTGCGGTCGATCTCCGCGCAGCAGTTGCTGAATGCGGCGGGACGCGATTTTGTGCTGCAGAGGACCGTGCAGTTTTCGCAGTACGCCATCAATACTGCGCAATTCACTGGCACCCTCGCAGCCGAGCACAGTTCTGACGAGCCGATGTACCGCGACACCGACGCGGGTCTGCGGACGCTGAAAAAGCAAGGTGACGAGCGCGTCCTGGTGGAGACGAGCGAGAAGCGCATCATGTCTTTCGTTGGCGGGGCCATGTACGAAGGCACGTTCAACTTTCCCATTCCGTTTGCCGGCATCAGCATCGCCGATTTCGATTTCCGGCACAGCGGCGCGCAGCTTTCGACTTTTTTTGCCGGACCCATTCTGGTGACCGACCTCTCGAAGCAGTACCGGCCCAAGTTCCGCCTGGCGGTGGATTTGGCGCTCTCCGGGCTGCCCGGCGAAAACCGTATCTACAGCGGCAACACGGAATTGAAGCAAGGAGACGTGTGGAACTGGGAGGAAACTACCGGACTGCGAGCCTCGTGGCAGGCCACCACTCATCTCAGCCTGACGGCATCAACTTACCTGGCCTTTGACTATTTCCGCAGGACCAGCGACGCGGACAAGCAATATACGCTGCCGCGCAATGGCGTGACCGTGCTTCCGGGCATCGAAATAAAGTACACCCGCAAAGGTTATGTGTTTAGCGCGCAGGGGACCAGGGGCCAGCGCATCGACTGGAGACCGTTTGGGTGCGCTTCCATCGCCCTACAACCGGCTGGATGCGGTTCTACGTCGAAGAACCCGCCGCCGCAAAATACCTTGTTAGTCCAGCCGCCGCAAAACGCATACACGCTCTACAACGCCGACTTCAACAAAGATTACTACATCGGTAAGTTCACTAAGGGCGGATACGATTTCTCCTACTTTGGTGGGAACCAACTGGACCGGTTCTCCCGTTACTTTCCCGCGTTCTTTTCGGAGCCGCGCCTCCACGGCATCCCCAGCGGCACCGACTCTTTTGACGCCATCGCAATGGGGAACGTGCACTATGGTTTCAACGTGATGGACCTCATGAAGATCGACGGAATGTACAGCTATGCGCGCGCGCGCAACCTGGAGGAGTCCAGCCACTTCAAAAAGTTTGACGGCCTGGAGGTCAACTTCAACACTCCCGGCCCCATGGGCATCCTGGTACAGGGCACGGTTTCCTATGCGCTGGATGGGAACATAGCGCGGTATAACTCGCGTTGGGGCGCATATCTTATGATCTACAAGCCGTTGCACTAATCGCACCTATGGCTGAAATAAAGACCGCATTAGTGACGGGCGCCTCGGGGATTATCGGCGCCGCCATTGCGCAAGCGCTGGGAAGCGCGGGGTTTCGCGTAGCCGCGCACTATCATCGCGCGAAAGAGTCCGCGGCCGAGGTGGTGGGGCGCATCGTCGCCGCCGGCGGACAGGCGCTGGCCGTGGAAGCCGATCTCTCCCACAAGGAGAGCGTGGCGCCGATGTTCGAGCGCATCGAACAGCAATACGGTCCGGTCGACTGCCTGGTGAACAACGCGGGCATCAACCGCGATGCCCTGTTGGCGTTTATGTCCGAGGAGCAGTGGGACGAAGTGATCGACACCAATCTCCGAGGCACGTATTTATGTTCACGGTTGGCCTTGCCGGGCATGATGCGCCAGGGGAATGGAGCCATCTGCAATATCGTGTCGCCCAGCGGAGTCCGCGGCCAAGCCGGCCAGTGCAATTACTCGGCTTCCAAGGGAGGCATTATCGCCTTCACCAAAGCGCTTTCCCGCGAGGTGGGGCGATTCAATATCCGAGTCAACGCCGTCTGCCCGGGCGTGATCCCCAGTCCCATGTCCGCAAAGTACATCGAGAAAGAGGAGAAGCGACTGCTTTCCGAAATTTCTCTGGGGCGCTTTGGCAAGCCCGAAGACGTGGCCCCGCTGGTGGCATTTCTGGCGTCTCCGGAGGCAAGCTACATCACCGGACAGGTGATCGCGGTCGATGGCGGATTGCTGTAGTTCTCGGTCAGTAGTTTCTCGCTCAACGGAGAGGGACAGCAGATGACGGGTACGGGTTGTTGGGTGATCGAGAACTATGCCTACCGTTCCTGTCCCCAGCCGGCGCGAGAATTCGGCTTTGCGGTTTCACCACACAACCACTCCTGCCACTCCATTGAGAACCTGGCCTCTCTGAACCAGGTGGTGAAGCTGTGGTTCATGCGTCCGTTCCGGCGTGTCCTGCAGCGGGCATTTGGACTGGCGTCGGTTCCCGACTTGGACTATGCCGAGGTCTACTACCGGGCGCCGCTGACGGTTGAGGACGTGTTTCTCACGGAGTCCTTAGGCGTCGCACCTCTCGGCTTCGACGGTGTTCATCTCGGGATTACCGACCATGACGAAGTTGCCGGCAGTGTTGAACTGCAGCGGAAGCATCCCGCAAATGCGCCTCGCAATCCTCTCGGCGAGGAGCTGTCCGTCCGCTTCGAGAACTATCTCTTCCACCTGGGAGTTACAGGTTTACCCGAGTCCGGCATTGCCGAGACCCATGCCAGCCTGCAAGCGGCAGCCCGCGCGGACCGGCTGGACGACCTGTTCGAAATGCTCGGCGCCAGTGGATGTCTCGTGGTGCTGAACCACCCTCTGGTTCCCTGGGGCAACGACCCGCGCCGCAAAATCCCGGTGGAGGAGCTTCTGCGCCGGTACGGCTGGGCGATTCATGCCCTCGAGTACAACGGAATGCGGCGTCAAGAGGAGAACGACCGCGTCCTCGAGTTGGCCAAGCATGTGAACAAACCCGTGATCGGCGGCGGGGACAGCCATCTCCTGCTCGCCAGCTCCGTGCTCTCGCTATCGCAGGCTGGGAGCTTCCAGGATTTCGCGGCTGAAGTGAAAGAGGGCCGTGCCGTGCCTCTCATAACGCCGCTGTACTTTGCCCCCCTGCGCTGGAAAATCTTCTTACGGGTGCTTTACTTCATCGCCCACTACCGGCAGATCGGCCATTTCCGCGGCCAGCCGGTTCGCGACCTGCTCGCGGACAGAGCGGTGCTTCTGGATCCAATAGGCGTTGCTTCTCGGGGTTTCCTGAGTTTAACCTCGGCTCTGGGCCTGATACGGTGAGCTTGAGGCTATGCTATACTGCCGCAAACAACATCATGGCAAGCATCAAAGAACAACTTAAGCCAATTATTCTTAAGAGCTTGCGGATCACCGACTTGACCCCGGAGGATCTCCGCGACGATCAGCCACTGCTCGGTGGCGACTTGGAAATCGATTCCATCGATATCCTTCAACTTATTCTTGAGATTGAGAGGCATTTCGGTATCAAGCTGGTGGATGCCAAGTTCGACGAGAAAGTGTGGGAGAGCATCGACGTCTTAGCGGCGACCATCGAATCAAAGATCGCGGCAACACGAACCTAGCACTTACATTCCATGAGTAAGTTCCCCCATGTCGGCCCACTGTAGAACGAAGGCAGCAGCTCGCGTGCTGCTGGTGGAGAGTAACAACATGGGTAAGTGGGTGGGGACCACTATGCCTTACGAGGTGCATATCCCACCCTTGGGCCTCATGTATCTCGCATCCTACGCCCGCACGGCTCTGCCCGGCGTGGAGTTCCGTATCGTCGAGTCCTCGCTTTCTTCTCCAGATGACGAGCGCTTCATCCGCATCTTGAACGAGTTTCAACCGGATGTCGTAGGCATCCGCTCCATCGCCTTCTTTCTTGAGGAACTCCAGCGCATCGCCAGTCTGGTGCGCGACCATAGCGACGCCACGCTTGTCGCCGGTGGGCCGATCGTGCAGGCGTATAAGCGCCGGCTGTTCGAGGAGGTGCCGGAACTGGAGATTGCGGTAAAAGGCGAAGGCGAGAAGGTTTTCGTCGACCTTCTTTCCGGATCGCCGCTTCCCTCGATCGCAGGACTGTTATATCGGACGGACGATGGTGTGGCGGAAAAAGGGGTGGCGGAAAACGAGGACCAACCGGAAGTGGCGGACATCGACAGCCTGCCCTTCCCCGCCTACGACTTGATCGACTTAGATGAGTACCAGCGTCAACTTAGTTACGCATACAATCACCGGCGGCAGGGAGTGCTGCTTACCAGCCGCGGCTGCGCCTACCATTGCACTTTTTGTTTCACCCATTGGAAGGGCATCCGGCTGCGGAGCGCCGCCAACATCTTCGAAGAAATCAAGCAACTGCACGACCAGCACGGGATCCAGGACTTCTATGTCGTCGACGATATCTTCAACGTCGACTCGAAGCGCGCTTTGGCACTGTTCGACCTGATCATTGCGGCGGGCCTCAAACCGCGGCTCTACTTCGTCAACGGCCTGCGTGCCGACATCACCAGTGAGAAATTCGTGGATCGCGCGCTCGAAGCCGGCGCCGTCTGGTTCACCTACGCCGTCGAATCGGGCACGGACGAAATTCAACGCCTGGTGAAGAAGCGCCTCGATCTGGAAAAGACCCGGCGCATCATCGCTTATACTCAGCGCCAGAACGTGGCCGTAAACATCTCGACCATGTATGGCTTCCCAACGGAAACCCGCGAACTGGCGCAACGCACCCTGGACTGGTTGAGCGAGCTGCCCAAGCCGTCGTTGTTGCCTTACCATTTTTGCTTGCGGTTTTTTCCAGGCTGCGCGATCAACCAGCAGGCTTTAGAGGCCGGTTGGGATCCGGGGCGTCTGGAACTCACCAGCAGGTTCTCTTACAACGATCTGCCCTTAGGCACTCCCACATTGTCGAAGCACGACATGTACGGCATTCAGCTTGAGTACCACCGCCGCTTTGGACTGAGCAATCCCGCCGCCGTTGATGGCTCGGTCCGCACGCTTCGCTCCATTGGGTATAGCGACATGGAGATCGTTCACATGTATTCGGTGTTGAAGAGGAAAGTGGTCCACAATGTGAGTGACCTCATAACGGCGGGCGGGAATTGACGCGCTGGTACCAGCATCGCTTCCACAATGTCCTGACTCACAGGATTGTGTTTTGCACCGTACCGTGGATGCCACGCTTCGTCCAACCCCCGATCGCGGCGGTAACGGCGCTGATCTTCTTCTTCCTGTTGAAGCGGGAGCGCCGGGCGGTGGCCGGCAATCTGCGCCGGATCTCGGGCAAACGCGGGCTCGCGCTGCAGTGGAAGGTTTATCGCGTCTTCTATTCGTTCTGCGACTTCATGGTTTCCTATTGCTATGTGCCCCAGGCTACCCACGCGCAACTGCTCTCCATGCTGGTGGACAAGGACAAAGCACGCGGCGCCGAGAAGATCGACCAATGCCTGGCCGCGGGCAATGGGCTCATTGTGTGGACGGCGCACCTGGGGAATTCGGAATTCGCCTCACGCCTCCTTGAAATGCACGGCCGGCCCGTCAACGTGGCGCGCCTGGTCGAGGATAAGCCGGCAGAGATCATGCTGCGGAATTTGATGGCCAACGAGCGGCTCAAGATTGTGGATCTCAGTGACGGCGCGCGGGCCACAATAGAACTCTTACAGGCCTTGCGTCGAAATGAGATCGTGGCGATCCAAGGGGACCGCGTCTATCAGCGTCATAGTGCCGATGTCCCATTTTTCTCGGAACCCGCCGCCTTTCCGCTTGGCCCCTTCCTGCTTTCGCAAGTCTCAGGCGCCCCGGTGTTGCCCGGTTTCGTGATTCGCCAGGGTTGGCTGCGCTACCGCGTTCTAATGGGCGATCCGATCCCGCCGGTTCCATTCGACGACCGCGACGCCGGCCAGCAAGGCGGCTTGCGCCAAGCCGTCGGGTTCCTGGAAAAAACCTTGGCGGCACATTACGATCAGTGGTTGAATTTTTTTGACTTTTGGCCGGTCAGTTCCCGTGAGTGATATCCAGAAAACCATCGTCGTTACTGGTGTCGGCGTTGTCAGCCCCTATGGCATCGGCCTGGATTGCCTGCAGGCAGGCATGTTATCGGGTAAGTGCTGTCTCGCGCCGACGAAGGATCTGTATCCTGGCTTCGAAGGAACGACTGCCCAGATTCACGAATTGCCGCTTTTGGCGGAAGGCTCCCGCTCCCGATACTCCCGCACCGATCAGCTCGCGGTGGTGGCGGCTCGAGATGCAGTCGCGGATTTCGATTGCGAAAGCGTTGCGTTCCGGGAGAGCGGCGTCGTGATGGCCAGCACGGTCGCGGGCTTAACCGAGATCGATCCCGGAATCGCTCCGGATCCGGCCGCTTGGTATCGGCGTGGCGGTCTCTCGCGGGCCGCATCTTACCCGGTGGCGCACGTTGCCGACGCCGTGGGCGAGCATTTGGGCATTCGCGGACCGCGGTGTGCCGTCTCCGTGGCTTGCGCTTCCGGAGCCATGGCGATCGCGCTCGCCGCCAACCTGCTGCTCGACGGAATCGCGCCCATGATTCTGGCAGGAGGCAGTGACGCGCTGTGCCCGTTCACGTTGAGCGGATTCAATTCGCTGCAAGCCCTGGATCCAAGCCCCTGCCGGCCCTTTGACCAGAATCGCAAAGGGCTGAACCTGGGCGAAGGATCCGCAGTCCTTGTGCTCGAAACGCTCGCCGGGGCCACGGCGCGTAATGCCAAAGTTCTGGCGGTGCTGCGGGGATGGGCCATGAACAATGATGCATTTCATCCCACCGCGCCACAGGAACAGGGAAACGGCTTGGCGGCTTGCATACGCTCTTCCATGGAAATGGCGGACGTCAGTCTCGATGAGATCGGCTATGTGAATGCCCACGGCACGGGCACGCCGCTGAACGATATTGCCGAAGCTAATGCGTACGAGACCGCCTTTCGCGGACGCAGCCGTCCCATTCCCGTTTCTTCGACAAAGTCCTATTTCGGACACTGCCTCGGGGCAGCCGGCGCGTTGGAGGCAGCCATCACGATCGCGGCCGTTCGTTGCGGCGCGCTCTTCCCGACGCTGCGGCTGACGGACCCCATCGAGAGCCGGGGCGTTGACTGGCTGCGGGGAGAAGTTCGACGCCAACCGCTGCCGCTGGCAATGTCGGTTTCCGCGGGCTTTGGCGGCAGTAACACGGCGCTCATATTCGGGAGCGTCCGCTCATGACTCCGAATCTGCCGGGCGTTACTATTAGTATTACCGGTATCGGTTCCGTGAGTCCCTATGGACCGCTCGCCGGACTTATCCCGCAGTCTAAGTTGGAACCCAGTGTTATCACCGCATGGAAGGCCGACGGGCTGCGGCGAGCGTTTCTCGTGAAGCCGTTTCGCCCCGCCGACGTGGTGCCGGGCTTGAAGACCAGGCGTCTGGATCGTCTGTCGGCGTGGGCCTTGGTGGCTTCTTCCCTGGCCATTAAGGATGCTGGGATCGACCTAAGTCAGGTGGACCGCTCCCGGGTTGCCGTGATCTTCGCTACCAGCTACGGCTGTGTTGAACTTACAGCAGCCTTCTATCAGAGCGCCGCCGACAATGGTTGGAGCGGAACCGATCCCAGTACCTTCCCCGAGACTCTCGCTAACTCTCCGGCCAGTCACGTGGCTTTGTTTCACGACCTGCGAGGGCCTAATATCACGGTCGGCAGCAAGGGCTTTGCGGGCGAGAGCGCGCTGCTCCAGGCCGCTTCGTTGCTTCGCCACGGGCAGGCAGACTTGGCAATTGTCCTCGCGGGTGACACGCTTACGCGCGCCGTCTACGAGTGGTACGAGGTGGCAGACCTGTTGTCGCCGGCCTGCTATAACTCGGAGCCATTGCCCGAAGACGGCGGTTTCGTGCCCAGCGAAGGTGTAGCCGCGCTGGTGCTGGAACCGGCGGGCCGCCGCCAGGTCGGAGCTGAAACCCGCACTTATGCCAATGTTTGTGCGGGCCGCTGGGCGGCGGGCGGGCAACCGGCGGAGACCATCCGTCAGATGCTCGGTGGATCCGTCCTGAGTCTCACGATCTGTACCAGTAATGGCGCGCCTTGTGCCACCAATGCTACAACCGCCTTGGCTCGCGAGATTGCCGGCGACGGCGCGTCCATCATTCCCCCGCAGGCCGTTGCCGCGGGTCTGGTCGATACGGGCGCTCTTCTGCATTTGATCCTCGCCTTGAGCACACGGCCAGGCAGCGGGCAGGCTCTGTTGTTAGGAACATCGCTAGGAACATCCGGAGACAGTGGTTTCGCTACGCTTCTGCTGGAGTTACCTTGACCATGAATGTGCGAATTGCATCTGCGGCGTATGCCGTTCCGCCTGACGATGAGGCCGTGGAAGCGGTCTTGGAGCGGGAACGAACTCGAGTGGAGAAAACCCTAGCTCCGCTAAGTCCGCAGGCGAGACGAAAGGCCATGGAAGGTCTCGGACTAAGTCGCGTCCGTATCTGCGGCGGTAAGCGACCCTATGACTTAGTTCTCGAAGCCGCTTCAACGGCGATAGCGGAAGCTGGGATTAGGACGCGGGATATCAATCTCATCCTGGATTACAGCACCTTTCCCGGAGAGGACTCACAGTATCTCTCCTTCGCTCAAAGACTCAGCGCCGAGTTAGGGGCTGAAACTTCGCTGAACTTGAGTTTCAAAGCCGGCGGCTGTGGAGCGCTCCACCTCGCAATAAAGACCGCGCTCGGTTGGATGTGTACCGATGAAAGCATTCAGACCGCGATGCTGGTGACAGGCGACACCGCGCCGCACGGCAACCGTTCGCTGCTTCCAATTACCGTGCAAGGCGACGCCGCGAGTGCCGTTATCCTGCGCCGCGAAGGCACGGAAGGCCCTTTGCTGCTGGGCGTCGAAGCCATGACGCTCGGCCATCTGCACGACGCCATTGCCCTGGTCAATGCGAACGGCTATCTCGAGATTAAGGTCGATGCCGTATGCATTGAAAACGAGGTGATGCCGATCTACTATCTCAACCTGTTTCGCCTGATGCAAAAAGTCTTGGCGGTGTCTTCCCTGAGTTTGAACGATGTTGACCATTTCATCTATTCCAACATCAGCCACCGCGATCGCGAGGGTTTCCGCAGGATGGTGGGACTGCCCGAGGGCGGCCTGCCGCCAACTCCCATGGCGGAGTATGGACACACCTTTGCCAGCGATCTTGTCATCAATTATGTACACATGCGCCGCGAGGGCCGAATTAGTCCCGGGCAATTGTTATTGTTCGCTTCTGCCGGGATCGGTTTTACCTGGGGGGTGACGCTTGCCCGAGCCTGAAAGCGACGTGCTCTCGGACTGGCTTCGGCGCACGGCAGCGGCCACGCCCGATGCTCCGGCCATTGTCGAGGAAGATAGGGTAACTTCGTTCCGCGAGTTATTAGAGCAAGCCGCGTTGCTGGCGCTGCGGTTCGTCGGACACGGCATCCAAAAGCAGGATCGTATAGCTTTGGTACTGCCGAAGACTACCGATGCTATCGTCTCTGTTTTCGCGTCCCTTCTCGCCGGAGCTATCTATGTTCCCATCCATCCCAATTGGCCGAAGGAACGAATCGAAACGACCTTGGCGGACTGCGCGGCACGGCTGGTGATCGAGAACGAGGGTGAGGGCAAAAGTTACCCGCCGCGAATCACCGATCGCGAGACCGGCGCGAGCATCCCTTGGCAACCGGCGCCGGCTGCACTTACCAGCGCTGCTCTTACCAACACTGCTCTTACCCGCGAAGACTCGCTGCCCAAGGCAGACGCCGCCGACCCGGCCCTCATTCTGTTTACCTCCGGATCCACGGGCCGGCCGAAAGGCGTCGTCCTTTCCCACCGCGCGGTAAGCGCTTTCGTAAGATGGTCCGCGCGCGAGTTTCAGATCTGTTCAACGGATCGCATCGCCTGCCCGTCGCCCCTGGGTTTCGATCTTTCCACCTTTGACATTTTCAATATGGCATTATGCGGCGCCACCTGTGTTCTAGTCCCCGGCCATATCGTGTGGATGCCGCGCTTTTTGGTGCAGTTCCTGCGCGAGGCTCGTATCACCTGCTGGTATTCAGTGCCGTCTATCCTGGCCGGCATGTTACAGGAGGGACGGTTGGCGGAGCATGAGTATCCCGGCCTGCGCGTCATCCTCTTCGCCGGAGAGGTCTTCACCGGTCCAAACGTGGCGCGGTTGCGGGCTGCGGTCCCGGAGGCTGTTTGCGCCAACCTCTACGGCCCCACCGAGACTAATGTGGTCACGTGGTACCGCGTGCCGCGCGATTTCGACGGATCCCAGCCACTGCCTATTGGCCGCCCCTGCCCCTACGCCGCCGTGACGGTAGATGCGCCGAGCGGCGAACTGCTCGCGGGCGGCGACTCCCTGATGAGTGGATACTGGGACCGTCCCTGGGTCGGCTCCGAAGATAAGCAACGCTCTTTCGTCACTTTGGAGGGCAAACCGTATTACCGCACCGGAGACCGAGTTTCGCTCGCGCCTGACGGCAACTATCTTTTCCTGGGACGGCTCGACCGGCAAGTAAAGCGTCGCGGTTTCCGCATTGAACTTGGGGAAATCGAGGCCGCACTCGCCCGCCAGGAAGGTATACTCGAAGCGGCGGTGGTCGCTGCCGAATTCAATGCCAAAGACGGGCAGATGGGAACCGCCATTATTGCTTTTGTCCGCGCCCGCTCCGCTGGCGCTGTCACCTTGGTCGACGCCAAAGCCCACTGTGTGCGGACACTGCCTCCGTACATGTTGCCCGACCACATCGTATTTCTGAATGCCATACCCAAGGGAAGCCGGGGCAAGATCGATTACATGGCTTTACGCAGAATCGCAGAAGGACTGAATCATGGGAGTTAAGACCGGGGAGATCAAGACCGAAGTCCGGCAGTACATCGCCGATAATTTTCTGCTCGGCGCGCATCAGGCCACTATCGAGGACGCCATGCCCCTTATTACCGGCGGCCTCATTGACTCGATCGGCATGATCGGCCTCGTCGATTTTCTTGAAAGCCGCTTTGAAGTCGAATTCATGCCGAGAGAAATCGACGTGCATAGCTTGGATACCCTGGAGCGGATCGAGGAACTGATCCGTAAGAAATGGGCCGGCCGGGAAGCCGGCATCGCCGCTAGTAACGAACAGAAAATTCCGTGAGGTGTCGCGGTGTTCAACCGTTGGAGACTATGGGGACTGACACTGATGGCAACGTCGTTCCTGCCTGCCTGCTCGCGAATGCACAAGGAGCCGTTTGAAAAGGCCCCGCTGTCTCCCGGCCAGATCGAGGTGGCGCGTCTCTCGGAGCGCGCCAACCTCGTGGTGGAACGCATTCGTTTCTGGTCCTACGAGATGAACGAACCCCGCTTCTTCCTGGCCTTGGTGCCCAAGACACAGGTTGCGCCTTCCGAGGTATTCATCTTGAATCACGGCTGGTGGGACCGGCCGGAGTATCTGTTGCAATATCTCAAAGTGGACCAGGTGTACGACGAGATGCTGGGCCGGGGCGAAGTGCGGCCCGCGATCGTGGTTCTGCCCGACGTTCGCTTCAGCAGTTTTTACCGCCAGTACTCGGACCGCTTCCCATACCCTAATTATCTGACTCTTGTAGCGGAGGAGGTGGCGGGAACGGTCTCGCGCCACTACGCCATTCCTTTCGAACGCCAGCGCTGGGCGATTGGCGGTTTCTCCTTTGGCGGTTACTTGTCTCTGGATGTGGGACGGCGCTATCCCGGCCGCTTCGCCAGCGTCAGCATTGTGAGTGGACTCACCGACGATGAGTGGAGCTTCTGGCCATCGCAACCGCCGCCGCCCGGACCACTCGATTCCCACGGCCGCGGCAAACATACCATCGTCGTGCCCGGCCCTGTTCCCAGACTCTTCCTCGCTTGTGGAACGGACGATCGACTTTTTACTACCATGCGTCGTTTGCACGAAAGGCTGACCGAACTCGGCATCCCGCACCAGTGGTCGACTGGGCCGGGTGGCCACACCTGGGAGTATTGGTCTTCAGTCCTGCCGCAGATGTTAAAGTTTCATCTGGCTCGCGAACAAAGTCAGGTTGAGGCCAAATGAGAGCATTGCTGGTTCAAAGCCCCGCAACGTCGCCCTGGGTCCCGCGCAGGCAATGGGAACCGCCCAGCGTCGCTATGGCAACGATTGCCGGCCAGATCGATAACCACGACGTCAGAGTGGCGGACATGGTGATTTGGCGCAAGCAGGCGGTCCCGCGCTTCTTGCGGGTCTTGCGGGAATTTAAGCCGGACGTCGTGGGCTTCACGTCCATGACTTTTCAATATGACACTACGGTCGGGTTTGCCTATTTGACCAAGCAGTTCGACAGCCGGATTCGAACCGTGCTCGGCGGTTATCATGCCACGCTGTTTTCCGAGAACATCGGCGCCGGCCCGGACGCGAAATTCTGGGACTTCCTGGTGCGAGGCGAGGGCGACTTCGCCTTTGGAGAACTGCTGAATAGTATCGAGGCCGATGGGAAGGGAATGGAGAACATCCTCGGGCTTTCATACAAAGAGGAAGACCATTTTCGCCACAACCCACCGCGGCCCCTCGAAGACCTGGACAAGATCCGTATACCCGCTCGCGACAAGCGTCTCGCCAAGGGATTTCACATGTATTTCCGGCGCGCCGACGTCATCGAGACCTCGCGCGGCTGCTTGCATCTCTGCAACTTTTGCAGCATCCGCGAAATGTACGGCCGCTCCTTTCGCCTCTTTCCCCTGGACCGCGTTCTGGCCGACATCGAAGACGCTTACAGCCGCGGCGCGCGCCACATTTTCTGCACCGATGACAATATCACCCTCGACATGGACCGCTTCGAGCAGTTGTGCGACGGAGTCATTCGCTTGAAGTTGAAGAACCTGATCTTCACCACCCAGGCGAGTCCGATCGGTTTCGCCCATCGGCCCGACGTTGCCAGAAAAATGGCCGAGGCCGGGTTCGTGTCCATCTTCCTGGGCATCGAGAATGTATCCGTGAAGAACCTGAAGAAGATGCAGAAGCCCAACACGCTCGACACCATCGAGCGCGGCGTCGCCGCCCTGCAGAAGGAGAACATCATCGTCATCGCCGGCATTATCAATGGGCTTGCGGATGACGACCCGGAGAGTATTCGCGAAAACTACCAGTTCATCAAGAAAATGAAGATTGCCAGTGTCATGGACCAGATCATGACGCCCTATCCCAAGACTCCCTTGCGCGAGGAAATGTTAGCGGACGGACGCATCGCCAATCTCTCCGACTTTCGCTGGTATGACGGCTATTTCAGCAATGTGCGCACCCAGCAATTGAGCCCGGAAGAACTCAATTTTGTGCGTTGGAAGATCCGCCGCGAGATCATCGGCATGTGGCGCGCGACGAAAGCCGACTGGAAGTTTTTCAAGGGATATACCTATGTTTGGGAGTTTGGCTTCCGCCATATCGTGTGGCTGAATGAAAGGCTGCTCGAACTTATTTTTGGCATCGAAGGCCGGTACAAGCTCCAGATGCGGCAGTTCCTGCAACTGAACGATTTTGGGATTAAGATCCCGGGCCGCCACAGGGCCGACACTTACCATCCCGTCTATGGCAGCAATCAGGACCCTTACCGCGACACCCGATGGAGCGTACTAAAGCAGCGTCTGCCTTTTCCCTGGCGCAAACGGCTGACCGACGCAGCGATGAGCGAAGTAAATGTGAAGCTTCAAGGAAGCTCCGACTAAGTTGCTTGCCGATCGAGGCCGCACAAACCAGAAACTCACCGGGGCGGCAGGAGGCATCTCAAGCCGCCCCGCGCGATCCAGTCGTCTACTTCTTATTTTTCCCTTGCAGCTCGCCCGTAACTTCCACTTGCAGCTTCGTGCACACTTCATCCAATGCCGCTATCAGGTAGTTCCTGAAACCCCAGTCGTTTCCGTAGTAGGGTCTAGCTGGAATCGATCCAATCTCGGAGTTGGTTTTGGGGTCGATGAAGTGCATGGAAAGAATCAAATGATAGTGCTCGTAGTCGATTCGGACATCCGAAAACTTGATGTAGAGGTCGTTGCCGGCCGCGTTTTCGTCTTCCCGGCCCTTGGCCGCAGTAATTGCACGACCAGGCACGCACCGTGAAAACGAGGCATTCAAAGAATTGATTATGTCAGCCCAGTCGGCTTTCGAGCTATAGCCGTACAGCGTCCACTCGTCCGGGCCCAAATCGACCCAGCCAAAGAAAATATGGCTCATGTTCCTCATGTCCGCGGTCGTTTCCTTCGTCAGGTAGCGCTTCACACTGTGGCGTCCCGCGGCCAGCGGAGTCGGGAACGAAATGCAGAGTAACAGCAACACTGCCGTGACAAGTAATCGTTTCATCTAAGACATCTCCATTATCTATTTCCCACTTGATCAGAAACCCGAGGCGTTGGCTCGACCACCTCCAGCTTCCCTCCAATGAGCTTCAGGAGCACCCGAGACCTTAGTGCGTTCCTCCCGTCGCCCCGCTGGCAAGCGCCTTTCGTATTTCTGAGCTCACTTCTTCCAGTTCCTTGTTCATGCAACCCTCAAGGCCGCAGAGATGCCCTTTATAAGTCCTTAGTGGAATCGACCCAATTTCCGCGTTGGTTTTCAGGTCGATGAAATGCACCGCGAGGTGAAGGCGATATTTGTGGTCATAGGCCACATCGGAAAATTTGACGTAAAGGTCGTTTCCCGCGGTGGGTTCGTCGCCACGGCTCTTGGCTGCGGTCATCGTCCGGCCGGAAAAGACTTTCGATTGGCAGGTTTCCTGAAATGCGGTATTCGCGTGGTTGATCACGGCGAGATACTCTTCCCGTGTGGAATAACCTTGGTGATGATAATCGTCGGGGCTGATGTCGACCCAACCGATAAAAATGTGGTTCATGCCCTTCATGTCCACAGAAGATTCTTTGTGTTTTGCCATCAGCGGGGCCGTTAGGACAACGCTAAGCAGCAGTAGTGTGACAACAATAATACGTTTCATAGAAAAATCTCCTTGTCCTTATCATGGTATTTACAGATCAATTTCTCGAAATAACGCCGTCGTCATTTTCCAATCGGGTCCAGAGAGACCATCTCCGGAATCTTTACGCGCTTAGCGTCGTTCGGCTTGAGTTTGGCAATTGCTTCGGTAGCTTCGGATGCGTCGGTCTTCTGAATATCGATCGTGCATACCCATGCCGAAGGAAATTCAAAGTTGAGGTAATATGTTGTTGCCGGCGCCACATCGAAATACTCGGCCTGACTACCCATGCGTCCGATTTTCGTGGTTCCAATCATGTGCTTTCCGGGAGAAAGATTGAGGGTGAGATAACGGCCGTTCTGGAGGTCCGCGACTTCTTTCCCGTCGACATACACAGGCGCCTTAACCTGCGGGCAATTGTGGTAGTGCTTGCGATAAACGACAACGTGAGTTGGCGCGTTGCCGGCATCAGCCGGCTGAGATGTTTGCGCTTCCGCAGTCTTGCGTAGAAGCAATGCTTTGTTGCCGGAGTCGGATTGCATGATGCCTTTTATGTAGCTCCCGGAAAGCGACCCATCCTCTTTCTGCGAAGCCTCCGCCGTGTAGACTAGTCTTCCCTTGGAGGAGAAAACGAGAAAAACCTTTTTGCCGCTCACTACTCCCTCGATCTCCCAGTTGTCCGAGGTGCCGGTGACTTCGCGCGCGTTCTTAGCCTGATGCAGAAGCATCATTCCCCATTCACTGGAGTCCCAGGTTCCGTCGACGTTAACTTCCGCCGGCTCCGTCTTTGCGTCAAGCCATGCTTTGCCCTCTGTTTCGGCCTTGTGCGCGAACAGGCCGGATGACGTAAAGATTGCGACTCCAATCAAAAGTGCACTTGCCCATAGCACACGCCTCATAATAAAGACCACGCCAACCGGCAATACCAGGAAAAGAGACTTTTTCATCTTCGACTCCTCGATTGCGCCAGCATATTCTGGAAGTTGTGTAATAACTGCGGGAGCATTGTATCACTCTAAACAACCGGGACCGTAGCGCGCTTTTTGCGGGGCACGGAACCTGTACCCGGTATCGCGGGGTGGTGGTGTAGTTTCCGCTGGGCGTTGCGCTAGAGGTGAGGCCGAACTGCGTGGCTTGGACCCTTCGGCTGCGCTCAGGGCAGGCTCGCGAGGGCACCAGTCCCCAGGAGCTGGGAGGCTGTTTCAGTGCGGGGTTTCAAGGGACCACGGAGGCCGTTTCTAAAGCCGCGCGCTTTGCGGTTTCCATCAGCGGACGCAGCTCAGCGGCGGTGATCCCCAGCGTGCCCCCCGAGAAGCCGTCAATGTAGGCGGAGTTGATGCCCACGACCTCACCACGCAGGTTCAGCACCGGCCCGCCGCTGCCGCCGCGCGCCGTGGGTGCGTCATAGATCAGCTTGTCGCCGGTAACATCGCCGATGTGCCCGAACGTCGCCGAAGGCCGGATCAGCGATAACGCCGCCAGTTCGCCCGCCGTGTCGGCATCGTCCGGATGCGACGAAAGCCGCTCATAGACTGCCGCCGGCGACTTCGCCACCATCCCCGTCACTCCCATGGGATACGCCAGCACGCTCACCGGCTCGCCCACATGCGGCAGCGTTTGGGACAAAGTCAACGGGCGCAGTTTCTTTGTGAAGGCGGTTGCTTCGAGGCGCAGCACCGCCAAGTCTCCATGCTCGGCCAGCACCGCTGTCTCCAGTTTTACGGGAAGCGGCGAGCCTGGGAAATATGCCACCAGCTCTTCCAGCACGGGCGATCCGCCTTGCCGCAATGCCACGGCGACTTCGCGATCTCCGTACCAGGGCTCGGCCACATGGCGATTGGTGGCGAGCAGCCCCGGCGCGACTACAAAGCCCGTCCCGGTCACGCGGGCGCGAAAACTTTGCGCATGGCCAGACACGTGATAGATCCCGTAGACATAAGCTACCGACTCTCGCGCATTGTCCAGTGCCTCCGGCGAAAACGATTGCCGACGTTCCAGGTCCGCTATCTGGCTCGTGAGCTGGTGCACCTGCCGCTCCAGGCTGGCCGTTTCCGGAGGAGCGTAGTAGTGCGCCATGAACCCGGCGCCCACCAGCGCCAGCACCCCCAGCAGCCCTTGCACGAACCGCTGCCAGGTCTCAACCAGTTCGCTTTCCGCGCGATTTTCCGCACTATCGGAATTGAACATGAGCCGTCAGGCCCGGCACGGAGGGAGATGTCCCGGTAGCCACTATCCTGACGCATTCGAGCCAAGGCGTGTAGGGTACAGAAGTCGGGCGGCGGCGGACCGAAGGTAACTGCGCACCACCGCGCCGGGATCTCCTGTGGAGACGCGGCTTGCTGCGTCTCGGCATCGCCACGCTGCCGGAGGCGGAGCAAGCCCCGTCTCTACTCAACCCCCTGCCGCTTGGCCATCTCTTCGAAGAGGAAGGTCCGCCCGGGCGGTACGGCTGGACCCACTCCCCTTCAATCACAAACTGCTGACGGCCGATAGCTGACGGCTTTCTAGAATCCCGCGCCCGCACTCGGGTGTCCACCGCGCAGCATCGTCCGCACGCCGCGCTGGGTATTCACGCGTGTGGTTGTGCTCCAGTCCACTTCATCCGTGCTGATGACACCGTTCCCGCCACTCGCGAGTTCGTAGCTGATGCGGCCGTCCTGATAGGTGTAGTTGCCCACCTCCAGAACCATGCCCGTCTTCAGGATAAACACTGGCACTCCCGGAGCCATGCCGCCACCGCCGCCCACCGCGTCCCTGGCGATGTAGCTGGCGTAGGTGACCTGCGGAATTTCCTCCGCCATCGGCGGTTCGCTGGCCGCGGGTGTGACCAGGCGCACTGCCAGTTGAGGAACGGCATGGTTATCCCCTGGCACGTAGGCCGAGCCCTGATAATACGAGTCGTTCTGCGGGCGTGGACCGCCAAAGAAACGCCAGTCCGGCCCGTTGGCCGCCGAGACTTGCGGGATCTGCACGTCATCCATCAGGCGCAGCGTGAGCATGCTCTCGCCCTTGAGCGTGGGACGCGGCCCACGCGCCGGCAGCATGATGATCTTCCACGGCCAGAGCGGCGGAATCATCCATTCGACGACGTCGCGCTTGGCGTGTCCTTTGCCGTCGATGTCGCCTTGTTTATCGACTTTGTAGCCACGGGTCGCGATCACCTTCGCATCCAGGGGCATATCGCCGTTGGGCAATCCGATGCGATCGAACATCAGCTTCATGTACCCCTTGCCCCAGAAATGTCCTGGGTCCTGGGCCGATTCGAGATGCCCGACCAGATAGCTTCCGCGTGGAAACGTCTGCTGGCCGAATTCCGTCACCGAGTGCAGATGGCAGAGCACGGGATCTCCGACCGCGACGGTCGCGGAAGAAAAATTCGGTTCATTCATGGTGCATTGCAGAAGGGTACCGGCGGGCAGGACCATCTCCCGCGCACTGGCACTCAGGGTCAGGCTCAGAACGACTAAGCCCAGAAGGGACACTGCTAGGACTGCATACGAGCTGGACTTCATGACGTCACCTCGGTCTCACGCCCCAGGATTTTTGGTTCGTATTCCCAAGCAACTGCGATGAGTCAGCCCCGATTGAGTGAAGTTAAACACATTTTGATCTCTGCGGTCAATCGACCTTTGGGGGGCAAAGCGTGGTTTTTTTGCACCAGGGCCCAAGAGGCGCAGCCGAGCAAGGGCCAGTGTTCAACTTGGCGTTATGGGACCTACCCAAACACGGCACGCGCGAGAATTCGCCTTGTATTCGCTCATGGACCTATGTCACACTCCGAACGTAAGTATCAGAAAATTCACAGTTGGCACCTGTTTTGCGAACAATTCACAGTTGCCACTATGAACCACGAGAGTGTACAAGGGATATTCCCCACGATGGCCACTGTTCTCCAGCCGCTTCCGCCACCAACAAAGCCTCACCCAGGCAAGGAAAAGGTGTCTAAGTACGAACCGCTGCCATCCGTTTGGGACGGGGAAGACATGGAACTGCTTGAGAGGATGCTCGATTTTTATCCACGCAAAAAGCCGAGGAGAATTCTCGATTCGACTGTGAACGGTGGGCGTTTCTGGAGAGGGAGTAAGAGGCCAGTTGTCGGAATGGATATCGAATCGAGGCATCGGCCTAACTTGGTTGCTGACAATACGGCGATACCATTTCGGAACGGGAGTTTCGACGTGGTCGTGTACGACCCACCACACATTCCGAATCAGGGCCGAGACAACAAGAAGGACTTCAACGCGCGCTTTGGTCTAGTGCTGCGCTCATCGAAGGAAAATCATTACACGTTTACTCATACGTTCCCGCCGTTCGTTCGTGAAGCTTATCGAGTACTGAGGGAAGAAGGCATTCTGCTCTGCAAGATCACCGATTACGTCCATCATCACCATTACCAGTGGGCGCACATCGAGCTGATAAACGCTGCACGCGAAGTGGGATTCATGCCGTGCGACTGCATAGTAAAAATTCGCAAAGGACCGATCATCGACCCGAGGTGGAAAACAGCGCACCATACCAGACGCCAGCACTGCTACTGGCTGGTGTTTCGCAAGTCGAAAAAGTGCGAGTAGCCACGACTGACTGAGATGCCTAAGAGCGCGAAGAGAGCGACGCCGACCTCCGGCACAATGAGTACTGCTCTCGTTCTGAATCCACCTAGCCCGGCCCGTCAAGTGCGCTTCTATCAACTGTTGGTTGCCGCTCGCAGGCAGTGGTTTATGGATGCGCTGTCTGAAGCGCTTGGTCAACTCGACCAGGGCATCGTCAAAGAGCAGATTCGTGAATATGTGCCGGGGGATGTCCAGAAGATTCTCGCTTCGGCGGGCCTTCGCGATGAATACGTGTTCCCCGTCCCCTCCGTCATTGAGAACAAGCCTTCTCTGGTTGGCTACTATCGCCTCCTCTTGGGTGCGCCGCAGAAGAGTTTCTACAAAGGATCGACGGCCTTGGGGCGCTTCAAGAGCATGGAGGAATCAGGCACAATGTCGAGGAGAACACGGCCCCTGGTGCCCAACTTCTGTCAAGCAATGGCTAATCCGCTCGCGGAACTCGTACGCCAGATACCCAAGATTACGGAACGCGACCTGCACGAACTACCACTGCTCACATTTGGATCCCAGTTGCAGGGTTCCAATAACACTCAGATCGGGAAGACGGCCATGAGGGAGGTCTTTGTTGCCATTAAAGAGACTGTCGCCAAATACGTCGTGGCCACGACCGAGAACAGGTTGACGCTGAAGAACGCAGCAGGGCGGACCGTCTTCATTAGCTTGTCGCATGACCCAGATGTCTGCGTGCAAGAGCAAGTGAGCGACCGGATACATCACAAAGTGGCCATCGAAGTGAAGGGCGGTACAGATGTCAGCAACGCTCACAACCGGGCAGGTGAAGCCGAGAAGTCGCACCAGAAGGCCAAGAAATTTGGGTTCCCGGAGTTCTGGACGATAATCTCGAAACGGGGCCTGGAACTCTTCAAGCTGCAAGCTGAGTCGCCAACGACAAACCACTGGTTCGATGTCGCGGAAGTTCTTGCTCGAAAAGGCGATGATTGGGATGACTTTCGGCAAAGGTTGGCTGGTTCGTGCGGCGTTCCGCTAGTTGAGCTGAGATAGCAACCTTGGGCGGGCGAGGGCGCCCGGCCCCACGCGAGCACAAACAAAAGCCGCCAGCTTTCACTGACGGCTGATAGCTGACGGCTGAAAGCTGATGTTTAGCTTTCGTACAGCAGCACGCCTTCGGTCTTCTCCGCGTCCACTGGGCGGTAATACAGCTTGTTGTCTTCGAGGAAGACCTCGATGAACGCCGGGCGCGTGGTGATTGTGCCCTGGATCAGGGCCTCCGATAACGGATCTTCAATGTATTTCTGCAAGGCGCGGCGCAGCGGACGCGCTCCGTAGCTGCGGTCGGTCAGGGTCTGATTCAGAATCCACTTCTTCGCCTCGTCGGCCACGGTCACCGTGATCGAACGCTGGGCGAGATTTTGGTTCAGCTGGCTGACCATGAGTTCGAGAATCTGGATCAGGTCCGCTTCGTTGAGCGCCATGAACAGGATGATTTCATCCACGCGGTTCAGGAATTCCGGATTGAAGGTGCGTTTGACCTCGCTCTTTACCAGGTCTTCGACCTTCGCGGAAACCATCTCGTCTTTCGACGACTGAAAGCCCAGACCCTCGCGCTTCATCAGGTGCCGCGCCCCGATGTTCGAGGTCATGATCAGGATCGTGTTCTTGAAATCGACCGTGTTGCCCAAGCCGTCGGTCAATTGCCCATCTTCAAAAACCTGCAACAGGATGTTGAACACATCGGGGTGCGCTTTCTCGATTTCGTCGAGCAGAACGACGGAATATGGCGCGCGCTTGACGCGTTCCGTGAGTTGTCCGCCCTCTTCATAACCCACGTATCCCGGAGGCGAGCCGATCAGTTTCGAAACGGAGTGCTTCTCCATGAACTCCGACATATCGAAACGCACCAGCGCTTTCTCGCTGCCAAACATGAACTGCGCGAGCGTCCGGGCGACTTCGGTCTTGCCGACGCCGGTGGGTCCCAGGAACAGGAACGAGCCGATCGGGCGGTTCGGACTCTTCAACCCGGCGCGCGAGCGGCGGATGGCGCGAGCCAGGGCGCTGATGGCTTTGTCCTGCGAGATGATGCGCTTGTGCAGTTCTTCTTCAATGCGCAGCAGCTTCTGCGTTTCTTCTTCCTTGATCGAAGTGATCGGAACTCCGGTCCAGCGCGATACCACGTCCTCGATGTCCTCCCGACCGACTACGCCGGTGGAGGATTCATCGAGGTGGTATTTTTCGCGAAGAGCGCGCAGGTTCTCGCGCTCTTTGCGCTCTTCGTCCGAGTAGAAGCGCGCCTTCTCGAACTCGTGGTTCGCGATGGCGTTCTCCATGCGATGGACGATGAACTTGATCCGCTTCTGGACTTCCGTCAATTCTTCCGGCAGCGAGGTCTGGCGCAGTTTCACGCGCGCTCCCGCTTCGTCGATCAGGTCGATTGCCTTATCCGGCAGAAAACGGTCGGGAATATAGCGGTTGGAATGGGACACGGAAAAATTGATGGCGTCGTCGGTGTAGGTGACGGCGTGGAATTTTTCGTAGCGATCCTTGATTCCAAAAAGAATCTTGACCGCGTCGGCTTCGTTGGGCGGCGGAACTTTCACCGACTGGAAGCGGCGCTCGAGCGAGCGGTCTTTTTCGATCGACTTGCGGTATTCACCGGGCGTGGTCGCGCCGATACACTGAATCTCGCCGCGCGACAGGGCCGGCTTCAGGATGTTGGCGGCGTCGAGCGAGCCTTCCGCCGATCCCGCGCCCACCAGGGTGTGCAGTTCGTCGATAAAGATGATCGAATTCTGCGACTCCATCAGCTCTTTCATGATGGTCTTGAGCCGCTCTTCAAACTGGCCGCGATACTTGGTGCCGGCGACAATCAGAGAAAGATCGAGCGCCAGAATGCGTTTGTCGGCCAGAAAGGAAGGAACTTCGCCGTCGGCGATGCGCTGCGCCAGGCCTTCGACGATCGCGGTCTTGCCTACGCCCGGCTCGCCGATCAGCACGGGATTATTCTTGGTGCGGCGGCACAGAATCTGCACCACCCGCTCCACTTCGTTGTCGCGGCCCACCAGCGGATCGAGTTGGTTATCCATGGCCGACTGCGTCAGGTCGCGGGAGAATTCGCTCAATAAAGAAGACTCGCGCTGCCCGCGTTGCGGCGCCGCTTTTTCCTGGCTGGTACGCGCCAGTTCTTCGCGGATGGTCGAAAGCCGCAATCCCCGCTCGTGCAGAATCTCAGCCGCAAAACATTTTTCTTCGCGCAACAATCCGAGCAACAGGTGCTCGGTTCCAATATGTTTGTGCGAAAGCCGCTCCGCCTCTTCGGCCGCGTAGGCCAGCACACGCTTGCATTCGTTGCTCAGGGGAAGATCGACCGACGTGGAAACTTTTTCCCGGATGGTCGTGTGGCCCTCGATCTGCTTCCGGATCGATTCCACCGACGCATGGGAGCGCAGGAAACGATTGGTCAGGGCCTTGTCTTCGCGCAGCAGTCCGAGCAGCAGGTGTTCGGTCTCAATATAAGGAGAGCCGAACTGGCTGGCTTCGTACCGCGCAAAGAAAATTACGCGCCGGGCTTTCTCCGTGTAGCGTTCGAACATATACCAATTCCCCCCGAGTTCCTGCGGAACCGTCCCGCCTTCCGCCAAACCCAGACCCTACCTCATTATGCATTTATATCGCCTAATCTCCCAAGCGATATTCGCCGTGTGGCAACCCGTAGAGTCCTACCTTCGGGTACCCCGGTCTTTCAGCTTTCGTTCTGCCTTTCGTTACGCCGGAAGCGATTCGGGCGCCACTTCTTCCATTTTGCCCCGATCCAACCGTAGAACGCGATGGCACCGTCGTGCAAACGCCAGATTGTGCGTGGCGATTACTGAAGTCAACTGGTGCTCGCGGTGCAATCGTGCTACCAGTTCAAAGACCAATTCCCCGGTGCGCCCGTCGAGATCGCCCGTAGGCTCATCGGCCAGCAACACTTGCGGCTGGGTGATAAGCGCCCGCGCCAGCGCCAGCCGTTGCTGCTCGCCTCCGGAAAGCTCGCCCGAACGATGATGCCCGCGCGCTTCCAGTCCCACTTCGCGCAACCACCGCGAAGCCTCCTGTTTTGCTGAAGACAGCGCCTGCCCGCGCGTCAAGAGCGGCATAGCGACGTTCTCCAACGCGGTAAACTCCGGCAGCAAATAGTGAAACTGCCAAACGTAGCCGATCTCGCGGTTACGAAACTCGGCGGCGTCATCTTCGGAGAGCGAATTCACGCAGAAGTTCGCGCAATATACCGCACCCGCCGACGGCCGATCCAGCGCTCCCAGGATGTGCAACAAAGTGCTCTTTCCCGCACCCGATTGCCCCACGATGGCCAGCATCGTTCCCTTGGCGACCTCGAAAGACAGGTTCTCAAAGAGCACGAGCTCCGCTTCGCCTGAGCGAAACACCTTACTTAACCCTTCGACCCTCAGCAGAGGATCTTGAGCTATTGGATGCAAGAACCCCCTCCTACGTACCAAGGTCACTGGTCACCTTCCGCCGCACACAGCGGAAACGGCGCCTGCTCCATTAGACCATGCTTCATCAGACGATGAGGAGGAACAACCTGATCCCGCTATTCCACCTGCGAGAACGAGCCATGGGAAAGACTTTATACCTGTGGAAACGATTGGAACGTGACCGTGGTCACAGAGAGGAAGCGAGTGAAAACGTGGTCGGAGCTAGCGTGCGACGTTTTTCCGCTGGGACACAGTTCCACCGATCAAGATCTTGTCTCTAATACCAGCCGGAGAGTTGAGCGTAGCAGCGCTCCTCGAAGCCAGGATCAGCGTCTCGCGGTTTCCACCAACCTGCGAGAGAAACGCGAACCAGCTGGTTTGCGTTGATATGCTGGACTGGGCCTTGCACTCCGACATAACTGATGTGACGATAATCGCCTTCTAGACTGTATCCAGGTTTACCCCGGTCGTCATTCTGCAAGGTGAGGTCGGATGAAGGAGTCCAAAAACCGGTAGAACCCGACGGAACATCCGGTTCCGAGATATAGCCGGCTCCAGCCTGAGTGAACCGGAGCATCCCTTCAAACAATACGTCAATCGGACCATTCCAAGGTTTCACTCGATCCGATATGTAACGAGCCAGATCCTTCACCGTTCCGATATTGGTCGCCTTGGTCACCGCTGTGTCTTCCACATGCGGCGGTTTCCTCGTTCCGCACGGCGCACAGATCAACTCGAACTGGTTTCATAAATGCCTCAGCACGATGATGAGACAAGCTAAATGGACAAAACCTTGGTACACAGCAAAAATGCGGTCGTAGCGCACCTGCACGCGGCGGAAGTTCTGCAACCATGCGATGGTG
>Ga0326727_10001314_pt1 | contig 93140 bp, 80 predicted proteins | sample MB2enrmetagenome_FD_207643 | JGI IMG/M metagenome (GOLD analysis project Ga0326727, IMG submission 207643) | Lab enriched peat soil microbial communities from McLean, Ithaca, NY, United States - MB29MY | ecosystem: Environmental > Terrestrial > Soil > Wetlands > Peat | place: USA: New York... | reverse complement strand
CATCGTCCGGCGTCATGAACCTGCCGATGCTCGAGGCATCATAGCGCGCTTCGAAATTCTCCAGCCCGCTCTCCGCGTCGTGCTCTTTGCCGAATCTGTAGTTTTGAGACACGACCGGACAGTAATCCTCCTCGACGCCTCCGTAAGGATAATAGTCGATGTCTTGCTCACACGCGCTGCCCGTGGCATTCTCGACTACCGCACGCGATCCCAAATAACTCGAAAAATAGTAATGGATGGCTCCGGTGCTATCGCTCCGAGCTACGCGTTTCCCGTTAAGTTAAGAAAGAGGAGAAGATACCTGTTGGCCGTCGGCGGCGTAGATTGGAACTCTCGACAGCGGGCTGTTTAACGGGCCACTTCTCAAACGCGAGAAGTGGCGCACCCAAAGGTTACTTTCTGTCGACAGTAGTCACGACCAAGAGAAGCTGCATGCGTGAAGGAGATGGGGCCCACCCGCCGGCCTTTCAATCTCTTGTCACTTCTTCACTTGCTTCAGGCGGCTTCGGTGTGGATTGGGCGTTCTTCGAAAGAGATGTCGACCTGGTCGCCGAGAGCGGTCAGGGATTCACGGACGGTGCCGGCTGGAATCTCAAGCACGGAAGCGGCGTGGACGCGAATGGCGGCCAGACGCCAGGGTTTGAGGTCCTCTTCAATATGAATCACGATACGTTCGCGGTCAAGGTAAACGGCGTCGATGGGAAAACGCATGGCGAAGGTGTGGATTCCCCGGGAAGGGCTGATCCAGAGGCCCTGGCCGGGGGAGAACTGGGAGGCATCGGTGGCCATGAGGCCGCGGAAACGGGACCAGTGGGTACGGGCGACGATGAGATTGGTCGCGAGATAGGTGGTGCGAGTACGGTTGAAAGCGTATCCCTTGGGCTGGCGCGGTGGCATGGACGAGCCTCAATTTGTAATTGGCGATTTGTGATTTGCAATTTGAAAACCGGGAGAGCGGCGGTGCCGCTCTTAAATAGAATTACAAATTACAAATCACCCATAACAGATCTGCTCAACGTTTGGCCGGCATGAATATATGGAGCAACTGAATTACGGCGGGGCCGACGGTGACGAAAATGAGGGAGGGCATGACGAACAGGACGAGGGGGATGATCATTTTAACGGTGGTCTTGGCGGCCTGTTCTTCGGCGCGCTGGCGGCGTTCGGTGCGCAGCGAGTCGGAATGGACGCGGAGGGCCTGGGCGACGCTGGTTCCGAAGCGGTCGGTTTGAATGAGGGTTCCGACGAGGGAGCGAATGTCGTCGACGCCGGTGCGTTCGGCGAGGTTGCGGAGAGCCTCGACGCGGGGCTTTCCGGCGCGAGTTTCGAGGTCGAAGAGATGGAATTCAGCGCTCAGTTCGGGATGGGCGGTTTGCAGGTCTTCGCCGACGCGCATCATGGCCTGATCGAGAGACAGGCCGGCTTCGACGCAGATCACGGTTAAATCGAGGCCATCGGGAAGGCCGAGGCGAATGCGGCGCTGCCTTTCCTGCAGCTTCTTTTTTAGCAGGAAGCGGGGAATGAAAAAGCCGAAGGCGGTTACGCCCAGGAGGAGCAGGGGAGAACTGAATCCGGTGAAGGCAAAGACGGAGACGAAGCCGAGGGCGGCGAAGAGGACGCGCAAACCGCGATAGATGGTGACGTGTTGCGGGCTGCGATAGCCGGCCTGAATGAGCCAGAGACGGGTCTGGGAGACGTCGGCGGAGGAAAGGGGCAAGGCGCGGCTGAGGGGATCGAGCGCCTGCTGCATGCGTTCGCGGATGGCGGGTTTGGCCTCGGACTTGGGGCGCTGCCAGCCGATTTCGCGCAGGCGGGATCCGAGGACGGAGGAGGGCGCGACGGTGGCGGCTCCGAAGGCGAAGACGATCACCACGATGGTGAGAAAAACGAAGATGGAGAGTGCAAGGGCCAGCGTCATGAATCAGTTCTCGGTTCTCAGTTCTCGGTTCGCGGTTCTCAGTTTGTACACCTCAATCTTCTACACCTGAATTCTGATAATTCTGCGAATCACGAAGTAGCCCATGGTTTGCAGCGTGATGCCTCCGACGATCAGGGCGTGGCCGATGGGGTCGGTAAACAGCGGACGAATGAAGCCTGGATTCAGGAAAAGCATGAGGACGACAATGGTGGGGGGCAAGGCCATGAGGAGGACCATGGTGAGGCGTCCCTGAGCGGTGTGGACGCGGACCTGGCGCAGGATTTTAAAGCGTTCGCGAATGACGTAAGAGAGGTTGTCGAGAATTTCGGCGAGATTCCCGCCGGTTTCGCGCTGCAACATGACGGCGGTCACGAAGAACTTGACGTCGACGAGGGGGACGCGGTCGGCGAGGTTGAGCAGGGCGTCGCGAACGGGCAGGCCGAATTTCTGTTCTTCGTAGAGCTGGCGAAATTCTCCGGCGACGGGTTCGGCGACTTCGTTGGCGATCATTTCGAGGGCGGTGGTGAAAGCATGTCCGGCGCGAACGGCGCGAGCGAGGGTGTCGATGGCTTCGGGAAACTTCTCCTCAAATCTGGCAAAGCGCTTGGTGCGCATATGGGAGGCATAGGCGTAGGGGAGGAAAAACCCAAGCAGAGCGCCGGCCCATCCAAAGAGGAGGTTGCCCCCGGCGAAGAACGCGATGGCGGCCAAGGCCAGAGCGGAGAGGCCGCAAAGGATGAGGAAGTTTCCAGCGCGCACATCGACGCTGCCCTGAGCCAGAATTTTTTGCAGTTGGGAGACGCGGTCGGAGCGGCGGAGAATGGTGTCGAAAGCTGGAATGCGGCTGAGGACTTCGTCGCGCAGAAGAGCCAGGTCGGGGGTGGCTTGTTCGGCTGGTTTCTGAGTAGCGGAGAGGCGGTCGCGAAGGACGCGGGCCTGGGCCTTGCGCTGGTCGTACAGGGAGACTCCGGCAAAGACGGCCAGCGTGACCACGATAAATACGAGCAAGGCGATCAAGAACGTCATGCGCTAGACCTCCATCCGGGACTCGAAGATGGCAGGACTGAGGCGGCAGCCGGCGGTGGCGAGGCGTTCGGCGAAATGGGGCGGGTGTCCGGTGGAATGGAAGACGCCGCGGACCTTACCGCTCTCGTCAATGCCGCTGCGGTCAAACATGAAGACGTCCTGCAAGGTGATCATTTCGCCGTCCATTCCGGTGACCTCGGAGATGGTGATGATTTTGCGCGAGCCGTCGGAGAGGCGGGCGACCTGGACGACGGCGTGAACGGCGTTGGCGATCTGATGGCGAATGGCGCGCTCGGGAATATTGAGGTTGGCCATGGACACCATATTTTCGATGCGGGAGAGGGCGTCGCGCGGGGAGTTGGCGTGGACGGTGGTAAGCGAACCTTCGTGGCCGGTATTCATGGCCTGCAGCATGTCAAAGGCTTCCTCGCCGCGCACCTCGCCGACGACGATGCGGTCGGGGCGCATACGGAGGCTGTTGATGACGAGTTGACGCATGCGGACGGAGCCTTTGCCCTCGATGTTGGGAGGACGGGTTTCGAGGCGGACGACGTGTTCCTGCTTGAGTTGCAATTCGGCGGCGTCTTCGATGGTTACGATGCGTTCGGAGTTCGGGATGTAGCCGGAAAGGACGTTGAGGACGGTGGTTTTGCCGGCGCCGGTTCCGCCGGAAATGATGAGGTTGAGGCGGCCCTTGACCATGGCGGAGAGGAGTTCGAGCATAGGCTCGGTCAAGGTCATGTTGTCGATCATGTTGCGCGCCGTGAGCGGATCGCGGCCAAAACGGCGAATCGAGAGGCAAGCGCCGTCGAGCGCCAGCGGGGGAATGATGGCGTTGACGCGGGAGCCGTCCTGGAGGCGGGCGTCGACCATGGGGGACGATTCATCGACGCGGCGTCCGATACGGGAAACGATGCGGTCGATGATCTGCATCAGGTGCTGGTTGTCTTTGAACGACAAGCCGGTGATTTCCAGTTTGCCGGCGCGCTCGACATAGACTCGATCGAACCGGTTGACGAGAATATCGGAAATGGTGGGATCCTTGAGCAGGGGTTCGAGCGGACCCAAGCCGAAAATCTCGTCGAGGATTTCGCGGGACAACTGCTCGCGTTCGGCGAAACTGAGGGGCACAGCCTCGCTGTTGACGGAACTGCGGATGAGGATGAGGACTTCCTCGCGGGCGGAGTTTCCGGTCGAGCGGCCGAGTTTTTCCAAATCGAGGCGATCGAGGATCTTGCGATGGAGGTCAGCCTTGACCTGCTGGTAGTCGCCGCGTTCGAAAGCTTGCAGATTGGCCATAATTCCAGGGTGTTCTTAGTTTCGACTCGAAGGATTTTGTAATCTGGTAATTTTGTAATCAACCTACCAAATTGCACAATTAACAAATCTCCAAGAGCTACGAATTAACGCTCATCCGTTCTACACGGTCTTAAACAATGACCAGGCGGTGCGTTTCACTTCCAGGTCGTCCTTGGTCAAGTATTCGGCGAGCCCGGAGATGGAGCGGGAAATATCGGAAGCCCCCTGCTGCATGACGGGAACGCCGCGATCAATGGCGGCCGAGACGGCGAAATACTGATTGGGAATTCGCCAGAGGACGGGGGCTCCGATGGCGGCTTCGGTCTCGGCTTCGTTGAAGCCGGCCACTTTGCGATAACGGTTCAAGACCAGGGCGAAACGGTCGCGCGAGCCGCTGTCCCCGAGATATTGGGCGACTCGTCCGGCGCTCCAGAGGGAAGCGACATCGGCGTGAGCAATGAGGAGAATTTTCTCGGACAGATTGCTGACCAGGCGAGTGGCGCTGTCGAGCCGGGATGAGGCGTCGACGACGATGTAATGAAAGTGGCCCACCATGGTGTCAAAGAGCCGGGCAAAGTCGGAAGCGGAAGGCTCGATGGCGGTGGGAATCGACGGTCCCGCGAGGACCTGCAAGCCACGATCGTGGTGGGCCATGAAGCTATCAAGCAGGGAAGAATCGAGGCGGTGCAGGTTGGTGAGGGCATCGGAGATGGTGAAAGCGGGCTTGAGATTGAGATGCAAGGCGCAGTGTCCGAGGGGAGCCAAGTCGACCAGCGCGGTGGCGTGATGGATGGACTGCAAGGCGAGGGCAAGATTGACGGCGACGGTGGTGGCGCCGCTGCCGCCCTTGGCGTTCACGATGGTGAACACTTTTCCGCGGGAACTCTCGCGCCCGGGCTTGCGGCGGGTGGCGGTGAGTCGAACAAAGGCTTCGAGGAGATCGGTCGTGGTGGTGGGGCGTTCGATGTATTCGCGCACACCGGCGCGCATGGCGCTAACGATCAACTGAGGCTGAGTCATGGGGCCAATGGCGAAGAGGGCGGCATCGGGAAGTTCCTGGTGAAGCAACTCGACGGCGCGCAGGGCCGCAGTGACGCCATCGGAGGCGATATCGATCAGAATAACGTCGGGGGCAAAGCCTCGGGTTCGGCGGATGACCGGATCGGTGGCGGCGAGGGGCATGGTGGGGCTGCTGCAAACGGTTTGGGCCACGCTGGTGCCGTCCACGAGAACCTGAAGCACGGCGCGCTGGTCCTGATCGGTGGCGAATACGGCTACTGATAATTCCGGCATGACGTTTTCTCAACCCCCTTTCTAGAGGCTCCAACGGGAGCCTTCAACTTTCGATCCGGTCTGGAGCACGATGATCACTTAATAATTCCGGGCTTCTTGTCGAACTTGCCCTGATCGAGATAGGGTTCCGGGTTCTGAGGACCTTTGGGTGCTTGAGTACTGGGGGAAACCCGGCGCACGGTGCACAGAACCATTAATTCCGAGTTTGTTTTTTGTGCGCTCTTGCTCTTAAAGAAATTGCCCAGGATGGGGATATCGCCCAGCCCGGGAATTTTGTTCGCGATGTCGGTAACCCGGTTATCGATGAGGCCGGCGATGACAAAGCTCTGGCCATCCTGCAGTTCGAATTCCGTATCGGCTTTGCGGGTGCTGATGGCGGGAATGGTGGTTCCGGCGACGGTGACGGCGTTGGCGAAGTCGAGGGTACTGACTTCGGGAGCCACGTGCAGGTGGATGTTGCCGTTGGGCTGGATTACTGGGGTGAACTTCAGATGCACGCCGAACTCGCGAAACTGAATGGTGACGGTGGCGATGCCGCTGGCGTTTTGCTGGGCCACGGGGAAAGGAAACTCGCCGCCGGCCAGGAAACTGGCTTCCTTGCCATTGAGGGCGACGAGGTTGGGTTCGGCGAGGATCTGCAACAAGTTTCGCGACTGCAGAGCCTGGATCACCGCCCCGAGGTGAACCTGGGGGTTAAAGAAAAACATGTTGAGTAAGTTGGAGATGGTGGTGGTGGTGGAGGCGGTTCCGGTGCCGTTACTGTTGGTTGAATTGGTGATGCCGCCGGTGGTGATTCCGCCGAACTGGCCGGTGGTGGTGCTGGCAATGGTGTTTCCGGAGCCGGTGGAAAAGGCATTGATGCCGAGCTGGGTGAGGGCGGTGCGATCGACTTCGGCAAACTTGACTTCCAGAAGCACTTCGTCGGTGCCAACGGGGCCGAAGGTGAGCACGTTCACGACGTTTTTGGAATAAGCCGAGGCGAGCAAGCCGGCATGCTTGGAGACGTCTTCGGTGGTTACGTGACCGGAGATGACAATGGCGTTGCGCGACGGAGTGACGCTGATCTGCTCGTCGGGAAAGAGGCGATGCATCTCTTCGGAAGCGGCGGTGATATCGACGTCGACGCGGAGATCGAAGCTGCGAGAGCGCTCGAGTTCATCCCAGATGAGGAGAGAAACTTCGCCCGGGGCGAGGCCATTGACCAGGACCTGAGTCGGGGTGACGACCAAGGCATCGGCAACGGTGGGGTCGGTGACCGAAACGCGTTTCAGTCTCTCGGTAGTGTTAATGAGGAGGGACTTCCCGACCATGACCCGCAGAGGAGCTGCCCCAGCGGTAACTCCCTGGCCGGATGACATGGTGGCTGTGGTCGAGGATTGGTCGGCAGGCGCATTGGCAGGAGTCTGGGGAGTCGGGGTCGGGGAAGAAGCCGAAGCAGCGGCCGGATTCGGCTTTTCGTCGAGGACCAAGGCATGGGCGAACATCGTTGTCGTTGTCGCACCGAGAAGCAGAGCGGCTGCGACCCATGTAAGAGCTTTCATGAATTCGGACCTCTATGAGGTTGCACGAGTAAATTCATCGAAGACAGGTCCATCGAATACAGATCCATCGAAGTGCGCGGACGCGATTGGATGCGGTATCGAGGGCTCAAAACTTGGTCTCATCCCGTTTGCTGCCACGAATCATTTCAACCTGGTAAGGAGCTGCAGGTGGCGGCGGCGCAGCTTTTGCTATGACTTTGTGAGGCTTGGGTTTGCTCTCGGTCGCGACGGGCGTCTCACCCAGATAGAGCGAACTGGTCCGGGTGGCGCCAATGCCTCCTTTTTTTGTATCCAGCGGATTCCGTAAAGACAACTGAATTCGCCCTTCCTGGGAAACCAGGGCGAGCTTCTGGGCATCGTCCGGAGATACGAGGAGCGTGATGACAGGGGCGGTCTGGGCGTCGGCGGTGGCGTTCCGGTCGAGGCTCTTGCCCACGGCGATGACGGCGACATTTTCGAGGACGGTAGTGGTCTGACGGTCGTTGGCGCCTTGACCGCCCGTGGCCAGGACATCCACGCGGGTGCCGGGTTGGACAAAGCCGGCGACCGAGACCACGTCGTTGACCCGCACCGAGACGGCGCGCATACCCTGGGGGATCATGGAGGGGAGGCCAGCGCCGGCGTTGAGCGCGGCGAGTTTCGAGGGCAGAATAAACTCGCCAGCGCTCATGGGCATGACAGCTCCGCGGCCGAGCACCTTGGAGGGCGCCGAATAGGCTCCTGGGGGTACAGCGGACTGGGGCAGAGTGACGACGCGGACGTCGTGAGTATCCAACTTGGTTCCGACCTGAATATCGTCGGCAGCAACGACGACGGGCACTCCGGGCTCATTGCCCCTGGATCCTGCCGAGTTCCGCAGGTAGTTATAGACGGTAAAGCTGACGAGCAGGCCGACGGCCAGGGCCAAGCCTCCGATCATCAACAAACGGCTTCGGTTCATTCCGCTCCTTCCGGCGTGAGTTCCGCGCTGACTTGTTCGCCGCGATGAACCTGTATCTGCGATCTACGATCTCGTGTCTACGATCTCGTGTCTACTATTATGAAGCAGGCACGCACGAGGTAATTCTGCCGCGGCTACTGCGTACCGATCTGGCTGGCGACCGACGAGAACACGTTGTTCGCGTTGGAGCCGATCAGGCGGACGGTGCCGATCACGATCACGAGTATTACGGCCAGCATCACGGCGTATTCTGCGATATCCTGCCCTTCGTCATTGCGCCACAATAGTTTAGCCAAATCAGTCATACGAACTCCTTCGAGATTTTGAGCTGGACACTCAGCCTGGCACCAGCAATGGGACGAGTCCCGATGCGCCTAGTTTCGCAGATTCGGGACGGCTCTGGGAAACATTTTTTGGGGTATCTTGGCAATGACTTGCGGCGCTTCCGGTGGATAGCTGAAAAAGGCAGCATTTTGGCGGGGGAAATGGGTTCGAAAGAGGATAATCGCCTGGGAGTCGGTAAATGCAACATGCCAATTGGGGTCGAGGGCGAGGGCCTGAGCGAGGGCGCAGGTGGAGGGGACGAGAACAGACTCGACCTGCCAGCGGTCGAGGACGGTTTGCCAGCCGGGTTGGAGCTGCAAAACGGTTTTGATCGACTGGCGGAGAAGTTCGTCCCCATAGAGGTCGGCGCGACCGTCGGCAAACACTTTATAGACGGGATAAAGCTTCCAGATGGCATAGCCTCCCCAGTCGTAATAGACGAAGATCCTCTGGGGATAATGTCCGGCGCGCAGGAAGGCGACGGCGGGTTCGGGAAATTTCTGAGCCACGCGGACATCCTGGGTGCGCGCGAGACTGACCCACCGTGTGAGCGCAAACGCAGCCATCAAGAGGAGAACGGCAGCATGGAAAAGCGGCCGAAAGGACGAGGTTGAGCGGCGTGGTAAGAACGCCATGGACGGAGAGGCGCTGGGGAGAGCGGTCGCGATGACCGGTACGGCAGTGAGCAGGAAGATTGGAATGTGTCGAGCTGCGTCGAGGGCGGCGAAAGCGGTAAGGAGCAAGGGCACGATCACGCGGCCTATGGGCCGGGAGTGATCGTTGCGATGGGGGAAGGGGCTTGGTCTGTAGAAGGGGAGTAGGGCGGCGCTTCGAGACAATCCAGTTGCGAGGGCGGTTAGGAGCAGGAGCCATGTCAGTAACAGAGGGCGATAGAGCCATCCGTGAAAGTCGGGTGAGCGCCACTCGCTGATCAAAGACCGCATGCCTTGCGATCGCACGGTGTCGAAGGGATAACGATAGAGTTGAGTGCCGCTGGGGTTGAGGGGTACGAGCGCCAGACAAACGATGAGAAGCAGCAGCACGCGCAGAAGGTTGGGACGAGCCTGGTGCCACGGCGTATTGCCCAAGGCGGTTTCCAACAGGAGGCCGCCGCCATAGGCCAGGAGGAGCGCGGGGCCGAGGGCGAATCCGGCGTGGAGGTTGAGCCAGAGAAGAAACAGGGGCGGTATCCAGAACAGGATCCTGGGGCGATGCTCGCCGACGGCGATCAGCCATAGCAGCAGGCTGGCGAGCGTGATGGTGAACATCTGGGGCCGGACGCCCCATGAAGGAGCGGCAGCGAAAGCGCCGCAGGCGGTGATGGCGGCGGCCCAAGGTAGCTTTGCTCCGGCGTAAGTACAGCGGAGATAGAGGAACATGAAGCCGGCCGTCGTAACCATGGCGGAGAATACGATCAGAGCGGCGGCGCCGCCGTATTTCCAGAGTTGGTAAAAGACGATCTCCGACAGCCATTCATGGGAGACCCAGGCGTGTCCGGCGCGAGTGAAGGAAAACGGGTCGAAGTGAGGGACGTGTCCGGTTTCGACGATCCACTGCCCGGTGCGCAGATGCCACCAGAGATCGGGATCGGTGGCGTTGCGCGCGGTGAGCGCCAGCAGGCCGAAGAAGAGGACGGCGGCGAACGTGTTCCGAGGGTTGCGCAGCGCTTGGAGTATTGCTTGCATGTGGGGCGATGACGCTCGTGTGTATCTTTTAATACTGGACAGCTGATAAGTACAGCTAATATGTACAGCACCCGGTTGATGGTGACGACGGTGGGTGGCGAATATAGAATGCGCGTGCGGCCGGGCGGGCAATTGTTGGAGCTGGGAAAACTCGCGAATGTGGATAGAATAAGCATTCCAATCGATCATGCCTGGCACACCCAGACTGCGGAGTTGGCTGCTGGCCACCGCGCTTGTCTGGATGGCGATTGTGAACGGCGTAATTCTGTGGAACACGCGCAGCGAGATACGGCGTGGCTACAGCGATTTCGCGTCGTTCTACACGGCGGGGACGCTGGTTGGCAGAGGACTGGGGCCGAAACTCTACGATCACAAGGCGCAGTGGAAGGTGCAGCAGGAATTCGCCTCGGAAGTGGAAATTCGCCAAGGCCCGCTGCCATACATACGGCCTCCTTTCGAAGCCGTGCTCTTTGCCGTGTTCGCGCGGTGGCCGTACGTTAAGGCACTGTTGGTCTGGACTGTCTTCAAGCTAGCGCTTCTGATGGCGATTCCGTTCGTGGTGGTGCGGAGCGGATCATGGAAAGAAACCATTCCACTGTGGGCAGTGGGTCTGCTTACTCTAGGGACATTTCCCGAATTTATGGATCTGCTTCTGGGGCAGGACGCACCGCTGCTGGCCTTTCTGTTGGCGATTTGTTACTGGCAACTGGCCACCGACCGGGATGTGGGCGCGGGTTTGACTCTAGGGCTGGCGTTGTTCAAGTTCCAGCTGGTGATCCCTTTCGCGATGGTGCTGTGGATTGCAGGGCGGCGGAGGGTGTTGCCTGGTTTCGCGATGTCCGCGATCGCGGTGGTGCTGGTTTCGGCTGGGATCGTGGGGTGGAGGGGATTGTTGGAGTATCCCCGCGATTTGCTGGCTTTGAACCAGGCAACGGGCGTGGGATTGATCACGCCGGAAAATCAGATGAATCTGCGGGGGCTGCTCATCTTTGTGGTGGGACGCATTCCTTATCCTGGACGCATCCATTGGGCGCTGGCGCCAGTGGCGCTCGCAGCCATCGGGTATGCGGGAGTTTTGTGGCGAAAAGCGGGAGATCGCTTTCTGGCGGAGGGTTTTGGGCTGGGGCTGATGGCGGCTATTGTCACCAGTTATTACGCTTATGAATATGATCTGCTCTCGCTTCTGGTTCCGTTGCTTGCGATACGCAGCAGTGCGGAGACTCCGGACGCAGATCGGGCGGATCGGCTTCTCGAGACAGTGGGATTCCTGTTGTTGCTGCTCACTCCTTTGTACTGGTTTGCTCGAATTCAACTCAAGGCGGAGTGCCTGATGACGGTGCCGGTGTTGGCGGTTGGTATCGCCATAGCACGCCGGTTGCGCCAAGCCGGGGCAGAGGCAGGGGGGGAGAGAAGCAGGCCGGCGATGAGAGGACCCGGGCGACGATGAAGACCGCGCGGGCTGCGCCCTGGCTCCAGTTTCGAATCCTGCGAGTGACGTTGATTTTGCCGGGGCTGGCAATTGTATGCGCGGTTGGCACCTGGACCTATGCCCATCGTGTGTTGATTCCGCACCAGATTTCCGATGCAGGGGTGCGCGGCACTCCGCGCGGAAATCTTTCCGATCTCTATCCGCGCTGGCTGGGGGCGCGGGAACTGCTGCTGCGTGGGCGGGATCCGTATAGCGCCGGAGTAACGCGGGAAATTCAAGCCGGATATTATGGGCGCGCGCTGGATGCTTCGCGGGCGGGGGATCCGATCGACCAGCAAGCATTCGCTTATCCGCTGTACGTCGTTTTTTATCTGGCGCCTACGGTGCATCTTAGTTTTGGCATGGTGCAAGCTGCATTTTTCTGGATTCTGGCAGGCATCACGGCGGCCAGCATTTTTCTCTGGCTTCGCTTCCTGGGCTGGACGGCGGCGGTTCCGGTTCAGTTCGCCGTGGTGGTCTTGACGCTGGGCAGTTTGCCGGTGCTACAGGCTTTGAAACTCCAGCAACTGACTTTGGTGGTGGCGGCGCTGGGCGCGGCGGCGCTGGCGTTGCTGGTGGGAGGCCGTCCGATTGCAGGCGGTATTCTGCTTTCGCTGGCGACGATCAAGCCTCAACTCGTGCTTCCGCTGCTGTTGTGGCTTGTCTGGTGGAGCCTGGGCGATCTGAAGCGGCGCTACCGCTGGGGTGCTGCATTCGCAGTCACCACGGCTGTTCTCGGTGGCGCTTCGGAGTGGCTTCTGCGGCACTGGATGGAGCGCTTTTGGCACGCGGCGGTGGCTTACCGGCAATACGCGCAAGCGATCCCGATGCTGGAGGCCATGCTCCCGGACCCCTGGGGCAGAGTGGTGGAGGTGGGGTTCGCGGTGATGGTCGGGTTCATTTGCTTTAAGCAGTTGAAGGCGGCGGAAGATGCGGCAGTATTCCAAGGGCTGACTTGTCTTGTACTGTCGCTAAGCGTACTCACGGTACCTAAGTTTGCTCTCTACAATCAAGTGCTGCTGCTGCCAGCAGTTCTGTTGATTGCGCGGGATTGGCGGACGATGTGGGCGCGGAATTTCATCAGCCGCAGCCTGCTGATGGTGGTCACGTTGTTACTGGTGTGGCCGTGGTTTGCGAGCGTGGTGCTGGCAGGTTTTTCTTTCATTTTGCGGCAGGAAACGGTCGAACGATACTGGGCATTACCTCTATGGACGGTCCCACAGATTCCAGTGGGAGTGGCTGCCCTGATGCTGATTCATAATTACCGGAGGACTTTTACAGCGCCAGCAATGGCGGGCTCGTCGTAGAATGCTGAGGGGGCCCGCGCCGGGTGGCTGGCATGAAGGGCCGCAGGAGAGCGCAGCGTAAATGTCGGCTTCGTCGCATTCGGGTATATCCAGCATCTTTCCCATCGCGATCTTTGTGCAGGGGAACGATCAACAGACGCTGTCGCTGAACCACACGCCGTATACGGTGGGGCGGAAAGTGGATCGCGACCTGGTGATCGCCGATCCGCGGGTGTCGCGCGAGCACGCATCGATTGTTTCAGAGAACGGCGAATTTTTTGTGGTCGACCTGGGCAGCAAGCATGGCACGTTCGTCAATGGCGAGAAGGTAGACCGGCACAAGCTGCAACGCAACGACCGGCTGGAATTTGGCGCGCGCGATGTGGCTTATCTGATTTTCCACCCGCTGCATACGACCTCGAACACGGCGCGCGAATTTCTGAGCCAGATTTCGGGCATTCAGATTGCGCCGGAGGCCAGCGATCTGGAAAAACTGACGCTGTTCATGGAAGCGGCGCGCAAGCTGAACACGATCGGGGTGCTGGACGAGATTCTGGTGACGCTGCTGGATGCGACGCTCAAGCTGACCCGGGCCGAACGCGGATATATTTTTCTGCGCGACAGCGATGGGACTTTGACGCTGGCGGCGGGGCGTAACTCAAAAGGCGAACCGCTGCTTGACGACACGACAATTTCGCGGTCGGTGCTGGACGGCGCGTTGACTTCGAACTCCGAATACCTGGTGACCGACACCAGCCAGATGCTGGATGTGAAGGAGCGGCAAAGCATCGTGGCCTTCGATCTGCGCACGGTGATCTGCATGCCGTTGCGCAAGCCGATCGTGCAAACGACCCGCGGCGATCAACCGGCGGGTGGAGAAGTGATGGGGGCGCTCTATGTCGATTCGCGCTTTGCGTCGCGCGATATCACCAGTGTGAGCCACGACATTCTGCGGGCGATCGCGACCGAAGCGGCGCAACTGGTGGAGAACGCGCGCCTGGTGCAGGCCGAAGAAGCGGGGCGGCGGTACCAGCAGGAACTGGGGATCGCGGCTTCGATTCAACAGCGCCTGCTGGCGGTGACGCTGCCCGAGGTTCCGTTTGCGCGCGTGAATGGCCGGAATATGTCGTGTAAAGAAATCGGCGGCGATTTCTTCGAGGCGGTGAATACGCCGGATGGGCTGGCCGTGGTTCTGGCCGACGTCAGCGGCAAGGGAGTCTCGGCGGCGCTGCTGGCTTCGATTCTTCAAGGCATGGTTTATTCGCAACTGATTTCGGGGATGCCGCTGGTGGAGATTGTGGCGGCGGTGAACCGGTTCTTCACCTACAAACATATTGGCGAAAAATACGCGACCATGATCATCACGCGATTGCGCAGCGACGGCGATCTGGAATACGTCAATTGCGGGCATGTTCCGCCGGTGTGGATCTGCGGTAAAGAAGTACTGCGGCCGGCCCATGGGAACCTGCCGGTTGGCTTGCTGGCGGACGCGACCTATTCGAGCGACCGTTGCCAGATGAGGCCGGGGGATCGGTTGATTCTGGTGACCGATGGGGTCACGGAAGCGGAGAACGCCCGCGGCGACATGTTCGATAGCGAACGCCTCGAGTTGGTCGCCGGGAAGAGCGCTTCGATGGAGGATGTTTTCACGGCGGTGGCCGATTTCTGCGGAGGCACTCCGCTGAACGACGATTGCACGGTGGTCGAACTGGCGTACACGGGCAGCTAAGGGAAGGCGAGCCGACCTCGGCTTGGACGGGCGAGGAGCCGGTCCCTGCACGGACCAGACCTTCCTAAACCAACCAGACCTTCCTAAACCAACCAGACCTTCCTAAACCAACCAAACCTTCCTAAACCAACCAAACCTTCCTACGAACGAAACCTAAGGTTGCGCGTGCTTGTGGATCTCGACCGTGGACCAAGTCTTATCCGCTGCGTGACATAGCGATTCGAGCGGGCAATCGGCACACTTTGGATTGCGGGCCACGCAGAGCTTTCGGCCGTGCCAGATCACTTCGTGAGAAAAATCGGTCCAGCGCTCGCGGGGAATAATCCGCATCAGATCTTCTTCGATTTTTCGCGGGTCTTCCTGTTTCGTCAGTTCCAGACGCCGTGAAATGCGGGTCACGTGGGTATCCACGACTACGCCTTCGTTCTTTTTGAACCAGGTGCCGAGCACGACGTTGGCGGTTTTGCGCGCGACGCCGGGGAGGGTCAGTAATTGCTGCATGGTTTGAGGAACGTGGCCGTCAAAATCCGCAACCACCTTGCGGGCCGCGCCCACCACGGACTTCGACTTGTTGCGAAAGAAGCCGGTGGAGCGAATGTCTGGTTCCAGATCCGCAGGCTCGAGGGCCGCGAAATCCTGCACGGTGGGATACTTTTCAAAGAGCAGGGGCGTGACCATGTTGACGCGGACGTCGGTGCATTGGGCGGAGAGGATCGTCGCGACCAGGAGTTCCCAGGCGCTGTGGTGAGTGAGCGCACAGGTCGCGTCGGGATAGAGCTGGTCGAGACCGGCGATGATCTGGCGAACGCGCTCTGGGGCCAAAGGATCATACTTCGAGACGCGCTTCGAGGAGCGGCTGGCGGCGTTGGCCGGGCGAGATGGAGACTGGGCTCCTGCAATCTTGGCTCCTGCAGGCTGGGCTCCTGCAAGCTTTGCTCCTGCAAGCTTGGCCTTCGACTTGGCGGGGGCGGAATATGCGCCGGCATTCCTGGCTGGTGTGCGCCTGGTCGATCCAGTCTGCAGTAGCGCACGATTCATTGGGCGCGCGCCTTCGTGCCGTCCGCTGCGACTGGGTTGACGCGGCGTATTTCCGCGGGGCATCGGTCTCCTCCGGAGCAGGGATTCATGGTAACAAAGCTGCTGGCGCGCGTCAGAGCGAGCATCCCCAAAAGTAACGCGGCTGCGATTGACGGGTTGGCGGTCGGTTAGTACTCTGAGAACTAAAGGAAAATTTGTGGCGGTGAAGAGCATTAAACTCGGGCAGGTGTGGCGCCAGGATGCAACCGGCAAGGATCATCTTGTCACCAAGGTATACAGCGAAGTATTCACCCAATATGCGGTGCTGCGGCCGGCCGAAGTCAACGCTCCCAACGTGCCTTCCGTGAAGGTGAAGGTCGCGAAGTCGGCAGAGGGGGTGAGCTTGCCCGGCTTCAGCTTCACGCAGGAAGGGGCGTTCTAGAGAGGGTCGGATGATCCGATGATAGCCTGATTTTCGAATGACCGAAAAAATTCTCACCATACTTTTTGTATTCATCAATTCCCTGGTGGCCGCGACCGGGTACGCGGGCATCACATTGCTCATGGCGATCGAATCGGCGTGCATTCCGCTGCCGTCCGAATTGATCATGCCGTTTGCGGGATACCTCGTTTCGACCGGGGCGATGAAGTTGGTATGGGCAGCGACGGCGGGCGCGATCGGATGCAATCTGGGTTCACTGGTCGCCTACGAAATCGGGTGCTACGGCGGGCGTCCGCTGGTGGAGCGCTACGGGCGCTGGATTTTGATGGGACGACGCGAACTGGATTGGGCCGACCGTTTCTTTGTGCGCTGGGGAGACATGGCCGTGTTTATTGCGCGGTTGCTGCCGGTGATCCGTACATTCATCGCGTTGCCGGCCGGGATCGCGCGGATGCCGCGCGGCAAATTCCACATCTACACGTTTCTGGGATCGTGGCCCTGGTGTTTCGGGCTGGCTTATTTCGGCATGAAGCTTGGCGAGAACTGGCGCTCGTTGGGAAAATACTTCCACCAGTTTGATGCGATCATCGGGGTTTTGCTGGTGGCCGGGGCGGGGTGGTTTCTATGGTCACACTGGCAGAACCGGTTGCGGGTCGACGAGAACTAGGACAGAGAGGGCCACAGGGAAAATCGGAACGTCGATTTCAAGTTTCCATCGGACGGGCCAACTGGGACGCGACCAGCTTCCACTCCCCAGCGCGCTTCATTAGCACATCGAGATAAACATAGCGCACGCTGAAGCGCTTTCCGTCGGCTTCTACTTCGTCGGATTCCGAGCCGTGGACGACCGCAGTATCGCCGAAGAGGCGAATCTTGCGTCCGGTGGAAACAATTGAGGGATAACGAATCGCTCCCGTCTGGAAATTGCGCAGCACGTCCTGTTTCGTGAAGGCCTGGCCGGATTCGTTGTATTGCACGTAGTCGTCGGCGAAGATGCGCGCGAGCACATTGAGATCCGCGTTCATCAGGGCTTTGTCTCCAGCCTCGTGCAGCGCCAGGATCTGCCCTTCGTCGTCGCGATTGCTGCCATCGTTTGTCATGATGTTCTCCGTCATGATGCCTTCTGACGCTTTTGAGTTACGCCGCTACTCGCCGGCCACTTTCTCCATCTTGCACAAATGTGTAATCTCACGCTAGGCCAAGTTCGGGCTGAAACTCGAGAAAAGACGGGCATGGGATTCCTGAGCTACGTTCTATATCCCTGGGGCATCATCCTGCAGGGACTGGCGATTGTCCACTTTATCCGGCGGCGGCCGGATACGTATTGGATTTTTGTCATCCTGTTTCTTGGGCCGCTGGGTGCGATTGTGTATCTTTTCGTGGAGGCGCTTCCCGACATTGGACTGGTGGGCCAGTCTTTCAAAGTGTTTCCGCGGCGCAAGCGCATTGGCGAACTGGAAGCAGCGATTCGCGATAATCCGTCGGCGGGGAACTATGAAGAGCTTGGCGACCTTTACATGGACGACGGCAAGTTTGATTTGGCGCGAGCCGCGTTCGACAAAGCGATTGCCGCGCGCGCCGATACGCTGGACCCCTTTTACCGGCGCGGGGTTTGCGCCATCCTTTCAGGCGATGCCGCGGCCGCATTGCCCGATCTGGAGCGGGTGGTTGGGAAAGAGCCGGAATACGATTTCCAGCGCGGCGCCGGATTGCTCGCCCACGGGTATGCGCAGACGGGACAAAAGGAGAAGGCGGAGGCGCTCTTCCGGCAGGTGACCGTCACGTCGACGTTGTCGGAGACTTACTTAAATTTCGCGGAGTTGCTGGCGTCCGAGGGACGCAATGCCGAAGCCCGCGAGTGGGCGCAGAAGGTGCTGGATAAGAAGCCGACCATGCCGGGTTATCTGCGGCGGCGGGAGCGGCCATGGTTTCGGCGGGCGAATGAGATGCTGAAGCGGGTGGCAGCTTAGGACAGTTGCGTTTACAGGTTCAGCCGCACGCATCGATCCAGCCTACTGACGCTAGGATCATCTGCCCGGTATCGCACTAATACCTGCTGATGAACATGAACGTTGTGACGAACTTCGAGAACGCGCCTCTTTGAGATTTGTGGGAACAACGGCTGCCAAAAAGATTCGCCCGTATAAGGCCCGTCGTCCCCTATTGAGAACTTGTAGGCGACAGCCAGTCGCAAAGTCTCTCGCCCGGGGTCATGGACCCGCTCAACGTCGTGCCGCGACCTCACCCATTGTCTCGGGCCATCGCCAAGACCACAACGTCGAAAGCGCGTCGCGGAGGTCCTCAAGCACGGTGCTTGCAAGGTGAATCACTGAGAACGACTGGTCAAGATTGCCAACCGCCAAAGTGCTATCCTTCCCTCGATGCGAATTTCTTACCTTGAATGCACTCGTTGCGGAGAGCATCTCTCGGCTGACCGTCCGCAGAATGTCTGCCCCAAAGATGGGGGCGTGCTTTACGTCCGCTACGAACTGGGGGGCCTGAAAGGGAAGTTGCGTCCGGAAATTCTGTCGGGGCGCGTGGCCAGCATGTGGCGTTACGCGGAGGTTCTACCCGACGCTCTGCCGGTCACGCTCGGCGAGGGATTCACGCCTTTGCTTGCCAGCCGCGAGCAGGCGGGCGTTTTCATTAAGGATGAAGGGCTGAATCCGACTGGATCGTTCAAGGCGCGCGGCATGTCGGCGGCTGTGACAATGGCTCGACATTATGGATTGAAGAAGCTGGCCGCTCCTTCCGCCGGGAATGCCGGGGGCGCGCTGGCGGCTTACGCGGCGGCGGCGGGCATCGAGGCCTACATTTTTATGCCGAAAGATGTGCCACTGGCGAACCGCATGGAGTGCGACTACTACGGCGCGCATGTCACGCTGGTTGACGGGTTGATCAGCGACTGCGGGCGCATGGTGGCAGAACGCAAGGACGAAGAAGAATGGTTTGATGTCTCGACGCTTAAGGAGCCGTTCCGGGTCGAGGGCAAGAAGACGATGGGATACGAGGTTGCGGAACAGTTCGGGTGGAAACTGCCGCAAGGGATCATTTATCCGACGGGCGGTGGTGTGGGGATGATCGGCATGTGGAAGGCCTTTGATGAGATGGAGGAGTTGGGCTGGATCGGTTCGGAGCGGCCGAAGATGATTACGGTGCAGGCGGCTGGTTGCGCGCCGATTGTGAAGGCTTGGGAAGAAGGGAAGAGCGCATCGGAAATGTGGGCCGGCGCCGCGACGTTTGCCTCCGGCCTGCGCGTGCCGAAAGCGTATGGCGATTACCTGATTCTGGACATCTTGAAGAAAAGCAATGGTACTGCGGTTGCGGCTACCGACGAGGAAATCCTTTTGGCCTTGCGGCACTGGGCCAGCGTGGAAGGCGTGTTCGCCGCGCCGGAAGGAGCCGCGTCGCTGGTGGCATATCAGAAGCTGCGGGCCAGAGGCTTCTTCCGCGCCGATGACAAGGTTGTGCTCTTCAATACGGGGACGGCCTATAAGTATCTTGACCTGATGGAAGCGCAGGAGAAGAAGGCGCGGCCGCTCGCAGCGCGCAGTATTGGTGGAATCATCGGGCCGTATTAGGGGGTGATCTGCGGCTCTGAAACGCCGCGGGCAACACGGGGGAAGGCATGTGCGGCAAAGGCTCTGGACTGCCTGCCAATGGACTTTACTTCTCAGCACGACCGTTTCCGGGAGCAGCGCGAAGCCATGGTGAGTTCGCAGCTTGCGGCGCGGGGAATCTGGGATCGGCGCGTGCTCGAGGCCATGGTGCGAGTGCCGCGGCACGAATTTGTGCCGGAGTCTCTGAGGCGGGATGCTTATGAAGATCGTCCGCTGCCGATTGGCGAAGGCCAGACGATCTCACAGCCTTATATCGTGGCGGCGATGCTGGAGCGGCTCGCGTTGCAAAGCACCGATCGCGTGCTTGAAATCGGAACTGGTTCGGGATACGTAACGGCGCTGCTGGCTCTGATTTGTGCCGAGGTGTATTCGGTGGAGCGCCATATGCAACTGGCGGCATTTGCTGAAACTGCGCTTAATCGATTGGAGTATTGCAATTTTAGAATCAGAGTTGGCGATGGACGTCTTGGGTGGCTGGAGTACGCGCCGTTCGATGCCATTCTCGTTTCGGCGGCAACACGTGAGATGCCGCCAGCGCTGTTCGGCCAGATGCGGGAGGGCGGACGGATGATGGTGCCGGTGGGACCTTCGTCTGACCAGGAACTGCAGTTGATTCGCAGAATCAACGGGCGGCCCGAGGTGAGGATTCTCGAGGGTTGCAGGTTTGTGCCGCTGGTGGAGGGACCTGAGAACAGTGGCTAGTACGTTGATCGCGGGTTGAGTTATTCTCCACTTACGCCTGCTTTACAATACTGTGGTGTCCCTCCTTCGAAATCTCAAGATCACGCTGGAGATGATCAAGTGGGAGCATTCGATTTTCGCGCTCCCGTTTGCGCTCTGCGGAGCGATGCTGGCGGCGGGAGGCTTGCCGGGCTGGCGGCAAGTGGCGTGGATCGTCGTTGCGATGGTCTCGGCGCGGTCGGCCGCGATGGCGTTCAACCGGCTGGCGGACGCCTCGATTGACGCGGCCAATCCTCGGACAGCAACTCGCGCGCTGCCGGTGGGACAGTTGACGGCTACGTTTGTGACGGCGTTTGTGCTGGTTTCGTGCGGAATATTTGTGCTGGCCGCTGCGGAGTTGAATCGCTTGACGCTGATGCTTTCGCCGGTGGCGCTGGCGGTGATTCTGCTGTATTCCTACACCAAACGATTTACGCGCTGGTCGCATCTGGTGCTTGGATTTGCGCTTGGGATCGCGCCGGCAGCTGCGTGGATCGCGGTTCGCGGGTCGCTCGATCCGCGGATATTGCTGCTGACCGCGGCGGTGACGTTCTGGGTCGGTGGATTTGATGTGATCTATGCTTGCCAGGATTACGACTTCGACCGGAGTCATGACCTGCACTCTGTTCCGCGTTATCTCGGAATCAGGAACGCGCTGGTCATCGCGCGTTTGTTTCACATCATGATGCTTGGGTTGCTGGTCGCGCTGGTGGTCACTTTTGGGTTGGGCAAGTTGGCTGTCGTGGGAGTGATTGCAGTGGCTGTGCTTTTGCTCTATGAACACACGCTGGTGCGGCACGACGATCTTAGCAAACTGAATGCGGCGTTTTTCACGATGAATGGCGTGATTTCGGTGGTGTTCTTTTTGTTTGTCGCGGGAGATGTGCTGGTGCGGGGATCGCCTACGTTTCGGGGATGACGGGGCAGCGGGCGGGAAGTTTTTCCAAGCTGAAAATGGCCTGGAATAATCGTATGGGCCACTTCCGAGAGTGCCTTGGAGCTGCGGCGCGTGTGCGTTCAAAGGCCGCATGGTCGTCCGCCACAGCAGGTGCGGCGAGACTAACGCGGTAGGCCATACTTGGTGCGCATCTCGTCCAACACCTGAGCGGCGGGCTTCAGTTCGCCGGGTTCCGCGGTCGCCATTCCTTGCTGAATGGCCGCGAGGGTCTCCATGTAGCGCAAGCGGTTTTGCATTTGCTGGTAGCTGGCCGCGTCCTGGGCAACGACTTTGGCCTTGCCGTTCACGGTCAGCACTTCCGGGGCTTGCGTCTTTTTGAGGCGCTTGAGATGTGTCTTATGGTTGCGCAGGGAATCGGTCAAGGAGTGGCTTGCATGGGTATCGAGCATGGAAGTACTCGCTGATGATTGTCTGATAACTATATGTTTTCATGACGGCGTGAAGGACAAAGAAATATTTTTCTAATTGTATAGCTGCCCGGTCGCGGGTCGTAAGGCGGAGTCGAACGGCGCCTACCGGGCGGCGCACATCCCAGGTTAGCGCCCAAAGGGCGGGCGCGAACCTGGGGCACCGGGCTGGGTTATTATTAAATAGATGCCGAACGCGCACGCATTTCAGACTGACGACCCTCGCCTGGTCCCGATCAAAGATAAAGTCCTTGCCGGGGAACGCCTGAACGAGGCGGATGCGCTAGCCCTTTATGGGACGGGCGACGTTCTCGCGGTGGGTTGGCTGGCGAACTGGGTGCGCGAGCGGATGCATGGGGACAAGGCGTACTTCAACGTCAACCGGCATATCAATCCGACGAATGTTTGCGTGGCGGCTTGCCGGTTGTGCGCGTTCGGACGAAAGAAGGATACTCCGGGCGCTTACACGATGGCGCTCGAAGAAGCCTTCCAGACGGCGGCTTCGGGCTACAGCGAGGCGGTCACGGAGTTTCATATTGTGGGGGGGCTGCATCCTGATTTGCCATTCCAATATTTTCTGGATCTGGTTTCGGGATTGAAGGAGCGGTTTCCGCAGGTGCACATGAAGGCTTTCACCATGGTGGAAGTGGCTTATCTGGCGAAGCGATCGAAGCTGACGATTCGCGAGACGCTGGAAAAGATGAAAGAGGCGGGGGTCGATTCCTTGCCGGGCGGCGGGGCGGAGATTTTTGCCGACCGGGTGCGGCACATTATCTGCGACCACAAGATTGACGGCGATCAATGGCTGGATACGGCGAGGCTGGCCCATCAGATCGGGCTGAAGTCGAATGCGACGATGCTTTATGGCCACATCGAAAACGATGAGGACCGGGTTGACCACCTGCTTAAGCTGCGGGCCTTGCAGGATGAGACGGGCGGGTTCCAGACGTTTATTCCGTTGGCGTTTCATCCGGCGAACACGCCGCTGCAACATCTTTTTACGACCACGGGAATGACCGACATCAAGCAGATTGCGGTGAGCCGACTGGTGCTGGATAACTTTCCGCACATCAAGTCTTACTGGCAGATGATGACGCCGAAGATTGCGCAGATTTCGCTGCGCTTTGGGGCCGACGATATTGATGGGACCGTGGTCGAGGAAAAGATTTATCACGATGCCGGCGCGACCACTCCCCAGGGGCTGCGGCGGCACGATCTAGTGCGGCTGATCACGGAGGCGGGGCGGGAACCGATCGAGCGCGATACGCTTTACCGGGCGGTTACGCGGACGGAAACTTCCTTTACGGTGTCGGTGTAGCAAAAAAGTACCCAGTACCCAGTATCCAGTACCCAGAAATGCAACGACTGGATACTGGGTACTTTTTCCCCCACGCATCTGCATCCAATCCTCATGGCACGACTGGATACTGGGTACTTTCCTCCACGCATCTGCATCCAATCCTCATGGCCAAAGAGCAAACAGCGGTTTTTGGGGGCGGATGTTTCTGGTGCATTGAGGCGGTGTTCCAGCGGTTGACTGGCGTGACCCATGTCGAGTCGGGCTACATGGGCGGACGCGCCGATCAAGCGACGTATCGCCAGGTGTGCAACGGCGACACGGGGCATGTGGAAGTGGTGCGGGTAACGTTCGATCCCGACCTCATCAACTATCGTGAATTGCTGGAAGTATTTTTCGCGGTGCATGATCCGACCACGATGAACCGGCAGGGAAACGATTCCGGCGAGCAATACCGGTCGGTGATTTTTTACAACGACGAGGAACAGCAGCGGATGGCGGAGAATACGATTGCGGAGTTGACGGCGGCCAAGGCGTTCCCGGAGCCGATTGTGACCGCGGTTGAGCCCGCCGAAGAATTTCACGCGGCCGAAAACTATCATCAGAACTACTACAACGAGAACTCGCGGCAGCCTTATTGCATGTTCGTGATCTCGCCGAAGCTGGCCAAGCTGGAGAAGAAGTTCGCCGAGAAATTGAGAGCGTGAACGAGCGCACGTGAAATTAGCTTGAATCGTGGCCGGGTTCAGGCGGCGGAACCGTGTCCGGTGGGCGTGGGTTCGGAACGTTCATCGAGCAGAAGCCGTCTCAGGGTGCGTAGATCATTGAGGAGCCGGCTGCTGGTATTGAGATGTTGTTCCAGTCGGTCCAACTTAAACTGGACGATTTGGAGAGCCTGCACCCGGCGTTCGGACTTGGCGGCGGTGGCGGCGCCGAGGTCGGTAGCAATATCATTTTTGGCTTCGGTGATGGCCTCGATCAGGAGGCGCACGTATTGCTGGGCATTCTCGACGCTGTCAAAGGGAGTTTGAAGGGGAGAGTTCAAAGGCTCCTCAGCAATAGGGAAAAATGGCGGAGAGGGTGGGATTTGAACCCACGATACCCGTTAAGGTATGTCCGCTTTCGAGGCGGATCGTTTCAACCGCTCACGCACCTCTCCGGAAAACGAGTTGATCAGCAGACTGAAGCCGCGTTTTTAGCGACTGCCAACCATTAACGACGCATCCGAAAAAACTGCTGCAACAATTCTGCTGAACGTCCCGCCAAAACGCCGCCACGTATATCCATCTGATGATTCAGGCTGGGGTGATTTGCCACCTGCAAAATCGAATGGATGGCGCCCGCCTTGGGGTCGTCGGCACCGAACACCAGGCGGCGGAGGCGAGCATGAACGGCCGCTCCCGCGCACATGGCGCACGGTTCAATTGTAGCAAACAGTTCGCAATCGACCAGGCGGTGGTTACCAATGTTTCGCGCGGCGTCGCGGAGGGCCACGATTTCCGCGTGAGCGGTGGGATCGCAGTCGGTGAGGTTGCGATTCCATCCGCGTCCCACGATGCGACCGGCGCAGATCACGACCGCGCCCACGGGCACTTCGTCCGCCTCCAAGGCGCGCTGGGCACAGCGGAGGGCTTCTTCCATCCACAGTTCGTCTGGGGAAGGCTGGTCGGGGAGAGGTTGGTCAGAGGCGCGCAGTTGTCGGTCACCCGTGGCGGTTGCCGGGAGATCAGTTCCCAGTTCCCGGTTCCCAGTTGCCGGGAGATCAGTTCTCAGTTCCCGGTTCTCAGATACGAGTTCTTGGATGACGGACTGGGGTGGGAGACTGAACCGACCATTGTAGCGGGTAACTGGTTACGTTTGGTGTGGGAAGTTCCATTCCCATGGGGTGTCTGCAACTTGCTGCACAGACGGACAAGAAGAGTTCAGTCTTTGTGCATGCGAATGTAAATAACATATTTTCATAGATTTAACGGCTGATCTTGAATTGACACTGGAGGTTTAAGATGGCACGATGCTTGCACTTTGTGGGGCGTAGTAGTCGCGAGTTCGCCGGAGTCAGTTGATTTCAGCGCTCCTCAAAGGAGGATGGGTCACAGTGAAAAATGTAAACCGAGTTGCGGTGGTTGCTCTGTGGTTGTCGGCCTGCGCATATTCGCAGGGTGTGTTCAGCGTGGTAAAGGTGCCGGGATCGAGTCCCAATTCAGTGACAGCGATCAACAGCGGCGGTCAGGTACTGGTGAACACGGGCAACAGCAGTTCGTATCAGGTTTCGACGTGGGGCCGGATAAACGGTGCGGAGAATATTGGGCTGACGGGTACGAACAGTGGGGGTGCTGGGATCAACAGCTCGGGCGATGTGGTGGGGGCGGGGGATCCGGACCATTCCGGCAACTTGCAGGCTTTCGTCTGGCGGCCGACGAGCGGGGTGCAGTGGCTGGGTTCGCTGGGGGGCAATTTGAGCGCGGCCAGTGGGATCAACGATTCTGGAGCGGTGGTAGGGCTCTCGTACACTGCGGCGAACACGCAGCATGCGTTTCTGTGGACAGCGGCTGGGGGGATGCAGGATCTGACCCCGGGCCTCAGCAGCAGCAGCATCGGAGGGGCGACGGCGGTGGCCATCAATGCCACGAACCAGGTGGTGGGGTATTACTTTCCCAACGGCAGCCTCAACACGGTTGGTTTTCTCTGGACGCAAGCTGGAGGTTTGCAGAATCTGGGTCCGGCGGGGACGCTGGCATTGGCGATCAACAGTTCGGGGACGGTGGTGGGGCAATCGCCGGTGGCGACTTACCGGCACGCATTCTCGTGGACGCAGGCGGGGGGAATGAAGGATCTGGGGACTTTGGGTGGCGACGAAAGTACGGCTCTGAGCATAAACAGCAAGGGATGGATTGCGGGAACGTCGCTGACGACGGGGAACGGCGTGCAGCACGGATTCCTGTGGACTCCGACCGGAGGCATGCAGGATCTAACTGCGCTGGCAGGATTGGCGGCCAAGCAGCAAGCATACTCGGTGGAAGTGAATGACGCCGGAGTGGTGGCCATCTCGACCAGCAGGGGCGACCTGGTTTTAGTTCCGAAGATGACGGCTACGTTCAGTTCGTCGGCCAACCCTTCGGTATTGGGGCAGGCGGTGACGTTTACGGCGAAGTTGACCTCGATTGCGGGACCGCCGCCGGACGGGGAGACGGTGGAGTTTGTGGTGAGCGGGCAGGTTCTGGGATCGGCGCAGTTAAAGGGCGGGGTGGCGGAGTTCACGACCTCGGCGATTCCGGTGGGAACGCACGCGGTAGTGGCGGAATACAGCGGCGACGGGAATTATCTGCCGACCAAATACAACGCGCTTGGGCAAGTGGTTAACAAGTAGAAAAGGGCAAGCTTCTGGGAAAGAGACGCGGTTGGCCGCGTCTCTTTTTTTGTTTTCGAGGTGACCGGGAAGTGTGGCAAGCGCGGATTCGACATTCGAATCTTCTGTGACCGATCTCACACCAACCGGGTCCCGGTCGGTGGTATGCTAGGCGGGTTATGGGAGTGGCCGAGATTCTGCGGAAGGTTTTTTTGGTGGACCTGATCGAGGGGCTGGGGGTGACGTTCCGGTATCAGGATCCGAAGGAAATTTATACCGAGCAGTATCCGCTGGAGCGGCCGCAGGTGGCGGAGCGCTACCGCGGCGCGCCGCGGTTGAACGTAAATCCGGATACGGACGAGACGCTCTGCATTTCCTGCGATCTGTGCGCGCTGGCGTGTCCGGAAAACCTGATTGTGGTGACCAGCGAGCGCAATGAAAAGACCCGCCGCAAAGAGCTGACCAACTTTACCTACGACCTGAGCCGCTGCATGTTTTGCGGTCTGTGCGAAGATGCTTGCCCCACCGATGCGCTCGAACTGACCCAGGATTTCGAACTCGCGAACTATACCCGCGAAGGCATGATCTGGGATCGCGAGGCGCTGGAGAAGGGGCCGCAGCCGACCGTGTACAGGAAGTAGCAGGTTTTTCGCCAGCAGTGTTTTGCGGGCGTGCTCAGGCTGAGTACGACCGAGACTCCAGTTTTGTGTGAAGCGCTGGTTCACCACTTCCTAGAGACCTCCCTAAGCCTTCTCTCAGCATTGCCGCCGGGCTAGCGCAAATACGTCCGTTTGGCCAAGGTCCGGATCGAAGGGCGCATCGGTTCTGTTTCCAAGAAAGGGTGGACTTTAGGTTCTCAAGCCCATTGGTGCGGAGCCGATAGCTAAGCTCATGTGGGGATAGGTAGATGGCAATGCGTTTTTCCTGAAGAGTAAGCGGGGTTCACACAAGATTCGGAGACAGGGTAATGGTGGAGTTCGAGGACGGGAGCGGCACGGGGTTGGGATCGATTTGCTTGCCCGTCATGATGAGAAGGGGGGAGCTTGAGCAATGAAAACAATGCCTCAGGTCCTTCTCGTGGATGACAACCCGGCCGACATCGGTCTGGCGCAGGAGGCGTTGGCCGGGGGCAGGCATCAGAGCCAGATCAGTCCGGTGGCGGATGGCGAGGAGGCCATGGCCTATCTGCACCGGACGGGCCGGTACCGGAATGCGATGCGTCCCGACCTAGTGATCTTAGATTTAAATCTGCCGAAGAAAGATGGTAGAGCGGTTTTAGCGGAGGCGAAAACCGATAAGGAACTGCGCAGCATCCCCATCGTCGTGTTCAGTACATCCAGCTCGATGTTGGACATCAGGCGCAGTTACGAACTGGGTGCGAACTGTTACGTCAGCAAGCCGGGAAATTTGAAAGGTTACTTGCTGGCGGTGCAAGCGATTGAAGAATTCTGGTTTGGCTCCGCCAGGCTGCCGCGAGAGGAAAAATGACACCTGCGAATGTTTTGCTGATCGAAGACAACCCTGGAGACGCGGACCTGGTGCGTCTGCGTTTTGTGGAGAGTAAATCCGATGTTCACGTGAACTGCGTGCCGCGGCTGTCCGATGGGCTGGCATGCCTGGAGGCGGAAGTGCCATTGCTGGTGCTGCTCGACCTGAACCTTCCGGACAGCCACGGGGCGGAAACCTTTCGGCGGGTGATGCAGAAAGCTCCGAACGTGCCGGTGGTGATTCTTTCGGGCCAGGACGATGAGGCGCTGGCGATGAAGGCCGTGCAAATGGGGGTGCAGGACTACCTGATCAAAGGCGATATCACGAGCAAGCATCTGGAGCGGGCGCTGCGCTATGCGGTAGAGCGGCAAGGGCTGCTGCACTCGCTGGAAATCACCCGCAAGCGGCAAATTGAATTCAAGAACCAGTTTCTCTCCCATGTTTCGCATGAATTACGGACGCCGCTGACATGTATTCACCAGTACGTCACGCTGCTGTTGGACGGGTTGGACGGTCCCATGACTCCGAACCAGACGGACCATCTGAAGACGGTTCTGAAGAGTGTGAATCAGTTACATGCCATGATTCGGGATTTGCTGGAGGCGACGCGGGCGGAGAGTGGGAAGCTGCGGGTTGAACCGCGGTGCATCGATATTGGGGAACTGATACGGCAGGCGGTGGCGATGATGCGTCCCACGGCGGCCGAAAAACATGTGGGTCTGGAGATCGGGTTGGATCCGACGATCCCGCTTGTATATGCGGATCCCGACCGCACGTTGGAAGTTTTCATCAATCTGATCGACAACGGGATCAAGTTCACGCCGGCGGACGGATCAGTGATTGTCAAGGCGTCGAAGGTGGAGACCGACCCGAGCGCGGTATATCTTTCGGTAAGCGATAGCGGGCGGGGTATTCCGGCGGAGTCGCTGGGGCAGGTGTTCGACCGTCTTTATCAGGACCCTGATGCGGTGGATGGCAACCGGAGCGGACTGGGGTTGGGGCTCTACATTGCGAAAGAGCTTGTCAAGCTTCAGGGCGGGCGGATGTGGGTGGCGAGCGAACCTGGAAGCGGCAGCGCATTTTCATTCACGTTGCCGCTTTATTCGCTGGCCAAGCTGCTGCTGCCCGCAATCACGAACCAAGGAAGGTTACGAGAGTCTCTGGTGCTGGTGCGAGTGGAGTTGACTCCGCTCTCGAAGGCACTGCGCGGAAGCTGGAAGGAGACCTGCGAGCACTGTCAGGCACGGTTGCGGCAGTGCGTTTTCGTGGATAAGGACCTGGTGCTTCCGGCCATGGGAACGAGCGGCGCGGCAGAGACATTTTTCGTGGTGGCGTCTACGGATATGGAGCGGGCCGGGATCATGATGGACCGGATTCGCGGGCAAATCGGCGGCATGGCGGAATTGAAGGCAAGCGGTAGCTTGCGGGTGACGGCGGAGGCGATTCCGGGAGTGCCGGCGGGCGATCCAAGGACTCTGGAACAACAAGTGTGGGGGGTTGCGGACTCGGTCATGGAAATCATTCAGCGGGATCTTTGGAACAAACAAAACTTCATCGAAAAGGAGAACTGACAAGATGTGGAGGGACAGCTACGGGCAGGGGATGCCGATGAATCGCGCCAAGATTATGGTGGTGGATGACGATCCCGATCTTAGACAGGCGCTGAGCTTGCGTCTGCGGGCGAACAACTTCGATACAGTGAATGTGTGCGACGGATATTCCGCGATCGCGATGGCCCAGAAGGAACATCCGCATCTGATCATTCTGGATCTCGGGTTGCCGGCGGGAGACGGGTTTGCGGTGCTGAAAAATCTGCAGCAGTATCCGGCACTATCGGACATTCCGGTGATCGTGCTGACGGCTCGGGACGCGGAATCCAACGAAAAACGCACGTTAGAGTCGGGAGCGGTGGCTTTTTTTCAGAAGCCGGCGGACAACGAGGAATTGCTGGGAGTGATTCGCGCCAGCCTGCAGGCGGGGTGGGGATGGCGGGGAAGCGCGCCATCGTAGCGCTTCGGTGCCGGCGCGCTTTATGCGAGGAGAGCGAGATGTATTTGAATGCAATGGGAGTGTCAGCCCGTCCGCGGGAGGATGACGTGCGGCGGCGGGAGCCGCGCTATTTGGCCAGCATGCCAGTGGGATTGCAGCGTTTTCTGCGTTTTGGGCCGTTGCTGACTCGCGGGATCACGCTGGATATCAGTATGCGAGGCATGTCGGCGCTGGTGTGCGGCGCGCCGCGGGTGGGCGAGACGGTTGCGCTGGAGCTGGCGTTACGAGGGGTTCCGGTCGAGATGCTGGCAACGGTTCGACACAGCGCGCGGGCGCGGTCGGGGTTTGAGTTTTTCCCTTTGACTTCGATGGCTGAGAACGGAATACAGGATTGGATCGAGGAACTGGGCAAGGAGGAAGAGAAAATGTTCCCGTTTCCGTATGCGCCGGTGGGTAGGGGCTGAAGTCATTACTCCGCGGGCAGGGGCATACCCTGAACATTCCAGGAAATGTGGTGGACGGCGCTGTTGGTTGCGACAATGGCGGACTTGTCGGGAGCGAAAGCCAGTCCGACGATGCCGTGGCCGGAAACCTCGAGATCGGCCTTGCCTTGAGGAGTGATTTTCACAATGCCGCGTTTTCCGGAGAGCGAGGCGGCGACATAGATGTTGCCGTCGACATCGAGGGCCAGACCTTGGGGACGACCGAGGCCGCGATAGAACACGGACACACCACCGTGGGGATCGACTTTGTAGACGCAGTCGAAACTGGAAGTGCTGGGGCCGGTGACGAACATATCGCCGCCGGGACCAAAAGCGATGTGATAGGCGGAAACGCTGGGTTCGAGGGTAGCAAACACAAAAATCTGGCGGTCGGGGGCGATCTTGAAGATGGTACCGCTGCGGTCGCCGACGTAGAGATTTCCGGCCGTATCGAAGGCAATTCCAGTGGCGATTCCCATACCTTCGGCGTAGGTGGACATGGTGCCGTTGGGGGCAACCTTGTAAACGGCTTCGTCATGGCGCGAAGAGACGTACATTTCGCCAGCGCGATCGAAGGCAATGGCAGTGGCGTTCATGAGGTCGCTAAGAAACGGTTTCACGTTGTAGTTGGCGTCGATCTTGAAGATAGAGACTGGAACTTTTTGCCCACGCGAACCGGAGAAGGTGACATAAATATTGCCATCGCGATCGAGGGCGGGATTGGTGACGGGATGAAGATTGTCGGCAACCGGGACGGCGATCCTGATGGATTGCGGGTTGCTGAGTTGACCGTTGGCGCCGACGACCACCGCACCGGAGGCCGCGCCGTCGGGAACCCGGGCCACGAGAAAATCGTCGGAACTGATTAACACCGAGCCTTCGAGTTCGCCAAAATGCACGCTGGGGCGGCGGAATTCGTGGGGACGCAAGCTCTTGCCCACGATACGAACCTCGCCTCCCGGGAGAGCGAAAGAGGGCGCGACCGCATCGATGTGCGGCTTTCCGTTGACGTTTTTTTTTCCCAGCAGGCGTTCGGAGATGCTCATGAGTTTGTCCCGGCAGAATCTGGCTCGATGGATGAACCGCTATTACGTTAGAAGTCCAAAGTGCAACAGAAGATGCATGATGGCGAAGGCATAAAGTCCCGCACCCAAGTCGTCGACCACAATGCCGGTGCCTTCGGGCAGCCGCTCCAGTCGCCGGATGGGGAACGGCTTCCAAATATCGAAGACACGAAAGAGTATAAGGCCCATGAGAAAAGTTTTCCAAGCCAGGGGGACGGCGATGAGCGCGACCAGTTGCCCCGCCACTTCATCGATGACGACGAATTGCGGGTCTTGGAGTGCAGAGGATCGGGCGACGAGGGTGGCGGCGGGAATTCCAATGATGGTGGCGGCAAAGGCTGCGAGGATGGTCGCCGAGGTGCGGTTCGGGGAGGGGATCTGGGAACTTGCCAACGCCCAAACCACCACCGTGGCTAGTGATCCCCAGGTGCCGGGACCGGGCTGAAGGCGCCCGGCTCCGAAGAAAGTCGCGACCAGGGTGGCCCACAATGGAGCGTGCGGGCGAGACACCCCCGCGACGGCCGGCGGGACGATGGTGCTACGGTCGTTGGGATCCGGCGAAGGAGGATCTGGCGAGGGCGTCACTGCGAGTCATCCTCGTCGGGAATGTCCTGCCGGATTGCTTGTTCGGCGTCGTCGACCGGCGACGAGATTACGTAGGCGCCGCTGGCCCACTTGCCGAGATCGATGAGGCGGCAGCGGTCGCTGCAAAAAGGGAAGTCAGCGTCGGCGGACTGCACCAGCTTCTTACAGATGGGGCAACGGAGTTTGATAGAGCGCTTACGTGGCATAGTGGAAATGTGGCGACAGATCGCGAGAGGAAAACACTTCTGTGTACGTATTTTTGACCTCGGCAATCACCTCTGACATCCGACCTTAAACGATTTCCGCGACCAGGTCATAATCGTGCGCCGCGGTAATGCGGCAGCGGTAGAAGTTTCCTTTTGCCGGCTCTTGTCCTTCGGGATAATCGTTGACGAAGACTTTGCCGTCAATCTCGGGTGCGTGCATCGCGGTGCGGCCTTCGAGCAGGAGGTCGGACTCGGTCGATGTTCCCTCCAGCAGCAGATCGAATTCGCGCCCGATGAGTTTCTTTTTCCGGGCGCGACTGATTTTCTTTTGGATCGACATGAGCGACTTGCGGCGGCTCTCGATGTCGCGCGGGGAAAGTTTCAGGCCTTGCTGGAAGGCGCCGGCGCCTTCCTGATCGGAGTAGCCGAAGGCGCCCAGCCAGTCGAACCCGGCCTCTTTCACGAAGTCGCAAAGTTCCTCGAATTCTTTTTCGGTTTCCCCCGGGAAGCCGACAATGAACGACGTGCGCAAGGTAACGCCGGGAATTACGCGGCGCATTTTCTCGATTGAACGCAAGAATAAATCGGCGCCGCCTCCGCGCTTCATGCGCTTCAGAACGGTCGCCGAGGCATGTTGCAGCGGGACGTCGATGTAAGAGCAGATATTGTCGTGGGCGGCGATGGTGGCGAGCAATCGCCCGGTGATTTTGTTGGGATAGGCGTAGAGGAATCGAATCCAGCGCAGGCCTTCGACGCCGGCGAGTTTTTCGAGGAGCAGGGCGAGGCCATCTTGGAGTCCAAGATCCTCGCCGAAGCAAGTCGTGTCCTGTCCGATGAGAGTGATTTCGCGCACGCCGGATTGGGCGAGGCGCTCGGCTTCGGCAATCACGGATTCGAAACGGCGCGAGCGAAACTGTCCCCGAAGCTGGGGAATAATACAGAAGCTGCAGGGATGGTCGCAGCCTTCGGCGATTTTTATGTAGGCGGAATATCCCGGCGTGGCGAGGACGCGGGGGGTGTGGTCGTCGTAAAGATAGTTGGGCAGGTCGGCGACGGCCCCATCCCATGAATCGCGCGCGAAGCGCCCCTGCCGGCGGCGATGATCGCCCTCGGGGCGCGAAGGGACGACGGTTGCCGTTGAGGCGTTCGAACCGAGCGGGTGTGAAGTCAGAATGTTGAACGGACTCGGGTTGGGGGGCGATGGCTCGACGCCCGCTGCGGCGAGGATTTTCTCCAGTTCGCCGGTGCCGACGACGGCGTCCACTTCAGGAATGTTTTTTTGAATCTCGTTGTGAAAGCGTTCGACCAAGCAACCGGCGACCACCAGTCTTTTGGCTTTGCCGGCGGTTTTGAGGCGGGCCATTTCGAGGATGGTGTCGATGGACTCCTGTTGCGCGCTGCCAATGAAGGAGCAGGTGTTGACCACGATGACGTCGGCATCCTCGGCGTCGGGAGTCAGTTCCGCGCCCGCCCGCGCCAGCAGGCCCATCATAACTTCACTGTCGACGAGGTTCTTGGGGCAGCCCAGGCTTACAAAGCCTACCTTGGCGGGGGCAGGCGCCTCCGAAGTCGCGGACATGTTTTTCTTTATGGACACTGGGGCGATGACGCAATGAGCAGGAAACCGATCTGGTTAATTCTAGCATCCGGCAGCGCCCGATTCGCGCCCGCAGAAATGGAGTAACCGGAACGTACCGCATGTTTTCGGCTGACAGGGGCGGACCGTGCTAATCTTATGGAAACAAAAATACATCCCTCAATACTCCGGAGGAGAGATGTGGTACCAACGTCTCGCAGTAATAGTCGTTCCAGTCTTAGTACTTGTTTCCGGCGCCTTTGCCCAAGTCAACGAGCTCTCCTTCACCGGGGGGCGAGCTTTCGTGAGTACCCAGACGATCGTGAATGATGCGTATGTGAACGACTTCGACCCTCATATTCATTTCGGCAACGAGGAGATGGTTGCATTCAATTACGGCCGGTTGTTTAAGACGCGCAAGATTTTCGCGCTGTCTGCGGAAGTGCCGGCGGCGATCTATTTTCGGATGGATTTGCACACGGACCAGAACCAGATCCCCAAGGACATTGGGGCGCTTTTTGTAACTCCATCGGTGCGGCTGAACGTTTTTTCCGGGGACTCGGTGAGCCCGTGGGTGAGCGCGGGCGCGGGTTATGGGCGATTCCGGGAGGCGCCGGTGCGCAATTTTTACGGACCGAACCCCGGGCCGACCGGCACGAACACAGGAGTGATCCAGTTTGGAGCGGGATTGGATGTGTGGTTCTGGCATCGCTGGGGCGCGCGCTTCGAGGCGCGCGATTTCAACTCCGGGCTTCCCGACTATACGGTGGATACCGGGAAAAGCCGGCAGAACAACTACTACGTAGGCGCTGGCATCATGCACCGTTTCTAGTTGCGGGCTCAAGCCTTGTTCAAGGGATGGCTGCCCGAATCCCGCAGATGGCTCGAATCCGACTTCGGACCCGACGTAATGTCTTCGAATAGTCCGGGCAAGCTTTGGGCGTCGTCCAACGACTTGCCGAAGCGAGCAGACTCATAAGCGCGGGTAAAGCGGGCGACTTTCCTTTGCAGGGCCGCCTCCTGAATGGCGGCCACGAAATCCAGCGGAGTTTGCGACGGCGACTTGCGCCAGCCCATGCGGGCCATGCGGGCCACCATGCGGTCATACCAGAGCGCGGCGGATTGGCGCGGGGCGCGCTCGGGATGCGACCGGAGACTGCGATTCCGCAGGGCGCGTATGAATCGGCCGAGATTCAACAGGGTGAGGATGATGACCGCGAATGCGACGAGGCCGCCGAACCACCGCGCGGGAAAGCTGGCGAAGTGGCGGTGCGCGCGCCGTGCCGAGCGCAGCAGGGATCGATGCTGGCGCCCGATCCAATGGCGAGCCTCGTCGAAGAGATGGCGGCTGTTGTTCGCGGCATCCTTGCCCAACTTGCGTTGGTGGCTGACGTCGTAGTTGATAATCCATTCGCGCCAAAAAGAAGCAGCCGCATCGATATAGAGCTGCATCCGCGACCAACCGGTGCGGGTCGGAAGGCTGCCCGCCGGGGTGGGATCAAAGCTGATCCAACCGGATCCGGGAAAGTAGGCTTCCACCCAGGAATGAGCGTCGCTGGCTCGAATTACATACTGGCCGGTGAGGTCGTTGAACTCGCCTCCGCGGAAGCCGGTAACGATGCGGGACGGAATGCGTAAAGAGCGCAGCATGACGGCCATGGAGCTGGCGAAATACTCGCAGTGACCCTTTTTTCTGTCGAAGAGGAAATTCGCGAGCGGATCTCGGGGTGTAGCGCGGGGCAATTCGAGGGTGTATCCGAAGTGGGTGGATAGATAACGCTCCAACGCGACTGCCTTGTCATAGTTGCTGGGCTGAGGTGCGGTGATTTCCTCCGCCAATTTTGAAATGCGACTATCGAGGGGAGGGAGCTTTAGATAGGCGTCCATGTCGGCGGGGGCGGTATTGGCGGCGAGGCGAAGTTCGTCGCTGTCGGAGTCGGCCAGTTGCGAGACGGCTTCGTAGCGATTGATGGGGCGCTCCATATCGAGGTCGTAGACTGCGCCGCCCGAGTCGACACTGACCTGGCGGAAATTTCCCAAGAGACTGAGAGGTCTCTCGGCCAGAAAGAAGACGTTGGTTCCGAGAGGCTCCATCATCACGCGATAGTGAATGGATCGTCCAGCGATAGCGGTTGCGCCACCCGGGGCCAAGATGGGAGCGAGGCGATAGCTTCCGTCGGCGGCGGGCCGCAACTGGTTCTGGTCATAGGAATTGGACCAGAGGCTGCCGTCAAAATTGCTTAACGCGACCCCGCGCCACTTCAAGTCGTAACCGCCCTGGACATCGTTGTCGATTTCGATATGCATCACGACGGTGCTGGACTGCTGAATCTGGCCGATACGGCCGAGTTGCACGCGGTCGGTAAATCCGGTAGAGACATCGCTGCTGGGGGAGTAAGCGCTGAGGTAGTGGGAGGAAATGCGGGGCAGCAGGAAAAAGACGAGGAAACTACCACCCAGGATCATGAGCATGAGCGCGGGCGCGATGGCGAGCAGCGCGCAGGCCATGCGCTGACTGGGAGAGACGACGCTGGGATCGTGGGCGCGGGTCAGTTCGGTGGCGACTGAGTGGCGCATTTCCATGAGCACAAAAGTGACGACGGCAACGAGCAGGAAGCAGGCAAAAGAAAACAGGAACACGCTGCCGACGGTGAGCACGGCGGCGGCGAGCACCATGAGAAACGAGAGTACCGCGAGCATGTAGTGATCGCGGGCGCGCTGCAAGGAGAACAGGCGCACCACCATGGTGAAGAGCACGAGGTGAACGCTGGCGGCCAGAAAGCCGCGGGAAAGAAATAAATAATCGGCGAGATAGACGAATACATAGATCAGGGTAAGGAGAGTGGTCCAGCGTTCCGAGATCACAAACTCGCGCCGGGTGAGAAGTTGGTAGCCGCGAAAGGCGAGGGCCAGTGCGACGAGCAGGACAGCTGGCAGATCGAGACCTCCGGTGGAAGCCAGAGTGGCGAAGCCCGTGAGAACGAGGAGATAGAGCGCGCCATTAAAGTAGCGCTCGATGGCCTTCGCCATAGTGATGCCGCCGGGGCTGATGTAAGTCTCGGTCACAACCAGCTTCTATTCTTGGCGAAACTGGCGCAGAAGGGAAGTGTCGGCGGTAACAAAAATGAAAGCTGAGCCGGGGTATTGGGGGGCGCGACATAGAGTTGAGAAGCGGGCAGATTGCCGATGGTGCTTGACAGCAAGGGGCGCGTCACTAGAATGGTGCGTTGCTCGATATCGACGAGAAGAAAAATGGCACGCTTCCTGCGATAAAGCGCAGCGTTGGATGCGGCATCAAGATCGAGAGCAGACGCCTTGGGGCGGGGGATGACTTATGAAACTGGTTCGCGCGGCGGTGGTGATCGCTGGTGTGATTTTTCTGACAGTCGGGATTTGGGGCCAGAGCCAGGAGGGCCGGATCTCGGGCCGGGTCACCGACCAGAGTGGCGCGGTGCTGCGCAAAGCCCAAGTCACGGTGGAGAATGCCGCTACCGGCGTGAAACGGCTGCTCGAAACGAATTCGGCGGGGGAGTATTTCGCATTGGACCTGGAGCCGGGTTCGTACCGAGTGTCGGCGGAGTACGCCGGCTTCAAGAAGAGCGTAAGTACTCCGGTGCTTCTGGAGGTGTCGAGAGACATACGGGTGGATCTGCAACTTACGCCGGGAGCGGTGATGGAGACGATGGTGGTCACGGCGGAAGGGCAACTCGCGGATACGACAAACTCGACGCTCAACGGCGTGCTTTCGAATAAGGCAATTTCAGAATTGCCGGTACAGGGCCGCGACTTTCAGAATCTGCTCGAACTTCATCCTGGAGTGCAACGGACGCCCGGCGGCGGTTTCCACTCCGTGACGTCCAATGGCAATCGTCCGGATGACAACAACTTTTTTATTGACGGGGCGGACGACAATGACGCGTATTACGGTGAAACCGTGGTGAATGACGCGGGCATTTCGGGCACTCCGGCGAGTTTTTTGCCGCTCGATGCCATCCAGGAATTCAATACCCAGGAAAGTCCTACGGCGGATTACGGCGTCAAGCCCGGCGTGGTGATGAACATCGGCATCAAGTCCGGCACCAACGATCTCCACGGGACGGCGTATTATTTTCACCGCAACGCCGCGTTTGACGCGCGCAATTATTTCGATCCGGCCCCGAGTCCGTTGTCTTCGCTACTGATGCATGAGTTTGGCGTATCGCTGGGCGGCCCGATTAAGAAGGATAGGTGGTTCTACTTTGTTAATTACGAAGGGATCCGCGACAAGGTTGGGAATCCCGGGCTAACCGACAGTCCGGTTACGGCATCGCTTGCCAGTCAGTTGGGAGGGATCGCGAACCCCGACGGGAGTCCCAATTCAGCCTTGTACAGCGTGCCGGACGCCATCGCTTATTACAGCGACCCTAACAACGTTGCCTATTGTCTGGCGAATACTTATGGGACCTGCGCGGTGAACCCGCTTAGCGTACAGCTGGCAAACTTATTTCTACCGAATCCGGGATTCACGTTAACGCAATCCGACCCGGCGGGAATCAATTTTGACTTCAATAACAAGAACCGGGGTGACAACCTGGTGGCCAAGACCGACTACGTTCTGTCGGCGCATGAGGTGCTGAGCGCCCGCTTCATCTACGCGAACACGGATCAAACCGAAGAAGACACGGTGCCCTTGCGTCCGGAGTGGCTTTCGACCACCAGTCCGACGACGCAGGTGTTCGGAGTGAGTCTGGCGTCCACGTTTGGCTCGGCATGGGCGAACGATCTTCGTTTCAGCTATAACCGGTTTAACGAAGCGATTTTTCCGGTTGACCATAACGTAAATCCGACGAGCTACGGCCTCAACACGGGCGTCACCGATCCGCGACTGTTCGGATTCCCGCGCATCAGCCCTGGGGATCAGTTTAACTACATGGGCGGCAATTCGAGCTGGCCGCTGGAGACGACGCCCAGTGGAACGGACAGTTTTTCGGACACCGCTTCCTATACGCACGGCAAGCATTCCATCCGTTTTGGCGGATCTTTCCGTTACGGTGATGTGGATTATTACCGCGCCGGCTATGGACGCGGCCGGGTCGATTTCAGCGACCTCACTGATTTCATGGACGGCAATGTGCGCCGCTGGCGTTTCTTGTACGGCGATCCGGGGCGCAGGGTAAGCCAGAAGTCTTTTGGTTTCTTTGCGCAGGACGATTTCCGGGTGCGCTCGAACGTGACTCTGAACCTGGGCGTGCGCTACGATGTTACCGACCCGATCAAGGACTCGCGCAATCTGTTGGCTAACTATGATCCGACATCGCCGTCGGGCCTCGTGCAGGTAGGACAGGGCATCAGTTCTCCCTATCCAACGAATTACAACAATCTGTCTCCGCGGGTGGGTATCGCGTGGGATATTTTCGGCAAAGGGAAGACGGTGTTTCGTTCGGGGTTCGGCATCATCTTCGAGCAACCGTCAATCCGTACGTTTATGTTCAACGGGGGCGGTCTGAACCTGAACCCGAGTGGAGTTCCGTATGTGGATCAGAATGGCAACCTGCAAAATCCAACGGGAACGATTACGTCGTTTCTGCAAGAGTCGAGCGACGGAAGCCAAATCAACTGGAACTCGGCAGGCCCAATTTTCCCAAGCGCTGCGGGAAACCAATGCAGCGTAAACAGTCAGTGTTCTCTGTTCGCCGTGGACCAGCATCTGAAGACTCCTTACGTGATGAATTGGAATTTCAACGTGCAGCAAGAGTTGACGAGATCGACGCTGCTCCAGATCGGCTACGTTGCGAACCACGGGGTCAAGCTGTACAGCATCACCGATATCAACCAGGTCAATCCAAATTCACCGTTGGAGAGCGATCCAAACAACCCGAACTTTTGTGATTTCTGCGAGGAATATGGACGGCCGCTGGTCAGCAACTGTCCGGTGACGGCAATTGGCGGGCAGGGAACTGGTGGTCCGTGCTTTCCTTACTTTGGATTTGTGGACTATCTTAGTAACCGGTCGGACTCCAGTTACAATTCGCTGCAGGTGACTCTGACCAAACGTTACTCGCACGGCCTTTATCTGCTTGCCGGCTACACCTGGGCACACGCTATCGATACGGCAACCAGCAATCTAGCCGGGGTGCCACCGAGCAGTTTGAATTACCAGGGGGAACGCGGGAACGGGGACTACGATATCCGCCATCGCTTTACGCTTTCAGTTACGTACGATTTGCCCTCGATGAAGAGCAAGTGGCAGATGCTGGAAGGCTGGCAAGCCACGAGCATCGTGAACCTGCAAGGCGGTGAGCCTTATACGCTAGGGGACTACTCGGATGATCTGACCCTGACGGGCGAGTATAACGACCGCTGGAATATGAGTGGCCCAGCAAGCAATATTCACTGGTCTCCGGTCAATACGATTCCCTATATCGATCCCAGCCAGTTCAACACGACCACGGACGGCCAGGGCATTCAACACACTGCCAGTGGCGCGAACCCGGCAGCGCAGCTATGCGTAAATCAGGCGTTTGCCACGGGAGGTCAGGCGGCGGCGGACCAGTTGATTGGGAATCCGGGGTTCGCGAACACGTACGGTTTTACAAATACGAGCGGGGGATGCTACGTGTCGGGTAGTACCGTGATCACACCTCCGGCACCAACCGTTCAGGGCAACATGGGCCGGAACATTTTCCGCGGGCCGACGTTCAAGAACTGGGATTTTTCGTTGTCAAAGATCTGGAAGTTCAAGGAACGGGTGAAGTTGCAGTTCCGCGGCGAAGTGTTCAACATTCTGAATCACGCGAACTTCGATGTTTTCAGCATGAATACGGATTTGTCGAGTCCGTCCTCGGTGGGCCTGGTTATCTTCACGCCCGATGTAGCGGCATCGAATCCGGTCATCGGTTCCGGCGGTTCGCGGCATATTCAGTTGGGCGCAAAGATCATCTGGTAAGGGGATCGGGCTTTGTCAAAACCAACTTATCGAGTTGCGCGACTGTCCTCAGGCCTGTGTATTCTGGCAGCGGTTTCAGTGACTCTTTCGTTTGCCGGCACAGCGCCCTACAAATACTTTCGCGCGGGGAGCGCCACCGATGTTCAGACGAAGACTCAAGGTGGCTTTGCGCTGATCGGCGGGGGCAAGGATCTGGATCGCGCCTTCCAGTGGATGTGCGAGCGATCCGGGGGAGGCGATTTTCTTGTAATTCGCGCCAGCGGGGACGAGGACTATAACCCATATATTCAGGGTCTGTGCCATGTCAATTCGGTTGCGACGTTGATTATGCCGGATCGCGCGGCCGCGGAGGATCCGTTTGCGGCCGCGGCCATAGGCCATGCGGAAGCAGTGTTTATTGCCGGCGGGGACCAGGCGAACTACGTTAATTTCTGGACGGGCACTCCGGTGCAAGCGGCTTTGAACGAAGCCATCGCGCGGAACATTCCGATTGGCGGAACCAGCGCCGGGCTGGCGGTGCTGGGCGAATTTGTGTACTCATCGCAGGGCGATGCTCCGGATGACGCACCGCTTTCCTCGGCCGAGACGCTGTCGAATCCTTTCCATCGCCGGGTGACGATTGTGCATGGGTTCGTGGATATTCCGTTGTTGCATGAGGTGATCACGGACACGCATTTTTCCGCGCGCGACCGATTGGGGCGGACGCTGGTGTTCATGGCTAGAATTCTGCAGGAGGGTAAAGCTCATCGCATTCGAGATATCGCGGTTGATGAGCGGACGGCGGTTCTTCTGGATCCGGGAGGAACGGGGACGGTGGTGGGAGCGGGCTCCGCCTATTTTCTGGAGGCGACGCAGAATGCGGAAACGTGCAAGGCCAATACTCCCCTGACATTTCGTGGAATAGCGGTGCGGAGCTTACGTGCGGGCGAGCAATTTGACGTGCGGCAATGGTCGGGCCGGGAGGGCGTCGCCTATACGCTCTCGGTGGAATCGGGGACGATTCATTCGACATTGCCGGGCGGCGCGGTATATACGAAAGCGGTAAAGTAGCTGCGGATGATCGCCAGGAGGGCCATCGGCGCCGGACAAGTCATCCGACGGAGCGACCGATGTTTAGTTCGTTTGCCGTCTGCCCGGCGGGGAACGAGCTGGTTCGGCATTGCTCCCGATTTCTTTCTTGTGCAATTCTTTTTCTGGTTACAATGACTGGCCATGGACTATCTTCTGAAAACTGAACCGACGGTGTACTCGTTCGCGGATCTGGAGCGGGAGAAGACGACAATCTGGGATGGGGTGACGAATCCGGCAGCGGTGAAGCATTTGCGTGAGATGAAGCCCGGGGAGCGACTGGTGATCTACCACACGGGCGAGGAAAAGAGTGCGGTGGGAACGGCGTCGGTGGTGGCTGTGGATGGGAGCGATCCCAAGACGCCGCAGGTGAAGATCAAGGCAGGGAAGGCGATCGCGAAAGTAAAAACGCTGGCGGAGATCAAAGCGCACAAGCTGTTTGCGGAGTCGCCGCTGGTGCGGCAGGGAAGATTGAGCGTGGTGCCGCTGACGGCGGCGCAGTATGGGTGGCTGGCGGGAGATTGAAGGGATGGCGGCGCCGGCGTTCGCGGACAGGAGTGTCCGCGCCACGGGTCAGGTTCTGATGATTCGCTCGCTACAGTCGGGTTGGGCGCAGGCGAAGGTTACGTGATTACGCTGGCGGTCGAGGCTGATGATGAACATGGGCCGGCCGTGACGCTCGCAGGTGGGCTGGTTGGGTGCAAGAACTGGAGATTCTCCGCGCTTGGGCGTGGTGTAGCCGATGCGTTCGCCGAAGCAGCGGTGGCAGAGTTTATCGGTGCAGCGGAAGAATTCGATCGAGAAGTCCGCGTTGTAAGGAGCGAGAGCGGGTTCCATGGCGCGGTAGTGCTGGTCGCAAAGGGGTAGGATGTCGGTCCTCATGCGAAGGGAGTTTAGCACCGAAACCATTGAGTCATGCATCGTTTCCTCATTGAATCAAGGATTCAATCGGGCAATGATGCAGGCCTTACGTCAGCCGATGTAGCGCAGGGCGTCGACGATGCCGAGATGCGAGGCACGGTATGAGGGGATCAGGCCGCTGACGAATCCAACGAGAAGCGCAGCCGCGAGGGCGACGAGGGCGGTGCCCGCGGTCATGTGCATGGAGACTGGCAACCCGATGCCAGGGCGGGCCATAAATACGATTGCTCCGGTGGCGAGGGCGACGCCGATCAAGCCTCCGATGACAGAAATCGCGATCGATTCGCTCAAGAGCAATTTGAGGATGCGACCACGGGTGAAGCCGAGAGTGCGGAGGACGGCGACTTCTCGGGTGCGTTCGCGGATGGACATGGCCATGGTGTTGGCGCAAACCAGGAGGGTGGTGAAGAGTACGGCTCCGCAGATGCTGAGGATGAAGGCCTTGACGCTGCCGAGAGTCGCGATGAAATCGAGCTTGAAGGCTTGTTCGCTCTCGCTCTTGGTGGGAACGGGAGTGGCGTGGAACATTTCGTCGATGGCCCGGGCGGCTCGGGGCATGTTTTCCGGGGTGTCGACGCGAGTGAAGTAAAAGCCGGCGGTGTCTTTGAACCAGTCGACGGATTCCTCCAGGTACTTGGTATGGAAGAAAAGGCCGCTGGTAGGGGGATCGATGGTGTACATGCCGCGGACGGTGAGGTCAAGATTGGCGGGAAAGATGGTGCCTTGCAGGATGATGTGGTCGCCGATCTTCCAGTGATGTTTCTCGGCCAGCACGACATCGACGACACAGCCGGCGCGATCGCGCTTCCAGGCGGCGAGTTGGTCGGCGGGCATGATTTTGTCGGCGGCAACGTCGAAGTACTCGTCGGGATCGGTGGCGAACTGGGCGAAGTAATTTTCCGGTTTGTTGTCTTTATAAGTGCCCCCGAACCAGGTCATGGGAACGACATGCACGACGCCAGGCACGGTGCGAATTTTGTCGCGGTAATAGATAGGAAGAAAGTTGGCGAGGGACACCTTGTGGCGGGTCATGATGCGGAGCGCGGAATCAGGCGCTCCCTTGTCGATATAAAAGCTGCGCCAGACACACAGCATGATGCAGAGCAGGAGCAGTGAAAAAGCGATGCTGGCGACGGTCAGCAGGCTGCGTTTCCTGTTGCGAAAAGCGGATTTGGCGACAAAGGTGGAGAGGGTCATGGCACAAGGACATTTTACACGGCGTGATGTACGGTATGCGGGGCGGGCGTTGCCGGTTTGTGGGACGAAGTGCCATCGGTGAAAGTCAAGAAAACGTTTTCCGCAGTTCGCGACGGAGAATTTTGCCCGAGGGGGTGCGCGGGACGGCATCCACGAAGTGAATTTCGCGGGGCTGCTTGTGATGGGCGAGGCGGTCGGCGACGAAGGCGCGGAGTTCCTGGTCGAGCGCGTCGGAGGGAGTGAAGCCTTCGCGAAGCACGACAAAGGCGCATGGAATTTCTCCGGCGGCGAGATCGGGTTTCGCGACTACGCCGCAATCGCGGACGGCGGCATGTTCGAGCAGGAGGGACTCGACTTCGGCGGGGGCGACGGGGAATCCTTTGTACTTGATCATTTCTTTGCTGCGGTCGAGGACGTAGTAAAAGCCGTCGGCATCGGCGCGCACGATGTCGCCGGAGAAGTACCAGCCATCGCGCAGAACGGCGGCGGTGGCTTGAGGGTCTTTCCAGTATCCGAGCATGAATTGCGGGCCGCGCATGGCCAGTTCGCCGGCTTCACCGGGCGCGACCTGGTTGCCGTTGCGATCGAGGATGCGGCATTCGGTGAGGGCCAAGGGGTGTCCGATGGAGGCTGGCCGGTGCAATTCAGGAGGGGCGATGTAACCGACGTGGGTCACGGGGGAAGCTTCGGTCATGCCGTAACCCTGCGTGACGATAATGCCGGTGAGGTCGGACAGGCGGCGGGCAAGTTCAGGAGCGAGTGGGGCGGCGCCGGACTTGATCCAGCGGACTTTGTGGTTCCTGGGGAAGATGCCGGCAGCGGCGGCCTGGCAGAGCGCATTGATGGCGGGAGGGACCATGGGCATCATGGTGACGCCCTCCTGAACTAACAGGGCGAAGAGTTTTTGCAGATCGAAGCGGGGCATGAGGACGAGGGTGGACCCGAGGCTGAGAGAAAGAGTGAGGGCCACGGTGAGTCCGTAGATGTGGTAGAGGGGTAGGAAGCAAAGCATGACGTCATGGGGCGTGAGAATGGCGGCGTTGGGGCCGAGGATCTGATAGACGTTGGCGACCAGGTTGTAATGCGAGAGCATGACACCTTTTGGCAATCCGGTGGTGCCGCTGGAATAGGGAAGGGCGGCGATGGTCTGTTGGGAGTTCTGAGCGGGCGCGGGAAAGGTGGCGGAGGCGGGTCGAAGGAGATGGGCAAAGTCCTCAGAACCGGCATTGCCAGTGTGGGTTCGGGTCGTGAAGACGCGGCGCAATGCGGGCAGGCCGGAGAGGTTTACGTTCTCGAGAAGCGGGGCATCGGTGATCAGGAAAACGGCACCAGAATTTTCCAGTTGGTAGCGGATTTCGCGCTCGCGGTAGGAGGGATTGAGAAGCGTGGGAATGCCTCCGGCGAGCGTGGCTGCATGGTAGGTGATGGCAAATTCCCAGGAGTTGGGGAGGAAGATAGCAACGACTTCTCCGGGAGCGAGTCCGGCGGAGATGAGGCCGCGTGCGAGGGACTCGACGAGGTCGCCATATTCGGCGAAAGTGAGACGACGTCCGGATGAACTGTCGATCAGAGCTGTCTTGCCGGCGTTCCGTTTGCAGCTGTGGAGAACGATGTCGTGAACAAAGCGGTCAGCGGGATCGGCGTACAACTGGGTACGGGCCATCGAGGAGATTGTAGTGCCAGAGGGCGGAAGTTAAAAGTCAAGGGGACGGGGCAGGCGGCACATTGCTTTAGAAGATCAAGCGCTGAGTTTGCGGAGGAATTCCTGCTCGTCCATACGGTATTTGAACGCTTTGCGGCCGTTGATGAAGACTACGGGGACTTCGTCGCTGTAGAGGCGCCGGGCCTCGGTGTCGGAGTCAACGTCGATTTCACGCCAGGTGAAGCCGCCATGCTTGTGAAGCTTGACGATGCTCTCCTTGACGATTTCGCAGAGATGGCATCCTTTGCGGGAATAAACGACGACTTCCCGAGGCGGCGTCATGGGTGGCAGTTTATCAGTTGGAAGAGGGCTTTCCAAGGCTGGCTGAGGACTGGTGGGCCGAGGGCGTTGAAGGGCGCAGCAACTCTGGATATAGAATCATCTCGATGACGACCAACGGCGGAGCGCTTTCTGGAAAGACGATGGTGGTAACGGGCGGGGCAAGGCGCCTGGGGCGGGCGATTGCTTTGGCGGCGGCGGAAAACGGCGCCGACGTGGCGATTACCTATCGCGAGTCGGCGCGCGAGGCGCGGGCGGTGGTGGGAGAGTTGGCGCAACACGGCGTGGAAGCGCTGGCGGTACGCTGCGATATTACCGAGGAGAGAAGTGTCCGCGAGATGGTGAAAGAAGTGGCGAAGGAACTGGGCGGCATTGACGTACTGGTGAATAACGCCGCGAATTATGAGGACGTGGAGTTTGAGAGGATTACGGTCGCGGAGTGGGATGCGATTTTCGCTTCGAATGCGCGCGGACCTTTTCTGGTGTCGCGTGAGGCGCTGCCGTATTTGAGAAAGCGCAGAGGGCGCATCATTAATATGGGGTCGCTGGGCGGACTGCGCCCGTGGGCCACCCATGTGCACTATTGCTCGTCGAAGGCGGCGGTGCATATGCTGACAAAAGGCATGGCGAAAGCACTGGCGCCGGAGATTGCGGTGAATGCGGTGGCTCCGGGTGTGATTGATCTGGGCGAAAAATCGGCGGCGGCGTTCATGAAAAAGACGGCGAAGCGGACGCCGATGCAGCGCAACGGAACGGCAACGGAGATTGCCGCGGCGGTGATGTTCTTTGCGACGGCTCCGAAGTTTATTACCGGGCAGGTGCTGGCGGTGGATGGGGGACTGGGCCTGTAAAACGCGGGTTGCGGGGCAAGCACCGTGCTGAGGTGAGCCAAGGAGTTGTGCCGCGGACCGAAGGATTTGTTTCCTGGTTTGGGTTCGGGTATCGTTCTGTTTCGACCCTGATCATACTTATGACGCGATCCCTTCGAGGTCTGGCCTCCGTTGTTTTCTTGCTTCTTACGTTGCTCCTCACAACGCGGTTGACGCTGGCCCAGGACCGCCCGGAGGAGGGCGGCCACGAAGTCGAGGTTTGGACGGGGGGCGGCTATTCCGTTCCCGGTGGAACCAAGGATACCAGCGTCTGGAACGCGGGAGTGCGCTATGGATGGATTTTGACGCAGCCGCACTTGCCGGGCTTTCTTAGCGGACGTTTCGAGCTTGCGGTCGATGCGGTGCCGGCATTTGTAGTGTTCCAGCGCTCCAATACGGCTTACGGCGGGGGAGTAAATCCGGTAGGCTTCAAATGGATTTTCGCCACGCACGGACACGTTGCTCCGTATCTCGAATTAAATGGCGGTACGCTGTTTACAACGCATGAAGTTCCGGCGGGAACGTCGACGATTAACTTTACGACGGGCGCGGCTTTTGGAATGTATTTCTTCCGTGAACATACGTGGTCGGTGGATGTCCGGTATATGCACATCTCGAATGCCGGGTTGACGGTGCCGAATCCGGGACTCAATACGGTGCAGGTTCGCTTGGGGTTGGGGAAGTTCTTTGGGAAGAAGTAGCAAACACAATCTTGGTGGTTAATGCCGTGTGGAAGCGGGGCTATTTCCCGCCTGGAGGCTGCGGTACGCGGTTCGGACAAGAGCACAGGTCCTTCGCTTCGCTCAGGATGAGAATTCAAAACTGATAACAATGCAAAACTAATGTTGACGAGACAAGGCACCAGCGGTCTGCCTCGGTTCGGCGCCGCGTCCGCAGCAGGGGCCGGGTGGAATGGCGGCGCCATGGGGACAAGTTTGCGGGTGGTTGAGGAAGGTGCAGATCTTGTCGGTGGCTTCGGGTGAGAGGATGTGCTCGAACTTGCAGGCCTGCTGCTCGATTTCGGTTTCGCTGTCCATGGCGAGCGAATCGGTGAAGAGACGTTCGGCGAGGCGGTGGCGGCGGATGATGTCGGCGGCGCGCTGGTGTCCACGCGCGGTGAGTTCGACGATGGCAGAGCCGTCACCCGTCGAAAAGCCGGCCGGCTTCAGTGCGTCGTGGCAGGGATTCACGAAGGGCTTGTGATCGTGGCCTTCGGGGGGGTGGGGGCGGGTGGTTACCAATCCCATAGCCGCCATTTTTTCGACGGCGATGGAAACGGGCAGAGCGCCGTGCACTTCCATGCGTCCGATCTCAGCGATTTGGCCGTGCTCTTCCAAGGCAAACAGTTCTTCCAGCACTTCGTCGAACTGCTCATCGTCGGCCATGGCGAAGACTTCCTGGGCGGCGATTTTTCCATGGTGGAGTTCGATGCGGCGGTCGGCCAGACGCGCGACCACGGGATCGTGGGTCACCATGACGATGGTGCGGCCCTGCTGGTGAAGTTCGCGGAGGAGGCGCAGAACGATTTCTTCATTGACGGCGTCGAGGTTGCCGGTGGGTTCGTCGGCGAGGACGATTTTCGGATCGTTAATGAGGGCTCGGGCGATGCAAACACGCTGTTGCTCGCCACCGGAAAGCTGCGAGGGCAGGTGGCCGGCGCGGTCTTTGAGGCCGACGCGGTCGAGAGCTTCGAGGGCTTCCTTTTCGTCGGTCATGCTGTGGAAGTACTGCGCTAGCATGACGTTTTCGACGGCGGTGAGATACGGGATCATGTGGAACTGCTGAAAGACGAAGCCGATGGTTTCGGCGCGGACGTGGTTGAGGTCGGAGGCGCTGAGGCTGGCTACGTTCTGTCCGTCAAGCCAGATCTCGCCGGTGGTGGGGCGGTCGAGGCATCCGATGAGATTGACCATGGTGCTCTTGCCGGAGCCGGAGGGGCCCATCATGGCGACCCACTCGCCGGAAGCGATGGAGAGAGAGATGTCGTCGAGGGCGTTGATGAGAGAGTGTCCGCCATTGTTTTCTTCAGCTCTGGCGGGATAACTCTTGGTGACGTTCTTGAGTTGGATCATACCGATGTTACCTCTTGTAGTGTTGCAGGGCAGCGCCTAAAGGCGCGTCTGGCTTCGACGAGTTTCGGTATCGCTAAAGCGATACCCTGATACGAAGCGATAGGACTGAGCCGGAGCCGGAGTGATAGGACTGAGCCGGAGCGATAGGGTTGAGACACGCGCTATTCTCCCCTCAGAATGATAGCCGGTTGCACGCGGCGGAGGAGGACAATCGGCAGGACAGCCGAGAGCAGGGCCACGGCAACACTGCCCGCGAGAATGTAGGGAAAGACGCTGAAACGCGGCACGACAGGCGCGTGAAAGTTAACGCGTCCAATCCAGACGGCGACGGCGATGCCAATGAAGAAGCCGAGGATCGCGCCGACTACGCCCAAAGCCGCGGCCTCGGCGGCGAAGAATCCGTTGACCAGATGTTCGGACGCGCCCAGCGCTTTCATGATGGCGAAGTCGCGACGGCGGTCGAAGACCCATCCGATGAGCGTGGCGAGCACGCAGAGCGCGGAGGTGAGCACGACGAGGGTGGCGGAGGCGTAAAGCGTGGCGCGCGTTTTATTGAGCACGTTGGCTTCGCCTTCCATGATCTGGCGGACGGGGCGAATATCGGCATTGGGCAGGAGTTGGGTGAGTTTACGGATTGATGCGTCGACATCGGCGGCGGTTCCGTTGGCAGCGACTTCTATGGTGGAGGGCGCGACGCCGGTCCAGTTCTGGAATTCAGATTGATCGAGATAGATACGGCTATCTTCGCCGGCGCCAGTCTGGAGCATGCCGGCGGGGACGAGTTGAATCGCCTTGCCCTGGAATGTGAGTGCAAAAGGCTGGCGACTGGGGCTTGCTCCGGGGCCAACCACGGCGGCGGCGCGCATGCCGATCAACGCCTGGTTGGGGGCATCGGGCCAACGGCTGACCTTCCACCAGTGGTTCAACTGGCGGGCGCGGGCGAAGTCAGTGCCGACGACGACCACCGATTGTCCGTCATTCGTGCGAGCGACGGCGTAGGAAAAAGGAACGGCCAGGGTTTTCGCGCCGAGAACGGATTCGACTGTGGACAGCGCGTCGGCGGGCAAGGCCTGTCCTTCTTTGGCGACGACGACCAGGTTGGCGCCATAATTCCGGAACTCGGTGCGGAGCTTGGCTTGCACGTCGACGTAGAGATTCATCATGGCGGTGGCGACGGCGGCGGCAACGATCATGGCGAGCAGGGCAGAGGCGGCGCGCCTGCGACGAAGCACGGCCGCACGAAGAAGCATGCGCATGAACATGGAAGTATGGGGCGCATGGGCACGGCGATTGGCGACCTGCTGCGGAGTGAGGAGCGTGCCGGGAGTGGTGCTCGTCGTCATCTTTAATCGTTATCCTTAAATCCTTATCCTTCTCCCCGCAGGGCAAAGACGGGATCGAACTTCACGGCGCGGCGAATGGCGGCGGCGCTTCCGGCGAAGGTCACGAAGACGGCGATGCCGAGGATGATGGGAAAGAGCACGGGCTCGATGGAAATCCGCGAGTTGAAAATGGAACGGCCGATCTGGCGGGCGAGGAGAGCTCCAGCAGAAAATCCGGCGAGGCCACCGACCAGGGCGAGCAGCAGCGCTTCGGCAAAGAAAATCGCCGAGACGACGAGGTCGCCGGCGCCGAGAGCTTTCATCAGGCCGACTTCGACGCGGCGTTCATAGATAGCCGTAGCCATGGCGGCGGAAACGGCCAATGCGGAAGCCAGGAGCGCGGCGAACGTGATCAGCAGCATGAGTCCTTTGATGCGCGAGAGCACGGTGCCTTCGTTTTGCGCGACCTGGCGGATCTGTTCGGCGTGCGAATGTGGAATGGCCTCCTGCAACTGGTAGGCAATCGACTCGACGTAGGGCGAACAGTACCAGCGGTCGTAAACCTCGGGAGTCATGGACTTGGGATCGCGGACGGAGAGGGCATCCGGGGGCTTGGTGAGAGCGCTGACATAGACGCGGCGGACGGCTCCGGGTTTGCCGAGAACCTGCTGGGCCAGGGCGAGCGGCGCGACGATCTGGTCGTCTTCGACGCCGCCGGTGGAGAGAATGCCGGAGATGGTGAGTTGGCGGCCGTTGATTTCGAGGTTGTCGCCTGAGTGCTTGGACAGCTTGGCGGCCAGACGCTCGCCGATCAAGACATTTTGCGAGTCATCATTTGGCCAACTGCATGCGGCTGCCGGGTCTTCGACTCGGCTTGGAGGGGCGAGACGCCCGTCCGAACACGAGACTTTCCACCAGGGGTGGGTGATTCGTACGCCGGTGGTGAAGTCTTCTTTTCCGAAGCGGAGGGCTTTATCGAAGTAGGTGCCGAGGAGCGTGACGTCCTTGGCATCGCTGCCGGCGCCGAGTTTTACGGTAACGGGCAGCATGGGGGAGAAGCCGACGATGTTGTGGTGCCAGAAGGTGCCACGGATTTTCGGCAGGTCGGCTTCGTTGAGGAATGCGCCGTCGCTGGGAGGTTTCAAGTTGAGGCCGCCGACTTCCACGTCGAGTGTGTCTTCCTGCGGAGTGACGACCAGATTAGCGCCGTAGCTGCGCAGTTCGCGATTGATCTTGTCGCCGATGTCGGTGGCGACGGCGATCATGGCGGTGGCAACGGCTACGCCGAGCGTAATGGCGATGCCCGCGAGCAACTTGCGGCGGGCCTGGCGGCGGAACGATTCGTAGACGATGCGAGGAAACATTTATTTATTTCTGCTCGAAATAGCGCCGCCCAGCCGCGACGTCGGTTTCCGAGACAATGACCGCATCGTCGGTGACCTGGGCCTTCAGCGGGATCGGATTGCAGCCGCCCGGCATGCCGACCGACTGCGGATTGATGGGAGCGGCGCAATTCTTACAGATCACTCCCTGCGCTCCTTTATAAAATCCGACCGCGCCGCAGATTTCGCAGGCGTCAAAGAGGGTGGCGATTTTTCCGTCGGGCTTTTGATAGAGCCAGAAGCGGACTTCGACACCGCCTTCCTTGGCCTCGAAGCGATGGAGTTCGCCATCGTAAACCTGCTTCAGGGGAATGGAAATCTTACCGTCAACGAAAGTCACTTCAGTAGCGGGCGAAAGCGCGCTGGCGCTCTTCTCGTAAATGAAGCCGGCGGTGACCATCACGATAAAGATGAACGAGCAGACGTAAACCGAGGCCATCCAGAGACGCTCGCGGCGGGCGGTCCAGAGGGCTTTCCGTCGGGCAGCGCCGGCGGGAGGAAGTTCGACCGGTTGCCGGCTCTTCATTTCAAACAGCACCATGAGCGCGGCCAGAACGAGGATGGTGACGAAGAAAAAGAAATCGTTGCGCACGATAGGACCGATGATGGCCATCTCCTGACGAGAAGAGGGAAGCACGCCATTCTCGGAGAGTTCGTGCAGGCCAGAAATCACCAGCTGTCCGGCCACCAGGAAGAGAATCGCGGTGGTGACCTTGAAGAATTTCTGGAGATTGATCTTGACGCTGCCCTTAACGAACATGACGCCGAAGAGGACGGCGACGACCACGCCGGAGAGGGTGCCGATAAAGCTCATCAGTTCGCTGGAGTTCAGGGTCACAGCGGAGAGGATGAGAACCGTCTCGACGCCTTCGCGCATGACCATGAGGAAGATAAAGAGGAAGAGGCCGATCCAGGCGTCGCCGCGGGCAAACAAACCGACCTTGCTTTCGATCTGGCCCTTGAGCTTGCGGCCGGTCTTCATCATGAAGACGATCATGGTGATGACGAAGACGGCGGCGATGAGCATGACCCAGCCTTCGAAGATGTCTTCATTGAGCTTAAAGCGGGAGACGATGACGGCGACGCCAATCGATCCGGCAAAAGCGGCGGCCAGCGCGGCGTAGACCGATTTGCGGAGATCGTTGCGGCCGATTTTGGCGAGATAGGCGAGGGTAATACCGACGATGAGAGCCGCTTCGACGCCTTCGCGAAGGGTAATGATGAATGCCTGGAGCATTGGGAAAAAGCACCGCTTTCTAATTGAAAATGAAATTCAATTTCAATATCAATAGGATACGGTTTGGAGTGGGGGGCGGTCAACGCAGTGAATCACGGATTGCTGTGATTTACATCACACGGGGAAAGGGAGCATTGAATGGTATTTCCGCAGGGCAACACATCAAACCCATTGTCACGACCGTCCCTGCTTTCGAATCGTAAGGGCCATGGTAGCGGGAGCACGTGGGCCTGTTGGAACCCCATATTTCTTGTAAGTGGACAGCTAATGAGTTCTGGTTGGCTACCCTGTTCCCCAAGTATCGGCGCATGATCGCATTGCACTCAGAGTATCCGCAGGAACTTCTTTGCCTGGGCTAGTTCAGGGAAGAGATTCTCCTCCGCCACAAATTCGCTGGAATGCACGCATCTCCGGCTGCCTCGAAGTTTGACGGGGTGCTTCAAGTGCAGCATCTCGTGATACACGATGTATTCGACGGCGTAGCGGGGGACGCGAGGGTGGTCAAAGACGCGGCTGATGACGATGGCGTTGTGGGCGGGATCGTAGTGGCCGAGGCTGCTGCGGGCGTGAGTGTGGCTCCAGGTGAGTTGGGGGCGACCGAGGAGTCCGTGAAAGAAGCGGCGGTTGAGGTCGTCGAAGATTTCCTCGAGATGGTAGTGGTGGCCGCGAGCGGAGCGGATCAGCTTGCGGCCGCGCACCTGGCGGACGAGACGCGCTTTAGCGGCAAGATCGTGGCCGGCAATATAGCGGCGATAGCGAGTGCTATGAGCGCGCTCGACGGGCTTGCGATAGAGCTTGGCGAGCAGGATGTGGGCGATCGAGTGCAGCACGGAATCGGGCGCGCCTTCGAGCAGGTCGGAGAGGCGAATGTAGAGCTCTCCCTGGCGGAGGCGGATGGTGTTGTTGATGGAGACAAAGGGATAAAAGCGAGTATGCATCGCTGGCGCAGGGGTGCGCGGACGGAGTTCGCGATAGGCTTGGTGAAATATTTCGGCGAGATTGGGAGGCACGGTGAGGGAAGAGTAGCAGAGGCGGGGAGGGGCCGTCAGCTTCGGTTTTCAAGGATCAGACGTCGGAAAGAAAGCGGCGCGAAGTTCGACTAAGCGATTTTTCCATCGGCAACGTATCTTTTATTCATCGGTTGATGATCGATCGATGCACTGCCGCGTCACGCCGTCGCGAAGACAGGGCAGGTTATTGGCCGGGGGATTGGGGTTGCGTGGTTTCGCCATGGGAGACGGGGCGACATTGGGGGTTGGATTGGGGCTGAGATAAACTGCCCGACCGTGCAGAAATGGATCTAATATCATGCCGAAGAAATAGCCTGTGCCGCCAAGGATGCCAACGTCGATCAGGGTAAGGAATCCGCGGTTGGCGGCGGGGGCGTGGATGGTGGTTACGCCGAGGATGGCGCCGGCTCCAGCGCCGATTCCGAGCCCGATGGCTCGGGCATTGTAGGTCAAATAGACGGCTTTGACGTTGTCGCGGCGGTAATGACCCTGGATATAAGTCAGACCCGGATAGTCGCAGTCGAGCACATCGTCGGTTGCTCCCATGAAAGCGCAATGGCCAAAGGTGCGGCCGCGTTGCAGTTTGATTTTGAGCCGGGTTCCGCTGGGGAGATGCTGGACTGTCTGCCAGTCTCCCGTCTGGGCGATGGCCATCGAGGTCGCTAGAAAAAACGTGAACAGGGGCGAGAGAGCGGTTGGGTATGGCATGAGCGGATGGTAGCCGCGGCGGAGCGTTGCAAAGTGTGGGCTTCAGACACTTCTTGAGGTGTCACAATGACTCGATGGGATGAGTGATGAAGGCAACGTAGCGCCGGAGTTCGGCAATCGAAAGTTCGGAGAGGAAGGGGAAGGGAATGGCGCGGCAGCCTGGGGGAAGCCGGGTTGCCGTGACCGAATCGCAGACGACGGCGGCGGTCTGCTGCAGGCCGCGCTGCCAGTTTGGTTTTCGGGCGTCGCGGAACAGGAGCGCGTCGGGGTGGAATCCGGCGGCGTGCAGGATGGTGCGCGCTAATTTCAGGAAATCCGGCCAGCTTGAGGCCACTCCGACGAGCTTGCCTGATGGAGCGGGCAGCCAACCGGCGAGCGAGGTGGGCACGGAGCGCACCTGCAAGGTAATCGCTTCGACATCTTCGGGAAGGGCTTGCCGCACGGCGGCGATGCGATTGGGGAGCGCGACTGGAATGGCTCCTTCGGAAGTCCGCGGGCAGTCGTGCAGACTGCAGCTTCGTACTGGAAAATCCACGGCTTGTGCGATTTCATCTGCGAGAATCCGGCGCAGTTCCTCGTCGGGCTCGATCAGGAGGAAGTGGTCGGGCGGTTGGAGTTCGAGCCATTGGCGCAGGCGAGAGCGGACGGTGCTGAGGGGAGCGCCGAGTTCGCGCGCCGACTGAAAGAGCCGGGCAATCAAGTGATCGAGCGGGAGCGGGGAGGAGGGAGCGAGTTCGGGCTTGCGCTGGCGAACATAAACACCGCTGCCGTGGCGGAGCTCGACCCAGCGTTCGCGTTCGAGTTGGCGATAGCCCGCGCTTACCGTGTTGGGATGCAATCGAAAACGCCGCGCTAGTTCTCGGGTGCTGGGCAGGCGCTGGCCGGGAGCGAGATCGTCGCTGAGGATGCCGAGAATCACCTGGGTTACAAGTTGTTCGCGAATGGTGACTGAGCTGCCGCGGGCAAACCAGAGCTGCATGGGGCTTTATCTTAACTCAGCATAGATTACATCCGCGGCTAGATCACATCCGCAAAAGGCCTTCTGACGAGAACGGCAGAGGTCGAGGCGTCTTATTTCTTCTTCTTGTGCTTCACGTATTCTTCGACTTCGGCGACGGTTTTGCGATGGTCGTCGGCACTGGAGTCGACGGTGTCGAGGGCGTCGGTGAGCAGGAACTCGTACTGGCTCGCTTCGGCGGCATTGGTGTTGGCGGAGTTCTTGAGCGCGCGCAGTTTGGACTGGAATTCAGTGTCGGCTTCGATGACTACTTTTAAGGGCTTGCGAATATCGTCCTTGCGCCCGACATACATGTCGATGTTGTCGTTGAGCTCGTCGTAGACGGCGAGGAAATCTTCGAGCATGTCATGGGTCTGGAGGCCGCGATCGGTGGTCCTGGGGTCGCTCCGCATCTGTTCCAGCCTGGTCATGCGATCGCGGGAGAATTTCACATAGAGTTTGAGGCGCAGGTCCGGGTCGAGCATGGCATCGCGAAGCTGGTCGATCTCCAGCGGATTGAGCGGGTCGCGACGGCGCTGGGCGGCCAGCGGGAGCGCTAACAGAAGCGCGAGGCCGAGGATTGAGCGCCAGTGCTTACCGGATTTCATTTCGGCTCCTTCTTATTGTCTTTCTTCTTACTGTCGGTGAACATTTCCTTGAGCAGTGTGGTGCGGACGTCTTCCATGCGACGGATGGCCTCTTCCAACGGAGCCTGATCTTCGAAGGCGAGAGTGCGTTTGATGTCACGCAATTTTTCCGCCATTTTCCGAACATCGATCTCGACATTCTTGAGCCGTTTTTTGGTTTCAATGGCGGCGTCGCGAGCTTTTTCGGAGTATGAGGCAATGTCTTCGACGGCAGCGCGGGCGGACTCGACTTTGCCATCAGCGTAGAGCTTGTCGGCATCGCGAAGCTGATGCTGGGCGATGCGGACGGCGAGTTCAGGGCGGTCCTCGGGCCGCGCACTGGCAAAGCGCGACTTGAGTTCGTCCACGGTTTCGTCCTTGGCGGCCGCGCGCAAAGCGACGGCAAAGGTCATGAGGAGTAATAAGATCGTCAGACGGCGCATAGTCGTCAATGCTTCTTGGGCTCGATCGCGATCAGGCGATGGCGGGCCTGCCACTCCTGATCAGGATACTGCCCTTTGGCGGCTTGAAGGAAGAGGTGATAGTTGATCGACGCGTTTTTATAGTCGTGCAGGTGATCGTAAGCCGAGGCCCGGACAAAGTAGCAGACGGCGGGCATCTCGGCGGGGAATTTGGCGCGCGCGTCCAGGGCTTTTATGGTGAGGTCATAGTTCTTATTCTCACTGGCCGCAAAGGCTAAATCGACGTAAAGATCGGGCCAATCACGCTTGAGCTGGACGGCGGCATAGAATTCCTGTTGCGCTTCGGCGAATTTTTTCTGACGGAGCAGAGCCTGGCCTAATCCTCGGTGCAATTCAGGATCGTTGGGCTGAGCGGCAATCAGGGTGCGGTAAGCACTTTCCGCAAGGTCATTTTTTCCGGTGCTGGCATAAAGGTCGGTCAACTCGCGCTGCGCCTGGGCGTCGGTGGGAGCGAGTTTGGTGGCCGTCTGGATCTCGGTGATGGCGTCATCTTTTTTGCCCTGCGCGGCCAGGAGTCGCCCCAATTGGAGATGAATACCGGCGTCGCCGGGACGCTCGGAGGCAAGACGCCGGAGCAAGGGCTCGGCGTCGGGCAAGTGCCCGGACTTCATGTAGATGTTGGTGAGACCGATCGCGGCTTCCGTGGAATGGGGGTCCAAGGCCAGGACTTGTTTGTACTCCGTTTCGGCGGCGGAAAATTCTTTTTGCCGCTCATGCAGCAGGCCGGCTGACAGAAGGGGTTCGGTATCCTTGGGGGTAAGCTCGGAGGCTTTGCGATAGGCTTTCAGCGCTTCTTCAGGCTTGGAATCTTCGATCAGATGGGCGAGCGCGAGCCAGGCGCGGGCCTGACTTTCTGAAACGTGATCGGTAGGCTTGAGAGTGGTGGCGGCGACGAGAAAACGTTCGGCCTCGAGGTTTTTGTCGCGGGCGAGCATGAGTCCCAGGTTCAGATTCGACTCGAAAACATCGGGCTTGGCGGCTACCGACTGGCGGTAGGCGTGGATGGAATCATCGACGCGGCCGAGGCGATTGAGAACAAATCCCAGATCGAACCAGGCCTGATAGTTTCGGGGATCTTTATCGATCGCCTTTTTGAGCAGCGTTTCCGCGGCCGCGAAATCGTTTGTTTGGATGGCGTCTTCGGCCTGGGCGATTTCCGGCGGGGTGTCATCGATGCGTTCCTTGTAATGGCGGACGGTGGAGTGAGTTTGTGCCAGAGCGCAGGCGGTCAGCAGGAAGAAGATGATGAGTAGAATCGCGTTGTCGGCCGGGCGTTTCATACGCGGGTTGTTCGCGCGGAGGAGGGCCGGGGATGCCCGGCGCTCCATTGGCTTTCTACTGGTCGCCATGGCGCACGCCATTTCCGTTCAAGACCTGCTTGAGGTACTGTCCAGTGTAAGAGTTGTTCAACCCGGCGATGCTTTCGGGCGTACCTGAGCCGACCAGGTTGCCGCCCCGATCGCCGCCGTCGGGACCGAGATCGATGACCCAGTCCGCCGTTTTGATGACTTCGAGATTGTGTTCGATGACGACAATCGAACCTCCGGCATCGATGAGACGCCGGAAAGCGGAAAGCAGTTTGCTGACGTCGTCGAAGTGCAGGCCAGTGGTGGGTTCATCGAAAATGTAAAGCACGCGGCGCTTGTGCCGGGGCCGGTCACTACCCGGGGCGGTCCGGTTCGGCGAACGACTTCCTGGTTGCAGGTGCGCGGCCAGCTTCATGCGCTGGGCCTCGCCACCAGAAAGCGTGGTCGCGGATTGGCCAAGGCGCAGGTAGCCGAGGCCGACTTCGTCGAGCACGCGCAATTTTTCTGTAAGACGGGGCACGTCGGCGAGAAACTTCAAAGCCTCACGAATGGTGAGATCGAGCACTTCGTGAATATTCTTGCCCTTATAACGGACTTCGAGCACTTGCGGCTTGTAGCGTGTACCCTTGCACTCGTCGCAGATCAATTCGACGTCGGCGAGAAACTGCATTTCGACGGTGACGGTTCCGTCGCCCTGGCAGGTTTCGCAGCGTCCGCCGGGCACGTTGAAGGAGAAGTGTCCGGCGGGGAAACCACGTTTGGTGGCTTCAGGCAGGGCCGCAAAGAGTTCGCGGATGATATCAAACGCCTTGATATAGGTGACCGGATTCGAGCGCGGAGTGCGGCCGATGGGCGATTGATCGACGAGCACGACCTCATCGAGGTAATCCTCGCCGGATACGGTGTCCCACAGAATCGCGCCACCACTTCCGCTATTTGCCTGCCGTTTCGCGGAGGCCACGGCTGGATAGAGAACGTCATGCAGCAAAGACGATTTTCCCGATCCGGATACGCCGGTAATCGCCACCAGCAGGTTCAGGGGAATCTCCAGATCGATGTGTTTCAAATTATGAGCGCGCGCGCCGGTGAGGCGTAGTCTGTGCGCCCCCGGTTGACGGCGCTTCACCGGAACCTGGATGCGCAGTTCGCCACCCAGATATCGGCCGGTGAGCGAGTGCGGCAACTTGACGATCTCGTCGAAAGTGCCGGCGCCGACGACTTTTCCGCCACTTTCTCCCGCTCCCGGACCGAGATCGAGAATGCGGTCGGCGGCTCGCATGATGTCGGGATCGTGCTCGACCACCAGGATCGTATTTCCCAAGTCGCGCAGGTCCTGCAGGATTTTGATCAGCCGGTGAGTGTCGCGGCTGTGCAGTCCGATGGAAGGCTCATCGAGGACATACAGCGTGCCCACCAGGCGGGAGCCGAGGGAAGTTGCGAGCTGAATGCGTTGGGCTTCGCCGCCCGAGAGGGTGGAGGACAGACGATCCAGGGTCAGGTATTCGAGGCCGACTTCGTTGAGGAAACGCAGGCGTTCGCGAAGTTCAATTAGGAGTTTGTCGGCAATCGCGGCCTGGCCGGTCGAAAGCGCGATTCGATCGAAGAATCGCGCCGCTTCTTCGACGGTCATACTGCAGACCTGGCAAATGTTCTTGCCATCGATCTTGACCTGACGCGCTTCTACACGGAGGCGGGTTCCACCGCAAGCTGAGCAGAGCGAGTATCCGCGATAGCGGCTGAGAAACACGCGCACGTGCAGTTTGTATTTTTTGCGCTCAAGATACTGAAAGAATCCGCGCACGCCGTCGAACGCCGCGTCGCCGTTCACGATTAATTTCTGCTGCTCGGGGTCCAGTTCGTGCCAAGGGACGTCGAGGGGAATTGCGGCCTGGCGCGCGAAGCGCTTGAGTTCAGTGAACAGCGGGCGATATTTCGGTTTCGTCCAGGGCTCAATCGCGCCTTCGTTCAAAGTCTTGCCCTTATCGGGGATCACGAGGTCGAGATCGAAATCGATGGTGTTGCCGAAGCCCTGGCAGCGTGGACAGGCGCCATAAGGGTTGTTGAAGGAAAACAGGCGCGGTTCCGGCTCTTCGTAACGGCTGCCGTCATTCTTGCATTCGAAGCGCTGCGAAAAGCGCAGGCGCCGCGGAGTTGTGCCATCGCCGTCTTCGCTGCGGGGCGCGGTTTCGAAGATCACCTCGCCCGCCTCGCGATAGGCGATCTCGACCGCATCGACAATGCGCGCGCGCTGGTCGGAGGCGACTACGAGCCGGTCGACGAGGCCAAAGACCGGTTGGGAGAAGTTGACGTCGAGCAGAGATTCGGGGGTGGAGAACTCGAAGATCTGTCCATTTTGGAAGATGCGGTTGAAGCCACGTTTGCGCAGATCGAAGAGTCGCGCCTTAATCGCGTCAGAAGGAAGGGCAGACTCGGCGGACTTTTTCCTGGGGCGCAGATTCTTAGCGTTTTTTTCCGAGGCTGGGGGCAGATGAACCTGAATCGGGAAGAAGACATTCAGCCGAGTGCCCTCACCCAAGGCAAGCAAGCGGTCAGCGACTTCATCCACCGTATCTTTCTTCACTTCCTGTCCGCACAGGAGACAATAAGTGCGACCGACGCGGGCAAAGAGCAGGCGCAAGTAATCGAAAATTTCGGTGGCCGTGGCGACCGTAGATCGCGGGTTGCGGGTAGAGTTTTTCTGCTTGATGGCGACGGCGGGGGCGATGCCGTCGATCAGATCCACGTCGGGCTTTTCAATCCGCTCCAGAAACTGCCGGGCGTACGCCGATAGCGACTCGACATAACGCCGCTGACCCTCGGCATAAATCGTGTCGAAGGCAAGCGAGGATTTGCCGGAGCCGGAGACACCCGTGACCACGGTCAAAGTGTTGTGCTCGATCTCAAAATCAATGTTCTTGAGGTTGTGAACCCGAGCCCCGCGCACCACAATGCTATCTGTCGACATCTTCCCCTGACACTACAGACGGATGGAAACCGGCTATCGAATCTTTCTATTATAAATCGTGGTTGGCGGCAGACGGGTTTGCTGCCGAGGGCCACTAGTGGCTCACTTAGGAAAACGCATTTCGTCAGCGGCTAAAGCCGGAAGGAAAAATCGAGGGTAACGGCGCGACTGAAGCCGCGCTCTTTCAAAACAAATTCAAAGTGAGCCAGCACCCGCGGATCGACTGCTTCTGCTTTAGCTTGCGGCAAAGGAAAACAGCACCAGGATGTAAATCCACAGGGCCGTCATGCAATGCCAATACCAGGATGTGATATCAACGACGATGCGGCGGGTTTCGACTGGCCGGTGCAGCGCGGAGGCGACATTGGCGAACAAAAGAGCCAGCACGCCGCCGGCGAGATGGAGACCGTGCATGGCCGTGAGAATGTAAACGAAGGAACTGCTGGTGCCACCGGCGAGGTGAAAGCCGGACGAGGAGAGCTTGCTCCAGAAGAAGAGCTGTCCGCCCAGGAACGCGAAACCGAGAGTGGCGGTAAGCGCGAGCCAGGGGAAACGGCGCTCGTCGCCGAGCGAGACTCCCGGAATCGATTGCACGGGAGCGAGGGCCGCTTCCCGGGTGACTTCGCGCCGCGCCATGTCGATGGTGATGCTGCTGGCGATGAGGATTGCGGTATTGGCCAGCAGCAATATCCAGGGCAAGCGCACTGGAACCCAGGTTTGGATATAGCCCGCGGCGCTCACATCCAGGCTTACGAATCCGCGCCGGATGACGTAGGCCGCCGTGAACGAAATGAAGAGCATGAGGATCGGTGTCATGGCGACGGCGAGTCCCATGCGGGCGCGGCGCAGGCGCTCGCCATAATTCGGCATCGAGTTCGGCATGAAGTCGGGCATACCGTCGCCACCTCCGCCAGCGCGCGGTGGGAGCGACGAGCCGTTATGGCCGGTGGGCCGGGTTGAGACGGGCGTCACGCGGGTTGCCTCGATGGTTCGTACAGGCGGTGCGAGTTATGATCGGAAAGTTTCATGCGCGATATGGTAATTGTGCAGTTGGGCAATTTTGGTTGTTTGCAACCTGATGATTTGAACCGGGCCACTTGAACCTGAACCCTGGAAGAAGTCATCAACTTGCCAATGACGAAATTCTCGACTATGGAGCATTCTCCTTTTCCTGGTGATGAACCCGATGAACGCGAGCGCTGGAACCGGAAATATAGGGAATCACCGGGCTCGTGGCTGATTCCCGACCCGTTCCTACGGCTAGCGTTCTCGCGGTACATTGTGCCGCTGTTTCCGGACGGAGGAAACGCGCTTGACCTCGCGGGAGGCGCGGGACGGCACGCGATCTGGCTGGCGCAGCACGGTTGGGAGGTCACACTGATCGATGTCTCCGAAACCGGAGTCGAACAGGCGCGGCAGCATGCCGGCCAGTTCGGGTCCCACATTCACTTTGTAGTAGATGATCTCACCCACTTTAAAGCTTCGCAAACTCAGTTCGCGGTGGCGTCCGACGCGGCGATTGGCAAGAGGTTCGAATCAAGGTTCGGATTGGTGATGGCATTTTTTTATCTGGAGCGAACGATCTTTCCGGAGATGGTCAAGGCATTGCGACCGGGAGGACTGTTGATCTACAAGACCTTCACCTGGCAGCAAAGGAAGCGGGCAGACGGTCCCAAGGACCCGTCACATCTGCTGAGGGCGGGGGAACTCCGACAGTTGGTGGATGGGCTGCGCATATTGCATTACCGGGAGAAGGTGGAAGAGAAGGCGACGGTCGAGTTGGTGGCGAGAAAAGAAGTCTGAAGTTGGGTGAGGTCAGGCGCCCGTAGCCCAGTCCGGACGGTCGAGTGCGGACGTTGCAAATGGCGCAGTTCCGCATCTAGACTGTGATGACCGGGGTTGATTGGCGGACAGCGGCAGAACGCATGCGAAAGTGGCGGAATTGGCAGACGCACCAGACTTAGGATCTGGCGGGTAAAACCGTGGGGGTTCGAGTCCCCCCTTTCGCACCAATGCTTTAGGGCGATGTCAGAGCGGCACTTTATTCATATTCATTGTGCCTTGGTTTGAACCATTCGGGGTTCGCAGCGCCTGCCCCAATCCACTCTCCGCCGTCGCGCGGCTTAATCCCAACTTGTGCAACGCGAATCAAACTGCTGCATCTCTTTGACAGGAGGTAGTCTGGAATGGCGAGTCATGGCGATAAGAAGGTGGCGCTGGTCACGGGTGCGAACCGGGGTATCGGTCTGGAAACAGCCCGGCAGTTGGGGAAAGAAGGCATCACAGTGGTGGTGGCAGCGCGCTCGTTGGCCGCCGCGAATGAAACCGCAGAGCGACTCAAGGCCGAAGGACTCGATGTGTTCCCGGTAAAGCTTGACGTGACCAGCGCGGAGGATCGGGCGGCTGCCGCGAAGGCGGTCTCCGAGAGATACGGGAAGCTGGACATTCTCATCAACAATGCGGGAGTCGGAGCGGAAGACGGGATGTTTGCGGGCAAGACCATCGAGACCACCGAAAGGGAACTGCAGAAAGTGTTCGGCACGAATGTATTTGCTGTAGTTGCGGTGACCAGAGAATTTCTTCCGCTTCTCAAGAAGAGTTCGGCGGGCCGTATTGTCAATCTTTCCAGCATTCTTGGATCACTGACACTCCACGCCGATCCGAAAAGCCCGATCGCGAGCATTAAGACGTTCGCCTATGACGCCTCAAAAACGGCGCTGAATGCATTCACGATTCATCTCGCGGCCGAACTGAAAGGCACAAACATCAAGGTAAACTCCGCACATCCGGGCTGGGTGAAGACAGACATGGGGACGGAAAAAGCTCCGATGGAGGTAGTGGATGGAGCCAAGACCAGCGTCCAACTCGCATTGCTTGGTGGGGACGGGCCGAGTGGTCGCTTCATTCATCTGGGTCAGGAACTCCCCTGGTAGTAGAGCGCACGGACGCCGAGTTGAGGGACGAAGGCAAGCAAGCGGACAAAGCCGCGAAGGTTGATCGAGTCTCCGAGGTTGCAACGGGCGGCCCAGTGTGGCAAGAGTCGCGCCCGCGGTCGGGGTTGCTTTCATCCGCGCAAATAGCCAATCCAACTATTTTCGAATCGTCATAGATTGTGAAAATAGCGAAGAACGCCATTTTCGACTCTGGAAAGGACAATGCCCAAGGAAGCCAACATTTCAGGCAAGAGATGCCAGTACGAGCCGCCACGCCGGCCAATGCTTTCTTGCCGCCGGGTTCGCCATGGGCAAGCTGGTAGCCGCCGATCACGATGGCGATCAGGCTCGCGACCTTCGCTACGGTACCGGTAAAGAGCGTTTGCAGGGCGGTGAAACCGCGTAGACAGAGCCTGGTGAGTGAAATACAACATGGGAACCTCCGGCAGCGATCTTAGATCGCTGCTTTTGGTCCACGCTAGCTCGCAAAATGGATGTCGTCTAATGACTTTTCGGCAGAAGGTCATTCCTCCCGGTTATAAAAGCCGATGGACTTCCGCGTGAGAGAGGGCCGAGGGCTTTCGCGTTTTCTGAGAAGCTGTTACGATAATTTTGTGACGACGATTTGCCCAATGTTTTATTGGCGGTTTATTAGCGGTTTCGGCCCGATTGGGAGCAATCCGGGTCGCCTTGGGCAGATCGGGCAATATATGCAATTCGCGCAACGCCGCATAATCACTGGCGATAGCGCATCTCGTTGATTTGGCGAGTGGGGACGTAGTTCAGTTGGTTAGAACGCTGCCCTGTCACGGCAGAGGCCGCGGGTTCGAGTCCCGTCGTCCCCGCCATTCCTTTCAAGCACTTGCAAGGAATTGGCAATTTGCGTCATGGTCCAATTTGGTCCAGTTAGGCCAGTGCTTCTCCCTTGTTGAGTACCATCCGAACCAGTTTGCTTTGTGCCAGCCGTTTGTTCGGCATTCCCGCCTGAGCGTAAAGATCCAGCGTAATGCGACTGTTCGCATGACGTAGGAGCTCCTGTACCACCTTCACTTCCTCGTTGTTCTGAGTGAGCAAAGTTGTGTACGTGTGCCGGAAGGTGTGGAAACCTACCCGCTTCTGGATCTTCGCCGCCTTCACTGCCGGTCGTCCATATCGCCGCCAGAGGGTTTCTGGCCAGAGTGGTTGCTTGCCTTTCATCGTCGGCGAGGCAAACACCCAGTCTGTTTCGCGATTGTACGGACCAACTAGCCGCAGCTTGAGCAGCGACTCGGCCAAAGCAGCGTCGAGCGGTACATCCTTCGCGGAAGCTTCCGTCTTCGGAGCTCCTTGCACCATCATCACAACGGAACGGCGAACATGGATTACGAGGTTCTCGAAGTCCACATCCTCCCATTGCAAGCCGATCAGTTCTCCACGTCGCAAACCGGTGAAAGCGTCCAGTTCTGCCGCCGTTCGAAGAGGTTCTGGCAGTTGTTTGAGCAGTGCCATGATCTCGTCTGGCGTCAGGACATCGGGCGTCCTCATACGCTTCGCACTTTGACGTACGCTCTGGATCGGGTTTCGTTCTGTCCACTCCCATCGAATTGCGTGAGAAAACAAGGCGCTCATCAGATTCCTGATTTTGGCCCGGCTCCCACGTGCCAACGGCATTGTTTTCAGCCACGCTTCGACATCGACCGCTTTCACCTCGGAAAGACGGTAGGACCGCCAGCGTGGAAGAACCCACTTTTTCAAGTAAATGTCGTAGGCATACTGCGTGGAGTAGGACTTGTGATGCTCGTCTGAGCTTCCAGTCGCTGGCTTCTGCTTTGAAAAAATGTCTGGCAGTTCGTGCTCCTGGTAGTGCTTGACGAGGGTCTCGACGCCCACGTTCTTGAGCAGTTGTTGCGGGGTTTGTCGGTTGATGGTTAGACGGATTGCATCGACCGCAGACTGCGCTGCCGATTCGGTTGGAAACTCTTCCAGAGTCCCGACGACAACGTTCTTTCGACAGACCGAACCGTCGATTTGAACTTCCCTCCATCGGAACTCCCAAACCTTTCCTTTCCTGCGATCCGCCAGTTTCAGGCTACCGTGCTGATGACTCGTGCGCCTCATCAATCCTCCTTTGTGAGAGGCGACACGGATGGCTGCCTCAGCTTAGCGCAAGTGCAGTGGCGGGTCGATGGTGAATATCTTTGGAAGGCCGGGCCTTACCCAGCCTTCTTGGTTCTCAGCCAAACCTCCAGATCGGAGGCACGGAAGCGCCATAATTTGCCGACCTGGATTCCGTGAATCTGGCGATTGCGAGCCATGCGCTGCAGTGTCTTTGGGTGAATACGGAGCAACTCCGCTGCTTCATCGCTGTCGAGAAGGGGCTCGAAGACAAATTCACGTCGTGGAAGGGACTGGCTGGGAGACGGAGCGAACCTCGATGGCTGCGTAGCGGACATGATGAACTCCTGAGTCACGACTATTTACCAATCTGAGTCCCCTATGTCGTCCTGTCCAATGATTTTTCGGCGACACGTCATTCCTAGGGCGCATGAAAGCGAATTAAGTGGCTAGGGATTTTCAAAACCGCAGCCGTATTCGTTTTTGTTAGCTGAACAATTGACTCTGCGCTGGAACTTCCAATTCCACTGGTTTGGCGCACTCGGCGTCGTCATTCTGGACCTGGTTGACCCGTGTGCTCACCGGATACCGATGCATCGGACCTGTGTAGGGCGAGAGGAGCCGCAATGCGCTTTCCGTATTTTGTGGGGTGGGATTGAGCCATAGATCGTAGTCGTCGGGCGGCAGGATTACAGGCATTCGATCGTGGATGTCAGCCATGAGAGCATTTGGGTTCGTCGTCAGGATCGTACAGGTCTCAACGACTTCTCCTCGTGGATCGGTCCAGCTGTCCCACAGCCCGGCGAACGTGAATATCTGCCCATCCTCCACCTCGAAGCAGTACGGTTGTTTGCTTTTCCCATTCTTCATCCACTCGTAAAATCCGTCGGCCGGAATCAGGCAGCGCTGGGACTTGAAGGGTTCCCGGAACGAAGGTGTGGTCGTCACGGTTTCGGATCGCGCATTGATCGTTTTAAAGCCGATGGTAGGGTCCTTTGCCCAAGAGGGAATAAGCCCCCATCTCATGCTTGAAAAGCTACGCCGCCGAGTGGAAGGGTCTTGGCGGATCGCTAGCACTGGCTGCGACGGGGCAATGTTATAGCGCGGCGCCTCATCATATTCGCCGTAGGCGTCGAAGCGTTCGCGCAGTTCCTTCCTTCGAGATAGCCGGTATCGCCCACACATGGAAGAATTATGGCAGATCGCCTCGAATGTACGAATCACACTAGGAGATCGGGAAGCGTGTTGCTGGGCTGGAGATTGCCCCATGGTCAGGCGGGCAGCTTCAGCTCCAATTGAGTTGGTCCGAGCCGATGGGGAGCATATTTGCGGAGGTAGGAGCGCACGAACTCGTTGACCAAACGGGACTCCTCATCGGCTCGCAAAACTAAGCAAGTCTCGAAGCACAAAGCGTTGTCGGCGAGCGGCTTCACGACCACGTCCTTCTTGCCGTGAATGTCGAGCTTTGTCGGCTTCGTTAGAATCGCAACGCCCTCGCGTTGTGCCACAAGATGAAAAGCCTCCTGAGCCGTAAGGACATCGTGAACATCCTTGGGCACAATTCCCTCACGCTCCGCCGCCTCAATGATTGCACTGCGCAGAAGAGGATGAACCTGTTTCGAAAAGAGAATCCATGCGTCTTGAGCCAAGTCCTCAAGTACCAAGGATTCCTTGTGGGCGGCTGCATGGTCGTCTGGGATAAGAGCGTAGAGTTGCGCACGAGATAGCAACACAGATGTGATCTGAGAATCTTCGGGAGGTGCTGCCACTAGAGCCAGGTCGAGTTCGCCCGCCAGCACGCTCCGAACCAAGTCAACCGGAAACTGACTACGCCATCGAATTCGGATTCTCGGGTACAGCGGCAACTGGATCGTGAGAAGGCCTGAAATCCAGTCCTGTTCGACACAGGGCGACTGTCCGATCATCAAGACATTCACTGCCCCTTGATGCGCCGCATGAGCGAGATGGCCAGCCCGTTCAATATGAAACAGGGCGGAGCGGGCCTCCTTAACAAAAACGCGACCCGCATCGGTGAGCTCCACGGCTCGTCTCTTGTCGCGAGTGAAGAGGTGAAATCTGTAGTGTTCTTCGAGGTCCGTAATCTGCCGGCTCAAAGCAGATTGGCTTATGTTCAGTCTGTGAGCTGCTCGCGTGAAATTCAGCTCCTCAGCGAGGATATCGACAGCGAGAAGGTGGCGGACTTCGACGTTGGGGAACACGGCTCCCAGCCCCGTTTAAGAGTTGGTGACACCTAGAGTTTCGTCCTGCCATGCAAGTGAAACGACGAGTGGTTAGGAGATTGGAACCCAGTCGGCTCTGTAAAGTTTCGTGAAGAGCTAACAAATATTTGAATCCCTTGCATCTGAAACCCGCTCCAGACAAAGGTTCACAGGCAATATGCATTGTCTCTTGTCGCCATTTTCTCGTTGCCGTCAGGTGGGGCATTGAAATCCCCGAGGTTCGTTCGGGAACCCTGGAGGCTACAGGATAACCACAATGGTGCTGGAATGCGATCCGTCGCGGACCGCACTCGCGTCGTTGGGCTGGTTACATCGAGTTTATGGCTGGATCGCGTTGTTAATGCTGATTTGCGGCGAGTGGCAGTCGGAGCTGCCCTTGTCGGCAGGGCTTACTGCGGCTACTATTGTTTGCAGTTCCGCATCCCCAGTAGTACAGCTGGTTGACGTGCGGTCGGCCTGATTAAGCAACTGGCAGACACTTCCGTTGGCGTTGTTTAAATCCTTACAGAGGCAGTTGTAGGCGCCAGTTACGCCAGATGGAATGCCATCCGGGAAGATCAACTTTAGGTCATTGAGGAGTTCCGTGAAGTCCGTCGATAAGCCGGAGTCTTCTCTCCGCTCGTTCGCCTTCAAACGATGGCCAGGTCTTGAGGCTCTTGCTTTGGCGTCCTGGGTCAACACCGCATCGAGGGCGCTTATCGGTGTAGATATGTCCGTGTCGCCGAGATTCCTACTTGCCACGTTCATTTCCTCGGTGATTACGGTGGCTAGGTTGGTCTTGGAGTATGGGACACATTCGTAATCATAGTCCCCAGGGTTTTGATTTCCTCTGTCGTCCTTTTCTGTCGGAAACAGGGCAGATTCGTTGAGGCCCCAGAGCTTGGCAGATAGCGAAAATGAAAGCCCGGAGAGCTTGTCGCACTGCTTGTCGTCGGGCCCAGCCGGCGAGATATTCGCGAACGAGCACGCCGGGTAGTAGGTCAGCCTGTCGATAGTCTTGCACAACGGCGCTTCCATCAGAACGATGCTGATTCCAAAGTATCGATGCACGTCCGCCGTGTATTCTGCCGCAATTGAGCCTTGCGGCGTGTCATCGACCTTTACGTTCATGCTAACGGGCCTGGCAGCGTCGAAGATGTAGTGCAAGACCGTCCATGTCGCGTAGGTGGCTGGCGTTATGCTTCCATCAAATGTTCCATTTCCGATCTCAGCCTCCGCCTCCGCTGCCCCCTTGCCGATATTGCCAGTGTAGGTCTTCACGTAGGACGGTCGCGGCAAGGAAATAGCGTAACGGGAAATGTTGGTTCCCGTGGGATGGAGAACGCTTTGGACCAAACCTGGTAGCACATGCGTAGTCGTCTGATAAACCAGTGCGCGCTTCCCGTGAGGCGTTGAATTATAGTCAACGGTGCCTCCTGGAAAATCTAGCGAGTATACGCTCGGCATGGTTGGTGTGTTCGAGGGTAACCGAACTTCTCCAGGAATCATGTCTGATCCCTTCATCCAGTAGCCCATCGAGGCGTCTGTGCCAGGCCACAAATAGGCAAGGTGGGTGACATCCTGAGGTGCCACCACGAACAGCCGGTCGTTGTTGTTGGAACCTAGCCCATCGACGAACTGCCAAGGCCCGTGCACCATGATTACGAAATCCTGAGTCTGACCACTAGACGGAATCGCAGAGAACGCGGTTACGAAGAGAAAAGCCACGAGTCTCACAAAGGTTCGATCGGCCAGAGATAAGCGAAGCATCGTTGTCATCCTTTGAGTGAATTCGATTTAAACCAACCCAAATGTAGTGAACGCCGCCCAGTAATGCGGGTGAGACATGCCCTGACGCGAGCGCAGTGAAACTTGAGCCTGCCTAATCGAGTCGGCGACGGAGCGTCCGCCAAGCAGACTCTGGTAAAACAGCTCCATAAATTGTCGGGTGGCGGAAGAGTCCACACTCCAACGACTGGCTACAATGTTCGGCACGCCCGCAGCAAGAAAAACGCGCACTAGGCCGTCACCATCGCCGCCTTCGGGTACCGAGCCATCTTGGGTTTCGCAGGCGGAGAGGACAGCAAGCCGAAGTTTCGAGATCGGTATTTTCCGCAGATCCCTGGCGGTAAAGAAGGAATCCGAGAGCAGCAGTCCTGAATGGCTTGTAGAAGCCAACGCATGGCCGGCAAAGTGAAACAACTGTGCATTCGGCAGGCCAGCTGCGATGGCATTGGCAGTGGCCTGGCTGCCCTGCAAAAGGTGGGCGTTGGCAAATCCGCGTGCTACGGTGTCGGCTTCGGCAAGAGCATCCGGCAACGGGTTTAGGGGCAAATCCAAGTCTGCCGCCGGTGAAGGCACCGCCGCAATCATGGCAACGGAATCCGGGGCGATCGAGGACACGCCGGTTGGATTGGCTCGATAGTAGATCCCTCGGGAGGCCATAATGGAAAATCGATCCGCTAAATAATGCCCTTGGGCGTCGGTTAGTGCCTCGAAGGGGATTCCAGCAAGTTCGTCATCCGCGTCGACGACCAACAGGCGATCGGAAGGAATTCGCTGCGCGATGGGAGCGAAGAGAATTGCATAAAGACTTCGTGCGTTCTGTTCCACTTCGGACTGCTCCGACTTGAAGTCCGAACACAGCGCCCGAAAGCGTTCCACTTGCGATTGAATTTCTTTCGGGTTGCCTTGAATCCAATCGAACCAGATACCGCGGTCGTCATATACCCACACAGCGAATCCTTTCGGAAGCGCCGCGTAGGTTACGACTGTTTCCTTCGTAAGGTTGGGTAGCCGTGAAGCGACCTCATGCAATTGGGAAGGCACATGCCAACCTGAAGGCACGGAATCGGCGACGCTCAGTTCGGCCCCCCTGAATGATTCCCAGAGTTCGAGGGCTCCCTCTGCATCTCCTTCTAGCAATTGTTGCTGAACTAAATCGCGGTAAGCGCCAGCGGACTGCTCTGCCCACTCAATCCTGGACTTGTCGTCATGAAGCGAATGCAGGCGTCTGTCGGCCAGCGTCACTGCCAAGCGGAGAGCCGAGTCCGCTTCCTGCGTGTGCCCGGCTTGGGTCTCCGCTTCGCCCAGTGTCGAATAGTAAAGAATGCTGAGATAGTTTGTGGGATGCTGCCCGATCTCTGGCGCTTTCTGCCGCAAGCGGTCAATCGCCAGCTGCGTTTTGCCCTGGTAAATTTCCACGCCCGCAATACGGGTCTCAGCTTCGAGACGCGCGATCTGTGTGGACTCGATCTGGGGACTCGCCGAAAACAACTGGCTTGCCTGTGTGTATTCGGTCTTAGCCAGATCCATCTGCGCGAGTTCAACAGCTGTGTTGGCCACATGCAGATGGGCCATGGCCCGGAGAAGATTGTCGTCGAACGACTCTGTAAGAACGACGGCATCGCGCAGTGTGACCATCTGCAAATGCGGCTGCTTTGTCGAGGAAGCAAGCTCGTAGCGGTCGTAATAAAGGTTGTACCCGCGCATTGCCGGATAAACCCCGGTCCAGTAATGCCGTAGAGCTTCTTGAGTCCTAACCCATCCGATAGGAAGATCACCGACTGTCCCAGCCAGCAGAGAAAGGTGGTCCTGAGTGCGGAGATAAATGATGCCATAGGCGGCATGCTCCGCTTGCTGGGCTGAGCGGAGGTAGAACTTTTGAACGTCACCTAGATTTCCTGAAATCCAAGTGCAGTTTCCACTCTCGATCAGAAATTGCGATTGTAACCATGAGTAAGAATATCGTTGCAGACGAGAGTCCAAACCAGAAGCCGCCTTAAGGCAGCCGGGACCGTCTTGAGCGTCCTGCGAAGCAAACATGTATTCCACTCGTGCTCGTAATACTCCCGCGTCATTCTGTTCGGGCGTAAACAGACGCGCGGCTTCTCTGCTGTGATTTCTTGCTGCGACATTGTCGCCAGTGCCGTTGGCCTTTATCGCTGCAGAAAGATGTTCCACCGCCAACGCAAAATTAGCGGAAGCGGCGGATGCCAATAGGTCTGCTAGCCAATGGTCCCCATGCTTCTGGCGTGAAATATCGGCCAGAATGGCGAGGGATGTCCGCGCATCCAATTGCCGATCCGCGGATTTTTGGCCGGTCGTTGGGTAGGCGCTGGGCAGCCAGTCTGTAGCAGCAACATTCAGATAATCTTCAATGCGCTGGTTGATCTTCTCTCGCAGGATCGAATCGCCAGCCCCCGCCTGCGCAATCTCGTTCGGCCTCAGCAGCGGCTCCTTCTCGCTTTTTTCGTGCTGCTTTATTCTTTCCTGGAGTGCGGCCAGGCGCGTGCGGGCGTCGTTCGACCAATCGCTCTGCGGATCGATGCGCAGATAGTGTTGCCAATCGTCGACGGCCTGCGTGTAGAAGTACAGATGCTCGCAAGCCAAGGCGCGGTTGAACAGCGCGATCGGATCGTCTGGAGACTTGGCCAGCGCTTTGCCAAAGGATTCAATGGCGTTGCCGTAGTCAATGGGTCGATTCGCGGATTCGCCCCGTACGAAGTATGCTGAGCCTAGGTCGGTCAGAAGACTGGGGGAATCGGGTTGGGTCTCCAGTGCTCTCTGCAGCGACTTGATAGCGGATTCGTAGTTGCCATCTAGCAACTCGGCGCGGGCACGCGCCTGTAACCACTTCGGGTCGTTCGGATTCTTGCTGAGGGCCTCTCCAATCAGGTCCTTGGCCTTCAACAGAGAGTGCGGTTTGTCGAAGTCAGACTTCCCGGTTCCTCGCTCGGCCTGCATTGGAGCGTATCTAGCGCCGGAGATTCTCACTTCTAAAGTCCGATGCTCGCTGTAAGCCTGCGCGAGCAATTGTTCAGCTGACGGCGGATACAGGGCCCGCATTCCGATCCAAGCAACCAGAGCAACGGCGACAATCCCTGCAAATGCGTAGGCCGGCGTCGGCCAAGCGAAGACCGCCCTCCACCACGAAGCCTTCGGTTGCCGGTCTCGCACACCGTCTCGCAGCGCTGCTGCCATGTTCTTCCGCCACTCAGGTCGCGCACTTTGCAGTGACGCCAGCAGCGCCTCCTCGCTCGGCGTTGCTTCGTCCACGAGTGCTTCTGCCGCGTTCTTTAACAAAGGTCCGCAGTGCCCGCATTGTGCCGCATGTTTCATCAGCTCTCTAGTCCGGGCTTCCGGCAGAATACCAGCCGCTACTTCCAACCACTCTGCATCTCCCATGCACTCGGGAGTCGGCAGTGATGGGCTAGTCACTCGCATACGTGATATCTCGCCGTGCACGAACTGGTGCCTTCGCAGCTTTCGGCTGCAGTCCTGGCAAGACTCAACGTGGCGTTGGGCCTCTCTCAGAGCTGGCTCCGAGAGTTGCTCCGAACCGGACACACTCGTTCCCTGCAACGAAACAAGAGCATCCAGTTCGTTGCTGTCGAGGTGTTTGTCGAATGCCCGTGTCAAAATCTGCTACTCCTTCCAATACGACATAGGCGGGAGGAATCCTTTTCTTACAAAGGCTACTGCGCCGTCGAGTCTGGCATTCCCGAGTTGCCAAAATGCTCACGCACGCAGCGAGTGAGCCTATAAATGACTGCTTCCACACCCTTCGCCGTCAGTGTGATCGTCGCCAAGGTCGCGATCGCCGTGGCGGTCATACCGTGCAGATAGTAAAACCAGAAAATAAGGCAGTCCCGTTCCTGATTGGAGCCGGCAGCGCATGTCCGTAGTTGCTCGTGAACTTGCTTCAGAAAGACCTCGCGCTCCATGGCTTTGGGGCCGCCGAAGCTCCCGCCCTGTGCTGCCGGTTCGAAGTCGTCAAGCAGTTGATCGGTCTCACCAGCGCCGCGCTTCTGGGAATGCAGCGACTTGAAGTGATCGTGAGCAAGGTTGATCGCAATCGTCTTTATGTAACCCAAGGTCTCTTCGTCAGAATGTTGCTCGGCAAATTGCAACAACAGGCGGCACCGATCGACCCACAGTTTGGAATAGACATCTTGTAGCAAATCGTCGACAAACTGCGCCGGTTCTTTTCCCCACTTTGAAGCAGTACGAGCGATTGACAGGCTGATCGGCCGCTGAAAGCGCGAAACAAACTCCTCCCACGCCGCGCCCTCATCAGACTGGGCGCACAATCGTATCAATTCTGCAAGAGACATGAACGAGTAGCGTGACACTTCTGCCCCAGTAGATAGCGCTGGCCAGCGATTTTACATGAAATGGCAGTCCATATCCGGGTATGTGTAGACGTTAGCTGCCTCTGCAAGGGCCTGTGCGGCGCAGTTATGCACAAATCTAAGAACATTCCCTGATGAAAAAGGATTTTGTTCCTTCTTGTCGTATTCCCATGTGGAGCGCGTTCCCAGGCGATCAGAGAACTTAGTTCTTTGCATGTGTGAATTAAGGACGGAACCAGGCACGAGCCGAAACTGCCGCCGCGCGTCGCGCGAATCGAAATCAAAGGAGAAATAAGATGTTCGCAACTGGCCTGAAGACGGACCGCAAGTGGATTCAAACCGCGCTCAGCGCGATTCTATTCGTGATCACGATTGCATGGGCTCAAGCCCAAAACGCCAAACCTCATGCCGCCGCGGGCACCACGCCGCATGTGACTGTCGATGTGGATCAACTCTTCACCCAGAAAATGGGAGTAAACGCCGGCTTGGACCAGAAGACTCCCAAGTTATCGTCCGACGGGTTCAGCTACGACGATAAACAGAAGCTGGCCAGTGCGGAGTGTTTGATTGACGAAACGATCGTCGCGCAAAAGATTCCTAGTCTAGATGTCACAACCCTATGTACAAGCTTCAAGAGACCGGAGGGGAAAGGCACAATCGCATCCGCAGACTCCGCTCTAACCGGTAACGATTTTAAGCAATCAATCGACGCTGCGCTGATCCACATCGTCAAATGGGAGAAGGGCAAACCCGATGGTTCCTGGTATCAGTACACCCGTCACGCGGGCAAATGGTCTGGAAAGCTCATCTCCCAACCCCATGATGCGGTTGAACAAGCCGACTACCTACTGGGAAAGGGAAACGTCGCATTCCTTGCTTTGCATCTTGGGATTGACAATACCTGCAAAATTGCGTACGACGTCGAAGCAAAACATACCCGTCCTCTCAATCAACAGGATTTTATCGACCTCGTTCAACTTGCAGAGGCTTATTACAAGAAAGGGACAGGTGGAACGACAGGCGGAGCGGGTGGAACACCGGCAAGCGCGGCGGCGCAGGTGGCCCAAGGGGAACCGCTTTGGGGCGTTTGGGGAGGTATCACGCTGCTGCCGCTTCCGAACCTTCCTGCCTCAATCACGCTCACTCCCAGCGTCGGAAATGTTAAGTCCCTTAAAGCAGTAGCAACGAATCAAGGCGGTGCAGGAACGTCGAACATAACGACAAGCTGTGCGGGGCCGGGTACCGCCCCACCAACGCCGTCTACAGCTGTGAGCCAGCACCCTGCTGGCATCGTCGGCGAGACAGATTTTCCAATGTTACGAAATGCAGCCATCGTCCGGCGGGCTCCCAGCGATGGCTTGGAATTCGAGGATGCGGGCGCAGCAGTAACGCCGGTCAGCGCTTCGAAGAAGAAACCGTCCTCACAATCCCAGGCGCAGGGCGCTCCCGCACAAACCAAAGATAGCTCTTCACCAAACGATCCTCTATCCTCCCTTGGAGTAACCGTACCAAATGAAACCTTGTACTGGTGGGACGTGAGTGTCGCCATGCCTGTGACCAGCTTCAACCAGTTAACCTACAACTCTACCGACAACCTGGTGGAGTTGAAGAAAACCAATGACATCAAGCCCTACGCCTTGTTCGATTTCTTTCCCTTCAAGGCGGACTTGAAGGCCAAGAACTATCTCTCCATGCCCAAGTTGTCGGCGGGCCTTCCCCTGGCTAGCCAGCCTCTGCAAAAAACCTTTGTGGGCACTGGGTTCACGATCGGAATCGGCTCTTTCCGCTTTCAGCCGCTGGTCGGCCTGCGCATCGAGAAGGATCAGCGAACGACAACGCTGACGCCAGGTAGCAGCGCGAACCAGGCACAGCTGACCAATGATCTGCGCTATCAATGGCACGCAAAACTGCAAGTGATGATTGGCTTCTCCGTTGCTGATGCCAAGAAAGTGCTGGGGCTGAAATGAAAAACATCACCACATCCATCGCACTCTGCTCCACATTCACACTAAGCTTGCTGTTCATTTCGGGGTGCAATCGCACCCCGAAGAAAACCGAAGTGCGGCGTCCGCCTATGAACGACAATCCGGGGTCGGCGGAGCAGTATCAAGCGGAGCTGCGCGTTCCGCCAAACGGCGGAGATCATCAAAAACGTGCTTCCTTGGCCAAACGCTATGAAGCGGCGATTTCCCATCTCCACCAAATGGAGGTCTACTCAACTGCCACGCGCACGCGGTTCAAGGTTCAACGCCGCCTCAACGTGCCCTGGAACAAGCCGTTTCAGCTAAGCGATGCTTCGACATTCGAAACGCTGATTGCCCCTCTTTCGAAGTTGCCGACGAGCGCCAGTGCGGCGGCGCCGTTTGCCGCGGTGGTGGGCACTGCCGTTTCACAGCCTCAGGTTGCCTCGGCCTTGGGCACATGGAGGCCGATTGGTCCGTTGAATGCGGGAGGGCGCGCACGCGCACTTGTCATCAATCCATCCAGTCATGACTCTCAGGTGATGCTGCTGGCTACGGCGGGCGGAGGAATTTGGCGTACCGCGGACGCGGGCGCTTCGTGGATTCCGGTATTCGACGACAAACCGGTGCTTGCTGTGTCGACGCTAGCCATGGCTCCGTCCGATTATCGGACCATTTACGCCGGAACCGGCGAAGGCTTCCAGAATATCGATGCGCTCAAGGGAAATGGAATCTATCGAAGCCAGGACAACGGGATTACCTGGACGGTGCTCTCGGCAACCAAAGACAATCCTGACTTCGCCTACGTGCAAAAGATTGTAGTGAGCCCATCAAACTCAAATCGCGCCTATGCCGCGACCAGCACCGGAGTATTCGAGTGTTGCTCGAGCGACGGAAAATGGATGGCTCTGGGAACTGGGGCCGGGCCGCTGAATGCATCCGCAATCAATGGCTGCACCGATATCGCAATCCAGAATCGGCCTGCATCTGCTACACCCTCGACCAACTATGTATTTGTCGCGTGCGGCAATCTAAACAATGGGACTTTGTATCGCACTGTGGATGCGGATCGGCCATCTCCCCTCGAGGTTTTGTTCCAGACTACGGGGCGCACTTCGATCGCAGTTTCTGTTTCAAGTCCAGCGACAGTGTATGCAATGTCGGCGAACTCCCAGGCCGAACAAGATAGCTCAGGCCCCGGCCTGCAAATGGTTTTTCGAAGCGACCGCGACGGAGCCTCCGGCACGTGGGCAAACGCCACGAACACCAAGACCGGCCTGAACGGAATGCTACTGACCAATGTGGACTACGCATACAACTCGGCATGCAAGGTGTGGCCGACTCGTGATGACCATAACAATGTCGTCTACGTCAATATGTACCTCGATCAAGGATGGTATGACAACGTTCTGGCCGTTGACCCGATCAAGGCGACCACGGTGTGGGCCGGTGGAGTCGACACATTTCGGTCGGACGACAGCGGAGCCAATTGGGGAATTGCTAGCTACTGGCGCTCCATTCCGTCGAACTCTGGAAGCGCCGCCCATGGCGATGTGCATGCGATCGTGTTTCACCCGGACTACGGAAAAGCAAACAAGTCGATATTTATTGCGACGGATGGTGGAGTTTTCAGGACGGACAACGCCGATGCAAACGCCGGGCAAGATCCGTGTGGCAAAGCCCCGCAAAATGCAATCAAGTGGACGGCGATCAACAACGGATTATCAACGATTCAGTTCTACTCCGGGGCGCTGTTTCCGGGGAACAATCAGTATGTTGGAGGCACGCAGGACAACGGATCCTTGTTCGGTTGGAGCGATACAACGAACGCCGCCAACGGCGACTCCTCCCAAAATGTTGCGCAATGGAAGTGGTTGCAGTTTCTTGGTGGAGATGGGGGTTCTACGCTGGTCGACTCCTACAATCCCCAAAATGTCTACGCCTCTCTGCCTCCGAACGGAGCCGTCCAAATCTACAAGTCTTCGACCGGGCCGAACGGCACTTTCTATTCCGCAAGCGACGGTCTGTATGGCGACTTCCTGTTTGTTACGCCGCTCGCGATGGACCCGAAATCGACGGCTATATTGTGGACGGGGGGCGATCAGGTCTTCAGAAGTTCGAATGCTGCGACTAAGTGGGGAGAGGCGAGCAATCAGTTTACTGGGGACAATTACGGAAACGAAAACTCCGGCATCATCAGCACGATTGCCGTTTCACCATTTGACTCCAACCTGGTCCTCGCGGGTACAAACTACGACTCGGTCAACCAAATAGGGGGATGGATTCACCGTACGGATCAGGGTCTCACTGCAAATTCCCAGACGTCTTGGCAGAGATCCCGGCCGAGGCGCGGATGGGTCTCCAGCATCGCGTTCGATCCTTCGGACCGTAACGTGGTTTACACGACGTATTCCAGCTTCAATTCCGACAAAGACCGCGGACATGTCTTTAAGAGCACCTCGGGAGGCAGCGCTCCATGGGTTCCCGTCGACGGGCCATGCGACCGTTCTGCTCCTTCAGCGAGCAATCCTGAGCCCTGCAATGTGGACAATGCTTCGCTGCCTGATATTCCCGTTCACACCATCGTCGTCGATCCTCAGAACCCAAAGCGGCTGTGGGTGGGAACAGATCTGGGTATTTTCACATCTCTGGATGGCGGACAATCGTGGGCACAGGAGAATTCGGGATTTTATATTTCCGTGGCATCACTTGTCTTGGACTCGTCGAAGAAAGCCCTATTTGCCTTTACACACGGCCGGGGAGTCTGGCGCGTCAACGTGAACTAGCTCTACTGGGGCGGGTTGGCGGGGGCTCGATCCTGGGCCGCGCTTTGATCGACGCAGGTACTGGTGCTGAACTTTGTGGCAGCACCTCCAAAAGGATGAGATGGGCAAAGCAGATGCAAGGATAGAGCCTCCGCCTTTAAGCTTGTGTCGGCATCGGGCGCATAAAGTGTTCTAAGCTTTGCTCTCTGTTCTTTCTTGAGCATAGCTACAGATTGCGAATGCTTTTCGGTAGCGGTCGCAGAACCTTCGTTCGCAACCGATATGCTCTTCCGCTGAGACGAGGTTAATCCAAGAAACGAACTAAGCCGCCTGGACACTTTTTCCCTCGACTGCTGTTGGGTCGTGGCCACGCCAACGAGGAGAAAAATGCACAAGAAGCTCGGCAGCCGTCGAGAAATCGAGGACAGTAAGGTTTTCGGCATCTCTCTGAACAAGTACCACGAGGATTGCACCGGCCAAATCATGATCTGCCGCAAATGGCGTGCCGAACCTTGCTGGCTGATTATCGCATGTGTTGTTCTTTGCGTGGAAGTTAGCTGTCAAGGCTTCGTTTCGCCTCCTTACCTGCTTCTCTCTATTGTTGATCGGGGCAAGCTGCTTTTCTAAGGAACAGATCGAGACGGCTCTCCCTTGACGTGAAAATGAGAAATGAGACCTTCCTTGGACATTTGTGGATATGTTGGCGCGTGACCTCAAAATCTTTTGCTACTTCAGCAGCTGCCCATTTCGTTCTTGAGGGGGAGAGGCGCGGAATAGAAGGGACGAAGCCAACTAGAGTTCGCGCGCCACGAGGGAGAAGCGGAGAATGCACTTCTCGTGGCTGGCACAAATCACCTTGTTGTTCGCATCATGCGGTATTTGAAATTCGGTTCGCTCGGTGCGTCCACGGGATAGATGTAAACGGGTCCGAAGATGTAAAGATGGGGAACCCTCTGACGATCGAAAAAGACTGATCGCCGCTTCCCCTGTGTCGAATGAACTCCTGACGTGATTCAAACTGAACAAAGAAGCTTCAAGCGAGTGGTCGTGCGATCGCTCGATTGACACCGCTGGAGTGGGCCCCTTTCCCAAGTAACAGAAGGGCGGAGATCCGAGGCACCCCGCCCTGAATTGAACATCGGCCTTAGGCCGCTGTTTCGGCTTTCGGCTTGGCCTTCTTCTCATCCCGTTTGGCTGCAAACTCCGCAGCGACGGCCTTTTGCAGCTTTTCAGCGTCTACCCGATAGCGTTTGCCAACGCTCAGCAGGGTGTCCTCGCCGTTGGAAGCGGATCGTCGATAGGCCGAATCAAGCAGACTGATTTCGAGCAGTAGCCGGCACAGATCGGATTCGTCGTAATTCCCTACCTGCTTCGCCAGCAGTTCCTGCCCGGAATCCGACTCCTTCTTCACTTCGACCTTGTGGCGTTTGGCCACAGCCGGAATCTGGTTGTAGGAAAGACGGCTAATCAGGTAGTGAGCGACGGTCAGCAAGTCCGCCTTCTTTAGGGGAGCGGAGACCCGTTGGAGAATCATGGCCAGCACACGGTGGCGTACGGTGATGGCTAACTTCTCTTTCTCGATGCGCTTCCGCTCGTCTGCCCGCTCCTTCGCGACTTGCTGCGGAGAGGGTGTGTTGGGATGATGCACACGGCAATTGGGATCGGCGCAAACCTTGACGGTCTGTCCGCGCTTGCCGCCGTCCATGACAATGGCCTCCGCCATCTTGTCACAAGGCTTCTGCGCGGCTGGCAGTTTTGCCGTTGAGCCGTTGGCCTTCGCCTTCTTGACTTCCAATTCGACGTACTGATTTCGTCCCAAGGGTGCGCCCTCGCGGGAGTTCCACGCGGACGAAATCTGCACGAGAGTGGGTTTGCTTTCGAGGGTATTCGCCACGTGGGCATCAATCTTCGACCGGAAGCACTGCGGATCGGTGCACGAGTCTTTGCGAACATCAGCAAAGAGCAGCTTGTTGAATCCGGTTCGCTTGGGACAGGTGGCGCAGGAACCTGCTTCCGGCACGAGCTTTTCGTCCTGCTTATCAAATGGCGCGGATGCCAGTTGCAGCAGGATGTTGGACTCGATCCAGACGGCCAATTCCCGCACCGGAATCAGGACTTGGCTATTGCCTTCGCTCGTCCACATGCCGCGAAATGCGGCGGCGAAGGCTTCCTGTTGTTGCGACGCCGGGAGTTTTGCGATCAGCAGAGCGTGGCCAATGGTGATCTGATCTTTCAGGAAAGCCTCCGCCACAGGCGGAATCAGGTCGGCCAGCTTGATCCTGCCGTAAACATAGGCCTCGCTCTTTCCGGCTCGGGCGGCGATGTTGGCAATGGTGTAGGCGGGTTCTCCAAGTTCCAAGAGGGACTTGAAGCCGAGGGCTTCTTCCAAGGGATGAATGTCCTCGCGTTGCAGGTTCTCTACGACCTGGGCTTCGATGGCTTCGGCGTCGGTCAATTGGACGACGCGTACTGGGATGGAATCGAGTTCCGCAATTCTCGCGGACCGGAGACGCCGTGCTCCCGCCACGACCTAGTACTTGCTTGGCTCCAATTCCCGCACCAAAAGAGGCGCGAGAACTCCCTGCGTTTTGAAACTGGCGGCCAGTTCCTCAAGACTCTTGTCGTCAAATCGCTTGCGGGGATTACTGGCCGACTCAATCAGCGCCGCTACTGGGACGCTGCGATATTCATGGGTATTGGCTGCACTTTGCGTATTCGTCATTTTCTTTTCTCCTTTGATTTCGTGTTTTGTCGGTTCGTGATGGACTCCGCAGATTTCTGGCGTGACTGCGAGATGTGAAGGGTCAGGAGGCTACGGCAAGAGCCGTGGGCTCGGGGGCGATGCCCCCGAGGATCACGGCAGCGGTTTGCTGAACGGCCTCTAAGCTCTCGCGCAGGAGATTGGCGTCTCCGTGCCAAAGCTGGATGTAGTCCTGGGATGCGGTTCCGTTCTGTAGCCCGACAGATTGGCAGACCACAAAGGCCACCGCTTCGGCTTCGGTCTCGCGAACTTGTTTGGTGGTCAAGGTGCGGCGGTCGCCACGATGCAACATTTCGTGGGCGATCTCATGCACAAGCGTGGAAAACTCCTCGGCTGGCTGCATCCCGGAAAGCAGCGTGATCTTCCCCCCATGCGAAAGACCCTTCGCGGGAGCAATTCTCTCGGAGTAACTAAGCTCGACGCTCTGCGATTCGACGAACTTGAAAAGCCGTTCGCGGTATCCGCTCACGTCGCCATTGACTTCGGTCAGTGTTGGGAGTTCTTTGCCTTCTGTTTGGCTCACATCAAAAACGTAAACGGCCCGGAATCCGTACAGCGTCCGGTGACCTTCGGTTGTTGTGCCATCACTCGGCTCGTCGGTTGCTGTATCCTTCGCGCTTCGTCTTCCAACCATCGGGGCGAGAATGAAGATTCCTTTTTCTCCCCGTTTAACGAAGCGGCCAAGCGAGTTCCATGTCCGAAGTCCGGCAACGTTGGTCGCATCGGGCTTCTGGCGTGCGATGAGCATGATGTTGCCGAAGCTGTAGGTGTGAAACTTCGCCATTGCTCCGAGGTATGCGGTGAGGACTTCACTGTAACCGGACTCCAATGCTGCAACGAGGAAATCCACGGCCTCTTTGGTTCGTGTGTTGACTTCTTCTAATTTCATGTTTTTTCCCTTTCTGCCGTTTCCGGCTTGTTTCTTTCTTCACTGGAGCGGCAGCGGGAAGAAACAAGGCGAAACGGTGAAAGGGACAGAACGGAGGCCGAAGGAGGGTGGCAGGGCGTGAGTGAAAGCGCGGTGAGTGCCAAACGGGTTTGGGGTTAGTTTGGCGCGAAACCGGCGCAGTCCGAAACGCCCGTCCGAGCCGCGCGGCCAAGCGGCGTCCAGCCGGAAGAGAGCGAAGTGGAGTAAAAGAGTGCGTAGCCTCCAGTTCGGGCTGGCGCATGAGTTGGTGTATAGAACAGGGCAGAAGAGGCCCAATCTCCAACAAAGTTCACGCTTTAACGCGGCCAATCGTGCTCCCGCTTCGTGACTCCGAAGCGTGGTTCCGAATTGCGATTGTTCGTGATTCGGGTAATTGACAGTCAGGCCGGAGTCTTATAACTTTCTCGTTTTCTGAGACTTAGGCTTTTGAAGCGGGAGGAATATTGATGCCTCGTCAAGTTCTAGGTGATTTTATAAAGATTTGGCGCGGGCTACCAACCGGTACGCGCGTCGAACTGAGTAAGGCGTTTTGGGAAGGAGCTGAGCCCGGCAAAACTCATGGAGTTATTCGTTTGTTCGCCGACCGATTCCACAGTCGTGAACAGACTGTCGCGCAGTGGCCAAAAGAAAAGCGCATCGCTCATCTTGCTGACATTCCCGACCCGAGCAGGAGGTTGCTGGAGGACATCTTTAGGACGTTCTTTCTTGTTTATCAAAGACCGATGGTGACTACTTTCCTCGATAGTTTGAGAATCGTGCACGAGGATGGTGGCTTCTCGAGCAGCGATTTCCAACCACCGAGTACATCTGATCTGGGAAAGGCCGTTACGCAGTTGCTGCAAAGTTTTCCACGTGAAACCGTCGAGCTTTATTTAAATGTTATCTACGCTCAAGATAGTGATTTCTGGGTGGCAATTGCGAATCTCGATCTGGCTGAGATTGAACCTTCAACCGACCACATCGCAGACCTTGAGCCAGTAGAAGCTCACGCAGAGCAAGAGACCGAACCGAAAGAAGTGATTCAAGAGAAACTGCCCCCGATTTCCGTCGCGGAATCACAAGCGGAGCTTGGATTCATAAGGGACGCGTCTTGTACGCTCGCGGAGAAGTTTAAAGAAGCTTCAGCAGCCCTCTCCGCTGGTCTACTGCCGTCAATCGAGTTAGGGAACACCCTCTCAGATCTCAATGCCAGATTTTCAGCTCTTTCAGTGCGAGTCCAAGAACAAGCAGCAGCTATGGGCTTGGCGGTGTCTTCGGACGGTGGTCAATCCCTCGCTGGAATCCAGGATCTCATCGAAAGTATTGAGCATGCCGAGAAGACTTTGGAGGAGCATAGGCAGAAGGTTGAGGATGTGTTTACCGACCTCGACTGTGTGCTCACCTTAGAAAGGCGAGATGGACGAGAGTTCCCACCTCTGACAGCTTGCCAGGATGCAGCACGAGAATTGCGCCTCCAAATGAAAGAGTGGAAGGGGCCGGACTTTGACGTAAGGCTGAGCTCCAAAATCGAAGCGTTCAAATCGCTGCTCTCGACGGTGAGGGGTGGTCCAAAGGTCGGTGAAGATGACCGAGATTCCGCATACGAAAAAATTGAAACTGAGTTCGGCGCCAAGCTCGCTATTGCGGTGGCACGGAGCCTAATCGGAATCCCCGAGCGAGTGACACGTGAAATTGCGTCACCTGAAGCCACGACCAATGCTGTGCAGTCTGGAGCGCAAGAAACCTTGAGCGTAACCCAGCCTACGTTGATAGATAGCTCGGGTGAGATCAAACCAGCAGGGGATCGGAACGAGGCGGAGGCCGGGAGCGATAATACGACGCCGGCAAAACTTGAGGAACAAGTACGAGAGTCTGTAGTTGAAGCTCTCACTGGGGTTGCTGTTCCACCGACTCGATCGAAACTGTTCCACGATTCATCGTTTCGCTGTGTCGATGGGGAAACCGTTAAACTGCTCGCTTCAGAGGTGCTCACGTCCGCCGAGCCGTTTCCGCCCAGCGCAATCGAGAGACTGGTTTGGCTCACTTTGGCGGATGACAGAGTAAGCATCCCATATCACCTAGCCCATTGCCTAGAGACGCTATATCCAGATTTTCCGCGCAGCATCTCTTCAACCCTGATTCGTGCATTTGCCCTAGGTACAGAAGCCAGGATGCCTCTGGGGCCGCTTGCTACCCAGCTGAGAATCGATATTGGTGCCCTCCTAGGTTCTGTCGAGACTGCTTCTACCGAACAAGTCTTTGCCTGCCACTTAATGTTCGTTTCGGCCGCTTTATGCTCCGCGATCACGGCGCCGGACACAAGTGCACCCCTTATGCTGGAGATTGGCGCTCAGAAGCTCCCACGTCTGGATCGGTTGTACGGGCTCTGCCAGAGGATCACCGAATATGCGAACGTTCAATTGCCGCTTGACCCTATTGCGCTAGAGTACGTTGACAGTTCGGATAACTGGGCGCAACAAGTTGCACGTCTTCGTGAAGAAGTTGAGGATTGGTGGGCAAAAGCTGCTAATTTTCAATTCAAGTACCCCCCCGCTGGAAAAGTGTGGCGAAAATGGTTGGACCAAGGAGGACTGATTGATTCACTCGTTTCTCCGATTCGCAACAACGGCATTGATTCGCAAAACACTCTGAAGCAACTGATAAATCGGCTCTCGACTGACAATAAGCTGAAGGCGGAGGTCAATTTCACTGATCGTCAATTGCGCGGTCGTGGGTTCGGTGAAATCACGGGCGGTGCGTTGGCAGTAATACAACGCCACACGAGGGAGTCGCTCGACTTTGCCTCGCGTTGGCTTTCAATTCATAGCAACCAACCATCGGGCCAGTCAGATTATCGCCTCAACAAGCTGCTCGAGTTTCGTAGTGCCGTGGACGCTACGCATGAAGAAATTCAGATGGAGCTTATACAAGGCGCGAAGAATGCCTCCGACATTCGAGTCCGTGGTGCCGTTGTCTGTTGTCTGCGTGCCCTTTGGTCACTCGTGTCTATGCTGCACCCAGCGCCGGGCAATGCTAAGCCTGAGCCGGAGACTAGGTACGTCCTCTCGTCAGAGTTACTTTTGATTCCCGGAACCCGGCTTTCGCCAGATTGGGAGCCGATCGCCGAGGATCAACATCTCTTGCGAAACCTCGTAGAATTTCTCACCCGTGGGAAAGTCGACTGGCAAACCGGGTTTCAGAAACACTCGGACGAATACCGAAATCACAATGCCACTGACCGAATTATTGAATATTTAGCGTGGGCGGGTGGACACAACAGTCTTGTCACGAAACTTACGAATGAACAATCTGCCCACGTGTTCCAGTGTCAGGAAGCCTTATCACGTCAGATTGAGGAATGTGAAAAAAAGATCGAAAACGGAGTAGCTCTCGGATTGGTGAGAGACAAGGAGCGAGGCGATTTTCTGCAGATTGTTCAAAAGATCCGTGATCGATTTTCCTCGATTCGGGACTTTGGGGAATCAGAAGCAGACCTTGCAAAAATCATTGTAGCCATTGAGAGATCGCGCATGGTGCAGGTTGAAGCTGCACGCCGCAGACTGCAATCAGCAAGGATATCGTCGGAGAGCCTAGCATTTAAACGGATAATGACTGTTCTCGACAAGGGCGATGTCGACACGGCTAACGAGTATATCGACTTGGCCGCTAGTGGTGCTGATCTGCCGGAATTGGGAGAGCTGAAGGATATCTTCGGCAACTTTTTCCCTCGGGCAGCCGCAGACATTGACGAATTTCTAAGTGATCCGCATCAGTCTGGGTCGCTTTTGTCCCGAATCGAGACTCAGAAAGGGATACCTGGCGTAGAGATGCGCAACGTTCCCGGCGCACAAGTTACGGAGGCAATCGATCTCCTTGAGGCTTGGTTTGCTCTAAAAAAGACGAAGCGTGCCAATAAAGATCAACTTCGGGTGCTTTTTGAACGGCTAGGATTTGAAGTTCTCAATTTGAGCGAGGGTACTGGGCATCCTCGATCGTGGATTGCTCTACAGACTAAACCACTCAGCCATCGGGACCAAAGCCCGCTCCCATATTTTGGATCGCTAGCGAATGGCAACTATCGGATTCTCTGCATCTGGGATCGACCGTCAGAAGAGGAGATCGTTAACCAAATCCGGTCGGGAAGGCAAGGTAGTCCAATTCTTGTGTTGTACTTCGGCCGGCTCACGGAGCAAAAGCGGAGAGACTTGGCACGTCTCAGTCGCGCCGACCACCTTAGCTTCCTGCTGGTTGATGAAGTGTTAATAGTCTACCTGTGCGGAGAGCGGGGCGCTCGTATGCCCATTCTGTTCCAGTGCGCCTTACCGTTCACCTTCGTGAGCCCGTATACCACAACGGCATCGCTCGTTCCGCCGGAGATGTTTTATGGTAGAAAGCACGAGCGTCGTCGGATCATAGATCCAATGGGATCGTGTTTTGTATATGGTGGAAGGCAATTAGGCAAGACCGCACTTCTTCTGTCAATCCGAGATGAATTTCATCAGCCGAGCGAAGGACGAATCGCTGTCTGGATTGATCTCAAGGCAGCTGGAGCGACACAAGACGATATTTGGCTAAATCTGGCTCGGGCGTTCAGAGAGGCCCCCAACGTCGATATAGAACTCGGAGAGAGCCGTTCAGAGCAAAAGCTTGTTGATCGCCTGCACGCTTGGCTAGCGAGAGATGAGCGCCGAAGGATTCTATTACTCCTAGATGAAGCCGATCGCTTCCTTGAGTCGGATTCGAAGGATGGGTTCAGACGAACGTCAATTCTCAAGGGTCTGATGGAAAAAACAAATCGGCGCTTTAAGGTTGTTTTCGCGGGACTTCACAACGTGCAAAGAACGACAAAACAGCAGAACCACCCCTTGGCGCACTTCGGAGAACCAATCTGCGTGGGCCCACTACTGGATGACGGAGAGTGGAAAGATGCTCGAGAGCTGATTGAGCGGCCGCTCCGAACCATGGGTTTCAGATTTGAGTCTTTAGATTTAGTGACACGAATCCTGTCACAAACGAACTACTACCCGAGCCTGATCCAGCTTTACTGTAACCAGTTATTCCATTTCCTGACTCGCGAATCAGCACCATTTGATTGGAAGAATAGCCCGCCTTATGTGATCACTAGCAAGCACGTGGAGGATGCGTATTCCCGGATCAGGAATGGCATCCGGGAGCGATTCGAGCTCACTCTGAACTTGGACATACGATATAGAGTCATCGCTCTCATAATCGCACTGTACAACCAACCAATTGGGGAACACGCAGGAGACGGTATGACGGTTTCTGAGATCCGGAGGGAAGCTGTCTACTTTTGGGAACGTGGCTTCCTTGACAGTCGATCTGAAGAAGACTTCCGAAGCCTTCTGGACGAGATGGTTGGCCTTGGTGTTCTACGAGATGTAGCCGGCCACTTTGCGCTTCGATCACCAAATATTCTTTCGCTTCTTGGTACCCAAGACGAGATTGAGTCGAAACTGGTAAGCAGTTCTTCGGAGACCCCACCACCCCCATTCGAAGCGCATCTATTCCGTACGAGTGATCAGGAACAGAACTGGAGACGCAACCCTCTCACGGTGTTGCAGGAAAGTGAGCTCCACGTCGACAAGAACAATGTGACGATTTTGTATGGAACACGTGCGGCAGGGCTTGATGACGTAAGCCGATTTCTGCTTCGTTCTTTTGGAACTGCGTTTTCCTTCACGTGTGGTCCCGAGCTTACAGATCGCTACAAGTTTCAAGCACGTTTGGCGGAGATTAGAGAACAGCGTAAGAGTGGGACCACATTAGTGCTTGTCCAGGGTTGTCCTTGGACTGACAGCTGGATTGATGAAGCTCTAGATTGGAGCAGCAAGAAGGCCGTATCGAAGTTTTCGAGTGTCCTGTTTGTCGCCGATCCAAGTACCACATGGACTCTAATGCAGAGTCCAGAACACCTCGAGGAGCTGATCCGCGAGCGGGTTGTGAATACTCTATCTTTGAAACCGTGGCACGCTTCTGTCCTCTGGCAGTGGCTTGGGGATTGTGGCATTGGCTCAAATGCCGCGGACGAACAAGAGCTCATCTCACGTAGCACTGGAAACTGGCCGTACTTATTGATGGAATTTCGACGGAGGGCGTCCTCTGCTAGCAACTGGAGAACTTCTATAGCGGAAGTCAGTCAGAGTGTTGCGGAAACAGCAGACCGGTCGGAATATTTGAGTGTGTTTGGTGTAGATTTGCCGGAGCCCAGTCGCATATTGAGCGATATGGCGTTTCTTGGTGGGCGGAGCTCTGTTGTTGATCTAAGCGGAATCCTAGAGAACCTGCCTGAAAAACTCGTCAACGCTACTATCTGCTGGGCTGATCGCTTAAGTCTGGCAACACCGTCGTCCGAAAGTGAATGGCAACTTGATCCGATTGTTGCAAAATTGCTGACCGCCGGGAAATCTCAATGATCTGGTGGTCGCTGCCTGGGCCAAGTGCATTCATAAACGCTATCGCCGACGATGTACGAGAGGGCAAGTCTGTCTTTCTGCAACTCCCAAGTCATTGTCCGGGCAGGTTATCGCTTTCGCTAAAGCAGACTTTGGGAGATGATTTCACTTGGTTGTCATCGACGGTCAACGAAGACTCCACGCCGATTAACTTTTTGTATGGCCTGCTAGTGCCGGAGAGCGATGCGGCACAACTCCGAAATGCCCGCTCGCTAGTCTCCCAAGATTCTTTTCAGGGGTACATTATTTGGCTGGAGGGTCTTTCAGTAGAGAATTGGCCTTCATGGTCGGAGTTCTTTGCCGAATACGAGGGGGTCAGTCGCGCAGTTCCTCCGGCTCGTCGGACTCATTTCCTGGTCCCTTTAACGGACAGAGCCAGTCTTCTTGAACCTCCGGAGGCGATCGGTATCAGCAAGCGGACTTGGGACGGTTGGATCAAACCTTCCGACATGCGTTTTTACAGCTATCTTCGCGTTGAAGAACGGCGAAGTACGCTGGAAACCGAGTTAACGTTTGCGTTAGTTGCCGAACTCGCGGGTTGGGACCCAGAGTTGTGTGAGTGGCTCGCTCCGTTCCCATTGGAACAACTAACACAGCCACTGGATCAATTAATCGAGTTTGCAGGACAGCGCAAGTGGAACGCGCGGTCGGTCGATACAACCCATCGGGGGTGGTCCAACGGCTATTGTCATACAATCGGAGGGAGCACCACGCTACACACTTCTATACTGGCACTCCTAAGTCAGAGTTCAGAAATCGACCGTCTTGTCTGGAGGGCTGAAGTGGGCGTTCTGATGCCTTACATAGAAGAGCAGCGGCAGGATTTGCTGAAAAGATATCAAAGGTCTCTGTGGGTCCCGTTCACGACGAAGAACAATGAGCTGATAGAAAATATCTTTGACCTTGAAATTGGCCACATGGAGTACCAACTATCTGCTTCCTCTGATGTGAAACGCGAGGAAGTCAATTGGGTCTCCGTTTTAAAACGAGCTCGCAACTGTCTCTCGCACCTAGAGCCGGTCACCTCGAACCTGCTGAAATTCATTGTGGAGCGTCCCCAACGATAATGTCGTGCGTGGCACGCAGGTGCTATTCACGAAGTTTGGGACGAAGCCTAAGTTGAAAATTGGCAGGTGTGGCGCGAAGATGGAGCCCGAACAATATCGTCAAGGAAGTCAAGGCGGCGCCCCGCTTCCCACAAGGGTTTCCGAGTGGCATTTGTAGTAGGGAGCCATCGAACTAAGCAAAGACTGCAGTCGGGGCAGCAAAGGTACGTCACCAAGAGGCGCACCATGACTCGACCAACATGCAAACGAGATACATTTCTGACTTCCAATCTAGGTTCCTAAGTAGCCGTGGCTATCAGAAGCCGGCGGGTGAACCTCTTTATTCGTATCGCATGACCAGAGAAGAGTTCGATGAGCTCGAATCTGGTATTCGGGAATTCCTGGTCCACCAGCTAAAATATGCACGCCTGGGGGAAGTCGTTCGGACGAAGTCGTGGCTTCCCGCCTTGTTTGTGCTCTACTCGGCCGAGTGGTGGCGACGGGAGTACGACGGTTCGGGGTGGTCGTGGGAACCGATTCTGCTACAGCTGGGCGCTCCGCCAGATGGCTGGACTCAAGCTCAGCGTTCTGAATGTGTGGAAGTAGGTTTGGCGGACTGGAAGATCCCGATCGCCGAATCCCGAGGGTTTCGGTTCCTAGGCAGTGTGGCCCTTCAGGTCGGACTGCCAATGAAACTGCTCGCCGCAGCGCACGGCAACATCGGCTGGGTGCTCTCCCGGACCCTTCGACTGTCTGCGGGGTCGCGGGTGGGTGAGAGTGAGATTGAGGAGTGGATTCGCAACCTTTCCGGATATCTCCCGCAGACGTATCGGCAAGCGGAGATCTTCCGACTACTTGCGCAAGTCGTCACAACGGTATTGGCGTTGAAACGCACGGCAGCACTTGATTCAGCAGAGGGTGTCATCGATAGACTCGACGCTTGCGATCCCGATTGGCGACAAAGGTTTCCGTTACCGATTGAAGATAACCAGGCTCGCGGCCTAATCGAGCAGCTTGTCAAAGAAGCTGCGACCGTGCGTGTACCTCGTTCAGCGGTTCTTGCGACCGTCGATCGGACGCTTGAACGCAACGATTTCGATTGGCAGATTCGCTCAACGGTCGAGATACCGGAGTACGCCGAACCTGTAGCAATCACCCAGATGTTTGGGTTAGGCGGTGTGACAGAACTTCCTAGAGCACTCGTACTGCGATTTAGAAACGGTGAGCGCATCATTGATATGGGGGCTCGCAAGCTCGCAGGGAGAGAAACGTATCGGATTGACAGACGAATCCCAGAGCTTAAGGATGAGAGCGCAATCCGCGAGCACATGCTCTCGCTCGTGTTCCCCGACGGCTCGGTGAAAACGGCTACTGTTGCAAGGGGTGAATCTCTGCACGCTGATCTTCCTTGGCTTTTCGATGACCCCGACGATAGATCAGCTCGGTTCGTTCGCCAAGGTGCCGGAGTCGTAGCGAGCTCTAGAGGTTTTGTGTGTATCCCGGCGGGATGGAAGGTGGAAGCGCAGTCTGACTCGCATATCCAAGCGATTGGAGCTGCGCCCGTGCTGAATCGAATCTTATGGCAATTCAACGGCAGTATTCGAGTTTGCGATCCTAGTGGTACGGCGTTCAAATGTCGATCTGGGCACGCCACTGCCGATGATGAATACCTCGGTTGGTTCGGCAGCCGAGTTTCAGATGTAGAGTTCATTTCTCCTTTCATTGCGTTTCGCGGAACTCCAAAACTCTGCCACATTTCTGAAAACGGCAACTCCCGCTCCGTCGCTGGAACGACCTTGTGGAAGATTGGTGGACAGCGCAACCTTAGTTCTATCGGGTTGTTTGGACCTGTCGAAGGAACTTGGCCAGCGAATGGAGATGTCCAATGGCGTTCGCGAATCGTATTGCTCGGAGACGCCAAGCCGGTGATCGCCCGGAGTGGAGAAACACCATGTGAGGGAACGCTGAACTTTCCGGGTTGGAATCTCGTATCTGCGCGCACGAGTTCTCCGGATGTTTTGGTATCGCCTGATGTCGTTGGAACGTCTTTCGTGGCAGCATTTCGGTACTCAGGCGTTGGAAGCCCGCCAGAATGGTGTGACGTCGAGCTTTTGTGGCGGGGCAACCCGAACTGGGCGAAGGTGCGGCTGCCTTTCCCAGCGTGGGGAGCACGATGCTTTGATGCGAAAGGCCGACAGCTACCCGACGATGTCACCGTCTCTGCAGAGAATCTCTTCGGAATACGGCTCGTAGCGTTCCTTGGGAGGACAGACGCCGCAACACTCACTTTAGCTCTCTCCAATGGAGACGTCGAATCGGACTTCAGCAGGTTCAAAATCCCGACGCCGGAAGGTGAAACGCGTGTCGAAATCCGCCTGATTGACTATCTTTCAAGAATTCGTCGGATGCTTAGCAATGCAGACGGACTGGACGTGTTCGTCAGAGTCGAACTACAGGTTGGAACCGCGCAACACACTTCGGTCCGAGTTGCGCGATATGCGTGCGAACTTATCAAGAATTCTGAATCGCAGCGGGTCTGTTTGACTGCTGGTGCCTTAAGAGACCTTGAGCCTGATGAGGTCGCGAAGGTATCAGCAATCGCGATCCGTCTGAACGCACCTGGAGATGAGCCAAACCGCCTTTCGAGATGCAGTGTCGGTGATGAACTGTTTGGATGGGGGTTCCCTGTTAAAACACTTGAAGCAGGGCCGTGGCTGATTTACCCGGCGCCCGGCTCCCCAGCGTTTTTTAGACCGATGTTGTGGACGACCGGCAGATGGGACATGCCGGCAGAATCGTTAGAGCCATCCCTGACTGAGATCATGGGGATCTTCGACGAGGCGTGTCGAACTGAGAAGTTGCACATGGCGATCGTCAGATTGTCGAAGGACTTTGGCTTTGCCGACTGGCAAGTGGTTGAGCAGTTCGCGCAACAGTTGTGGCATCTGCCGTTCTCCACTTTGGACCTTTGGCTGACCTGACCGGTTTTTTGTACCAAGTGGAATGTTAGTGTAACGCTTTGTTGGACAAAAATCCGTAGTCGCCGTCGGGGGTGTGGGAATGTGGAAAACG
>Ga0326727_10001313_pt1 | contig 93227 bp, 83 predicted proteins | sample MB2enrmetagenome_FD_207643 | JGI IMG/M metagenome (GOLD analysis project Ga0326727, IMG submission 207643) | Lab enriched peat soil microbial communities from McLean, Ithaca, NY, United States - MB29MY | ecosystem: Environmental > Terrestrial > Soil > Wetlands > Peat | place: USA: New York... | reverse complement strand
TTCGGAGCATCGGGAAGACACCCAACGAGAGTAGTTTGTCATTCCGAGCCCGCCGCGGCGGGCGAGGAATCTGCTGTATCTCGCCCGCAGGCAAAAGCAGATCCCTCGCTTCGCTCGGGATGACAATACGCGTTTAGTCACCATATTCCGCGAAGGTCAGTAATAGCAAAAACTTGGAACGGCACTAACAGCAGCCACCTGGGCGAAGCCCCTCTCCCACGACCGGAGGTCCAAACGCTTCTTGCGGAATGGGAGCGCCATGAAGCGTCAGCCAGCATCGCCGGGCGACATTGAAAAGCACGAGCACGACGCCTATCACAAAAATGGCCATCAGCGTGGAATCGAGATAACCCTGCGCGCGGAAGCCCGGTTTCGCGGTCAGCGGCCAGAAAATGTTTTTGATCGAAAGAACGCCGGCGGTCAGAGTGGTCACTCCGACGAAGAGCATGGGGACAACCGTGATCCACGCATACCGCGCCTTGCCCATATTCACAAGAAAGGCGGTGCCCACCGCCAACGCAATCGTGGCGAGCAGCTGGTTGCCGGTGCCAAACAGCGGCCAGAGCGTGGAGATCGAGCCGGTATAGATGAGGTATCCCCAGGCCAGCACTACGAAGAACGTGGTAAACAGGTTTCCGGGGAGCCACGCGGTATTAGTGAAGGGCTTGTGGACTCTGCCCAGCAATTCCTGCAAAACATAGCGAGCCACGCGCGTGCCGGCATCAATGGTTGTGAGGATGAAAAGGGCTTCAAACATGATGGCGTAGTGATACCAATAACCCATCAATCGAGTCATGCCCGGAATGCCTCTAAAAATCTGCGCCATGCCCACGGCCAGCGAAACTGCTCCCCCCGTGCGCCCGGCCAGCTTTTCGCTGACTTCGCTGGAGAAAAGGTCCAGGTTCACCGTGTGCAGGCCAAGCCGTGCGAACGCGTCAGGAGGAACATTGATCCCGAAATAGTCGCCCGGGAACAACGAGCAGGCGGCGACGAGCGCCAGCAAGGCGACCAAACTTTCCGCGGCCATCGCGCCATATCCGATGAAGCGCGCATCGGTTTCCTTGTCCAGCATTTTGGGTGTCGTCCCCGAACTGAACAGGGAATGAAAGCCTGAGATGGAACCGCACGCAATGGTCACGAACAGGAAAGGAAACAACTTGCCTTTGATGATCGGCCCGCCACCGTGGACAAACTCAGTGAAGGCCGGAAAGCGGATATCGGGATGCACAACGAATACGCCAATGATCAGCAGCAGAATCGTACCCAGTTTCATATACGTTGACAGATAGTCGCGCGGCGCAAGAAGCAGCCAGACAGGGAGAACCGACGCAACAAAGCCGTAGAGCGCCATCAGTACGGTGATCTGATGCGGACTGAAGGTAAGTGCTGTGGCCCACGTACTCTTGGCGAACCAGTGTCCGCCGCCGACACTGGCGAGCAACAGCGTCACCCCAGCCGCGCTTGGCACAGCGACTTTGATCTGTCCGGGAGTGCTTTTGAACATATACAGGCCCATGAAGATGGCGATCGGGATGGTCATGCCAATGGTGAAGACGCCCCAGGGGCTGTTCGAGAGTGCGTTGACCACCACGATCCCGAGGCCCGCCAGCGTCACCAGCACGATCAACAGCAAGGCAAACATCGCCACCAATCCCGTGAACGGACTTACTTCGGTGCGCGCCACATCCGCCAGGGAACGTCCCTTATGCCGCACCGAAGCGACCAGCACGGTTAAATCATGCACGCAGCCGCCTAGCACCGCTCCCATCAGGATCCAAAGGAAACCGGGAGCGAAACCAAACTGCGCGGCAAGCGTGGGACCAACCAAGGGACCCGCCCCGGCGATCGCGGCAAAGTGATGGCCGAAAAGCACCCACTTCGGCGAGGGCACGTAGTTGTGTCCGTCTTCGTACACATGAGCAGGCGTGGCACGCCGATCATCCAGCGCCAGCGCCTTCGCCGCGATGAACGCGCTGTAGTAGCGATAACCAATCGCGTAAATGCACAGCGCAGCCAGGAGAATCGGGAAGGTGTTCAAGTGTCTTGCCTCGTGGCGTGCTCTCGACCTCCGGTTCGCTTCCGGGTGAGTCCGCTTGGAGCGAAAACTCTAGACGTTCTATCACAAGTCACAGCGGCAAGCGAAAGAGCGTTAGAGGAAGATTGAGCGGCGCGGGCCAGGAATGTCGGCGGGCCGACATTTACAAGTGAAGTAGTAGTAAACATTGGGGTTGGCGGGGGAAGGATTGGCCACCGCGACCGGGACGGGGCAGACTCTGACACAGAGAGCACAGAGTAACAAGGGGCACCGGTGATTGGAGAAGGGGGGTAATCCGCTCGGGGGTACGCGTAAGTGAGGGAATGATTGGACTTAGAGGAAGCTACGCACTGTTCTGTTTTGTACAGCCTTGGGGAACTCTTCCTGGTAGGGTGACTATGGCGTGGAATGTGCGCGCCCAGATGGTGATTGGACCTGAACATGAAACCACAAAAACGCAAGAACAATGGAAATGGCGACTCTTTTAATGCGCAAGCTTTTCTCGATACCGCAGGGGTGGCGAGAAAAGTCACTGAATACCGGAGAGGCGAATCCATCTACTCGCAAGGTGATGCCGCGGAGGATGTTATGTACATCCAAAAGGGCGGCGTGAAATTGTCGGTGGTGAATGGATCCGGCAAAGAAGCCGTCGTTGCCATGTTTGGTCCGAGTGACTTTTTTGGCGAGGGATGCATGGCGGGCCAGCCGGTCCGGATGGGCACAGCGAAAGCTATTACACCGACCACCCTTCTTGTCATCCAAAAAGAAGAGTTGCTGCGCGTGCTCCACGCGGAGCATGAGTTATCCGATCATTTCATCACGTACATGCTGGCGCACAACATCCGGGTTGAAGAAGACCTGATCGACCAACTGTTCAACTCCAGTGAAAAACGCCTGGCGCGCACACTCCTGCTCCTCGCGCGCTACGGGCTACAAGAACAACCTGACCGCGTACTGCCGAAGGTTTCCCAGGAGACCCTGGCGAGCATGGTCGGAACCACGCGTTCGCGCGTGAATTTCTTCATGAACAAATTCAGAAAACTGGGTTTCATCGAATACAACGGCAAAATCAAGGTCAATAAATCCTTGCTGACGGTTGTCTTGCACGAGTAGTGAGGAGCTGTTTCTCTGAAGAAGGCCAGCTTGCCGGGAAGAGAAAACCCCGGCAAGCTCCCGACTTCCAACTACTAATTCGAAGCGCGCTCCGATTCGTTGCGGGGTGCGCTCTTCTGCAAAACATTGACGAGATGACGGCCTGTTGCAGGCACGCCCGTCTTTTCCCCTCTCACGATTTCCTTTGCCTTAATGGCGTGGCCATAGACGAGTGCACTGGCATCATCGTCGGGACGAAGCGTAGTGCCTTCGAGGGAAATGCCGGCAAACAAGCCGCGGGAGCGCGAGTAGCTGAGGATCTCGGCTCGCATCCAAGCGTCCGTATCCGCAGTGGCATCACGTCCGACGGGCCCGCCGGCAACAGAAGCGTCGCCGCCGAGTTTAACCTTGCTGCTAAGAATGGATTCCATGCCGCGGTCATTCATGATCAGCAGGATCAAGTCCGTCTCTTCCCCGCCGATTTGGAAGCCGAAACTGCCGCCTTCCAGGGCGTACATTGCCGGGGCTCCCCAAGGCCCACGGAAATGCTCGCCGGTGCGGCAAACCATCGCGCCGCGACCGTACTCCCCGCCGATTCCGAAAGCCAGCTTCTTGACGGACGGGAACACGATGACACATTCCGCCTTTTCCAGAAGATCATGAGGAATGTTGTCTGGAATGTTTAGCACCTCCTGCATGACGACCCCGCTCTCTTCGAGTCGTTTCTGCTCCTTATTCAAATCTTGGGCGTACACTACACCGGCTGCGAGGGTGAGACATGCTGCGGCTACCAGGTACTTTTTCATCGCTGACCTCCAGGGTCGCACTGCTCTTTTAGACGTTTTGCTTCATTACAGATCAATGGCTGAAAAACTTTCAACGCGTTTCGGTCGGGAGAGGGTTATGCGTCACCCGGCTCTCCGGCAGGCACTTTCGTAAATTTGAGCTAGCAGGACTCTCCAGCTCCAAAGGCGCGCACTTTGCAGTGCGACGACCAGGGGGAGAAAATCTACAAGCGCCCGAGAAGCAGAAGGACAACAACGACCAGGAGAACAAGACCTACGCCGCCCGTCGGCACATAGCCCCACTCGCGGCTGTGTGACCACCGCGGCAAGGCTCCCACGAGCGCCAAAATCAAGCAGACAATCAAGATGGTTCCAAGCATTATTTGCTCCTTTCCAAATGAATCCCTCCAACGATATTCAAGTTCCCCGCCCCGGCGGCATTCTTATTCCTGGACGGATTTCCGCGCCGGGTCGGGGTGGCATGATTCGATCAACGCGCAGGATCGGACGTTACATCACGACCGTGATTGCGAAGCGAGCGCCGGGATAGTACGGGTTGTACATGTAATACCCGCCATCCACGTAATCGATGTAGACGTCGTCAGTGTAGTACCAGCCGACCGGCCACGGGTCAACAAACCCAAACCAAAAGCCGCCGTACTGGAAGCGAGAATATCCGTCAACCATAACTGGTTCGCCGATGTGGAACCTGTGCTCGCGGCCAAAATGGGAACGGAAACGGTCGTCTGGAATTCGACCGCCACCCCTGGCGCTGAGGCGGAGCGCCGGCTGTGAGCGTTGCCTAGCCTCTTCCTCTTGTGTGCGCTGGGGACCTTTTGAAAATTTTGCCTGTTGCTGATGCGGCTGTTGCTGTTTTTCGGACTTGGCCTCTTGCTTGTTGGACTTGGCCTGTTCCTGCTGCTGTTTCTGCTGCCCCTTCGCTTGTTGCTGTTGCTGTTTCTCGGATTTGGCCTGTTCCTTGTTGGACTTGGCCTGTTCCTGCTGTTGTTTCTGCTGCCCCTTGGCTTGCTCCTGCTTTTCAGGCTTCGCTTGCTTTTCCTGTTTCGGGGCCTTGGCTTGCTCCTGCTTTTCAGGCTTCGCCTGCTTTTCCTGTTTCGGGGCCTTGGCTTGTTCCTGCTTTTCAGGCTTCGCCTGCTTTTCCTGTTTCGGGGCCTTGGCTTGCTCCTGCTTTTCAGGCTTCGCCTGCTTTTCCTGTTTCGGGGCCTTGGCTTGCTCCTGCTTTTCAGGCTTCGCCTGCTTTTCCTGTTTCGGGGCCTTGGCTTGCTCCTGCTTCTCAGGCTTCGCCTGTTGCTCCTGTTTCGCGGGCTGAGCCTTTTCTTCTTGTTTCTCCTGCCGGGCTTCAGCCGACGCGCCGAGTCCGAGAAGCAGGAACAGGGCGGTCGTACTAATTACTCCAATTGGTCTCATCTTGTTGCCTCCAATACTGCGTATTCGCGCGCGTCACCACGTAACTGACGCGGTCCTTCGGGCCGGCCGTTAATCTCGTTCATTCGATCGCAGCTCTCGACTGAGCCGTTCGTCTCCACGTACCTACGTACCGACGTGGATCTGGGCGAGGGAATGAAATAGTCCAAAAACGTTGAGGAGCCACAACACCACGGCAATGACTACGACCCCGTTCAGGATCGACTTGATACTTCCCTGCATAGGGATGAATCGATTCACCAACCACAGGAGAACGCCCACGACGATCAGGGCTATCAGAATTTGCATGAGTGGCATAATCTTCTTACCTTTCTGTCTGTGCTGCGAGACACTTCCAACCTGGCCCCCGACTTGCACCAGGCACCCTCCGGTCCCGATGAACCGCTTCCACTCCACTAATCCCCAAACTATCTGTCCAGCGAGAGTGCTTGGTGAAGGTGTCGTTCGATATCCTTGGCGCTTGTGAAGACCGTGGGGAACAAGTTCCGGGGATGGACTGGCCAACAAAACAGTCCTTTTACTGCAAGCCAATCCTAGACTTTGCCGAGGCGCCTGTCTGTTCACTTGTATACAGGTCTGCAAAAGGCGTTTGACGGCCGCGCTTTGCACTTGAATTGCGGATCGTGTCGGTGCTAACATAAGGGCGGACTTTATCTGGAAATACTTGACGTTGTTTAACTAGCTAGACTGATTTGGACGCGTTGTATGTCAAGTATAGTGAAAGCGACCGCCAAAAAGACCAATTCGACTCCCTCGAAGAAGCCCAGATTCGATTTGCACGATTTTCTTGATACCGCCGGCGTGGCGCGGCAAATCGTAAAGTTTCGGCGATCAGAGAAAATTTACTCTCAAGGTGATCCCGCCAAGGGTGTGAAATACATTCAAAAAGGCGGCGTAAAACTCACCGTTATCAATGAGGACGGCAAAGAGGCGGTCGTGGCGATTCTGGGACCGGGCGATTTTTTCGGCGAAGGATGCATGGCAGGCCAGCCTGTTTGTATGGGGACGGCCACCGCGATGGTACCCACGTCCATACTGTTCATTGAAAAAGACGAGATGATGCGCTTGCTCCGAACAGAACATGCGTTTTCCGATCTCTTCATCTCTCATATGCTGACCAGGAACATCCGAATCGAGGAGGACTTGATCGACCAGCTATTCAACTCCAGCGAGAAGCGGCTCGCCCGCACCCTTCTCTTGCTCGCCCGTTACGGCAAGGAAGACCAACCCCACGGAGTCCTCCCCGAAATGTCGCAAGAAACGCTGGCGGAGATGATCGGCACAACGCGTTCGCGGGTCAATTTTTTCATGAACAAGTTTAGGAAATTGGGATTTATCAAGTATAACGGCGGGCTTCAAATCAACACTTCTCTCTTAAGCGTCGTGCTGCACGACTGACGCAAGCAGCGGTGTCCCTCCTCTCAGGCCGTGTTGCGATCATTCCGGATTTCGGCGAAACTCGGGGTTCGAATCTGTTATGGGCGAAAAAGAGGCGTGAGCGGCCCGAAGGTAAAAAGGTTTTCTTGATTTCATTTCGTAGAGAGCCCGGTCCGCCGCGTATAGAAGAGTTGCGATGCTATCGGCATCGCGCGGATAGCAGGCAACTCCCACGCTGACGGAAAGCGCTGGAACTTCGGCATCTCTCGCAAGCAGATCGCAAATCCGCCTTGCCACCAATGTGGCGGCGGCGAGGCCTGTCTCCGGCAGGACCACGGCAAATTCGTCACCGCCGTGCCGCGCGGCGGTGTCTATGGACCGGCAGCAGTCTGCCAGGATCTCCCCCAGCCTGCAGAGCGCCCGGTTTCCCACCAAATGCCCAAATCGGTCGTTGATCTCTTTCAATCCATCGAGGTCCAGCAAAACAAGAGAGAATTCCCGTTCCGTGCGATTGGATCGGCAGATCTCCGCGTACAACACTTCAAAAAGGCGGCGATGATTGGCCAGGCCGGTCAGTGAATCGCTCGATGCCTGACGGCGCAGTTGATCCTCAAGCGTCCGCTGTTCGGTGACATCAACGGCGATGATTTCATGGCCAGTGAAGTTTCCCTGGTGGTCATAGACACCGCGGCCGCTTAACCTGGCTTTCAGCGTCGTTCCGTCCTTCCGCTTCCACTCGATTTCCACCGGATCGATTTGCTTTGTCTCGGGGAACAGCCCCACGAATGGTGAGCCATGGCGGAGCTTCGAAATGATCGCAGACTCTTGGTTCGCCGCCAAAAGTTGCTCTTTGGACGTATAGCCAAGCATCGTCACCAGTGCCTGATTAACATCCAGCAATTCTCCTTCTGCATCACAACGGTAGATTCCATAGGCGGGATTGTCCACCAGCGCGCGATAGAGCGATTGCGAATGCTGCAAGGCTTTTCGGGCCTCTCCCAGTTCCTCGTGCAGCTTCTTTTCCCTCAGGGCTTGGCGAACGGCCATGGGCAGTTTAGCGATATGCTCTCGCTCCACATAGTTGAAGGTGCCTTGAGCGGCCAGCTCCGCGATGGATTCACTTCCCAAACCAGCAGTCAAAAGAATAACGGGGATTTCCCGCACACTCTGATGAAGGAGTTGTACGGCCTGTGCTCCCTCACAGCTCGGACTGGGGTACTCGACAACCATGACATCATACGCTTGGGAGCGGAGCTGCTCCGTACACTGTGCCAAATCCAAAACAAAATTGGATCTGACCGTGAATTGCCCTTTCTCGAGCTCTAGCAGGCAGCTTTCTATCGCGCTTGTATCACGGTGAACAAAAAGAACGTCCAGCGGGCGCCGCCTGTGGGCAGCCGTGCTCTCCGGGTGCACACTTCTATAATCGGATTGAGTTTCGTTCTCAGCCGGGATTGCCATCTAAACACGCGCCCGGGACCACCGAAACCATCCGCAAAAATATGGATAGGCGGCTAGGAAGAGGGGGGCCCTTTCGTGATCATCGTATTCGAGTGAAAGAGCGGTGTCTGTTCAATATTGAACACCTGCGATGTGAGGCAATTACAGCGAAAACCAGGGTGGCGAGCAGGTAAAGCCTTAATTTTCTGTAGTGTAGCAATTGAGCCGACCAAGCCTCGGTGTTCAAAACGTAACCATGGGTTGCCCGCGGCGCCACAGTGAACGAATCCGTCCATCAAGGCGCGAAGAAATCTTGGAAAAAGGAATTTTGGCCATGATTTTCGTCACGCCATTTCTCTGCGAGAGATGCGATAATTGATTTCTCCGCTGGTCATTCACCACTAATTCCAGCGCGTCACCGACGGCAGCGAGGTATTAGTCCAGGTCGCTCCGCTCCGGTTTGCACTTTCGGCTGAAAAGATGTTGCCCAAAACATTCTACAAACACTTGTTGCCCCCCTTGCTCGCCGGATTGGCAATGCGTCTCTTTTTCATCTGGCGGTTCCCATTTTATTCCGGAGACACGCCCTACTATGAAGAACTGGCCCGCAATTGGCTCTATCACGGTGTTTACGGCTTTTTCTCGAATGGACATCTGTATCCGTCCGACGTGCGCATGCCGGGATATCCCGCGTTTCTTGCGCTCATCTATTCCCTGGCAGGTCCCGGGAGGCACGCTGTATTTGTGGCGCAGGCATTCGTCGATCTTGCAACGTGCATTCTGGCTGCCTGCATAGCCGCGCGGCTTGCCGCGGGAGCCAGCGAACCGATTCGCAGCCGAGTCACAATCGCAGCGCTTTGGTTAGCGGCCCTGTGTCCCTTTACCGCGAATTATGCGGCTGTGCCTCTCACGGAAGTCCTCGCGACATTTCTAACGACGCTGGCGATCCTCATCTTCCTGCTCCCTTCCGCCAATCAACTCGATCTCATTCGAGAGAGGAGCGATCTTCTTCGTTCCGTTCGGATGTGGTTTCTTGGCGGGCTTGTTGTGGGCCTCGGCACGCTCGTTCGGCCGGAGACACCGCTGCTCCTCGTGGCGGTCCTGCTGGTGTATTGGCTGCGCTGGTGGCGGCCATTGAATTGGGGAAAGCTGACGGTGGCCACTCTTTGGGTGATCCTTGGAGTGTTGGTGCCGTTGGCTCCGTGGGCTGCGCGCAATGCTCACGAGCTTGATCGAGTAGAGTTCCTCGCCCCGCGCTACGCGGAAACCTATGGTGATGTCGTGCCCAAGGGATTTTACGCCTGGACAAAGACTTGGATGTACCGTTTCCGCGACGCCTATCTTGTCACGTGGAAGATACCGGCCGACCCAATCTCGCTGAACGATCTTCCAGGCTATGCCTTTGATTCACCCGAAGAGCGGAATCGGGTTGCCTCTCTGCTCGAACGTTACAATCGCGAGCGCCGCATGACCGTTCAGATGGACATGGAGTTCGCAAACCTAGCGCGGGAACGCACACGAAGACACCCATTCCGAAGCTACGTCTGGATTCCCATCGAGCGCACTGCCGCGATGTGGTTCACTCCGAGAATCACGTTGCTCCCGTACTCTGGGAGAATCTGGCCTCTCAGCGATGGCTGGCACGAAAGTCCGACCGGCTTCAAGACCACGATTGGGTTCACTCTCCTGAACTTTGTGTATGCGGGCCTTGCGCTGCTCGGCGTTGTGCACTGGCGCGAGAGTCCTGGAATTCCCCTGATCGTGGCGTTCATCGTGATCCGCACCGCGTTTCTGACGCAGTTGCAGACCTGTGAGCCCCGCTATGTCCTGGTGTGCTTCCCCGCATTGTTGGCTCTGGGGGCGCAGTCCTTGTGGAATCCCCGCTGGAAATGGGCATCCTCAGTGATGTCCAGGCCTTCAAGCGCTCGGCTCTCGACCGCCTTGCCTGTTTGCGGTGATCAAGAAATGCGATAAGGGCAAAGCAGCCCCGATTGCTGGCGATAATTCCTGCGTGTGCGTTGAAGCTCTTGTGGAGTGCCGCAGATTCTAGTGACGCCATCGGAGCATCAGGAAGACACCCAACGAGAGTAGTTTGTCATTCCGAGCCCGCCGCGGCGGGCGAGGAATCTGCTGTATCTCGCCCGCAGGCAAAAGCAGATCCCTCGCTTCACTCGGGATGACAATATGCGTTTAGTCGCAATATTCCATGAAGGTCAGTACGCATTCATTTGGGGTTGTTCCACTTCCAGTTGCGGATCTCCGGCAGATCCTCGCCGTATTTGTCGATGTACTGTTTGTGCTCGATGAGCTTGTCCTTGAGCCGCTGCTTGAGGTAGATGCCCTTTTCGCCGGTCTGCGGCAGGCGGTCGATGGTGTCCATGACCAGGTGGAAGCGGTCCAGATCGTTCAGCACCGTCATGTCAAATGGCGTGGTGATGGTGCCTTCTTCCTTGTAGCCGCGGACGTGGATGTTGTCGTGGTTGGTGCGGCGGTAGGTTAGCCGATGGATCAACCACGGGTAGGCATGGAAGGCGAAGATGACCGGCTTGTCCTTGGTGAAGAGTTCGTCGAAGTCCATGTCGCTTAACCCGTGCGGATGTTCGCTTTGTGGCTGCAGCTTCATGAGATCGACAACGTTAACCACCCGGATTTTCAGCCCGGGCAGATGCTCCCGCATTATGCACACGGCGGCGAGCGTCTCCAGCGTGGGCACGTCGCCGCAGCAGGCCATGACTACGTCGGGCGCAACACCCTGATCGTTGCTGGCCCACTGCCAAATGCCGATGCCCTCGGTGCAGTGCTTGATGGCGGCGTCCATCGTTAACCATTGCGGCGCCGGGTGCTTGCCCGCAATCACCAGGTTGACGTAATGGCGGCTGCGCAGGCAGTGGTCCATCACCGAGAGCAAGCAGTTTGCATCCGGCGGAAGGTAAACACGCACGACCTCGGCCTTCTTGTTGACGACATTGTCGATGAAACCAGGATCCTGGTGCGTGAAGCCGTTGTGATCCTGGCGCCAGACATGCGAGGCCAATAAGTAGTTCAAGGAAGAAATCTTCCGCCGCCACGGCAGGTGCGCGGTAACCTTCAGCCATTTGGCGTGCTGGTTGAACATCGAATCGACGATGTGGATAAACGCTTCGTAGCAATTGAAGAGCCCATGCCGCCCGGTGAGCAGGTACCCTTCGAGCCAGCCCTCGCATTGGTGCTCGCTGAGCATTTCCATCACACGCCCGGTGGGCGCAAGGAATTCGTCGTTGGGCACAGTCGCGGCGTCCCACTGGCGCTTGGTCACTTCAAAGAGGGCTTCCAGGCCGTTGGAGAGCGTTTCGTCGGGGCCAAAAACCCGGAAATTCCGCGCTTCACTATTCAGCTTGACCACATCGCGCACGAAACGCCCCAGCACATGCGTGTCGCCGATGCCGGGCGCTCCCGGCGAGGGCACGTCGACCGCGTAGTCGCGGAAATCCGGCATCCGCAGGTCGCGGAGCTGCATGCCACCATTGGCGTGGGGATTCGCGCCCATGCGTCGTTCGCCCCTGGGCGCCAGTTCGGCCAGTTCCGGCTTCAGGCGGCCCTGTTCGTCGAAGAGTTCCTCCGGGCGATAGCTCCTCAGCCAGTTTTCCAACAGCTTGAGGTGTTCGGGATGAGTGGCCGGGTCGGAAAGCGGCACCTGGTGCGAACGGAAGGTACCTTCAACGGGCAAACCATCGACCATCTTCGGCCCCGTCCAGCCCTTGGGTGAATTGAGAACGATCATCGGCCAGCGCGGACGCGCCAAGTTGCCGTGGGCGCGCGCGTCCTGCTGAATCTTTTTGATCTGCTCCACGACCGTGTCGAGAGTCGCAGCCATGGCTTCATGCATCAATTCGGGCTCGTGACCCTCGACGAAATATGGCGTCCAGCCGTAGCCGCGGAGCAACTGTTCCAGTTCCTCATGCTCAATGCGCGCGAGGACGGTCGGGTTGCTGATCTTGTACCCATTGAGGTGCAAGATCGGTAGCACCGCGCCGTCGGTGGCGGGATTGAGAAACTTGTTGGAATGCCACGCCGTGGCCAGCGGACCGGTTTCCGCCTCGCCATCGCCCACGACGCAGGCAACGATCAGGTCGGGGTTGTCAAACACCGCCCCAAACGAATGGCTAAGCGAATAGCCCAGCTCCCCGCCCTCGTGGATCGAGCCCGGACACTCCGGCGAAGCGTGGCTGGGAATTCCTCCGGGAAAGGAAAACTGAACAAAGAGCTTCCGAAGCCCGGCCTCATCCTGGCTGATGTTGGGATAGATCTCGCTGTAAGTGCCCTCGAGATAGGTGTTGCCCACAACGGCCGGGCCGCCGTGGCCAGGGCCGGAGACGTAGATCATGTCGAGGTCGTATTTTTTGATGACCCGGTTCAAGTGAACGTAGATGAAGTTCTGGCCCGGCGTCGTGCCCCAGTGTCCCAGCAGCATGTGCTTCACGTCCGTGAGGGTCAGCGGCCGCTTCAACAGCGGATTGTCGTAGAGATAGATCTGGCCGACCGAGAGATAGTTGGCAGCGCGCCAGTAGGCATTCATCTTGTGAAGCAGTTCCGGGGAAAGAGTCTTTGTGTTCATGGTTCAATTCCCTTTTCTTAGGCCAAGGCCGAGAACGCTGCAAACCGTCTTGGCGATCATGCATTCTTCATCCGTGCGAATGACGCGGACCGCAACCCGGCTGGCCGCCGCGGAAATCACGGCTTCATTCGCCGTGTTTTGCTTTTCCTCGAGTTCGATTCCAAGAAAACCCAGCCCATCGCAAATCCTTGCGCGGACTTCGGGCCCATTCTCTCCGATGCCACCAGCGAACACCAACGTGTCCAGTCCCCCCAACGCCGCCGCGAATGCGCCGATCCATTTCTTGACCTGGTAACAAAACAGCGCGACCGCTTCAGCCGCGCGCACGTCCTGCGCTTCACGGCCGAGCAAGTCACGCATGTCGGAACTAGTCTCGGAAATCCCAAGCAGCCCGGACTGGAGATTGACCATCTCGTTGAATTGCTTGGCGCTCATTTTTTCCGTGCGCGCCAGATACCAAACCAGTCCGGGGTCGAGATCGCCTGAGCGGGTGCTCATCGGCACACCGGCGGTGGGCGTAAAACTCATGCTGGTGTCCACGGATTTGCCGTCAAGCACCGCCGCCAGGCTCGCGCCATTGCCGAGGTGGCCGAGGATGACCCGGCCACTCCTTGCCGCTGGGTCGCCGAGGCGCGCGAGTTCTTCCATTAGAAACGCATACGACAAGCCATGAAACCCGTACCGGCGCACGCCTTGCGCCTCATACCGGCGCGGGATCGGCAACAACTGCGCCGCGCGCGGCAGATCATGGTGAAAAGCGGTGTCGAAACACGCCACTTGGGGCAGATGAGGAAACCGGCGATGAAACGCCGCGGTCAGCAGGAGCTCCTCCGGCATGTGATCAGGATCGAAGGGACTGAGGCGATGCAGTTCCTCCACCATTTCCGTTGTGATAACTTGCGGCCCGCTGTACTTCGGCCCGCCATGCACAACGCGATGCCCCACTGCGGTCAACGCATCGCGCCCACCGCGTTCCTCGATCCAATCCATCAAAGCGCCCACCGCCACGGTGTGATCCGGCGCCGTCACTGACCGCGAAAAGTTGTCCGCCGGATTCGAGCCCTTCACCTGCAAGCTGGCCTCCGGCAGTCCAATCCGCTCCATCCTGCCCTCCAAAACGCGTTGCAGTGAATCAGCGGCCTCGAACAATGCGAACTTGATACTCGAAGAGCCGCCATTGATCGTCAGGATGCGTGGATTAGCTGGTTTCATGGAAAACCCTTGCGCCGATGGGCTCATCGTTGCCACAGGATTCGAGTGTTTTCTAGTGGGATCGCAGCGCCGTCGCGGCGCGGTATCACTCGGGCTGTGTAGTCACTCGCGGGACGATTCGCGGGAACGGTCGCGCGATAGACGCGGGGGCCAAATGGATCAGGAAGCAGTCGAGCGCACTTCATTTCCTCCCGTTCGGGATCACCGCCGTGGAATCCGTCAGCATAAAGCTCAACCCGCACCGCGCCCGGGTCAAGATCGTGCAAAAAGATTTCGACTTCAAACACGTGGTTGTCCGCGTTGGTTCCGACCCGCACGTCTCCGAAGCGCAACGAGCCCCACTTCCATTCGACTTCATGCTGCCAATCGACTATTTGCCTGCCGACTGCTCCGTAATTGGCAATGCGCAAATGGTAGGCGGTAGCAGCCGGGAGGTAGTGTTGCTCGGTGTATTCGCGCACCGTGCGGTCGGCGGAGAAACGCGGTGTCAACCGCGCCATGCTTTCCCGCATCCGCCGGACCCATGCGGTGGGAATGCCGCTCTCGTTCCGGGCATAAAACTCCGGGATCACCTCCCCCTCGAGCAGGTTGTACAAGGCTTCCGCTTCGGCCGCATCCCAGGCAGGATCGTGGTCGTGTTCCTGGCCGTCCCCCAAAGCCCAACCAACCTCCGGCGTATAGGCTTCCGCCCACCAGCCGTCCAGTTCCGAGAGGTTGATGCCTCCATTGACGAGCACTTTCATCCCGCTCGTCCCGCAAGCCTCCCAGGGGCGTCGTGGTGTGTTGATCCAGACATCCACGCCCTGCACCAGGCGCTCGGTCAGAAGCATGTCGTAATCACTAAGGAAGATCACATGGGGGCGGGCCTCGGGCCGCCGGATGAAACGAATCCATTCCTGGATCAGGTCCTGCCCAGCCTGGTCCGCTGGGTGCGCCTTTCCGGCGATGAAGAGTTGCACCGGACGCTGTAAATTGCTCAAGAGGCGAAGCAGCCGCTGCGGGTCGTGCAGCAGCAGGTTTGGTCTCTTGTAGGTCGCGAAGCGCCGCGCAAAGCCCAGCGTCAGGACGTTGGGATCAAATAAATGTTTCGCCCTCTCAATGGCCTCGGGCGCCGCGCCGCGGGCGGTCAATTGCCGCGACAATCGCGCGCGTGCGTATTCAACAAGAGACTTGCTGGCGGCAATGCGAAATTGCCAGAGGTCGGCGTCGGAGACGCGGCCAATGTCCTGCTCCAGGTTCTCCGTTGTCGCCAGCCAGCGCCCCTTGCCACACGCTCCCGTCCACAAATCGTCGGCTTGGGCTGAGTCCCAGGTCGGCATGTGAACTCCATTGGTCACGTGTCCGACGGGCACTTCATCCGTTGGCCAACGGGGAAAAAGAGGCTCAAAAAGGCGCTGGCTGACCTTCCCATGCAAGCGGCTCACGCCATTCACCGCTCCGCTCCCCCGGATTGCCAGATAGGCCATGTTGAAACTCTCCGAAGAGTCGTCCGGGTTTTGGCGACCAAGAGCCAGCAAATCGCGTAGTGTGATGCCGAGCTTCTGCTGGGCATATCCACCGAGGTACTGCTCGATAAGGGCCGGAGCGAAATGATCAAAGCCGGCAGCCACTGCCGTGTGGGTGGTGAAGAGGTTTCCCGCTCGCGTGACGGCCAGCGCGACTTCGAACGAGTGCGCGGTCTCGTCCATGTAGTTCCGGGCGCGCTCCAACACTGCGAAGGCCGCATGCCCTTCGTTCAAGTGACAGACATCCGGTTGGATCCCGAGCGCGCGGAGCAACCGCCATCCGCCAATCCCGAGGAGCACTTCTTGCACGAGGCGCAACTCCGGCCCGCCCCCGTACAGTTCGCTGGTGATCCCTCGATGCACGGGATAGTTCGCCGCGTCATTGCTGTCCAGCAAGTACAGCTTGACTCGACCGACTTGGACCTGCCAAGCGCGCAGCCAGACCGAGTACCCGGGCAACGCAATCTCCAACCGCAACCACTCGCCGTTCGGGTGGCGCAACGGCAAGATCGGCAACTGTCCGGGGTCGTTGTACGGGTAAAGAGCCTGCTGCGCTCCGTCCTTATCGATCACCTGGCGGAAATAGCCTTCTTGGTAGAGCAGCCCTACTCCGACCACCGGCACGCCCAAATCGCTGGCGGCTTTGAGCTGATCCCCGGCCACATTGCCAAGTCCTCCCGAATAGATCGGGAGCGCCTCGCTCAACATGAATTCCATGCTGAAATACGCGACGCAACTCAAAGGGGATTGCGGATGCTTTTGCTGAAACCATGCGGGCCTCTCCGCCGCCTGATGCTTGGCTTGCAGCAGGTCATCAACGTTCTTGCGGAAGCCTGGGCCGGCCAGCACGCGCTCGAGTCGGTCTCGCGCGACCGTTTGCAGGACAACCCAGGGATTTTGCGTGAGCTCCCACAATATGGGATCCAGCGTGCGCCACAGTTCGTCAGTGGCATGGTTCCACGACCAGCGCATGTCCAACGCCAGCTCTGCCAGGGAATCGAACCCTTCGACTTCCGTGGGTAGAAGACTGTATACCGGGCGGATGTCATGTGGATGATCGTTCATGGTCTCTCCCCTGAAACTGTGGTGTACCTAAATCTTCCTCGTCGAATGCATAAGTTAGAGCTCGCCTTCTTACGCCACTCTTCCCTGGCGTCGCCCACAGCCTATTTGAGGGTGTACCGGCTAGCGTGGTTCCAACTTTCTTTCTGCTTCTACCGTCGCAACTTAATTCGGAGAAATCTTTGGTGTGGCTATTGTACGGGCTAGCCTCTCCACACCCGCTTTTGTGTTAACGAGAATATTTTGGAACGGGACTATGCGAGCTCTTTGCCCTGCTCCGGCAACGGCGCCTCCGCCAAAGCATTGCTGACAATCGTCTGGGCTTCCTCCTGGATGCGGCGCAGATGATCCGCCCCAAGGAAGCTCTCCGCATAAATCTTGTAGATATTCTCGGTTCCTGACGGGCGCGCCGCGAACCATGCGTTTTCGGCGATTACCTTCAACCCTCCGATGGGTGCGCCGTTGCCCGGCGCCTGAGTGAGGACAGTTTGGATTTTCTCGCCCGCCAGCTCGGTGATCTTAACCTGTTCGGGTGAGAGTTTCGCCAACAATTCCTTTTGATCCGGAGTGGCCGGCGCGTCAACGCGGTCATAAGCGGGCTCACCGAACTCGCGAGTGAGCTCTTGGTAGATTTCGCCGGGATCGCGGCCCATCCGGGCGGTGATCTCTGCGGCCAGCAATGCAGGGACAATGCCATCTTTGTCCGTCGTCCAAACAGTGCCATCCAGACGAGCGAAGGAGGCTCCCGCGCTCTCTTCGCCACCGAAGCCAAGCGAACCGTCGAGCAGGCCATCCACGAACCACTTGAAGCCTACGGGCACCTCGTACAGCTTGCGGCCAAGCTTCGCGGTGACGCGATCGATCATCTGGCTGCTCACAACTGTCTTGCCGACTGCCGCTTGCTGGCCCCACCTCGGGCGGTGTTGGAACAGGTAGAAAATGGCCACGGAAAGGTAATGGTTGGGCGGCAGCAATCCCACGCTCTTGGTGACGATTCCGTGCCGGTCATGGTCCGTGTCGCAGGCGAAGGAAAGGTCAAAGCTGTCCTTCATCCCTATCAAGCTGTGCATCGCGTAAGGTGAGGACGGGTCCATGCGAATCTGGCCGTCCCAATCCACGGTCATAAAACGGAAGGTCGGGTCAACGGCCTCGTTCACGACCGTGAGATTCAACCCGTAGCGCTCCGCGATTCGTCCCCAATAGTGAACGCCCGCGCCCCCTAGGGGATCAACGCCCAAATTGAGCTTCGCGCCGCGAATGGCGTCCAGGTCGAGCACGTTAGCGAGATCCGCAACATAGGCATTGAGGTAATCGTGCCGATGCGTCGTGGAGGCGCGAAGTGCCTTATCGAACGGCATCCTTTTCACGCCCCGCAGTCCGGCTTCAAGGAATTCGTTTGCTTTCGCCTCGATCCAGGCCGTGACGGCGGATTCCGCCGGCCCGCCGTTGGGGGGATTGTATTTGAACCCGCCGTCCTGTGGCGGATTGTGTGACGGCGTGATGACGATACCGTCTGCGAGTCCGGTCTTGCGCCCGCGGTTGTAAGTGAGAATCGCCTGGGAAATCGCCGGCGTAGGCGTATATTCGTCCCCTTCCGCGATCATCACTTCCACCCCATTGGCCGCCAACACCTCAAGTGCACTGGCGAGCGCCGGCACCGAGAGCGCATGAGTGTCCATGCCTAGAAACAGCGGGCCATCAATCTGCTGCTGCTTTCGGTACATGCAAATCGCCTGACTGATGGCGAGGATATGCCATTCATTGAAGGCCTTTTCGAATGCGCAACCACGATGTCCCGAGGTGCCGAAGGCAACCCTTTGTTCCGGCACGGAAGGGTCAGGCGTCTCCGTATAGTAGGCCGTGACGAGCCGGGGTACGTTCACCAGCATCGCTGCTTCGGCGGGCTTTCCTGCAAATGGACTTACCTTCATGACTCCCCCGTCAAATGCCGTGGCCGCCCTTGCGCCAAGGTCTGCATAAGGCCAGACCCCAGCAAAACCGCCCCGGCGCGATCATACGAATTTGTACTTGTCGGTCGCTAACTAATATGAAGCCAGGGTTAGAATTCGGCCAAATCATACGCCATCTGGCCAAGCTTTTGAAACAGTCTCGCACATACGATTCGTAGCAAGGTTAAGCGGTTGCGGCCGCTGCTGCTTCGCCGGAGTGCGCCGCATATTACTGACCTTCGCAGAATATAGCGACCAAACGCGTATTGTCATCCCGAGCGAAGCGAGGGATCTGCTTTTGCCTGCGGGCGAGATACAGCAGATTCCTCGCCCGCCGCGGCGGGCTCGGAATGACAAACTACCCTCGTTGGGTGTGTCCCCGATGCTCCGAAGGCGTCACTATAATCTGTGACACTCCACAGGGAGGATGCGTGGAGAGGCCATGCGGGACCCAACTGCCTCGCCGCAAAAATCTTCCACCTATCCGCATTACTCGCTTTGCAGTGACTCAAGGAGACACAATCTTTTGCCGCACGCCGGCGAGGAAAGAGTCGGCATCAAATGTGGCATTTTCATCTCTTAGAGTGCGGCGTCCCCACGGTCTCCGTTCCGAACCCGGATGGCCTCGTCGATTTTTGTTACGAAGATCTTGCCATCGCCGATCTTGCCGGTCCGGGCTGTCTTCAAAATGGTGGCCACGGCATTCTCGGCCAGGGCATCTGGCAGGACAATCTCCAGTTTGACCTTCGGGACGAGGTCCAGGGTGTATTCGCGGCCCCGATAAACTTCCGTGTGGCCTTTCTGTCGGCCATGGCCGCGGACTTCAATTACCGTCATGCCCTCGACGCCAATCTCATGCAACCCCTCTTTCACCGAGTCAAATCGCGACGGCTGAATGATTGCTTCAATTTTCTTCATGCATTTCCCCTCTTGGTGGCAAATCGCCTAATCCTGCATGGCGCACTCGCAACTGCGAGCAAGCAACCTTGGTGCTGATGATAATGCACGGGCTCGCGCGCCGCGCCAACTGCAATCTTTCTGATGTTCGAAATCGAAACTTTGCGTTGGCCTTCCCATGGCATTGCTAATACATTCCTCAGCCTAGCGATGTTCAGGTGTTTTCGCAGATTCTCAGATCAGATCCCGCAGGGCGGGATGGGGGGACTCGAGATGATCTTTCGCTCAGGGTGTTGCTGCATCTTACTTGGTTCATTGCTGGGGGTGCCTGCCCTTGGCCAGACGAGCACCACTTCCAACGAACAACCCGCAGCCAGCGCAACTCAGCCCGCACAGGCTTCGGGATCCACTACTAACCCGCAGCAGGAAAGTACTCCTCAGTCTCCCGGTACGGGAACTCAGGCAGCCGCCACCGCGGAAGACATCCACGAACGCAAGCTGCTGGACCGCATTGAGCAATTGGAGAAGCGCCTGGCGGAATTGGAGGCCCGCGGCGCCGCTTCGACAACTTCGGTTGCTCCCGCCGCCGCTGCGCCAGCTCCAGCCGCGGCTCCTGCTGCCGGCACTCCTGCGGCGCAGGAACCTGCCCCGCCGACATGGTCCGTCGGACCGATTGATTTCAGCGGCTTGGTGGATGGTTACTACTCCTTCAACGCCAACCATCCCGCTTCCCAATACAACCAACTTTACAACTTCGACAGCCGCGCCAATCAATTTAGTTTGAACATGGTCAAGTTGAGCATGGCGCACGCAGCCGATCCGGTGGGCTTCCAGGTGGACTTCGGGTTCGGCCGCGCATTCGACATTATTCATGCAAGCGAGCCGAACCCCACTGAGGGCATCCTTCGTAACATCGAGCAGGCTTACGTAAGCGTAAAGCCCTCGCAACTTAAGGGCCTGGAGTTTGATTTGGGCCAATTTGTGACCAGCGCCGGCGCCGAAGTTATCGAGACCCAGTCCAACTGGAATTACTCCCGCTCTCTTCTCTTTTCTTGGGCAATTCCGTACTACCACTTCGGGCTGCGTACTTCCTTCCCCGTCGGCAAGCACTTCACCGGCGGCGTTCAGGTGGTGAACGGGTGGAACGACACTGAGGACAACAACAGCGGTAAGACCATAGGAGTAACCGGCACTTTCACCTACACCAGATTCGCCTGGACCAACACTTACTATGGTGGACCGGAAAACCCTGGCACGAATACGGGCTGGCGCCACCTCTATGACAGCGTTCTGCTGTTGACCCCCAAGGGCAAGTTTAACGCTTACCTTAACTTTGACTACGGTCAAAACACGACCGGGTCGGGCGCTGCGGCGTTCACCGCCAAGTGGTATGGCCTCGCCGGCGCGCTGCACTATCAGGCGACCAGCAAGTGGGCGATCACCCCGCGCCTGGAGTGGTTCGCCGATCCCCAGGGATTTGCTACCGGGACCGGCGTGCACCAGACGCTGAAGGAGGGCACGATTACCGGCGAATACAAGATGGTGGAAGGGCTCTTGGCGCGGCTGGAATACCGGCACGACTGGTCCAATCAGCCCTTCTTTGAAAGTGGCTCAACTCTGATAACCGACGGAGGGTTCACGCCTAACTACTTCGGTCTCCCGGGGACTGCCAAGAGCGAGGATACTGTCACGCTCGGGGTTGTCGCATTCTTTGGGCCCAAGCGGTAGCTGTTCGATCTCGGAACTGTCGATACTTTAGGAGAAAATTGATGGCAGAAAACGCTACAGAAATGAAACCGACGGTAGGTTTGACCGGTCTCACGATGAACGCGATGGCGCTCATCGCCCCTGGTGCCTTCCTTTGGCTCACCTTTGCCGGGCAGGCGGCTGCGGGCGCGACGGCACCCTCAATGTGGATTGGCATCCTGTTCGCCACACTGTTGTGCCTTGCCACCGCCATCTGTTACGCGGAAATGGCGAAGCTCTATCCCGGTACCGGCAGTTCGTATTACTTCGCCGAGCAATCGTTCCTCAACCACGAAAAGGCTTGGCCGTATGCCCGGTTGGCCAAATTTATCGTCGGCTGGGGCTCGCATCTCTACTACTGGATTTACCCCGGCGTTATGGTTGGCGTCATCGGAGTCATCTCCGGCTATTTGGTAGGGACGCTTTGGCCAAATTTCATGAGCGCCTCCAATCCCGGCCCCATGTTCATGATGGCGGTTGCCATCGTGTTCTCGTTTGGCGTGTCCTACATCGCCCACCGAGGCATCACCGGCTCGACAGCTGTCAACGTGGCAATCAATGTGATTCAGATCAGCGCTCTGATTGTATTCGCGGTGGTCGCGCTCGGCTATCGGGCGAACCATCCCCCGGGCAGCATCGCCTTCCAGTTTGACGCGCAAACCAGCGCCGCATTCAGCTGTGAGTTCGCGACCACCAGCACGATGGTGAACGGGCAGAGCACCGACACCATTGTTCGCGCCGCCGACGGGACCCCGCAGTGCGCCATGGATGCGGCCGGAAAACCGGTGCCGTATCACATCAGTTATCCAGAGAAGGATTCCACCGGCGCTTTTGTTTCTCATCCCACGGCACGCTCGGTCGTCAGCATGCACAATTTTGGCTGGATGTTCGTGCAGGCCACCATTGCCATCCTCATTCTCGTCGGATTTGAATCGGTCACCTCGATGGGAGGCGAGGCCAAGAACGCCAAACGCGATGTTCCGATCGCGGTCATCGTCTCGCTGCTCGTCCAAGGATGTTTCTGTTATCTTTTCGAATATTTTGCCGCTAACTACTTTCTCAATAGCGGTTACCCGATGGGGTTTGCCGGAGCTTCGGCGGCGCCCATCGGGGACATGATGACCATGATCGGCGATGCGCTATTCGGCGCCGGGAACGGACGAATCTTCATGCTAGTCGAGGCGGCCACGGTATTTCTGGCGCTGATCGGCACGACGCTCTCCTGTATCAACACCGGGGCGCGGGTGACGTACGCTATGGGTAAAGACCAGGAAGTGCCGGAACACTTCGGCATGCTGCATTCCAAGAACCTGACGCCACACCGTGCCATTTGGACGCTGGCGATCATTTCAGCAGTGGTCGGATGCATCACGGTGATGGTGTTTTTTGGCGACGGCGCCGCTCCCGCAGACTCGGCCATTCAGGCATTGCCCCATGGCTTCTGGTCCAGTTTTGGGTACAGCACGCACGACAAGATGGCGGCTTTGCCGAACACCTTCCTGACTACGACGCTAGCTTCGAACTTCGGCACGTTCTTGCTGTACATGCTGAGTTGCCTGACCTGCATCGTCTGCTACCACAACCATCCGAACTTCAAGGTGGTGCGTCATCTGGTGATTCCCGTTTTCGGGCTGCTCGCCAACCTGGCTTGCATGCTGTTCTACGTGATTGGCCCCTTCATGGGCTATGGCACCAAGATGGAGCCGCTTCTGGCGCTGGGGATTGCCCTCGTTTGGGCCATTTACGGCGGAATTTACTTCTTCCGCATCAGTAAGAGCTCCGGCCGCACGACCATGATTAAAGACCGGGAGGCGATGGCGAGGATCGCGTGACCTGGCGCCGATTCATGATTGTTGCACTTTTCGGAATCGCGCAGGCCCCGACTCCTCCTTCGACTTCGCTCTTGGACCCGGACGGCGAGCATGGCTCGCCGGTTGTGATCCGGACCCGCGGCCATTGAACCCGCGCTAGTTCGCAGGCGGTGGTAAGTCGCGCGACGCCTGGCAGCCGCAAGGTTGCCAGGCGTCCGCGCGTTAGGAAGAATTGATTCACGAGTAGTTTTGAGGATGCAGTCTTTCAATATGATATTCTCATTCCGAAACCGGGTAGCTTCGAAGGATAGGCAGTTGCTTTTCGCCGCAACTTTGCATGCTAGAACTTGAATTCGCTGAACTCTCCGATACCGGCCGCGTGCGCACGGGCAATGAGGACTATCTTGGCCACGTGATTCCCGGCTCCCCCTCTCAAGCACGCTCGCACGGATGGCTCTTCGCTCTGGCCGACGGCGTCGGCGGCCACCGCCAGGGCGAAGTGGCTTCGCGCACTGCGGTCCAAGAAGCGCTCGCCGGATTCCAGCGCGCAAAGGCTGGAGCCTCGCATAGGGATGTGGTCACCGAGATCGTGCAGTCCGCGAACGCGCGCATTTGCGAATCCGAAGCGATCTCCGGACGCTCCGGCACCGGTATGGCTTCCACCATCGTCGTCTGCGCGCTGCGATTTGATCGCGCCACGGTGGCGCACGTCGGCGATTCTCGTTGCTATTTGATCCGGACCGGCCATGCCAAGCCCATCACCCGCGACCACACTTTCGCCGCCGAGCAAACACGCCTCGGCCTGCTCACCGCCGAAGAGGCCGCCGAGGCTTCCACCCGCCATGTTCTCAGCCGCTCTCTCGGGATGAACCTCTTCGTCAACGTCGATGTCGAAGAGGTTCAACTATTGCGTGGCGATGTACTGCTGCTCTGCTCGGACGGGCTGCACGGCGCCGTCACTGCCGCCGAAATGGCCGAGGCCACGCGCCGCCACCGCGATCTCGCGGCCACCGCCCAGGAACTTGTCGACCGCGCCAACGAACAGGACGGCAGCGACAACGTCAGTTTGCAGCTTATTCGTGTCCGCAGCGTCGAACGCGTGGGGATGTACCGCGGCCGCCCCTATAAGATACGCTAAGACGAATCTGGGATTATCCTTACACCTTCTTTACGAAGGTTCTGACATGCTGGCGGCAGATAGGCTAGATTGAGGCATGGCCGCTTGCAGAACACTACTATTGACGCAGATTCACTCACGATGACTATCCTCCACGCAGGCGACCAGTTGGATCACTATCGGATCGAAGCCCTCGTTGCCCGCAGCGGCATGGCCTCCATCTTCCGAGCCACCGATCTCAACAGCGGCCGGGCTGTTGCCATCAAGATCCCGCATCCTGAAGTCGAGTGCGACCCCGCCCTGTTCGATCGATTTCGCCGCGAGGAAGAAATCGGCAAGCTGATGGACCATCCCGGAGTGATGAAGGCCTTCTCCGATAACGACCGTACCCAGGTTTACATGGTCCTGGAGTGGGTCGACGGACGGCTGCTAAGGAAGATCCTCAGCGATCAGCACAAGCTTCCGCAAGAGCGCGCCATCCGCATCACCCTCCGCATCCTCGACGCGCTCGAATACCTCCACTCCCACGGCGCCGTCCATCGCGACCTGAAACCCGAAAACGTGATGGTCGACGAGCACGACAATATCAAGCTCATCGACTTCGGCATCGCCAGCATCTCCGGCGTCCGCCGCATCACCTTCGCCAAATTCTCTCCGACCATGGGCACGCCCGACTACATTTCTCCCGAGCAGGTCAAGGGGCAGCGCGGCGATGCCCGTAGCGATCTCTATGCGCTGGGCGTCATGTTCTACGAAATGCTGACCGGCAAAGTGCCCTTTTCCGGCGCGAATCCCCTCCTCATCATGAACGATCGCCTGCTGAACAACCCTGTTCCGCCGCGCGAAGTCGATCCCACCGTCACGCCGCAATTACAGGAGATCATCTATCGCGCTCTGGAGCGCGATCCGAGGAACCGCTATTCCAGCGCCCGCGATTTTGCCCGCGATCTTGAGCATCCCGAGCAGGTCGAAGTCACCGACCGCCCCGAATTCCGCAACTGGAAGGATCGCCGAACCCCGTGGTCGAAGCGGGTTCTCTTCTACGTGCTTCTCGCCTTGATTCCGATCGTCATCTTCGGCCTGTTGCTGTACGTCATGCGCCACAGTTGAGCATGTGGGGGCGGGCTCGCGCGGGCGTGCTATCTTGCCGACCTGGTTCTCCCGCGCCCATCTCTCACCGCTGCAGGAATTCGTCCCCGTGTACGTCAAACTCCGGATACGCCCCAGCACCCAGCTCGAACAGATCCATCCCCTGCAGCTCGCCGCCTCGCTCCACCCGTTGGCGGTAGACGCGATCCAGCAACCAGTTCAATCCATACGTCAACGGCAGCAAAAAACCTAGCAGCGTCGCGATTCCGGTCAACTGTGCCAGCCACTGTCCAGCCGGCCCCGCATCCGCCAACAGCGCCACCGCCAGCACTCCCCAAAGACCGCCAACCGCATGCACAGAAACCGCGCCGCCCGCGTCGTCAACGGCGAGCCTGAACTCGAGAAAGTCTGCAACCGACACAACCAGGATCCCCGCCACGCCGCCCACAATCATGGCCGCCGCCGGCTTAAAAAATGCGGCCGCCGCGCTGCTCGCGACCAAGCCCGCGATCCATCCGTTGGCGCTTAGCGACGCGTCCGGACGCCCAGACCGGACTCGCGTCACCACCGCCGCCGTCAATCCAGATGCCGCCGCGCACAGAGTAGTGTTGACTGCGACCAGCACCACGCGTCCCGGCTCCACGCCCAAAAACAACATCGCACCCGCGGAATTCAGCGCCATCCATCCGATCCACGCGAACATGCATCCCAGGAGAACCAACACTACGTTGTGTCCGGGAAGCGCCGCAGGCATTCCTTCCGCCGTGAACTTCCCGCGCCGCGGCCCTAGAATCCACGTGATCGACAACGCCGTGACCCCGCCCACCACCTGAATCGTACTTGAGCCTCCGCCGTCCACGAATCCCCGCCCCAATCCGCAATTTGCGCCCAGTTGTGCGAGCCAGCCTCCGCCCCAGACCCAGTTCGCGAACAGCGGATATGTACACCCTGCAAGCAGCGCCGTCGAAGCGCAGATTGCACCCAGCCGCCAGCGGTCCGCGCCTGAACTCAACGGAATCAGCGCTGACAATCCGACACTGAACATCTGCAGCAACACCACTAACGCCGCCGGGGAAAGATCCAATCGCAGCCCGCGCAGGAAGAATCGCTCGGCTGCAACCCACCCCCAGGCCTTCCCTGCCACTACCAACACATGTTCCGGACGGCCGGCGGCGCCTTGCCAGGCGAATCCGACGATCACATACACCAATGCAGCTACTGCCGTCACGCAAAGCGCCGCCAGCATGGCATGGGCCGCGCTCCGCGCCCTTCCCAGCCCCGAATTGATCAGCGCCAAGCCCACGCTGGCAAACGGAACTAGAAGGATGAGGAGCAAGCAGAACACCGCAGATACTTCGGAAAGAGTTAGCAGAGAAGGAGACATCACTCTCCTTCCGCCGAAAGAACCAGATGAGCACGGACCGCGAGCGCGAGCCCAAACAGCTCTACCGCCATGCCGGCTAGCACGAATCCGACCCGCGCGCCGGCCGATGGCAGCAGTGCTACGGCGGCCACCACAATCGCCCATCCCGAAACCAGCAATAGAAGACCCGCGATCTTCATACCTTTCTGCCCTTCGAAGGGATGTCGAGGATTTGCTGTCCTGAGTCACACCTGCTTCGCTGACTGCGCGGCGCGCAGCAAGGTGGCCAATTCATTGTGTGTTGAAAAACTTGACTTCGCGCTTGATTTTGGGTGGCGCAGTGCTGCAGCGCTGCGATGGCAGCCTTGTTTTCGGCGTGGACTTTCGCCGCTGCGGTCTGACTGTCGCGCGGAAACCACCTTTTCAGCATCTTGTTCAGCCGCTCTGGTGGCTCGCCTTCGAGAATATGGGCTGTAGCCACCTTGGTCACGAACATCGATTCTCATCCATGCTGCCAGGTTTACCGGCGAAGTATAACCAAGGACGCCGCCACCGAACCGCGACCGCACGCGGGTCTGACGAGCAGGCTCAACTCTGCTCACGGCAAGCCCAGTCTGCTAAAACTAGTTAGGTTAGTGCTGCGCACCCTCACTGTCCAATCGAATTTTTTGATTCGGCCTAGAAATGAAGAAGGCCCACGGGAGGCAACGTTGCTTGCGCGGATGGCGGGACACTTGAACGCAGAAGCATGATAGCGCCATAAATCAGACTTGGTCGCCGCTCTCTGGTCTCTGATCTCTGATATCGGCGTATCTGCGCTTCAATCAGCGATTGCGGCGGAGCGAATCGATCCAGGCCGCAAGGATTTCATTATTCGGCGGTTCGAGATCGAAGAATTCGATCCCCAGTCCAATACGCGGTTTCACGATGCGGACAACGACAAGAGCCTCAAGAACCTGACCTTTGCGAGACAGCTTGAGGCGGGCATGCCTGTTTGCTGGGAATAGCTTGCTGGTGCAGATAAAGCAGCCGCCCAGGGAGATGTCCGAGGTCACGCCGGTGACCTGTTTGCCGGATTCCATGTCGATCAATTCAGCGTCGGCAGCGAACGGGTAACGGATCGTATAGCGGCGATCGCGGACGCCACTCATGCGAGGCGCAGAAACCGGGGAGCGGCCAGTCATGGTGTTCCCTTTATTCACGGGACACCTTCAGGAAACAGAATTCAAACCAATTTGCCCCATGGTAGATGAAGTCGCTAATAAACTTAGTGTGGCCGAACCGAGAGAAATTGAGAACAAGATGGAAAAGGAACAGTGGCGTAAAAGTAACGCACCCAGAGCGAAATTCCGTGGTGCTATTAGTGGGTACGACAAGGGGGAGGGGCATTGCGACCGAGAAAAACAAAGCACGTGTTAGCCTGATCGGGAAGTTATCCCACTCTCGAAAAAATCCAATGCACGCTGAAGGAATGCGTCAGAGCGACCGGGTCACCCTGCGAATGCAGGTGGATGCGTCGTGGTTTGGAACCGATGGCACGGCAATCAGTCAGGGCGCGGAAACACTGCTGGTGAGCCGGAATGGCGGAGTCATTCGCCTGCGGGAAAAACTATTTCCCGGGCAGGAACTCACGCTGCATCGAAAGCTGGAGGGCGATCAGAGCAAAACGGTCCGAGCGAAAATCGTGGCGGAAATCGATCGAGAGCCGGATGGGTTTATTTACGCGATCGCCATCCTGGAGCCCCGAATGGACTTCTGGGACATCGATTTCCCTGCGCCGTACCAGGCCGAAGAAGCGCTGGCAAGGCTGCTGATGGAATGCAGTTTTTGCCAGCGACGCGAAGTGGCGTACCTGAACGAGATGGAGTTGAAGTCGTTCGAGATACGAAAATGCGTGGCCCGGCATTGCAAGCATTGTGATGCGCCGTCCATCTGGATTGAGGCGCAATCCGAATCCAAGGTTGAGGAGGCACTTCCCTCCCGGGGCGCCGTGGAAGAGCGCGTGGTGCCGCGACGAAACCGTACACGGGTGAAAGCGAGAGTGCTCGCCTGCATACGCCGGCGGGGATTCCAGGAGGAAGTGGCTGTGTGCGAGGATTTGTCGAAAGGCGGGATCAGTTTTCGCAGCCGGAATCAGTATCCGGAGGGCACGCGCCTGGAAGTGGCGGTGCCGTATACCCCGGGAGCGGGCGCAATCTTTGTACCGATCCGGATTGTGTTTTCTCAGCCCATAACAGCAGGGTTGTTCCGGCATGGAGCTGCCTATCTGCGGCCGCCGGAGTAACGGTAACGCGGATTTTTGACCTATAGGTCACCTGTAAGCCCGCAGAATTCCCGCGAAACTCGTAATTTTGAGGCGCGACTCAATTAACTGGTAGGCAATACGGTTACGCCAGAGTCGACGGCGGCCTTGGCAAGGTCCTGATCACGCGTGGCGAGCGGAACTCCCCGGCGGAGCGCGAGTTCCAAATAGGCCGCATCGTAGACGGTAATGTTGTGACGCTCGGAGAGGTGCAGGGTCGTGGTCCAAGCATGGGCGTCGGTCTCGAAATCAACTTCAATCGCCAACTCTCCAAGACGTAGCAGTGCCAAATCGCGAAAAGCAGAATTGCACCGTCTTCGCTTTAGTGCCGTTTGCAGGGCATTGGCTGTCTCCAAACGCCACAGAGAGGGCACGAGGGCTGCCGAGTGCGCAACCTGGTCGAGAAGTCGCATGCCTTGAACGGTTTGTTCGTCCTCGAACAACCAACTTAAGGCAAGTGAAGCGTCAATGACACCAATCAAGGGCGGCCCTCGTTGATTAGTTCTTTGATCGTGATCCCATCCAGTCTCACGCCCTTGCTCATCTTCTTGATTTCTTCCACGGCCCGGCGAGCTGCCTCGCGGTCGAAAGGCTTGGCAATAGGCAGAAGCCGGGCGACCTGCTTGCCATGGCGTGTGATGATGATTTCCTCGCCCTTTTCGGCCAGATCGAGGAGATGGCCGAGCTTATTCTTTGCCTCGAAGGCACCTATCTCTTTCATGGATAGCCCCTTTATATTAAGCTAGACGTCATCTAGCTTAGTTTCACCCTAACACAGACGAAACAATCTGTCGAGGCATTAGCGCATGGAAAAAGGGGACAAGGGCTATGCGCTTGAGGGCCCGCTCTTCCCAGAAAGATGCGTGACACGCTAGTCGAGAGCGGGCACGGCGGCCTGTTCGCGACGCCGGCGGTGCAGGTAGTGCATGGCGATGTTGAGGTAGATTTCTCCGCACGGGGTTTCGATGCACAGGACCATGGCTTCGGTGTCAATGCTGCCGGCAAGACCCTCCTCGTTCATGTGAATTTCCGGCGGAACAACTTTGAAGCGGAACCCCTGGTCATTGAGAAGCGTGACAGAATTGCCGATGACCATGTTGGCCAGTTCGCAGACAGTTTCGCGGACAACCTGCTCGCTTTCTGGAAGGGGGCTGCCGGCAAGATGGCTGGCAACGCGCATGGCGACTTCGGGAGCGAGATCGAGAATGACGCGTCCCTCGATGTCGCCCCTGATGGTGATAAGGGCGGCAACGCCTTTGCGGCGATAGGTATTCTCGTCCATCGTGAGGTCGGCGATTTTCGTTGGCGCCTGAAGAGATTCTGCGAAAACCGCGTCCGCAGCGTTAATAAACGGTTGAATGAGTTCCATTCTCATGAAAGGTGCTCCCCTGCGAGCTCCACAGGCGCGCCCGTAGCGTATGGATCGTCCCCCAGAACATAGCGAAGAATTTCGTAGAGCACTTCGGGCTTCACGGGCTTCTGGACGAAGTGTTTGGCGCCCTTCTGAAGCGCGGCCAGGATGTTTTCCTGATAGCCCACCGAGGAAACCATGACGATGCGTGCGTCCGGATGCTGGCGGACGATGCGCTCGACCGCCTCGATTCCCTCCATCTGAGGCATGGTGATGTCCATCAGCACAATATCGGGCTTGGAGCGGTTGTACTCGGCGATGGCGGTCAGCCCATCACCCGCTTCACCGGCCACTTCTCCGCCGAAGAGTTCTATCATCTTGATGAGATTCTTGCGGGCGAAGACGGAGTCGTCCACGACGAGATACCGGACGGGCTGTTGGTCTTTGCGAAGTAGCGCTGAAAACTGTTGCATAACCTTCTCCTTTACCTCCGTTTGCCAGGTCAGGCACGCGGAGTTGAAGCTGGAACTTTTTCGTTCTTCTCTCCCTGGTCGGCCTTCTCTGATCCCTCGCCGTTATTGTAATAACCACCATACTGGCTGACCAAGAAGCCAGCCATGCCGTCCAACGGCAAAATCTTGTTAACGTAGCCCTTGGCGATTGCGGCACGGGGCATACTGCTGACGACGCAGGTCTCCTCGCTCTGGGCGATGGTCATTCCGCCCGCGGCTTTGATGGCGCCCAGGCCTTCGGCGCCATCATCGCCCATGCCGGTCATGAGAATGCCGACAGCGGTGAGGGCAAACTCCTGAGCGACGGAGTGGAAAAGGACATCCACGGAGGGCCGGTGACCGTTGATGCGCGGGCTGTCGGAAAGAACAACCATCTCACCACGGGGCATGGAGCGTAGCATCATGTGGCGGTTGCCAGGACAAATAAGGACCCGCCCAGCGAGCAGGAGGTCGCCGGATTTTGCTTCTTGCACGTCCAGCGCGCAGCATTCGTCCAATCGCCGCGCAAACATGTCCGTGAAACCTTCCGGCATGTGCTGGACGATCACGAAAGTGGCTGGGAAGTCGCTGGGAATTTGAGAAAGAAGATATTGGAGCGCGTTGGGGCCGCCGGTAGAAATGCCAATGGCAATGATGCGATTCGGCGGAAGGGCTACGCGAGAGCGATTTTTCTGTGGCGGAGGCATTTCCAGTTCCAGCTTGGGAACCCCCTTCGGACGACCAGCGCGCTTGGCGACTTTGATCTTCTCGACGAGTTGATGGGCAATCGGATCCAGATGACCTGCGGCGGCATTCCTAGGCTTGGCAACAAAGTCGATGGCGCCAAGGGCGAGCGCTTTGAAGGTGCAGTACGCGCCTTCCGTGGAATGGGTGCTGAACACAATTACGGGAAGAGGAGTGTTGCGCATAATCAAGCGCAAGGTCTCGATGCCGTCCATGCGAGGCATCTCGAGGTCGAGGGTCACGACGTCGGGCTGTAATTCTGCGATTTTCCGCAATGCGAACGCACCGTCCATGGCGGTGCCGACAACTTCAATGTCTGGGTCGCGTTCAAGAACGAGAGGGATGAGCTTCCGCATGAGAGCGGAATCATCGACGACCAGGACGCGGACACGTTCCTTCATGCTGTCGCTCCTAGCGGCAAGCTGCGCGATAACCGGGTAAGGATGGCTGGAACATTCAGGATCAGCACAACGGTCCCGTCGCCGAGAATAGAGGCTCCGCTGACCAGATCACTGGAGACAATCTCACCGGGCAGCGCCTTGATCACCAGTTCCTCCTCACCGACAAGACTATCGACCACAAGCCCAAACCGTTTTTCCGCCTGGCCGATCACTACGACAAAAGTTTTCTTTACTTTCGTGCCGGGGGAATCCACGGTGTGGATCTGGCTGAGCTTGTTGAGACGCACCAATGTTAGGATCTGTTCGCGAAGACGAAGTACTTCCCTCTGCTCGACCAGATGAATCTCCTGTTCGTTGATGCGTGTAATCTCAAGGACCGAGGAGAGCGGCACGGCGAAGAGGCGGCCCGCAACGCGGAACAGCAGCGTCTGGATACTGGCAAGCGTCAGCGGTACACGAAGCTGGATGGTGGTCCCTTTTCCTTTGATCGAGGAGACGTGGACCGTGCCCTTCAGGCGGTCGAGGACCGTGCGAACGACATCCATGCCGACGCCGCGTCCGGAAACCTCCGTGATTTCGGAGGCGGTACTGAAACCGGGCTCGAAGATAAGATTGAGGAGATCCTGTTCAAGAAGACGCTGAGCGTCGTCCGGCTTGAGCAGGCCGTTTCGCGCGGCTTGGTTTCGGACGAGATCGAGGTCGATGCCACGCCCGTCATCGCGAACTTCCAGGACAACCTGGGTGCCCTGATGAAAGGCGTTCAAAGAGACCGTGCCCCGGGCACGTTTGCCCGCGCCGAGACGATCGTCGGCAGGTTCGATGCCGTGGTCGACGGCATTGCGCACAAGGTGGGTGAGAGGTTCGGCGAGAGCATCCAGAATGCTCTTGTCCAAATCTGTGTTTTCTCCGGTAATTTCAAGGGCAACGTCCTTGCGGCAGAGTTTGGCCACATCCCGAACAACGCGCGGAAAGCGCCGGAAAAGCTGTTCGACGGGGACCATGCGGATCTTGAGAACGCACTTGTGGAGCTCGTCCAAAACGCGCGACTGAAACGCAAGAGCCTCCGCAAGCTTGCTGCGAACCGGATCTCTCGCGTGCTGCTGGTCAAACTCGGAAAGCGTGCGATGGAGCATCGACTTGCCGATGATCAGTTCGCCTACCAGGTTCATGACGGCGTCGATGCGGGCGGCGTCAACTCGAAGCGAGCTTTCCGCCACCGCCGCAACTGCTGAGGCGCCGGCGGTTTGTTTTGGACCCGAACGCTCGGGCCCTTCCGTGGCATGCGAAGTGAATTGCGCGGCCTGAGCTTCCAGGATGTCTCCGAGGAGTTCGTGTTCCGCTGTCTCTGCCTGAGTCGCGGGTTCAATGCGCAGTTCCGAGACCACCGACGGAATGCGGCAGCGATGGGAAATATGTTCTAACGGATGCGAGCTGGCAAGGACCGCCTCAACGATCTCGACCGAAGCCGCTGCCAAGTTGTCTTCCGGCCGGAGGGCAATTACCGTGCCGCAGGCATGAAGAACATTGCGAACGAGCTGAAACGCAGCGGCGCGCATGGAGCTGTTCGGATCGATGCGCAGGGCAACGTTATAGACCGCTTCGCCGCGAAGCATTGCTTCGGAGATCATCAGGCGTTCATATTCGTTCCAACAGAAGCTCGCCGGAACGGAGGGGGCACTGCCTTCGCTAGAGACCTGGGCGGGGACAGGCGCTTGGAGCAAGCGACGAATGAGGGCGCGAAGCGGGTCAGGAGGAGGAGGATCCAGCTGCTTTTGGTAGGCGCCGAGCATGCTTTCGAACAAATCGACCGCGGAAAGAATCACTTCGACAAGCATGACGCCTTGCGACTGAGCCACTTGAAGAGTGAGTATGTCCTCCATCTCGTGGGCAATTTCACTGAGCTTACTGAAGCCGCAGGCCGCCGAGTCCCCTTTCAGGGTATGAACGGCGCGTCGGACAGCACGGATGAGTTCCTCATCGGCAGGGTGCTGCTCCAACTGAAGGCCGGCGTCGTTGATGATCTGGAGCAATTCCGCGGCGCTCTCGAAGAACAGCGTGCGGAGTTCAGCTCCCCGATCCTCGGGCAAAAAACTCAAGCATTCACCTCAATCCGCTTGTAGGCGGTGCCATTGTTTTCATGGACCATGCGGAACTTCTGAGTAAGCCCGAAGAGGCTTTCGGCGTGACCGACAAAGAGATACCCGCAGGGATTCAAACAATGCCAGAACTTGTCGATCAAGCGCTTCTGCTCGGCTTCGTCGAAATAGATCATCACGTTGCGGCAGAGAATGATGTCGTTGCGCCGGGGCAAGAATTCGGTTTTGAGGTTATGGAAGTCGAATTGAACCAGCTCTTTGAGCTGGGGCTTGACCGCGTACTTGTCGGCGGATTTTTCGAAGTAGCGGAGGCGGGTGGTGTAATCGACAGGTTCCATCTGAATTTCGGTATAGAGGCCTTCCTGGCCGGAGCGCAGACTGGCATAGCTGATATCGGAAGCCACAATTTCCAGCTTCCAGGGAGGCGGAATCAGCGGCTTGGGAAACGGCATGTCGAAGGGTAACGGATTACGGAGGTAGTAGTAAGCAAGAGCGTCGCAGATGAGGATGGCGACGGAGTAAGGCTCCTGGCCGGCCGAACAACCTGCGCTCCAGACTCGGAGGTTCCAATCCCGCCGTTCCTGCTTGTGGTGGAGGATTTCTTCCAGCACGTTTTTTTGCAGAAGTTCGAGTTGGGGACGATTGCGGAAGAAGCTTGTCTCGTTGACGGTGAGATTTTCAAGGAGTAGCGCAAGTTCTTGGCGGCCTTCGCGGCTGGTGAGAAGACGGTAGTAGCTGTAGAAGGAATCAAGCTGGCAAGCCTTGAGGCGGCGTTGCAGGCGGTCCTTGAGAAAATGGGAGCGGCGCTCGTCGAAGTACATCCCGCATTCTTGGTAGACGAGCGTCTGCAGGAGCTTAAGCTCCGCTTCCGTGAGCTGAATCTGCGCGGTGATCGTTCCCATGCTGGATGATTGCGGCCCTTCGGCGGACAGTAGCGCTCCCCCTTTCGCGGGGAAGCTCTACCGGGATATCGCCACGGGTTCCGCGGCCTCCTCGAGTTTTTTGAATTCCGGCTGGCGCAGCAGCCTGGCGATATCCAGGAGAATGATGAGGCGGCCCTTAAGCTTGCCGACCCCTGTCACATAACTCGATTCGCCTTCGGCAAACACCGTCCCCGGAGGTTCGATTTCCGACGGCGGAATCTTGAGGACCTCGGACGCAGAACTCACGATGAGCCCGAGGAGTTTTTTTTCTAGTTCGACCACCAGAATGCGGTTCTTCCTGTCTGATTGAACGGCGGAGCCACCGAAACGCTTGCGCAGATCCATGACGGGGATAATCTTTCCCCGAAGGTTGATGACACCCTCGATCAATTCCGGGGCATTGGGAACCGCGGTGATCTCCGGAACGCGCACGATTTCGCGTACCGAGCCGATCTGAACCCCAAAGGTTTCGTTGCCGATGCAAAATCCAACGAGCTGGCAGTCTTTCTCCATAAAACGCTCCGTATCAGGAACGAACCGCTCCAGCTAGCTCATAGTCATGAGATTCCTGGGACGAAACCGGGCGGCGTTGCGAAGAACCTTCGCGGCGCTGCGAAGAGTTCTCCCGTTGCTGGCGAGTCTGGGCAGAGCGGTCAATCACAAAGCGATCCATGTTATCGAGCAGATTGCGCGAAAGCTTGAGCATCTGTTCGGCGGCGGCGGAAAGCTCCGTGGAGCTGGAGGCGGATTGCTGAACCAGTTCGCGCATCTTGTCCATGGCGCGGACGACGGCTTGGGCGCCCGATGCCTGCTCTTCGACGGAGGAGCTAATTTCCTGGGTAATCTCCGTGAGACGGTTCGTGGCCTTGGCGATCTGCGCGGAACCGACCGACTGCTCGTTGGTGGCGGCGCCGATTTCCTGGGAGAACTTGTAAACTTCCGTAACAACGTCGGAAATCTTGTGAAGAGCAGAGCCGAGGTCATTGCCCAAGCTCAGACCCTCTTCCACGATGCGCGTGCTGTGCTCCATGTTCTCGACCGCCTGGCGCGCTTCCCGCTGGATGCTCTGGATCAGGTCCGCGATTTCCTTGGTCGATTGAGTCGATTTTTCCGCCAGCTTGCGGACTTCGTCGGCAACGACGGCAAAACCGAGGCCGTGTTCGCCTGCGCGCGCGGCCTCAATGGCCGCATTGAGCGCGAGAAGATTCGTCTGTTCGGCGAGGTCGTCGATGACTTCAATGATTTTTCCGATATCGTCGGCGCGATGGCCCAAAATATTGATGATTTCCGCGGAGGATTGAATCGCGCGGTTGGTGCGGTTCAAGCCGTCGGTGGCCTTTTCCATCGTCTGGATGCCGGTGACAACTTCCTCGCGGGAACGATTGGCGATATCCAACAGGACCTTGGCGGTGTCTGCCACACGCTGGATGGAGGTGACCATCTGGTCGATGGAAGCAGAGGTTTCCGCGACGCTGGAGGCCTGCACTTGAGTGTTCTTCACGACGTTCTGAACGTTAATGCTCATCTCGTGCATTGTGCTGCTGACCTCTTCAATCGCGGACGAAGCCTGAACGCTGACCTTGGCGGATTCATCCGCGGCGCCGGCTACCTGATTGGAACTTTCCGAAACCTGTGAGGCGGCGTCGCGCGTGGTGCGGACGATTTCCTGTAACCCATGGGACATGCGCAGGAAGGCGTTGCCCAAGGTGTCGCGTTTTGAGCGTGGACTCACTTCGACCGTGAGGTCACCCTCCGCAACAGACATGGAAACGGCCGCCATTTCCTTCAGGTAAGCGACCAAGTTGTTGAACGTGGTCGCGAGTGCGCCAATTTCGTCGTTGCGATGGATGTCAATATTTTGATCGAGATCGCCCGAATCGCCGATTTCCTGGGCTACGGTGATCAGGTGTTGCAAGGGTTCGGTGATCGACTTGGCGGTCCTGTACGCGTCGAGGCTGCCAAAGGCGATCGCCGCCAGAGTGCCGAGAAGGACGATAATCCCATTGTAGAGGCCGGCGTGAGAGGCGTTGGCCTCCGAATCAGCCAGGGCTTTGTTGAGATCGGAGTTGGCCTGATCCAGAACCGCGGAAGACTTCGTCAGCCACGTCGCTGGGTCCCTCTGAAGGTAGAAGACCTGCAAGTCGGAGGCGGTGGCGCGACCGGAATCGACCTGATGGCGCTTGGCAAGAAGGGGCTTCGCAAAATTGTCGGCCCAACTGGCCTCTGTGCTCTCCACCTGGATCAGGGCGGTGCGAAGAAGATCATTATTGGCCTGAGCTTGCCCGCGCTTGATGATGTCGTTGAGATCGGTGAAGCCGCGATTCACTTTATCCTCGTCGCGAGGATCACCGCTCAGAAGGAAACTGTTCAGGTTGAGGCGGTTTTGCATGATCTGGTAGCGGACTGTTTCGGCCACGCGCACACTCTCCAGAGTGGCGGCCGCCTCGTTGCTGGCGGACCGCGCTCTCCAGAGAGCGGCGAGGTCCACAATAAGAAGAAGGGCAAGAATCGCCAGAATTATGCCAAAACCTTTATAGAGCTGCTTTCCGATCGTCATTGTGTCACTTCCTTCACTCCCCGAAACTGCAGCAACTTCTTTGAATGGCTTCTCGAATGAGGTTGCGAGCCGCCTGTCTTCCTACAGCTTGAAATCAAATTCGATGATTTGGGTGGTCTCCTCGGGAGCCGGATCAAATTTCCATTCCTTAACGGCATCAAGGCACGCCTGGACCAGCAGCGGATGGCCCCCGATGGCGCGTGCGTTCTTTACGCGCCCATTGGGACCGATCACTAACTCAATCCTCACCTTGCCGGAAAGATTCATCCTCCGGGCAAGATCTGGATACTGCGGATTGGTTCTGGACTTCGCCTTGCGCTGTCCTCCTTCAAATGCATACTGTTGTGCCGACACCATTGCAGCGGCCAGAATGGCTGCTGCCGCAGCAATCGTGAACCGATTGCCCCACGAAGTTCCCGTGGACACCAGACCCTCCTCAATCGGGAAAGTACCTCAGGGGAAAGAAGGCAAGCGGAGTGCCAGTGTTTCAAAACGGTTTACCCCAGGAAGTTTCTGACTCGCTACCAAACTAAGTGCCTGTGCTCTTAGCGATATAGAAGAAAATTCGGAAAACGGTATGTCCCCACGCATTAGCAGGCTCTGTCTCAAGGGTCGGGCGTGGAGCCATGCCAGGTCTCAGCCTGAGACGTAGAGACTGTACTGGCAAAAGGTACAGGGTAACGGATGCGTGTCACATTTTGGAACTGCAATTGACTCAGATTGAGATTGCTCAGTAGCGTTGATGCGTACAGCCTCTTAATTTGAGACATGCACAACGCTCCTTAGCCCTAAATGCGTGAACGCAAGACCATCCCTAAACGGCGCCCTGCGAGCAATCGTAGCCGGAAGCTCCCCACCCGCGCGCCGATGGATGTTTCTCAAGAGTTTGTGAATCTGGCTGTGGAAGCGGCGCACTGCCGTGAATTGCCCACCTTTCTTGCCGGGCTTGCTGCGCGTGCAGCCGAAATGTTGCAGGCTCAGTGGGGCGGGTTGGGGGAGATTCTTGGGAATCGGGTGGAACTGCATCGGTGGAAGACAGCCATTCCTGCAGATGAAGAGGATCGAAACTGGCTGGCGCAAAACGTGATGCAGCACCGCGCAGGGCTGGAGGTCCTGCCGTGGAAAGGCAAGGGTTCGTACTGCGTTTTTTGTCCCATATACGCCAGCGATCGCGAACTCATGGGAACGCTTTGCTTGGTGCGGGACTCGGCCGATATTTCCGCGGAAGACGAGAGATTGCTGGCCGCGCTGGGGAGTTATGCCGCTCTGGTGATGGAGAAGGTGCGGCGTTTTTCGCAGTTGGAGCGCTCGAAGAAGCAGTGGGTCGAGGATATAGACGCCATCAGCGACTACATTGTTGTTCACGATCAGGCGTGGAAAATCGTGCGCACCAATCGGTCCCTGGCAACCCATCTAGGCATACCACCGGTAGCTCTGGTGGGAGAACCAATGGCCAGCTTGAAGCAGATCGCCGAGACCGGAAGCGCACTTCCCTGCCCGTTCTGCCAAAACACCCACCAATCCCGCGAAGAATATATTGCCACCGGAGAAGGACGCACCTTTCTAGTCTCGACATCACGGACGCAGGGAGCCACGGACGACGATGGACGCACAATTCACGTCCTGAAAGACATCAGCGACCGCCGCGAGGCGGAGCGACGCTACCGCGAATTGTTTGACAACATTCAGGAAGGGCTGTTCTTCGCCACGCCCGAGGGACAGTTTCTCGACGTGAATGATGCCATGGTCCGAATGCTGGGCTACGAGTCGAGGGATGAACTCTTGCGGGCGGATGTGAGCGCACACCTGTACCCCACGCGCGCGGCCAAAGAACGCCTGGTGCAAGCCATTGCCGAGCGCGGTGCACTGCGCAACTACGAGGAGACGCTGCGGCGGAAGGATGGAAGCCTGCTGCACACGCTGCAGAACATCAGCGCGGTTCGCGACGCGCGCGGGCATGTCGCGCAGATCCGCGGACTTATGCTGGATGTTACGGAACAGAAGATGTTCCAATCGCAATTGCAGCGGGAACGGGATTTCAACCAGAAGATTCTGAATACCACTCGGAGCATGATCCTGGTGCTGGATACCGCCGGTCTGATCAGCTATGCAAACCGGCGGTGTTTTGAGGCCGGTTACCTCAAGGAGGAATTGATCGGGCACCGGCTGTTAAGGTGGGTGGAAAGTTCACACCGGAAAGATTTTGAGGCCGCACTGCGGACAACCGCCCATGGACAGCAGGTGGAAAACCTGGAACTGCGGGTGAAACGCAGTGACGGCTCAATGGGCCACTTTTCCGTCAGCCTGAGTCCGATGAGGGATGAGTCGAACCAGGTAAACAGCGTGGTCGTGGTCATGACGGACATTACCGATGCCGTTCTGTTGCAGGCGAAACTGGCACATACGGAGAAGATGGCAACGATCGGACGGCTGGTCTCCGGCGTAGCGCATGAAGTGAATAACCCCCTGGCCGCGATCCTCGGGTTCACGGATCTGCTGTTGGAAGACCCCGAGGTGCCGGCATCGGCCCGCGAGGAGCTCCAGATCATCTTGCGCGAGACACAAAGAACTAAGGAGATCGTGCAGGGCCTTTTGAGTTTTGCACGCCAGCGGCCGGCGCAGCGGGAGCCCATGCAGGTGAACGCCATCCTGCGACAAACGATTAGACTTCGCAGTTATGACTTTTCAAGCCATGGCGTCGAGGTCAGCGAGGAATTCGACGAAAATCTTGAGCCGGCCATGGGGGATCCGCAACAGCTACAGCAGGTCTTCCTCAATATTCTCAACAACGCTTACGATGCCATTCAGGAGTCCGGCAATCACGGCAAGATTCACATCCGTACTCGCCGCACCACGGACTCGACTGAAGTTGCGTTTATCGATAACGGCACAGGGATCAGCGAGCCGGATCGGATCTTCGACCCCTTCTTCACCACCAAGCCGGCTGGGAAGGGCACCGGGCTGGGCTTGAGCATCTGCTATGGGATCGTACGGGCGCATGGCGGAGAGATTCTCTGCTGGAACAACGAGGGACAGAGCGGAAGCACCTTTGTGGTCCGGCTCCCGATTGCGACCGAGACGGCGCTCGCAGCGGCGGCTAAAGAGGCGGGCCGATGAGCATCGCAAAAACGAATCGCTCGCTTGCACCAATTCTTCTCATCGAGGATGAACCCTCCGTGAGCGCTTTCGTTCGAGCTGCACTGGAGCGCCGAGGATACCGTGTGGTGCAGGCTGCTACGGGCGTGGAGGGACTGCAGGAGCTTTCAACTGGAACTTACCTGGGTGTGATTTCCGACATTCGCATGCCGGGAGACATTAACGGTGCCGACGTTCACAAATGGATCCGGATTCACCGGCCGGAACTAGGCACGCGCATTATTTTGATCAGCGGGGACACGGCCAACAGCGAAACGCAGTCTCTCTTGTCCGGCAGCGCCACCCCCTGCATCGAGAAGCCATTTCGGGTCCAGCAATTGATATCTACCGTGGAGATGACGTTCGGAAAACCATGAGCGACGATCTGAGAATTAAACTTCTGGTAGTGGACGACGAGCAAAGCATTCGCCGCCTGTGCATGACCATCGGCACTTCACTGGGGTTCGCCTGCGATGAGGCGGAGAGCGCGGAAACAGCCGCGACCCAGTTGGAAACCGATCCCCCCGACGTGGTGCTGACCGACTTGAAGCTGCCTAACCAGTCCGGCGTGGACTTGCTGAAACAGATCAAGGCGGTGTTGCCGCGCACGGAAGTGGCGATTATGACGGGACACGGTTCCATTGAATCCGCCGTCGATGCCATGAAGCTCGGCGCTTACGACTACATTGAGAAGCCATTCCGTGTCGAAAAAATGCGGCTCCTTCTGGGGCGCATGGCGGAGAAGGTGCGCCTGGTAAATGAAAATGCATTCTTGCGAGAGAAGGTGAACACCGATGAGAATCTGGACGGAATTATCGGCGCCTCCTCGGGAATGCAGGATGTGTTGCGGATGATTTCGCGCCTGAAGGATACGCGAAACCCCGTGCTGATTTCCGGAGAAAGCGGAACCGGCAAGGAACTCGTGGCGCGCGCGATTCATTTCCGGGGCGCGCTAGCAAAAGCAAATTTCGTGGCGGTGGATTGCGGGGCTCTGGTTCCCACACTGATGGAGAGCGAACTGTTCGGCTACGAAAAGGGCGCGTTCACGGGAGCCACAAAAACGAAAGCAGGGCTATTCCAGGCCGCCAATGGCGGCACCATTTTCCTGGATGAAATCGGTGAACTGCCTCTGGAGATGCAGGCGAAGCTCCTGCGCGTTCTTCAAGAGAAGGAAGTCAGGCCGGTTGGGAGCAATGAAAAGTTCGACGTCGACGTGCGCGTGATTGCGGCGACGAACCGGGACTTGGAAGCGGCCTATCGCGCCGGGACATTTCGAAAGGATCTGTATTTCCGGCTCAATGTGGTGACCGTGCACATCCCGCCGCTGCGCGAGCGGCGCTCGGACATTCCGATGTTGGTGCATCACTTTTTGAACCGCTACACTCCGGGAATCCACCTGCACATTACGGCCGCGGCGATGAAGAGCCTGCTGCAATACGACTGGCCGGGAAATGTGCGTGAGCTGGAGAACTGCATCGCGCGGGCCGTCACTCTTGGCGACCACCAAGTCATCGATGTAAAGGATTTGCCGCCGGCCATTCGCTCGGAACAGCCCACGAGTCATGAGATGACACCCCAGGATGCCGCTTCTCTCTCCACGACAGCCTTGGCGGAGATGGAAAAGATGACCATCCTGCGCGTTTTCGAACAAACGCATGGCGATAAGGCGCTCGCGGGGAAAATGCTTGGGATCAGCCGTGCGACTCTCTATCGCAAACTAAAGAGGTACAACATTCCCTTGCGCGGGAGTGCCGAGAAAATGGAAAAGGAAGCGGAAGCCCACGCCGCGGGAGGCTGAGTCGTCTCAAACAAAAGGGCATGCGACGCAAAGAAATCTGAGACGGAGTGTTTCAGCATGAGACAGTGAGCGGCCGGCAAATCGACTGGAAAATCGTAAGCCATTTCCTACCAATCATTTCCACATCCCAGAAGCAACGGCAGCTTTGGCTTCCAGCGTGCAATTCCCTGCTCGGGACAGTGCGCTTTCGGCCGAGTTAGGTGTGTACCCACACCTGGCACGCGCACCCCAAACGGCAACGGGGCTACTCGGAAATGACACTCACGGCGGACGAACGGGAATGCACTGAACAGCTCGCACGGTTCTTCCCAAAACTTCCCGCAGTTCGTGTTCCGGTGCAGGTCATCCCGCGAAGGCTCGGCCAGGTGAGCCTTCAGGAAGCAACGATCGTGGAATACGGCACCAAGGAATACGCCATCTTTCTGTCGAAACTGGCGCTTGAGTTTGACGACCGTGTTCGGCTTGTTCGAGATGGAGGAGGACGTTCCGCAGAGGCCGCCGTAATCGCTTTGCAGTATCACGAAGGCCGAAAAGCGGTGGCCGTGCGATTTCTGGATGGCCCCTGCGAATGGATGATGCACCCGTGAATAAACTAATTACCACTTTGAATTTGCCAGCTCCGCCAAAGTCCGACAGTTCGCGGCAAGCGCAGTGGGAGGAAACACGCTCGGTTTTCCCCATTTACCTGGCGCTGGCCAAGCATTTGCAGTTCGAGATTCCCTTCCCACAAAACAAGCGGGTTCTGCCGGAGAAGGCGGACGGTGAGTTTTACACCCAGGTGCATGCCTGGCTGGATTCCCTGGATCAACAGGTGCAGGTCCACCAATTGCGGCAACTGCTGCAGATGACCACGCTGAACGCCAGCGAGAGCGGACTCCGTGCGCTGATCATGCGGCATCTTCGGAAGACCGTGAAAACCACCACGGACAGGGACAAGATCGATTTCCTGCTGGTTCAGTATTTCGCGCTGTGCTCACCGGCCAAGATTTACCACAAACAAATTGAGCTGGGCGATGTGGCGCAGGTCATGAAGCCTGTTCTGGGGGAAGTCGACTCCACGCCTCTGAGCTGGTGTGAACCTCTGGAGAGGATGATCCACACGCTGCGCACTTTCAGAAGCCTTCGCGACATCCTGAAAACCAATTTCATCGAACAAGGCCGCAGGATAAAAGAAGGAGCGGGAGGGATGTTCTACGACCCATCCGCGATGATTGCGTTCGTACGATTCAACTTCCTTCTTCGGCGCACCTTGATCGAGATGATGCACGCCGACCTGATTTACATCCGCTCCGGAATTAACCACCTGGAAAGCGCAGGGGCAAAAATGGTCGATTGCCATATTTTCGGACTGAGTTCCGCCGAGCCCATCGAAAAAGTCCGGCAACTTGCGGACGACTGGAAGCAGCCCTTTCAGAAGGAATACAGCGAACGCTCGGTAAATCAGGGCTTTGAGAAACTGCTGGCATTGCGGACCGATGTGGAACGGACCATCGAGCGTGTTTTCGGAAAGCCCTTGGAGAGTATTCCCGCGAAGGGCGCGCCCGAAATAACGCCAGCCGCGCGCGACGCCACAAACGCGGTGGCGCCGGCCCCAAAGACCGGGGAAAAAGCCGTTGCGCCGACCGCGGGGAAGGCGGGGAACGCGGAGCCCGCACTTGATTTTGAGACTTGCATGGAAAAGGTCTGGGAGCAATTGATTTCCGCACCGCCTTCCCGCGGCCGCTCCATGACCACTGTGCGCATTGGGGGAGCACGATTGCTGATGTCCTCCTGGGAAGTGGCCGCGTTTGTGAGCGAAGACGGCCCGGCGGCGGAAGATTTGCGGCGGGCAGTGGTGGCGAGAGCCCTGGTGACTTCGGCGCTCGAACAAGCAAAGGCGTCCGGCAACGCTACGGGGATGGATCGCGTGCTGCCGATTGCGCGCGTTGAGGTGTCCCGGTTGCAAGAACGCCTGGAAGCAGCCAAGCAGGCCAAAGACACGGAAGCGGCGGTGAATCTGGGTATCAGCACGAAGCGCCTGCTGTCTGCGCTGGATGAAGCCGAAAAGCTTTGATCCCGGCTGTGTAGTTAGGGCAGGCGTGGAGAACAGTCAGGGAGCGGATTTCCATTGCGAACGACGAATGCATTGATCCTTGCGGATGACGGGGAATTCGCCCGATTGCTCTCGGCGTGTTGGCAAACGGAGCGGCAATTGCCGGAACTTTCCCTGGTAACGAGCGATCTGTGGAAGGACGGAGAATCGGTCGCGCCAGACTTGATCGTTATTGGGCCGCTCAAAGAAGGAAGACTTGCCGAGGTCCTGGGATCTCTCGCCCCGAGCACAGCGGTGATTCTCTGTGCGCCGTCCGAGGCAAAAGAACTGGGGCTGCTACGGAAGAGATATCCTCGGTTGTTGCATGTACCGCTGCGGGAGGACTGGACGCAGGTCGTTCTGCTGGTCGCGGGCGAATCTTTGCGGCGAACCGAGGCACTCCGGCTGGCGAAACAGGCAGACCAGCGAGCGACGCAAAACGCGAATCGCGCGGTCCTCGGGCGCTACATGATGGACATGAAACACAGCATGAACAATGCCATGACTTCCCTGCTGGGAAACGCGGAACTGCTGCTGCTGGAACCAGGTGAGCTTTCCGCCCAGTCTTTGGCGCAAATTAAGACCATCCACACCATGGCCTTGCGGATCAATGAAATCATGCAGCGATTCTCATCGCTGGCGAGCGAAATGCGGGAGGATGAGACGCCTTCTCAGGCTGAGACGGAAGAAGCTGGCGCGACGCTTTCTCCGCGTCGGTAAGAGTCTCTTTGTCTCATCTATCCTTTTTGTTTTCATGAACATAAAAAACTAGGCACTGGGGAGCAGGAAAGCCGCGGGCTGGCCGCTGACGTGCAATTTTCTGATTTGGAGAACTATGCGGAGTACACGCACGTGCGGAAAAAAGTGCTCATCATCGATGATTCACCGGCCCAAGTGAAGCTCATCCAGGGGTTACTCGAACCTGAAGGCTATTGGCCGGTGGGGTTAAGCGATCCAAAGCGAGTGGAAGAAGCCATCGCCGTGGAGAAGCCCAGCGTGATTCTGCTGGACGTGGTGATGCCGGAGCGCAACGGGTTTCAAGTGTGCCGGGAATTGAAGGGCAACGTTAAGTTCAATGCCATTCCCGTGATTCTCGTGACGTCGAAAGACACGGCCAGCGACCGGTATTGGGGCCAGCAACAGGGCGCGGATGGCTACGTCACGAAGCCGTTTACGCGCGAAGAACTTTTGCGGGCAGTTCGCCGGTTTGTCTGAAGGAGTGAGAGGAACACGCTGGAATGAGCGAAGACTTCCAACTGACACCGATCCCCGCGGATGCGGAGGTGGGGGAATTGCTCGAAGCCCTGGGGCCTGTCGGGGATCGCCCGCCGGAATCGCAATACTGCGTCTTCCGAAGCGGTCGCGAGCGTTTTTGCCTGCCGGTGCTGGATGTGGAAGAGGTTCTGGAATGGCCGCTGGTGACAAAGATGCCGCTGGCGCCCGGTTACATGCTCGGGATTTTCAATCTGCGGGGAGCGATTGTGCCGTTGATTGATATTGCGCTAACGGAAGGCCGCCGCACGGGGTTGCTGCCAAAGCATGTGGTTGTGGCCTCGCTGCGCGGCGATGGGCATCACGACGATTTGCGGCTGGGCATTGCCGCGGACGAAGTGGTGGGAACATATTCCGTGAATGAAGCGGAGGATTTGTTGCATGAGGCTCCTGAAAACGTGCCGCATTGCGTGGGCATGCTGCGGCATGAGGACCGGCTGGCGCTGGTGATCGACCTGCGCCGGCTGCTGGAAGTGTATCCGGGACCGAGTATCTGAGGAGTTTAGGAACGAGTTTGGGAGGAAGGAATGAAATCGCGACTCAGTACAACCATCTGGACGCTGATCATTTTGAACGGCGCCGCACTGTCCGCCGTGCTGGTCCTGGCCTATAACGCAGGGCGCCAGGCCACGAACGGCACTCCATTTGAGCCGAGGGCGCTCATCATCCCGGCCGTCGTGGCCCTTAGCATGATCATCTTGCTCGCTTGGGGACTCGGGGGCAAGATCCTCTCTCCCCTAAAAGAGCTTTCCGAGTTTTCCGAGCGGCTCGCGGCCGGAGACGCCAAAGCGCGCGCGGAGGTGTCCACCGACAATGAGTTCGGGTACATCGCGGAGAACCTGAACCGCGCGGTGGTCAAGGTGTCGAAGGCCTCGAGCAATCAGGAAGCAAACGACTCGCTGCAGCGGAGCATTACTGACCTGCTAGCCGTGATCAATCAGGTTGCCCGGGGCGACCTGACCCTCCGCGGCAAAATGACCAACGACGCGCTCGGCAACGTCGCCGACTCCATCAACTACATGCTCGACAACTTTACTAAGGTGCTCGAACGTGTTCGCAAGGCGGCCATGGAAGTGACCGCCTGCTCCAATAACATTCTTGTCGCCGCCGATCAGATGCAGGCCGGTGCGACGCAGCAGGACCAGGAAATTACCAACACTTCCAGCGCCGTGGAAGAGCTGACGGTGTCGATGAAACAAGTGTCCAACAACGCCGAAGCGAGCGCTGAAGCAGCTCGCCGCGCGCTGGACGCCGCCGAACAGGGCAACCGCGCGGTGCGCGACACCCTGGATGGCATGCAGAGGATCCGGTCCTCGGTGCAGGCGACGGCAAAGAAGATCAAGTCGCTGGGCGATCGCTCCTTGGAAATTTCGGAAATCATCAACGTGATTAACGACATCACCGAACAGACCAACCTGCTGGCGTTGAACGCCGCGATTGAGGCGGCGCGCGCCGGCGAAGCGGGCCGCGGGTTCGCGGTCGTGGCCGACGAAGTCCGCAAGCTGGCGGAGCACTCCCGCAGCGCCACGAAAGATATCGCGGCCCTCATTAAGGCCATTCAAGCCGAAACGAACGAAGCCGTGGTGGTCATGGAAGACGGCACCAAGGAAGTGGAATCCGGCGCGCAGCTCGCCGATCAGGCCGGCCGGGCGCTGGATGCAATCTCCAGCGTGGTTCGCCAGTCCGCGGAACTGGTGCAGGAAATTTCCCTGGCTTCCAAGCAGCAGGTGCGCGGAACGGAAGGCGTGGCGCACGCGATGCAGATTATTTCGAACATTACGCGGCAGACTTCCCAGGGCACGCGCAGCACGGTGACGACGGTGAGCCAGCTCGTGAAACTGTCCGACCAGCTAAATGAGGCGCTGGCCCAATTCCGTGCGAACGCCAAAGGCGGAGCGCCGATAGAGGAGCCGGAACACCGCCCAGTCCCGGCTGGCGCTGTTCGATAGCTGTGAAAATCTGCTCCGGCGTTTCGGTGGGGCAAGAGCGTGAAGATCATGAGTGAACGCCACGCGGCGGGACACGGTTTGAGCGAGCACGAGCTGAGCGAGATCCGCATGTTGATCGAAGAGCGGACCGGCATTCATTTTGACGCTTCGCGGGAGAGATTCTTCTCGGCGCGGGTCCGCGAGCATCTGCGCGAACGCGGCTATGCGGGCGGGACCGAGTTTTTCAGGGCGATTCGGAAGACGAACGTCGAGTATGAGGCGCTCCTCGAAAAACTGCTAACCCAGGAAACCACGTTCTTTCGCTATCCGGCGGTGTTCGAAGCGTTCGAAAAGCGCGTTTTGCCGGAACTGCACGTAAAGAAGTTCTGGAAGAATCCGAGGACGTTGCGGGTTTGGAGCGCGGGCTGCTCCACGGGCGAAGAGCCGTATTCCATCGCCATTACAATTTTGGATTCCCTGTCGTTCGCGGATGCGTGGGACGTGGAGATTTTGGCGACGGACATTGGCCGCCAGTCATTGAAAAACGCGGAACGCGGGATCTATTCCGGGCGCAGCATTTCCAGCGTCAACGAAAAGCAGCTTTCCACTCACTTCTCACCCGTCGAGCGTGGCTACCAGGTAAAGAACCGCCTCCGCAAGATGGTGAGCTTTGCACAGATGAACCTGGCGTCGCCTGTATATGTCGGACGAATGGACCTGATTTTCTGCATGAACGTGCTCATCTATTTTTCGGAAGAACGGCGGCAAGCGCTGGTGCAACGCTTTTACGATGCGCTGGAACCGGGTGGCTACCTGTTTCTGGGCCATTCCGAATCCATTTCCAAAATGCCGGTGAAGTTCCAGGCCATCGTGCTGGGTGACTGCATTTTATACCGCAAGCCGACCGCCGAAGAGCTGCAGAAGCCGGAACTGGTTGCGGAGGGACGCGCGTGAGCACGCCGGACCGCGAAGCCGTCGAGCTATTCCTCCAGGAAGCCTCGGAGCACCTGCAGTATTTGCGGGAGTACGTCGGTGTGTTGCAGGAGGTTTCTCCGCGGCACGAGGACATGGAACGGCTGTATATTGCGGCGCATACGCTCAAAGGAACTTCGGCCAGCTACGGTTTCCCGCGGTTCTCCGAGATTGCCGGAAAATTGGCGCATGTCTTCCAATATGCGCTGAACGCGCCGCTTGGAGATGATCTCCACGGCCCACTGACGGAATTCCTTTCTGACGGCATTTCCTTGCTGGAAACCAGCCTGCTGGAAATCAGTGACACAGGCCAGGAAACTCTTGAGGACATTGCTGCATTCAAAGAGCGCTACCGTTTTGCTTTTCCCCCTGAGCCGCCTCCACTGAATCTGAGCATGCCGGAACCGCCAGCTCAGGCCACGGCACCAATTGAGCCCGAGGCGTTAGAGCCGGCTCCCCTTCAGACCGGGCTGACGGGATCCTATTTTGACGCACTCCCCTCGGACGACGAGGTGCCCGGCGAAATTCTGGAATTCTTCCAGCCCGAGGCCGAGGAACACCTGCAGGTCGTGAGCGATTGTCTCCTCTCCCTGGAGGGCAACAACAATCCTGAAGAGATCAACCGGTTGTTCCGCGCGATTCATACAGTGAAAGGATCCGCCTCTCAAGTGGGATTGCGGCGGTTGGGCGCGATTGCTCACCGCCTGGAGGACCTGATTGGCCGGCTGCGCGAGGGCGAGATTCAACCGTCGCCGGCGCTCGTTGATCTTTGTTTGGAATCCGTCGACGTTCTAAGGAGAACTCTGAGGCGCGAATGGCCCGACGAAGCGGAAATGAGGGCAGGCGTCGATTCTTTGCTGGGGCGGATTGCGGAATTTGCCCCGCTGGACGCTGAAGAGGTGGAACAAACTACGGAGCCAGGAGAGGCAAAGGAAACAGATTCGGCTCCAGCTCCGATCGAAAAGACACCAGCGAAATCCGCGGCAGGCCATCCTCAGAAGCAAGCCGCTGCTACAAAATCTGTCCGCATTGCGCTGGGCCGGTTGGACCGGATGATGAATTCCGTTGGCGAACTCGTGATCAACCGCACCAAGATGGTCGGCCGGGTGGCGGAGCTCGAAAAACTGATCGACACCCTGAGCTTTTCGAAGGAGCGCTTGCAAGGCAAAGTCAACGAATTCCAGGAAAAGTACGAATTCAACCGCATCCGGTCGCAAATTGGAATGCCCTGGGCGAATAACCAGCGCCAGAAATTGTTGGCCAGCGCGGCCGCCGGAGAGGCCGGCTTTCTGGACGACTTCAGCGAATTGGAAATGGACCGCTACGACGATTTCAACATTTTGTCTCGGTCCATGACGGAGATCTCCGCCGACGTCAATGAGGTGCTTTCGCAGTTGGAAGGCTATGTCAGCCGCGTGGAGACCGATATCGACGAGTTCACAAAACTCGCCCACCATCTCCAAGACGAAATCACGGCCGCACGCATGGTGCCGATTGGAACGCTGTATTCCTTGTTGTCCCGCGCGGTGAGGGATGCGGCCAAGTCTTCCAAAAAGAAGGTCGAGCTGGACTTTTCCGGCAGCGAAACCGAGTTGGACAACAACATCATCCAGCAAATCTCCGACCCACTCGTACACCTGGTGCGAAATTCGGTCGCGCACGGTATCGAAGTGCCCGAAGATCGCGTGGCCTCGGGAAAACCCGGCCAGGGCAGGGTCATGCTCCGCTCATACCATCGCGGCAACCACATTTATATCGAAGTGGAAGACGATGGCCGCGGTATCGACTATGCACGCGTCAGACAAAGTGCCATCGACTGCGGGCTCGTCTCCACGGAGACGGCGGACCGCCTCACCGAGCGCGACCTCCGCGAGATGCTGTTCCACCCGGGTTTTTCGACGGCCATGGTCAAAACGGAATTGGCGGGACGCGGCGTCGGACTCGACGTCGTGCGCTCCAACCTGAATGCATTGAACGGGGAAATCGAAGTTCAGAGCGTGGCCGGACAGGGCACCAAATTTATCCTGAAAGTGCCCTTGACCCTTATCATTTCACCGGCTCTATTCGTGCGGTGCGGCACGAGTCACTTTGCTCTGCCGCTTGCGGTTGTTGAAGAGATTCGCAGGTTGCGGCCGGACGAGATCGAGGATGTTGGCGGGAAGCTGTTGACCAAGGTTCGGGACGTAGTCACTGAAGTCGTGCGGCTGGACTCCTATCTCGGACTGCCTCCACTCGAGCCCATCAATGGATATTTCCGGATGGTCGTGGCCAATGCGGGCGACCGCCAGGTCGGTCTGGTTGTGGAAGAAGTGCTTGGCAAAGATGAAATCGTTATCAAGAACCTGGGCGAATACCTCCGGCGCGTAAAGCTTTTCCCGGGAACCACCATTGCGCCCGATGGCAGTTTGATTCTGCTGATCGATTTGAACCGTATGGTCGCAGCTGAACCCATCGAACGGCGCGGGGTGCAAGCGAGCGCTAGCGCGGCCCGCGTTTTTGCGCCCGGGTCCGCGGCCGTGGCGCGTGGCACGATTCCGGCTGATGCCATCGACCGCGTCGAGCAGGAACGGGTCATCGTCGTTGCGGACGACTCCATTAGTGTGCGCAAGTTTGTGGGGCGCATGCTGGAGAAGAACGGTTACCGGGTCAAATTGGCGGCCGATGGACTCGAAGCCGCGGAACTAGTCTCACAGCACGGGTGCCACTTGGTGATTACGGACCTCGAGATGCCGCGCATGACCGGCTATGAGTTGATGGCGCAACTGCGGCAGAGCCCAACGACAAAGCGCATCCCCGTGCTGGTGGTGACTTCGCGCGCGGGCGCGAAACATCGCGACCGCGCATTGAAAGAGGGAGCTTCCGCATTCCTCACGAAACCGGTGCAGGAAGATCAGTTGCTGGCTGCCGTCGAACAGCTGATGGGAAGCGAAGCGGCACGCCCCGTCGTGCCGGTTGGATAGAGGAGTCATGGTGAGCGCTGCCCCAAAAAAGTTTCGCGTGCTCGTCGTGGACGACTCCGCGTTCATGTGCAAGGTCCTGGAATCGATTTTTAACGCCGACGAGCAACTCCAAGTCATCGGGCGCGCCAAAGACGGACACGAGGCGATCGCGCTGTCTGAATCACTGAAACCCGACGTGATCACCATGGACTTGAACATGCCTCATTTGGACGGTCTTCAGGCTACTGCCCACATCATGACCAACAACCCGCGTCCCATTGTCGTGGTGAGTTCGGAGACCAAAGAAGGGGCGGCAAGCACATTGAGAGCTCTGGAGCTGGGCGCAATTGACTTTGTGAGCAAGCCAACCGGCCGCATCGACCTCGACATGCAGAGCGTGAAAGACGAACTGGTGCGCAAAGTGCGCGTGGCCGCCAAAGTGCGCGTGGTGCGCACGGCGTCGCGCTTTGCAAGTGCCGTGCAGGCTCCTCCCGCGGGCTCTTCTGTTCCTGGTGTTGGGTCAATAGCGGAGCGGCCGGCGCCATCGAATTTCTCTGATCTTCGTTTTCCGGTCGTTGTGCTGGCTGCATCGACCGGGGGACCCGCCACGGTGATGCGCATGGCCCCCGGCTTCACACGGGACTTCCCCGCGGCCGTGTTTTTGGTGCAACACATGCCGGCCTCCTTTACCACACAATACGCCCTGCAGTTGACCGAATTTACCGGCATCCGCGTGAAAGAACCTGAGCCGAGCGAAGCGGTCCAGCCCGGAACACTGTACATCTGCCCCGGGGGCCAACACCTCCGCGTCACGCCCACCGGGCGCATCGAACTGGACGCAACTACGGGAAGAATCGGCGGCTATTTGCCGAATATCGACATAACCATGGAGTCGGTCGCCGCGTTCGCCGGCGCGATGAGCATTGGAGTTGTGTTGACTGGTATGGGCAGCGACGGTGCGCGGGGGGCGCGCGCCATCAAGGCCGCGGGAGGTCTCGTGCTGGCGCAGGATGAAGCCACCTCGGTAATTTTCGGCATGCCCGCCGAAGTCATCAAGGCAGGAGTGGTCGATCAGGTCCTCGGCATCGACGATATTTACCCTGCAATCGAGAAGCGGGTACTCGGGTTATGCCGGGCCTTGCCCGTGGGAGCGCGCTAATGCGGCTGACATCAGAACAGAAATCGAAACCGGTGCGCACGGAACAGATCATCCTGTTCCGTGCCGGCAATCAGGTCTTCGCGATTTCCTCCTCCTCGGTGCAGGAAGTTCGAAGCGTGGACAGTCTCGCAGGCGTAGCCGTGGAAATCAGCGAACCCTGCCTGCGTAAGGTGCGGCACGCGATTCGGAGAGGGGAACGAAATCTGTACGTTGTTAATGCGGCGCTTCACTTTGGATTGCGGCCCACCCCCGCGGCCTTGATCTTTCTGCTTCGCAAATCCCGCGTGGCCCTGCTCGTCGACGGCATTGAAAAAATGACCACCATGACGCGGCTTCAGGCACTGCCCGCGGCTTTTTGTCACGAGGAGCGCGAGTGGTATCGCGGTTTAGCCGTGCTCGACCAGAATGTCATCCCCGTCGTCAATCCGGCCGCATTCCTGACTCCGGAAGAAATCGCCCTGCTCGACAGCGTAACGGGCCCTCAAAGCATGCTGGAAACAACCGGCACTGCGGTAGCGGAAAAAAGCGTATGACCTGGACGGAACAACTCGATACGCGTTCTTGCGTTCTGCTTCGGCTGGGCGAGCGGCGCTTCGCCCTGTCCGCCGATCAGGTGGCCGAGCTTGCGGCTCCCAGCCGGATATTTCGTTTTGCCCAGAGAACACCCGAGATCGATGGGGTAATCCTGCGGAGAGGGCGCGTGGTTCCGGTCTGTGATATTGCGGAGAAACTGACGGGGAAGAAATTGGAGCTGCGGCGGTTTTATCTGATTGCTACGCGGCGCCACGGGGAAGCACTCGATTGGATTGCCCTGCCGGTGACCGGCGATTGTGAGTTGATTCAGGCGGACCTGACTCCAGCAGGACCCGCGGACTCGCCGCACGTGGCTGCCTGGCTCTCCCACGACGGCGAAGTGATTGAAGTTCTCAATCTGAACGCCCTGGTTCCTCGCGCGGAGGCCAGCCCGTCCCAACTTTCTTCTGCCCGCACGCCGGAGGCGCCCGCATGATGGTCCCCGGCAAACCCGCAAGAATTCTGCTGATCGACAGCAACGTGCTGTTCTCGAAACGCCTCGGTGATGCCTTGAAACGCGAGGGATTTGACGTGACCGCGGCCACACAGGCGACGTTTGCCTTGACCGCGCTCGAATACGACGCCCCGACCGCGATCGTTTGCGCAACGAATATGCGCGAGATGGGTGCGCTCGAAATCGCGCAGATCATCCATGCCGACCCCAAAAACGCGAACTTGCCCATCATTGCGACCGGCGATGGCAGCCAAGGGGCTCTTATGGAGGCGTTTCAGGCCGGGTGTGACGACTACATCGACCGCCACCTCTCGGCCGCAACCATCGCAAACCATGTCAAAAACATCGTCATCAGCAAGGTGGAAGGGTTTCAGCCAACACAGATGCTGGGCCAGGCGGATACCAGTCTCAGCGGGAATATGACCCATCACGATTTGACCGGCGTGATGCAAATGCTCGGTCAAGCACGGCAAACCGGCGCGCTGACGATCAACGCCGGTGAGACCGATGCCGTACTCTTCTTCGACGCGGGAGAAATCGTTCATGCCGAGTGCGGATCGCTCTTCGGAGATGAAGCGGTGCTGGATATTCTGAAGAGTTGCGTTCGGTGTGGTTCCGGGATCTACAAATTTGTCTATGGTGCCGCCACCGCCCAGCGAACAGTACTGCGCTCCGCAACCGACCTGATGCTGGATGCCATGCGGGAATTCGACGAGGCTGCACGAGATCAGACCAACCAGCTAGCGGATAAGGAGGCCCAATGAGCGAGACGATCGCTATGCCGCCGCTCACCACGACGGAGTCGAAACACACCCCCACGGTCTACTTCATTGACGACAGCGCGACCATGCGCGAAGTCATCAAGATCGCGTTTCGCCGCGAGAATATGAACGTGATCGCGTGTGCCGATGCCGCTTCCGCTCTTGCCCAGTTTGAACTGCACCCGCCGGATGTGGTCATTACCGATGTGATCATGCCCGATCAGGATGGCTATTCGGTCTGCAGCCACATTAAGAAGAGCCCCCAATTCGGCAAGACACCCGTTATTCTGATGTCGGGCGTCGTAAACAAGTCGGTGGCCGATCGAGCCGTGGCCGTTCAGGCAGATGAACTGGTGCGCAAGCCGTTTCAGCCGCAAGAATTGATCGGCCGCGTCAGAATCCTGTTGAACGCCGCAAGACCAGCGGAGCCCCCACACGTGGAACAGCCTCCCGCCTCCATGCCGCTCGACAGCTTGTTTGCTCCCGCGCCAATGTCTGCGCGCGTTTCGCCCATTTCGGCTGTGCCGACGGCGCCAAGCCCGGTCTCTCCTCCCGCCCTCGCGGGAACAAAGCCAGCCGAATCCGTGTGGCCGCGCGCCCTGGCCGAGGCCTTCTCGCAACAAAACGGCGCCCCAACCCCTCGGGTTCCACCTCCATCTTCACCACCCGCACCGCGTCCCACCGTAACAGCTGCGGAAATTCACAAACTGCGAGCAGAGATTTCGCACCTGGAACTGCTTATCAAAAAGTTGCAAACTGAGCTGCAGATTGAGCGGCAGTACAATCAAGCGTTGGAACTCCAGGTGCGGGCATTGACGCAAGTGGATTAACTTCTTTTCGTTCCAATCGGCTCGGACGATTCATGCTGGCCAATCGTCCAGTTGACGGCCTTCTCCGGATTCGGTAGCCTCGCCTTACGATTCCTGCCCATCGCCGGAGACTTCAGGGGATCAGGCCATGAAAAACAAGAATGGACAATTGCTTTCGCGGAGAGAATTTGCGCAGCGCGCGGCAATGCTTTCGGCTACCGCGTCATTGGTTCCGGCCGAGGCGATTCTATTCAGGACCCCGCTGGCTTCCGCAGCACAGAGTTCAGAGAGCGCACCAAGACTAACGCCGGACGGCCAGGCAGAGGCGGAATCTCGCTATCAACAGATTCTAAGTCTTTACGGCAACCGATTGGATGAAGAGCAAAAAGCAAATATTAAGAGGATGTGCGCCGAATTGCAGCCGATGTTAGAACGAATCCGAAACTTCAAATTGGAAAATGGGGATGCGCCGGCTCTCTATTTGAAACCGCTGGTTGAGCGCGAAAAGAAACCACAACCGGGCCCGAAATCACAGCCGGTCGCCAGTTCGAAGAAATCCTGACGGGAGCCCGCGAATGCTGAAAGAATCCGTTCTGTACGCACCTGTTGGCGAACTGGCGAAAAAAATTGAGGCCAGGCAACTCTCCCCGGTAGAACTCACAGAAGCCTATTTGGAACGGAGCGAACAACTGGGACCGAAGCTGAACGCCTACGCGCGGCTGACGCCAACATCGGCGCTCGAACAGGCTCAAGCGGCAGAGAAAGAAATTCATAGGGGACACTACCGCGGGCCGCTTCACGGAATCCCATACGCCGCCAAGGATCTCCTGGCAGTCAAAGGTATACCCACCACCTGGGGTGCAAAGCCGTTTGCGGATCAAGTCTTCGACTACAACGCCGCGGTGATTGACCACCTGAACCACGCGGGCGCCATCCTGATCGGAAAGTCGGCCATGATTGAGCTGGCTGGCGGATTGGGCTACATGTATGCCTCCGCATCATTGCAGGGCGAAACGCGAAATCCTTGGGACACCACTTGCTGGACGTGCGGATCGTCTTCCGGCTCCGCAGCCATTGTGGCTGCGGGGTTGGCGGCGTTTGCCATTGGCACGGAAACGTGGGGCTCGATTGTCTGCCCTTCGGCGTTCAGCGGCGTAAGCGGCCTGCGGCCCACCTACGGGCGAGTCAGCCGTTACGGCGCCATGGCGCTGGCGTACTCGATGGATAAGATCGGGCCGATGGCACGTAGCGCCGATGACTGCACGCGAATCTTTGCCGCCATTGCAGGGCATGATCCGCTGGACCGCAGCACCTTGGGCGTCGACAAAGCAGCCTTTACCTTTTCTCCGGCCGGCGATCTCAAGCCAAGGGCTCTACGGATCGGCTGGCTGACAAACGCGTGGAAAGAATACGGCCCCGGAGTCGCAAAGGCCATCGACGCCGCTCACAAAGTCTTGCAACACCATTTTCCCTCCGTGAATCAGGCGGCTCTGCCGGAAGGTCCGTGGGAAGATGCGGCAAATGTCATCTTGCAGTGCGAAGTGGGCTCCTCGTTTTCGGAGTTGATCCGCTCGGGCAAGGTGAGCGAACTGGCGGATCCGCTTGGCCGGATTGGAGGATATGTGAACCTCACGATTTCCGGCGCCGATTACAACTCCGCACTGCGTGTCAGAGAAATCCTCCAGAAAAAGATGGCCGAACTCTTTGACGCTTACGATGTACTCGCAACTGCGGCACTACCCGTCCCGGCGACTCCATTAAGCATGGACCTCTCCAAGGGCCTCGCGTTCCCGGATCCTCTGGGTGGGATTGGCAACCTATGCGGCCTGCCCGCGCTGTCCGTGCCCTGCGGTATGACGGAGAAAAAGCTTCCCGTCGGATTGCAGTTCGTTGCGCGTGCAGGCGATGACGCGGCGGTTTTGCAAGCAGGCCGGACCTACCAGCAATTTACCGACTGGCACCGTAAACACCCAAGCTTATCGAGTCTCGCCTAATATAGTTACGTTTCAGAAGTAGCGCCGGCATCCTGCCGGCAAGGCAAACAGCTGTCAAAATGGCGGCGCTGCAAAGTGATGGTGTCTCTATAATCTGCGAGTCTCACTAGGTTAATTCAAACGCAACCGAACGGGTGAACTCACGCTTTTAGTGCGCCGTGGAGGACCTCGCGGGCAGCTCGCAAGATGGCTGCGCGGCTGAACGGCTTGGTAAGGAAACGGACCGAAGAATCCGCATTCGCCTTTTCGGTACCGGCATGTGCGCTGTAACCGGACATAAAAATCACGCACAGGCCGGGGACCTCCGACTGCAGGCCAGCGGCCAGCTCCTGCCCGGTCATGCCTGGCATCACCATATCTGTGACCAGGAGCTGAATCTTGCCGCGATGCTGTGCCGCTAACGCGATTGCCTCCGCCCCGTCCTTCGCTTCGATGACACGATAACCGCCCGACTCCAGGAAATCCCGGGTGATCTCGCGGACGTCCTGTTCATCCTCCGTGAGGAGCACCGTCTCCGTCCCCATGGGCAAATCACCAATGATCTTCGGCACCCCGGCTTGATCTTCCGCCTGGTCCACGCGCGGCAGGTATATTTTGAAGGAGGTCCCTTTCCCCAGCTCGCTGTAGACCCAGATGAAGCCACCGCTTTGCTTCACGATGCCATATACCGTCGCAAGACCGAGGCCTGTGCCCTTTCCTTTCTCCTTCGTCGTAAAAAATGGTTCGAAGATGTGCGACTGCGTCTCCGCATCCATGCCAATGCCGCTGTCCGTCACCACAAGTTGGATGTAAGTGCCGGGTTTCATGAATGGATGGCTTAGCGTGTATCTATGATCGAGCTCCATATTCGCGGTCTCAATGACCAGCTTGCCTCCGTTCGGCATGGCATCGCGGGCGTTGACCGCCAGATTCATGATCACCTGCTCCATCTGTCCGGCGTCGGCACGGATCCTGCCCAACTCCTTGTCCGTGCGAATTGCCAATTCGATGTCCTCTCCGATCAGGCGCGGGAGCAGTTTGCCCATTTCTTCAAGGATGGAGTTGACATTGATGACCTGCGGTTGAAGCACCTGCAAGCGGCTGAACGCCAGCAGTTGGCGAGTCAACGCCGCTGCGCGGTCGGCGGCATGATCGATTTGTTCGATCTTTCGCGTGTTCGGTTCGGAGGGCTCCAGGACATTCAGCAGAAGCTCCGTATGGCCTTTGATCACCATCAGAAGGTTATTGAAATCATGCGCCACGCCACCCGCCAGCCGGCCGACGGCTTCCATCTTCTGGGCCTGGCGCAACTGGCCTTCCAGTAGCCGGCGTTCGCTGATGTCTTGCGCAACAACGAGGCGCACGCGTTTTCCTGCATACGTCAGTTCGTGCGAGATGATTTCGACTTCAAACGTCCGGCCGTCCTTGGCCTGATGCAGCCAGAATCCGTGATCCTCGGCTTCTTTTTCCAGTTCCTTGAAATAGCTGCGCAGTTTTTCTCGCTGAGATTCGGGGCGAATCTCCAGAAGCGTCATGTTTTCAAACTCTTCTGCCGTGTACCCGTAGAGACGCACGGCCGCCTGGTTGACGCGGAGAAATTTTAGCGTGTCGATTTCACAGAGCCACGTCGGCAAGGGATTGTGTTCGAAGAGCAGCCGGAGCATCGATTCATTTTTGCGAAGCTCCTCTTCGGCGCGACGGCGCTCGATGGCCAGCGCGATGTGGCCACCGACGGAATCCAGGAACTCCAGGTCCCGCTGGTCGTAGGCATTTTCATTCTGGTAGTGCTGAACCACGAGCACGCCGATCGTGGCGGTCGGCGTTTTCAATGGAACCCCCAGCCACGCGGGCGACGGTGAACCCACAAGCTCCACCTCGCCGATCGCCGCGAGACGATCAAATTCGGACTGTGGGATGAGCTTTGCCTGGCCGGTCCGGAAAACATACGCCGCGCAACTTCTGCCCACTTTTTGCGGCGGGGGAACCGTATCGTACTCGTCCACTAAAAAGGGAAAGTAAAACGTGTCGTTTTCCGGATCATGAAGGGCCACAAAACAGTTCTCGGCCGGCAGTATCCTTTTCAACGCGGCATGAATGCGCGTGAGGAGTTGGTCCAGCTTGGACGTCTCGTTCAGGGCGTGGACGATGTCGGAATTGACCTGGCGCTCCGATTCCATGCGATGGAGATCGGTCACATCATTCGCGTGGAACAGAATTCCTTCCAGGCGTGGTTCGTCAAGCCGGTTACGGCAAGTAAACTGAATCCAGCGCCATGATCCCTCGCGGCAAAGGAAACGGCAGCGCTGCGAAATTGAAGATTCCTTCACGGAAACAACTTCCTTCAGACACTCATGGAATTCCTCCACATCCTGAGCGTGCACGATGGCGTGAATGCTGCGGCCCAGGAGTTCTTCCAGGCCGTACCCGAGTACATTTTGAAATGTCGCATTTGCAAACTGCACGGCTCCATCAGGCCCAAGAATGGCAATGAGTTCCTGGGTGGAATCGAGCAAGATCGCAAGCTGTTGAGCTCCAAGGGCGATCTCAGGCTCAGAAGCGGTTCGTTGTTCCATGAGGTTTTCGCTTCGCGCCGGGCGGGCGAGCAAATTACCGCCGGGGGGACTTTTGGAAGCCTCCAGAGTTTGGCGTGCCGAAATTCACGACTGCGTGCGCGTCGGAAGATCTCTCCCCCAACGATAATCAAAATAGAACTAAGGGTAAATCGAGACTGCGGACAAAGTGGCCAAAGTATGACTGGCCATTAGGACAGGCGGTTGTTCTCCCGCCTGTTTGGCCTCCTGTATCCCCGTGCCGCTCCTTGACCGATCCTAACTGTCGCGGTCTGAGAAGGGCACCGCAAGCGCCTTCCGGGGAGCTTCCTGCATCATGCACGATATGTGGAAAGACATGTTCGTGATCTCTTCACCTATGGAAAGTCGCAGATTATAGTGACGCCCTCGGAGCATCGGGAAGACGCCCAACGAGAGTAGTTTGTCATTCCGAGCCCGCCGCGGCGGGCGAGGAATCTGCTGTATCTTGCCCGCAGGCAAAAGCAGATCCCTCGCTTCGCTCGGGATGACGATATGCGTTTAGTCACTATATTCCGCGAAGGTCAATAGTGAAGCAAGAAGCCGCTTAAGGTGACGCAGAAGCCGGCCACGCCCAGGGCGATTCCCGAAAACCAGAAAATTTTCTTCTTGGTCAACAGCGTCAGGGAACAAACGATCAGCGCAATCTCGAGAATCACCTCGGCCGCGTCAAACCGGTCTTCCCGCCGGCCAGCCAGATCTCGTTCTCTTTCGAGATCCTTCGCCTGCTCGCTGATCTCGTCCTTTTCTTTCCCGTAACGCTCGGTTTCTTTCACATACTTTTCGCGCAAAGCCTCTGCCTTTTCCTTGTCAATCGTCGTAAACGTGCCCAGCATGTCGGCCACGCTCTGCATCTCATGCAAGCGAATATTTTTCGCCTGGAAGTAGGCCCACTGGTCCGTGGCCTTGGTTTGCAGCATCAGCTCTTCCGTAGCAGCACGGTGACCCAACAAAGTGGCGATGGCCACAAGAACAGCTAGGATTGACAGAGTGACGGCCACTGGAATCAGGAAAGGAAGTTCTTCGTGATTGCCGTGCTCTTCAGCAGCTTCCATGACTTCGTGCATCGGTTGTTCTCCCGTTCTTGAGTTTTAGAGTAACGGCTGGGTGGAAATCGACTTCAAAGCGTCATTCGCAGCGCTGATGGTGCGGTCGATGTCGGCGGCGGTATGCGCGGCAGAGACAAACGCGGCCTCGAATTGTGAGGGGGCCAGGAAAATGCCCCGGTTTAACATCTCTCGAAAGAAGCGAGCGTATAGCTTCGTGTCCGACCGTTTCGCATCGCCGTAATTGGATACCGGCTGTGGCGCGAAGAAAATCGTTAGTAGGGAGCCGATGCTGTTCACCTGAGCCGCAATCCCCGCATCGGCAAGAGCCTTGCGCAAGCCGACGACGAGCTTCTCGGCCAGTTCGTCGATGCCCGCGTAAAGGCCCGGCCTGCTCAACTCCTTGAGCGTCGCGATGCCCGCCCGCATGGCCAGTGGATTTCCTGCCAGCGTACCTGCCTGATAGACGGGGCCAAGTGGCGCAACATTGTTCATCAGTTCCGCGCGGCCGGCATAGACAGCCACAGGGAGTCCGCCACCGATAATTTTTCCCATGGTGGTAAGGTCGCCTTCCACCCCGAAGATCTGTTGCGCGGAACCATTGCACAGCCGAAATCCGGTAATCACTTCATCGAAAATAAGCAACGCTCTGTTTTTTCCCGTAAGTTCGCGCAGGCCTTTCAGGAAACCATCCTTCGGCAACACCACCCCCATGTTAGCTGCAACCGGTTCGACGATGATGGCAGCAATCTTGTCCTTATGCTCCGCGAAAAGCCGCTCCACAGCGTTCAGATCGTTATACGGCACATTTAACGTGAGCGCGGCCAAGGCCTGCGGTACGCCCGGGCACTCGGCAATGCCCAGCGTCGCCAGGCCGGAACCCGCCTGCGAAAGAAAGCTATCGGCGTGGCCGTGGTAGCCGCCTTCAAACTTAACGATCAAATCGCGCTTCGTCACGCCGCGCGCCAGACGCACCGCGCTCATCGTGGCTTCGGTGCCGCTGGAGACAAATCGTACCTTCTCCAAAAACGGAATGGCCTTAGTAATCAGAGTGGCAAGTTCAACTTCAAGCTCGGTCGTAACTCCGAAACTGGTGCCGCGCTGCGCCTGGTCCGCAATCGCCGCGGTCACTGCCGGATGGGCGTGCCCGAGTAACATCGCGCCCCAGGAACACACATAATCGAGCAGGACGTTTCCATCGGCGTCGTAGAGATGCTGGCCGTTTCCCTTCTCGATGATCAGTGGCTCCCCTCCCACGGACCGGAAAGCCCGCACCGGGCTGTTCACGCCGCCAACGAGCACTTTTTCCGCCTTTTCGAAAATCTCCCGCGAGCGACGCCGCTCCGGGCTCACCCCTGTCATTCCCAGGCTCATTGGGCACCTTGTCGTCAGGACTTCAGCCAGCGCGCCACGTCCTTGGCGTGGTACGTCAGAACGATTCCCGCGCCGGCTCTCTGAATTCCCGTGAGGATCTCAAGGACCACGCGCTTTTCGTCGATCCAGTTGTTCCGCGCCGCGGCCTTTACCATGGAGTATTCGCCGCTGACATTGTAGGCCGCCACGGGAACATCAAAGCGGTCGCGAACCATTCGGATGATGTCCAGATATGGCAGCGCGGGCTTGACCATCACGATATCCGCGCCTTCTTCCAGGTCCAGCGCAACTTCTTTCAAAGCCTCGCGGGCATTCGCCGAGTCCATCTGGTAGCCGCGGCGGTCTCCAAACTGCGGCGCAGATTGGGCGGCCTCGCGGAAGGGACCGTAAAACCCAGAACAGTACTTCGCGGAGTACGCCATGATCGTTACATTTTCGAATTTGTGGTTGTCCAACTTCGTCCGGATCGCCCCCACCCTGCCGTCCATCATGTCCGAAGGCGCGACGATGTCCGCGCCTGCACGCGCATGAGAGAGCGCTTGTTCGCTCAGAATCTCGAGGGTCGCGTCGTTCATAACTTCGCCATTTTCCAGCACGCCGCAGTGTCCGTGGTCGGTGTACTCACACAAGCACACATCCGTGACTACGAGCAGGTCGAGTTTGGCTTTCTTGATTCCTTCGATGGCCCGCTGAACCACGCCATCCGCCGCCAGCGAGCTCTTTCCCTCGGGATCTTTCGATTCCGGCAATCCGAACAGGATCACGGCGGGGATTCCCAGCGATTCAACTTCCCGGCATTCCTCCACGATTTGATCCGCCGACTGCTGGTAGATCCCGGGCATCGAGCTGACTTCATGACGGACTTTCGTTCCCGGGCAGACAAACATGGGATAAACAAGACCGGCCGTGCTCAGTCGGTTTTCGCGAACCAGGCTGCGAAGTTTCTCCGTACGGCGCAATCGTCTCGGGCGGTGCACTGGAAAGCTCATCTTGGTTTCACTCCTGCCCGTAATTGTGGTTTCGGGCGCGAGAAAAAGTTTATCAATGCCGTTAGAACGGCGGCAACGGTCGTATCCTGGGCAAGCACGACGCGATCAACTTTCGCCTTGCGTAGCGCGTCCTCCGTGACCGGGCCAATTGCTGCAAACACGGCCCGCCGCGAAAACTCCAAGAATTTCTCATTTCCAAGGAGATCTTGCAAATGATGGACCGCGGAAGGGCTGAAAAACAACACCGCGTCCGCCCCCTCCCGCAGCATCGCCTCCGCCTCGCCCCAATCATTATTATCCGGGCGAATCGTTCTATACGCGACGATCTCCTTCACGTGCGCGCCCAGCCGTTCTAATCTGTCCACGAGTTCAGGGTTGGCACGATCGCTTCTCGGCAAAAAAACGCGCTTGCCCCTCAATTTCCCCGCAAGCTCATCCGCCAAGGAATCTCCTTGATGCTTCGAGGCCACATAGGTGACCTTCAGTCCCGCGTTCCCGGCGGCCTCCGCGGTCGCTGGTCCCACAGCCGCAACGCGAACGCCCGCCATCGCCTGTGCCAAGCTAACCTTCACGAACTGGCTGCGCTCGTGCAACGCTCGCACTGCATTCTGGCTGGTTAGAAAGACCCAGTCGTAGCTTCGAAGTTCCCGAATCGCTTCGTCCAACAACGACGGATCGTCAGGTGGCCCGAACGCCACCATCGGCACTAGAACGGGCACCGCGCCTTTGTCTCGCAAAGCTTGCACCAATTGCTCGCTCTGTTCCGCCGCGCGCGTCACCACAACGCGCTTCCCCTTCAGGGAAGTTGCAGAGCCCTCAGCCACGGGAGCGCTTCACCTCCTCAAGGATGTTGCTCGCACCGCCCTCGATGAGCAACCGCGCCATCTGCTCGCCAAGTTGCACCGCCTGCTCGGGAGGCGCACTTGCTTTCTGACGCACGTATTGGACGCCATCCACGGAGCACACCACCGCCTCCATCACCAACTCTCCGCGTTCGACGCGTGCCCATGCGCCCAGCGGCACCTGACAGCCACCTTGCAACGTTGCGAGCAGCGCGCGTTCTGCAATGATCACCGTACGGCTCTCTGCATCGTCCAACTTCCCCAGGATTTCCGCGGCCTCCTGGTCCTTCACACGCGATTCAATCGCAATAGCGCCTTGTCCGACCGCCGGCAAAGAAATCTCCGTCGACAGTGGTTCTGTAATCCTCTGGCTCCATCCCAGCCGGTCCAAACCCGCTTTCGACAAAACAATGGCGTCGTACGCGCCGCTTTCCACTTTGCGGAGCCTGGTATCGACGTTGCCACGTAGTTCGCGAATATCGAGATCAGGGCGATAGTGCCGCAATTGCGCCTGGCGCCGCAGGCTGCTCGTGCCCATTCGCGCTCCTTGCTTCAGGTTGGCCAGCAAGGTGCCGTCATTCGAAACCAGGCAGTCCCGGACGTCATCGCGCCGGCAGACCGCCGGAAAAAACAAGCGTCTTGGTGTCTCCGTCGGAATGTCCTTGACGCTATGGACCGCCAGATCGACGGTCTCATCGAGCAGCGCTTCTTCCAGTTCTTTGATGAAAATGCCTTTGCCGCCGATCTGGGTCAGCGGCGCTTGCTCCATTTTGTCGCCGGACGTTTTAATAATGGTGATTTCGGCTTCGACGCCGGTAAGCTGAAAAAGCTGCTTGCGCACGAACTCGGCCTGCCAGCGCGCAAGCATGCTGCCACGGCTGCCAATCCGCAGCGGCCTCACGGTTTCTCCCGGTCGGATAGATACAAGTCCCGGATGGCTTCCAGGCTCTGAATTTTCTTGCGCATTTCTTTTTCCATGCGCAGCCGTTCCGCGGGCGCGATCAGCAACCTTTCGATCAATTCGTCCATCAGCTTGCCGAGCTGCTCGCGATCCTCGGCGCTGAAATGGTTCATGCCGGCCAGCTTTTCCTGCAAAAAGGCCGCGCGGCGCTCCTTCATGCTGCCGCGCAAAGTGTCCATCACGCCGATCAATTCCACGCTTGCCTGCCAAGAGATAAACTTTCCCACGTGCTCTTCCACCAGCGCTTCGGCCTTGGGAACCTCCGTTTGGCGGGCGTCTCGATTCTGTTGCACGATTTCCGTCAAATCATCCATGGAGTAGAGGAAGGTGTTATAGATCGCACTGACTGCCGGTTCGATATTCCGCGGCAAGCCCAGGTCCATCAAAAACAACGCACGGTTGCCTCGCGCTGTCATGGCTCGTTCAATCAGCGGCTTTGTCAGCAGCGGATCTTGCACGCCCACGGCCGAAACAATCACGTCCGGCAGCTTCAGAGCGGCATCCCACTCGCCCCACTCAATCACTTTTCCGTTATATTGCCTGGCAAACTCCTCGGCCTTCTCGCGCGAGCGGTTGGTCAGATACAGATGCCCGATATTTCGGTCTCGCAACTGAGATACTACCTGCTCGCTGATCGTGCCGGCGCCCAGAACAAGCGCGCTGCGGTCATTCAGCTTTCCAAAAATGCGTTCGGCCAGTTTCATTCCGGCGGATGCAACGCCCATGGGCCTTGTTCCCAATTCGGTTTCCGCGCGGACCCGCTTCCCGAGCTCGAGTGCCGCTTGAAACAGGCGATTCAGCACCGGCCCTGTGGCGCGGTTTTCATGGGCGAGAAGATAGGCTTCGCGCACCTGGCCAAGGATTTCCGCTTCGCCCAACAGCATGGATTCCAGCCCTGCCGATACGCGGAAGAGATGGCGCACCACGTCGCGGTCGTAATGGTGGTAGAGCGAAGGATTGAGCACATCCGGCCGCACTGCATGAAAATTGCTCAGGTAAGAGGAAAGCGCCGCGGCCGATTCCCGATTGGCGTTGGCATGAACTCCATAGATTTCGCTGCGGTTGCAGGTGGAAAGGACCAGAATTTCTTCCAGGATGCCCCGTGAGCGCAATTCCTCTGCCGCGCGCAGCGCCTGTTCCTGCGAAAAAGACGCCTTTTCGCGCACCTCCACCGGTGCTGTACGGAAATTCAGGCCAACGAGGACAATCTCCATGCCGCGAGTCGCGCGCTCCTAAAAATACCGGTGGTGCTGCGTAAAATACAGGTTCACCACGGTAAAGCTCAGGATCACCAGGACAAAATTAAACACGCACAATTTGGAGGCTCTCGCTCCGCGCCAAGCGCTTGTGCGCGCCAATCGGAAATAGGCTACATACAAAAGCAGCACCAGCAGAGTCACCAAGTACTTGGGGTCAAAGTATGTCTGCTGCCCCGGCAAGCGATCCACCGCAAGAAATCCCAATCCTGTTCCGATCGCAATCGTAACAAGCCCCACCAGGACGCTCGTATGGCTCATGCGCTCCAGCAGTTCCAGGGGAGGAAATCTCCATACCACTTCGCCGAGGCGTCTGGTGCGCAGGAGTCTCTCCTCGCCCAGGTACATTAGACTCAAGACACAGGAAAGCGCGAACGCCGCATACGCCAAAATGCTCAGCGTGACATGTAGCGCGAACACGACCCCATGAACCGCAGTCGGAGGGCTGGGATGGCCCGGCATAAGGTAGGCCGAGAGGAAAAACACCAGAACGATCGGCAAGACAAACGCCCCGACCGTCCTTTGCCGGTGGTACATCTCCAGGCACAAGTAGATGACCGCCAGCAGCCACCCGAACAGGGACATGGACCCTTGCAAGTCATGGTAGGGCACCGTATGGGTCCCCTTCGCCCGCATCAACAGCGCCAGGTAATGCGCCACTAACCCCAGGCACATCAATAGAGTAGCGAACTTGCCGGTAAGGTCCTTCCCGTTGTACAGGAAGCGCAGATATAGCCCCATGCTCGAAAGGTAGGCCAGCACCGTGATGATCACGAAGGTTTGATTCATCGGCTATGTCCACGCCGGCCTGGGAGGCAGCGCCAGCGCGCCCTCGCCCAGCCTGCGCGTCATTCGCAATTCCCCGAGTATAGCGCACTCCTCTCTCTTCCCGCAGCGCACCGCCCCTGTAAGTAGTAGCTTCATTTTCCGATAAGCGTTTACCAGGCAGGTCGGTGGATTCACCTTGCATTGTTGTTCAGTCTCCATGAATACGGAAGGTCTGAAGACGCTCAATCGGTGCGTTAGATTGCACCCTGCGGACACAAGGGCGAACTCAGCAATACTTGCCGGACTGAGTCATGGAGGTTTGGCTCCAGGCAAGGGTCGCGCTTGAGCCATGAAGCAATCAATTGGCTGACCACAGCGTCTGAGTATTCCGCCTGCAGCTCAAGTTTCACGGTTTCCATAGCGGAAAAGAGTCGGCCACCACGTAATGCCCAGCGATGGTCGCTCTGGCAGCGGAGCCCTTTCATGTAAAGGTCGAGCGGCCGCTCGTATTCCTCAAGAGCCGCACCACAGATTGGGCAAAAAGAGAAGTGCGGCTCTTCCAAAATCCTTCGAGATTCAATGATGGCGCGAAGTAGCAGTGCGAGTTGTTCATTTAGCACCCACCGCGCTCGTTGGTCCGAGAGCCAGAACGCTGCGATGGCCGGAGCAGACAGACCGCCGATTTCGGGAAGAGTGATGCTCGCTGCCGTGGCTGTAAAAGCAGCAAGCGGACTTAGGGGCATGATGAAGAAACGGTGGTCAGTGTTGCAAACTAAACAGATAGCCCACGGGTCTGCAGATTTGCGTTGGACTAAATCGTTACCACAGGATGGACAGTGAAGCTCGGCGCGCAGTTCTTCAGTGATATTTGCCGCGTGCATTCGCAAAGCCTGCCGCTCTTCATTCACAATTGGATTCTACCGACTTACTGTCGTACCCAACAAATTTAGTTTTAGTGGGGACTGAGGGGCGGGTTCAGTGCCTGGTTAGTCGGGTACTCGGAAACTGACCGCCCAATTCCCTTCCGTACAGACGACAATCCAGCCGCTTTACTATCCCGCAGATATACGCTTATGAATCGTGAGGCCCCAACCATGACCTGCAACGAGCTTTTCCTGCGAGCCTGCCGCTGCGGCCCTCTGCCTTGCCTGCAAGAAGCCCGCTGATTCAGCTACACTCAGCTAATCACATGCAGCCCCTGGCTACCGCCTCGCACCGCGCTCGCCACTATTCGTCGGTCGAAAGTTGCCAATTGCCCGCCATGAGCACAAGCCAGCGCCAGCAGGTAGCAGTCCGTCACCTGCCGTGAGTCGAGCAGATGCGCAGTATCCACTTTGCGCTTGTCAAACAAGCTGATGTCGTCGGCCCAGAAAACATGCCCCGGAAGCGCTAGCAACCCGGCCAGCACTTCCCCTACAGCCGCGGGAGTACCTGGTGAATTCGGATAGCGGCTGTCTCCCACAATGCGCAACACCGCATTCTCGGTAAGCGGGCAACTAGCCCATGCCATTTTCCCAACTTTAGCAAACCAGTTGTGTGCGGCATCATGCTGGATGTGCACCGGATCGATCAAAGCGATCAACACGTTCACGTCGAGCAGAAATGTCATCAGCTCAACTCGTCGCGCAGCTGATTCACCACTTCCGGCGTCACCCGCTTACTCCCCGAGCGCACGGGCAACAGAGGCACTCCATTGCGCGTGCCTTTCGCCGCTCGCTTCGGGCGCAAGCCCTTCCTCGCCAAGGTGGAGATCACTTCTCCCACACTCTTCCCCTGCCTGGCGGCCAATTCCTTGGCCGCGGCCAGCACGTCGTCCTCAATCGAAAGTGTCGTGCGCATCAAACTCTCCTGCGTGGCTGCATCAAACATCAATCATCACGCATCACACATCAAACATCATACAGCAAGAAGCTCCGGATTGCCATCAACCGTGACCCTCATCCCATGACAAGGGGAACGGCGACGGCAAGCGTTCCGCCTTCCTCTTCAGCGTGGCATATCCCCACAAACAAAAATTCCGCCGATTTGTTATCCTGCTTGCATACGCTTATGAACCATCCGGCCCCCACCATGACCCGCAAAGAGCTTTTCCTGCGAGCCTGCCGCTGCGAGCCGGTGCCTCGCCTGCCCGTCTGGATGATGCGCCAAGCCGGCCGCTACCTCCCCGAATACCGCGAAATCCGCGCCGAACACTCCTTTTTGGAAGTCTGCAAGACTCCCGACCTCGCCGTCGAAGTCTCCTTGCAGCCCTTCCAGCGCTTGGGCGTGGATGCGATCATCATCTTTTCGGATATCCTGATCCCCGCCGAAGCCATGGGCCTCCCCCTTGAGCTCGGCGACACCGGGCCGAACCTGCCTCAGCCCGTGCGCACCAAGGCGGATGTAAAGAAACTCCGCATCTTCGACCCCGAGGTGGAAACCGGGTTCTTGATGGAAGCGCTGCGCCGCACGGTGAAGTTTGCCGCGCCGGGGGGCGTGCCGGTGCTCGGCTTCGCCGCGTCTCCCTGGACCTTGGCCTGCTACATGGTCGAGGGCCGCACCCAGGCGGGCTTCGCCACCACAAAAAATCTCCTCTACCGTGAGCCCAGAGTCTTCCGCGAACTCCTCCATCGCATCGCTCAAGCCACAATCCTCTATCTCAAGGGCCAAATTCGGGCGGGCGTGAGCGCTGTGCAACTCTTTGACACCTGGTGTGGCGAGCTGAACCTGCAGGATTACACTGAATACGTCCTCCCTGCCGTCCAGCAGGTCATTTCCGGATTGGGCAGCGCAGTTCCGGTCATTTATTACACGAAGGCTTCGCACCATTTGCTGCCCGCAATCACAAAAGCAGGCGCTGATGTCCTGAGCGTGGACTGGCGCGTGTCCCTAAGCGAATTGCGCAATCTCGCAGGCCCGCGCATCGCCTTGCAGGGCAATCTAGACCCAGCCGTGCTCTTGGGCCCGCAGGAAAAGATTCGCCAGGCCACGCTGGATATCGTCGCCGAGCTGGGTGGCCACGGGCACATTTTGAATTTAGGCCATGGGATTCTGCAGCACACGCCCGTGGAGAATGCTCAACTCTTCATCCTCACTGGCCAGCAAGCCGCGCTCCACGATGCCAAGCTGGCCGTGCAGGCGCGCCCTTGAGCGCCACAGGAGGTATTTGCTTTGTCCGTCATGAATCCGACTCTGCGCCAAATGCAGCAAGAACTGTCGGTCGGCGAGGATTTCGTCGCCCGCTATAACCAGCCTGGCCCGCGCTACACAAGCTATCCCACCGCGCCCGTCTGGAACGACTCTTTTGGCCCAAAGGACTTTGAGGCCGCCATCGAAGCGGCGGACCAAAAGAGCACCCCCGTTTCCTTGTACATGCATCTTCCGTTCTGCGAGAGCCTGTGTCTCTTCTGCGCCTGCAACGTGATTATTCAGAAGAACAAGAGCGTTGTCCCGCCGTACCTGGCGGTTCTCAAAAAAGAGATCGACCGGATCGCGCGCGGTGTATCGCGGAGCCGCCCGGTGACGCAATTCCATTGGGGTGGTGGCACCCCCACCTATCTTTCCCCGGAACAGATCGAGGACCTGTTCACCTACTCACGCGAACGATTCACTTTCGCGCCTGACGCTGAAATCGGCATCGAGGTTGATCCCCGCGTCACCTCGCCTGCCCACCTGGAAGCGGTTCGACGGATGGGTTTCAACCGCCTGAGCATAGGGATCCAGGATTTCAAGGAGGAAGTACAGAAAGCGGTCCACCGGATTCAGCCCTACGAGGTCACGCGCGACCTCATCGCCACCGCCCGCGAACTCGGTTTCGACAGCGTCAATGTGGACCTGATCTATGGCCTGCCTTATCAAACCGGAGACAGCTTTGCCCATACCGTTGAGCAGGTTGTCGGCCTGTCGCCCGACCGCATTTCCATGTTCAGCTACGCTCATGTGCCGTGGCTGAAAAAACAGCAAGGCTCGTTCGTGGCGCATCTTCCCGAGGGCATGAAGAAGTTCGATATTTTTCGCAGCGGCCTGGTGAAATTCCTGGAGGCCGGCTATCTGTATATCGGGATGGACCACTTCGCAAAGGAGAACGACGAGCTCGCCGTCTCCCAGCGCAATCGTACCTTGCACCGCAATTTTCAGGGCTACACCACCAAGGCCGGCGCGGACCTCTATGGCATGGGCATCACCGCCATCAGCGGCATTCAGGGCATCTACGCGCAGAATTTCCGCGACATCCCGACCTGGGAAAAAGCCGTCAACGAACGCGGGATCGCCACCATGCGCGGCTATCGCCTCTCCCCGGATGATCTCATTCGCCGCGAAGTGATCAGCTGTCTGCTCTGCCACACCGTCATCGTGAAGGACGAAATTTCCCGCAAGTTTGCCATCGATTTTGATGAGTACTTCGCTCCGGAACTGGCACGCCTGAAAATGCCTCAGGAAGACGGCTTGGTCGTGACCAACGACAAGGAAATTCGTACCGCCTGGCTGGGCCGCATCTTTATCCGCAACCTTGCCATGGTCTTCGATCCCTACTTGGAAAAACAGCAGATGGCGTTGCACCCGCTGTTTTCGAAGACTTTATAGCTGCAATGCGGCCCTCCATCTTCGTTCCGTCTGCAGCTAGATGCCAATCAGCGGTCACGCCGCCCGATTTCTTTTCTTTGCTCTCTGAACTGAAAACTTATAACTTAGAACTGTAAACTTCCTAGAGGGATCTGCTTTTCCCTGCACGCTCGGAATGACTAAACGCGCATTGTCATCCCGAGCTGTAGCTCAGGCCTTTAGGCCTGAGGGATCTGCTTTTGCCTGGGCCGAGGAATGACAATCTACTCTCGTTGGGTGTCTTCCCGATGCTCCGAAGGCGTCACTATAATCTGCGACACTCCATGGATGCCAATCAGCGGTCACGCCGCCCGCTTCTTTTCTTTGCTCTCTGAACTGAAAACTTATAACTTAGAACTGTTAACTTTCTATGTCGAGCCAGGTCCAGACACTGGTTGTGGGCGCGGGCATTTCCGGCCTAACGACAGCTTTTGGCTTGCAAAAAGCGGGGATTTCAACGCTGGTCGTGGAGTCGGCATCCCGCCCCGGCGGCGTAATTCAATCGCTTCAGCGTGACGGCTTCCTCCTCGAGTGCGGCCCACAAAGTTTCAGCGGCAATGCCAGCCTCACGGCGCTGTGCCGTGACCTCGAACTGCTGGACCAGCGCCTGCTCGCCGACCCAAAAGCACCACGCTTCGTCTTAATCGACGGCAAGCTCCAAAACGTCCCAATGGGTCCCAGCCTGCTTGCTTCTTCTCTTCTGGGCGGTGGCACACGCACCGCCATTCTTCATGACATTTTTGGGAAAAGCCGCGCCCCCGAGCCCGATGAATCAGTCGCTGATTTTATTCGCCGAAAATTCTCCGCAACTCTTCTTGAGCGGCTAGTAGGACCCTTCGTCTCTGGCATTTATGCTGGCGACCCCGAAAAACTCAGCTTGCGTGCCGCGTTTCCCATCCTCTACGAAGCGGAACTGGCTTCCGGAAGCGTGACTCGAGGGATGTTCGCGGTCATGAAACAGAGGAAAGCGAAAAGAGGCGGCACTCCGCGAGAAAAGCCCACTCTTCAGACTTTTCGCCAGGGGAACGAGACCCTCATCCGTGCGCTAGCCATGAAGTTGGGAGAGCGCTTGGTCTGCAACGATGAGGTCACTTCCATCGAGCCGCTCAACCCTAGTCATGAGCCCCAGGCTCCGCGGTTCCTTGTTGCCATGCGCACGCCACGCGGCGAAGAGAAAGTGGAAACGGAACGGCTCATCCTTGCAACTTCCCCGAAGGCCGCGGGAAAGCTGCTTGCGCCGCTCAATCCCGCATTCGAAACGCACTTGGGCGCCGTGGAGTATGCCGCTGTTGCTGTCGTATCCTTGGGGTATCGCAAGAAAGATGTTGGTCATAGCTTGGCCGGGTTCGGCTTCCTTGTGCCTCGTTCCTCCGGACTGAGCGATCTGGGCACCGTATGGAATTCTTCGCTCTTTCCGGGCCGAGCGCCGGAAGGGTATGCCCTCCTCACGAGCTTTGTGGGAGGCGCCACAAACCCCAGTATTGTTCAGAAGCCCGCCGAGGAGTTGGTCTCCCAAGTCCATCGGGAAATCACGCCCCTGCTTGGCATTCGCAATCAACCGCTATTTTCAAACGTCACGATCTGGCCCCGCGCGCTTCCGCAATACAACCTAGGCCACACGGCCCGCCTGGAGGCTGTCGAAAACCTCCGTGCAAGCTTCCCCGGCTTGCATTTTGCCGGGAACTACTGGAACGGTCCTGCCATCGGCGCCTGCGTGGAACACGCCTTGAAAGTCGCCGATGAGATTCGCGTCAGCTTCGCCAATTAATCCTCTGCCTTTCCCCGCATATCGTGGCGGGTCAGTTTCGGGTTAGCGCGTTCATCAGGCAATATTCAGGGAAGCGGCCTTCTCTAGCGGATGGGTCTGCCAGTGTTTCTAGCGCGATGTTGCAAAATGGACGGCGTGAATTACCAACCACGCGAAGAAGCCAACGTTCTCTAGCGCTATCACAATCATGAGCATAGACGATGCTGCTGCTAAAAAGTTTGCCGGAGGCTTCTCGCTTGACTCCGGCCACTGATGACCACAGTAACCGCACTCCCATAAACTACGATGAAGTGGCCTTGGCTCGCCTAGGAGGGCACGGGTGTAATCCACCGGCTTGTTCAATCCCCGGAAGGAGATTTCGAGTGACTGGCACGTCGGGCAGCGCGGCTGCGAATACTCACCCACCCCTTCCACATCGAACCTCTCTGGGACACCTTGGCCTAGCAAACTCAGAGCCGTATCAACATCTGCATTTCGCGCGCAAAGCTTGATGCCGCCGAGAAGGTTGGACCAAAACCAATCCATCCGAATCGTGTTCTCATCGGCTAGGAAACATTCAATAGCTGCGGAGTCTAGAATGCTCTCGTAAAGCAAGGCGTCCGGCAGATCTCGATAGCGGCAGAGGACCTGAAACCGTTGGCTCTCGAATTGGGAGTCAGAGTCTGCCATTTCGGACTAACTGTATACGGGCGGGAGCCCCTATCAAAGCAAATCATCATTGAGACGCACGATTGAGCTATTACCTTCAGTGGCGCAACTTGACCGTATAGCCGCAAAATCAGAAACTGCCCCACTACCCCCCATATTATTCTCTTGACATCTACACACTTCTGTACTACCGTCATGCGCGTATCAAACTATGTTCCACTGCCGCCGAGCCATCGCTCGGCCTTTTTATTTGGCTTTTTCTCCGCGTTTATTCTCTCGTCAACCGTGCTTGCAGCATCCCCAGGCGACCTCAGCTTGGCTTCCTCGACGTTCCTCGCTTGGGTTAAGCAGAATTTGCGCTGTGCCGCCGAAGCTAACCACTTTAGAATGAACACTTGTAATGGCAACAACATACTAGGTACACAAAGAGATCAGATATAGGATACTGTCTATTCATATGTCTGAAATACCACCACTCACGGAACCAACTGCGCCCAAATCAAGGTGGTGGATGTCTCGCAATACTACAAAACCACAAAAATTGGGCATGGAAAAGCTGGCTGTTGTATTTGCCGTCTTACTCTTCCTCTTTCCGTTGGTCCTAGGTATGTTTGGCGTACAGAGTTTCCTTCTCGGAGTTTTGTGTGAAGCAGGGATACTCATACTGCTTGTTTACGCCCTATGGGTATGGGAAGGCACACACGGCATCGAGGTCGTTTGGAAGATGGCTTCAAGTTTAGTAATCGTCGTTTTGATTGTTGGAGTACTTTGGCGTCCAGCGAAAAATCAATGGCGGCGAGAACATCCATCGCCAGTGTTAGCGATGCACGCTAGGATAACCGGGCCATACGGCCCCGGCGTATCTGAAACTAATGTTGTTCTGGAGATAGAAAATCCGCCAGCTGAGGCTATTGAGAACGTCGATCTAACTATAGCGACATCTAAAGAAAGGTCGTATCCACTCATACAGAGCATCATGGAAAAACCACCAGAGAGACAGGATTGCAAGACTCGTCCCCTGGACATATACCACAAAGCTTCTAAGAGCGTGGAGAGCCTTCACTTGAAAGGTTCGGATGGTAGCAGCTTTGTAATTTCTGATGATGACTTAATCGAAGGCCGTCTAAGAGTGCATGGGTCGCCACAATGGAAAGTAGAGTGTCCGAGACTTGCCGGGCAGGAAACCGTGATGTTTCAGTTGCACCTTCTGGAAAATGCAGTAAATGATTCGTTACAAATAGATGGAAGTTATGAACGCATTCCCAGTAGAGGAAACCTCGTAGTTCCAGTCCATGTCACGGTTGCGATAGCGAAATGAAAAAAACAAGTCGAAAGAAAGCACAACGCGGGTGGCGCACCCTCAATGCGCTGAGACCTCCGGGGTGGCCTACCCTTTGCGGCTTTGGTTTATGCAAAGGGTGGGCTCTTCATCTTCTTCATTCTTTCTCCCGCCTCCGGCATTTCCTTGTCCTCAAATCGCCGGGTGCCGCTCGATAAGAGCGAAGACGTTGTCAAGACAGAAATCTCCCTTCAAGTGTTTTCCACCGCGTGATGGTCAGAGTGGGCGGAGGACCGAAGCTCTGTAACTCTCACGGGGAATCAACCCTTTCGTTTTTCAGAAACGGTCGGCTCCTTCTTCTCTGGGTGGGTAGCATGGGATCAAGGTGCTGAGATGACTTTGCCGGCCCTTCCTCCCCCTAACTCTCTTCCTTTCTGCACTTACGAAAAACGCCTCTGCAACCCGTTTGGAATCCGCACTTACGCATCATTGTGAAAACAAACGACCTACAACTCCTTTAGACTCCGCACTTACCAGCACCCAATCGCGTAACCCCTTTCCATTCCGCACTTACGCAAAATCGCGTTTTTCATTTTCCCTGGCGCGCCCCCTGCCGACACCTGCGCCTCACTGCTTCTCGCTCAGCCGGTGCGCTAACCGGATTTCTCGCCGCTTCGCGGCTGCTTTCCACCGGCGACGCTCCTCGCGTGTCCGCACAATCAGTGGCGGCACGGGTTTGGGCCTTCGCGTATTTTCGTCAATCGCCACAAAAGTCACAAACGCGGACGTCGTATGCTTCTTCTCGCCAGTGAGTATATTTTCTGAGTAAATTTCGACCCCGACCTCCAGCGACGTATGAAACACCCGGTTCACGTGTGACTTCAGGATCACGATTTCTCCCAAGCTGACGGGAGTGCGGAAATCGATGTAATCCACCGAAGCCGTCACCATGTAACTGTTGGCGTGCCGGCAAGCCGCCATTGCTGCCACGACGTCCACCAGGTGCATCACATGCCCACCCAGCAAATTCCCCAACGCGTTCGTTTGTGCCGGCAACACCACTTCGGCCATCTCCGAAGCCGACGCGCTCACGGGCTTGCCCTTCATCGCTTCTTCCCTGTGCTCGGTTTTCCTTGCTTTGCCTGATCGTGCCATCTCGCTCCTTTTTCTGTTTCACACTTGGGCGCCTTTGGATGCTTTCTTCCCTCCACGTATAATACGGGACATCACCATGCCCGAACAAAAGAATATCCGCCGGCAGCGGCTTGAGGAATTCCTCGTCAAGAATCCGAACGATGCTTTCACCCGATACGGCCTGGCTCTCGAATGTTTGAAAGAAGGAGATTTCGCTTCCGCCGATTCGCACTTTCGCGCGCTCCTGCAGTCCAACCCGGACTATGTCCCTGGCTATCAGATGTACGCGCAAACATTAGCTGAACAAGATCGCGCCGAAGAAGCAAAAGCCATTCTTGCCCAGGGCATTCAGGCCGCCATTCGGCAGGGCAACCAGCACGCCCGCTCCGAAATGGAAAACCTTCTCGCTGAATTGGAGTAGGATCCGTGTCCTATTGACCTTCGCGGAATATGGTGACTAAACGCGTATTGTCATCCCGAGCGAAGCGAGGGATCTGCTTTTGCCTGCGGGCGAGATACAGCAGATTCCTCGCCCGCCGCGGCGGGCTCGGAATGACAAGCTACTCTCGTTGGGTATCTTTCCGATGCTCCGAAGGCGTCACTATAATCTGCGACACTCCATAAGGTGGTGCGGGAGAGAGGAGTTGAACCTCCACGGGTGTTACCCCACAAGATCCTAAGTCTTGCGCGTCTGCCAGTTCCGCCACTCCCGCACCGGTTCTTTTTATGATACTCAGGTTCCCTCCTCTTTTGCCACATCGAGGAGACAGCTGGTTTCGTTCCAGCTCGTTTTGTTGAAATCCATGATGCCGCTATCGCAAGGGCAAGTCCTGCTCCGCCTGCCCTTGCGTCCGCAGGACTAAGTTGGACCGACAATGGTTCTGCTGGAAGCAACCCGCCCCGCAGTGGATAATGTCTAACAGTCCAGAGAAGGGTGCACCGAGAAGGGACCATTCGTGATTCTTCAGCAGAGCGATCCCATGATTGTGATTCGCCAGACGGATCACGCCTTTCTCAGCGGCTTCTTTGCCCGCGAATGGGGAAATGACGCCTTTTCGCGTCCGGAGCCCTTCTCCTCCTTTTGTCTGGCTGCGGCAGAGCACGATAACGGTTGGCAGGAATGGGAGCAAGACCCCACGACGGATCCGAAGACGTTTGCCCCGTACAGCTTCATGACTGTGCCCACCGAGGAGCACATTTCGCTTTACCAACGCGGCATCGATCGCATCGTCAAAGTCGATCTCTACGCTGCCCTGCTGGTCGCTTCTCACTGCATGGGGCTTTACGACCGGTCGCGCGCCACCATACCCGGCTATTCCGCAAAATATGTGAAGTCCCAGGAACAGCACCTCGTCAATGATTTTGTCCAGCGCCTCCGCCTCCAGCAGCTTCGCCTCAAGGTGGACCTGCGAAACAGTCCTGCCACGAAAGCGTTTACCGACGAAAAATTAATTAAAGCCAATTCGCAACGCCTCGAAGCGCTTGACCGTCTCTCTCTCTATTTCTGCCTTGGCGCGGCCGAAAGCGCCTCCATCGAAGCTGTCCCCGTGAACGATTTGGGCAAAGAGGTTGATTGGGAGGTTCGTCCCGCAGGGTCAAACCAATTCACCATCAGTCCGTATCCATTTCGCCGGGACCCTCTCGATTTTGCCATCCTGGCTCGTCGCATCCCCAAGCGCCGTTATGCCGACGATATCGATCTTCAGACCGTCCTCGACTCCGCGCCATTTTTCAATATCCCGTTCACCTTGCGTTCTGGCACTGCGACAAACAGTTCTTACGCCCTTGGCGCATAACGCATCTCCCCGCGCTTTCCAGCTTTCTCTATCTACACTTCCAAGGCTCCCAGGCAGTCTCAACATTCTTCCCGGGCCTCTGGTATGATGGCGCCCAGGACCCATGCGGCCGGATCGCATTCCACTTTTCCCTCTCAACGTCGTACTTTTGCCCGGCGAACATCTTCCCTTGCACATTTTCGAGCCCCGTTATCGCCGCATGGTGCGGGAGTGTCTGGAGGCAAAATCGCCTTTCGGCATGCTCCTGGCTCTTCCCGATGGCATTGTCCGCGTCGGCTGCAGCGCCGAAATTCTAAACATTACTAAACACTATGAAGACGGCCGCATGGACATTCTCACCGTCGGCCGCCATCCGTACCGAATTGCGGACCTCTTCACGGACGATCCCCTTCTTCAAGGCAGGGTCGATTATCTCGAGGATGAAGAATCTCTTCTCGATCCACGGAAGCGAAAAGAACTCATTGAACTTTATGAAGCGTGCTACACTTTGCTTTCCGCAGGCATGCCACGAAGTCTCGAGGAATCCCGGCCGGAAGTGCTCTCTTTTGCGATTGCCGGCGCGCTTCCCATGGACCTTTTGTGGAAACAGCAGATTCTGGAACTGCGCTCGGAAGCTGAACGGCAGGATCGCCTGCTGACCTATCTCCGCGAGTGGGCGCGGCGTCTACAAGGAGTTGAGACCGCTCGCCACCGGGGGGCAGGTAACGGGCACGGTTTGAATTAGTTCTTGGCGGGCCATCAGGGATGGTCCGCGGATAAGGGCCCCATGACAGCTAGTGACGCACCGCATACGGCAGTCCATTCCAAGCCGCAAACTCTTGGCGAGTGGAAACGCATCCCGGATTTTGATGCGCATGCCAATTCTCTTTCGGTCAAAAATGAAATTCGGCGCAACCTGCTCCGCGGCATCGAGCGCGATGAGCCCTTGTTTCCCGGTATCCATGGCTACGAAGACAGCGTGATCCCGCAGATCGTCAATGCCCTGCTTTCCCGCCATAATTTCATTCTGCTGGGGCTGCGCGGCCAGGCCAAGAGCCGAATCCTTCGCGGCTTGATCCAGCTGCTCGATCCAGAGATTCCCGTGATCGCTGGCTGCGAGATCAATGACCATCCGCTTCGTCCCATCTGCCGCTCCTGCCGGGAACGTATTGCCGCGGAGGGCGACAATACCCCGATCTCCTGGCTCCCGCGTGACCAGCGCTACGTCGAAAAACTCGCCACTCCGGACATCACCATTGCCGACATCGTTGGCGACGTTGACCCCATTCGGGCGGTGCGTGGCGGACGCGATCTCTCCGATGAACTTACGATCCACTACGGCCTTCTTCCCCGCGCGAATCGAGGCATTTTCGCGATCAATGAACTCCCCGATCTCGCCGGTAAAATCCAGGTCGGCCTCTTCAACATCATGCAGGAGGGCGACATTCAAATTAAGGGCTACCCGTTGCGGCTGCCGCTCGACATCCTCCTTGTCTTCAGCGCCAATCCAGAGGACTACACCGCGCGCGGCAAAATCATTACGCCCCTGAAGGACCGCATTGGCGCCGAAATCCGCACTCACTACCCCGTTACTGTCCAGGAAGGCATGACCATCACCACCCAGGAAGCCTGGACGAAGCGCGAATCCCATATTAAGGTGGAAGTCCCGGACTATCTCCGCGAAGTGATTGAGGAAATCGCGTTTCAAGCACGCGAGGACAAGCGCGTCGACCGCCGCTCCGGTGTCAGTCAGAGGCTTCCCATTACCGCACTCGAAATTGTCGTCAGCAGCGCCGAGCAGCGCGCCGCTCGAACCGGCGAGCCGTCCGCCGTCGCCCGAGTGGCCGATGTCTACGCTGCGCTTCCCGCCATCACCGGCAAGCTTGAGCTCGAGTATGAGGGCGAGCTCAAAGGCGCGGAAACCATTGGCCGCGAGCTCATTCGCGCCGCTGTCGGCCGCGTTTTCAGCAAGCATTTTGCCGACATCAATTTCCAGGAAGTGGTTCAGTGGTTTGAAGTGGGCGGCGAACTGAAGATTCCGGACGTTGTCTCCACGAACCAGCGTTTTCGGCAGCTATGCCAAATTCAGAACCTCATGGAACACATAGGGAATCTGGGCGTTACAAATCACCAGGACGAAGCCGCCGAGGCAGCCGCTGCGGAAATGATCCTCGAAGGCCTTTGGGCTCATCGGCGCATCGGACGCAGCGAAGAACGTGGCTTTTGTGCTGAAAAAGCGCAGCGAAGAACGTGGCCTTTAAGCTGAAAAACCGCAACACACCGCGGAACCGCGCGAACGGGACGTTCCGAATCGGCCCGACGGAATTTCAACTGAATTTGGAGTACATGCATTCGCTGCCGAGTTTTGAGGTCAGGCGATGAGAATCGTCAAATATGGGAAGTACGCCGAAGAACCTGCCGACGCCGTCGATCTGGACGAGCTGATGAAGCGCCTCGGCGACTTCCTTCTCCAGAGCGGCTTCGATGCGCAACGCTTCGGCCGCTCCGAGTTCGATGCGGCCCGGGCCCAGTCCACGGAGGCGCTCCGCGGTGCCATCCTCCGCGCCCTTCAGGAGGGCGATCTCATCCCTGAAGATCTGTTGAGCGATGAACTCCGGCGGAAGCTGCAGAAGCCAGGCGCCTTGAATAATCAGAAAGTGCGCGACCTGACTGAAGACATCATGGAACGGCTCTCGCAGGAGGGTTTCATCAATCCCGAGCTGCCTCCGCAGGTGACGCCGCCTCCGCAAATGACTCCCGGTGGCCTACTCGGCTATGTTTCGGCCCGCAGTACCGAGGCGCGTTTTGAAATTACGGATAAAGCCATCGATTTCCTCTGCTTCAAAACGCTCCAGGATCTCCTGGCCTCGCTGGGCCGCAGCACTTTTGGCCGGCATGACACCCGCGATCTCCTTACCGGAGTGGAATCTGGAGGCGCCTCGCGAGAGTACGAATTCGGCGATATACTGAACCTCGACATCAGCGAAACCCTTTCGAATGCCATCCGCCGCGAGGGGGCCAAACTCCCAATCGACTTGCAGTACCGCGACTTGATGGTCCACCAATGCGAATACCAGAGTTCCTGCGCCACGGTGATGCTGCTGGACTGCAGCCACAGCATGATTTTCTACGGTGAAGACCGCTTCACACCTGCGAAGCGCGTTGCCATGGCGTTATCCCATCTCATCCGCACGCAATATCCCGGCGATACCCTCAGCCTTGTCTTATTTCACGACTCCGCCGAGGAGGTTCCCCTCGCCCAGTTGGCGCGTGTGCAGGTGGGTCCCTACTACACCAACACCCGCGAAGGCCTGCGCATCGCTCAACGCATCCTGCTTCGTCAGCGCAAGGACAAGCGCCAGATCATCATGATTACCGACGGCAAGCCTTCCGCGCTCACGCTCGAGGATGGGCGCATCTACAAATACTCCCTCGGACTCGACCCTTTCGTCCTGAGTGAAACACTCGAAGAAGTGAGCAAGTGCAAGCGTGCCGGCATCATGATCAACACCTTCATGCTCGCGACTGACCCCAGCCTGGTGCAGTTTGTGCAGAAGCTCACCGAGATGTGCAAAGGGAAAGCCTACTTCACCACGCCCCATACCCTTGGGCACTATCTCCTGATGGATTACTTGCAGCGCAAAACAAAAATCATCCACTGAACAGCGGCGACATGCCGCGGCCATTCCACTTGGTTGTCCAGAGGAGGAAGCGGGTTGAGTTTGCGAGTTTACGCTCAGCCACATCCTAAAAACACTCGATTTTTGCGATAAAATGTTGCTATGGCTTGGCGGAAAAAACTGGCCCGAATGATCGGCTTGGAGGCCCCTTTGACGAACATTGAAACCGGCAATACTGCTCCCCGTTTTTCACTCAAGGCTCTCGACGGACGGGAGTACTCGCTCAGCTCTCTTCTCGAGCGCGGCCCCGTGGTACTCGCGTTTTTCAAAGTTTCCTGTCCTGTCTGCCAATTCACGTTCCCTTTTCTGCAGCGAATCTCGGAACGATTTGCGGGCAAGAACGTTTCTGTCCTTGGGCTGTCCCAGGACGATGCGCCCAGTACGAAGGAATTCAATCGGGAGTATGGCGTGAAATTCCCCACCTTAGTGGACGGCGCCGGTTACCCGGTATCCAATGCTTACGGGCTCACGAATGTTCCCACCGTCTTCCTGATAGCGCCGGACGGCACGGTAAAGGTGAGCTGCATGGGCTTCGACAAGGCGGCTCTGGAACAAATTGCGAACGAACTCGCCCAACACCAGAGGATTTCTTCGACGCCGCTGTTTCTCCCCGACGAAATCGTGCCCGCGTTCAAGCCTGGTTGAGGTTCCAAGAACTAGGTCCGGTCCGGACCTGCACGAATTTCAGATCTCCTGCCCTCCGCCCATTAGATCCTTCTTGTGCTTTGGTGGCTTTCTGCGCTTGTCTTCGATCACGCGCGTCGCCGCCGGGGCCAATCCTGACTTGCGCGCCACGCGCCGCGCCTCGGTACCCTTATCCAGCCTCTTCCTGCGGCGCTTCATTTCAGACCCGCCTGGGCCAGCATCTCCAAAAACTGACGCTTGGTTCGCATATCAATCGACTGTGCCACCAGTTTCCCTTCCCGGTCATAGACAAAACTCTTCGGAATACCTTCGATGTTGTAATCTTCATGCACCTTTCGCCCGGGATCTAGCAGGATGGGATAGCTGTAGTGGAATTGGTCAATGTAAGGCTTCACTTCGCTCGCCTCTTCATCGGAAATGGCCAGCACCACGAATCCTTGATCTTTGAATTGTTTGTAGAGCGCGTCCAAATTCGGCATTTCACTCCGGCAGGGCGGGCACCACGTCGCCCAGAAATTCACCAGCACAACTTTGCCGCGCAAATCCCTCAGCGTCCACGTTTTCCCTTGCAGATCGGTCAATGAAAAATTTGCCTGCTGATGGCGCAGATCGTCGGCGTCCAGCCTTGCGACCGCGGCGGCATATTGCGAATCGTCTAGACTTCCCCCCATATGTTCGTAGCGGACAAGTTGGGCGAGCTCGATATATGCCATTGGCGGGCCCTTCGTCGTCGCTGGCAGAGGATGCTCCCGCAATGCGCCCGCGAGCGTCGCGGTCACCTCCTGCAGCGTGTCATGCCCGAAGTCGCCTTCGGTCGAAAGATTTGCCAGGCTGTTGGCCAGCCCTATTTTGTTCGTGCCAGCAGGAAGTTGCCGGATTTGCAGCGCCAGCTCCTTTGTGGCGCAGGCTCGCTGTTCGTCAGGCAGTTTGCGCAGCGTGCGGATCTTTTCGAGGATTGGCTTTTCCTGGTCGCTCCACACGGTCTGCTGTTGTTGAGGCCGAGCGCGGGAAAGGTGGCCAAACAAAAGAGCGGCGGCACAGAAAGAGATCGCGAATGGGAACAGGACTGTGTGATTGCTGAGAAGCCCAGCGTTGCGGGGTTTCATGCTCGGAAGCTACCACATCTTTGAAAGACTTGTCAGTTATGCCCTGCCACGATTGTCAAAATCGCTTGCGATTCCGGGAGAGCACGCTTCGATCCGTGGCCATTAGAATGTGAACGTAAGCTGGAGATCAAGCCGCCGATTCGAGCTGGAATCGCTGTACGGCCGTCCCGCCAATCCATTCGATTCGCCAAATAGTGGTGAACTGAGAATGCCAACCGGCGGCAGCACATTGACGTTATTGAACACGTTTCGCGCCATGATGCCGAACGTCAAGTTATACCGTCGATTCGTTGCTCCGGAATCCATTCCGCGGCCTCCCGGTCCGCCCCGGCCGCCTCCTCCCGGCCCTCGGCCAAATGTGCCGCCTCCCATGCCGCCTCCCTGCCCAGAGTTGGCGGCACCCTCAAGTACCGGGCCAAATCCAATCGTCTTGCTCAGCCGCAAGTTCAACGAAAAACGGCCGGGGCCTTCGCCGAAGTTAACTGGAATCGGAACGTATCCAGTGGTTCCAGGTGTCACTTGGTTGAAGCATCCAAACTTAGTTACATAGGTGGCCGATGCACAGGAAGGAGCGAATACTGGCCGCACATTAAATTGCGAATCCAAGTATGGATCGGCGCCGGTTGTGATGTTGAAAGGGAGTCCGGAACTGGCGATCAAAAAGGGGCTTAACCTGAATCCCTTTGGCAATCCGACCGTGCCTCCTACGAACAACCGGTGGCGAATATCGAAAGTTGCGCGTCCGTAGTCCTCAGAGATACTGCGGGGAATCGAGGGAACACTTCCTGCACCAGATGTATCGCTATTCGCATAATTCAGTGTGTAGTATCCGAAAAGAGAAAGCTTTGCAACCACGCGGATGCTTCCATTGACGATCAACTGATTCTGCTTAAACGTCCCTTCCGACTGATACTGATAAATATTGTTATTCCCGTCGGGGCGGATCCCCGTGCTCGGGTCAGGAGAATTCAGATTGTCCGTATAAAACTGGTGTACTCCGCGAGAATTTAAGTACGTAATTGCAACGTTGGATGCTTTTGTGATTTGGCGTTCAAGGCTAACACCTGTCTGCATTGTGTAAGGAGCATGCAGATTAGGGTTCGTTTCGTAAATTGTCTGCGCCGTCGTCGCCACTGGCAATTGGCTGACCGGGGGAATATTGCTCAAGTAGAAGGTTGGATTCAGTACCTGATACGTCTGTTGCTCGACCCCATTGAAGCGATCTTGCTCGAGAACATAGTTATACAGGAACCGGTCATAGAAAATACCAAATCCTGCGCGTAAGACCGTTTTGGGAGGATTCTTCGCACTTCCGCGAATACCCCACGCAATTCCCAGCCTTGGCGCCAGATCAACCTTATTACTTAAATGATTCTGCGTCTCAAAGCGCAGTCCGTAACTTACCGTGACGTTCTGCCGCACCTTCCAGTCATCCTGCGCAGACAGCCCCAGATCCACCAGATTAACCGTTGACGTCGGAATCCCAGCAGTCTGCGTGTAGTAGGTCGGCAGTGCCAGCCCTTGAACAAAGAGGTTGTACTGGTCAACGCTGTTGAAATAAAACTGCCCGCTAAAGTTGGCCGCGGTGGAATTCACATCTTTGGTGTCGCGAAGCCTTCCGCCGAATTTCAGGGCGTGCTTGCTGAAATTCTTATAGACGATATCCTGAACCTCGTAGTGGTTCTGGATATCGGAAATGTTTCCCCCACCGCTTCCATGATTGCTGAATGCTCCTCCAACTGTCACTTTGGGAGCGCTGTTCACTGGAGTGGTCAGAGTATTGTCGTGAACATATTGGAACCGAACTTCGTTAATAGCGCTGGCGCTGATGGTTTGCGTGTCGGTGAGTTGGAAGGTGTGTTCGGTGCTTAGATAATCTGTTCCCACAGCTTCCTCATTGAATTGCCCAACGCCGTCATTGCTCTCTGAATCGCGATAGTATTGATACCGCGCCGTCAACGTGTTGCTCGGTGTGAGTTGATAATCAATCCGTGGGCTCAAGTTGGTTCGCGTTTGTGGATTCGGAACCGCCGAAGTATAGGGATTGGGATCAGCCGCGCTGACTACGTTCAATCCTCCGATGTCCCGCTGTTCAATATTGAAGAAGAATGACGCCTTTTTGTTAATGGCGCCGCCGATGTTCCCGCTGTATTGTTCGGAATGGTAGCTGGGTGACGAAATCCCCTGCGACAATATTTCAAAGGGATTGCGCGCATTGAAGGCGGAGTCATTCCCGCTGATCATGAACTGCCCATGAAGCGTGTCCGTGCCCGGCTTGGTGAAAATTTCAATCCGGCCGTAGCCCAGCTTGTCGTATTCCGAGGAGAATGGGTTCTGATTGAGGCGTATCTCGCGTATCGAAGCCTTCGGCGGAAGCTGGCCGGCCGTAAAGCCATCAATGTAAATTTGCCCCCCGTTTGGCCCTGCCGAGGGCCCCGCCAGCGCCTGCAGTTCGGATTGCAATTCGTCCGGATCATCCGAGAGCGCTTCCAGGTCCTTGCCTTCCAGCACAATGGTATTCGCATTGTTGGAGGGATTTACATCCAGTTGGGAGGTTGTGGCGCTCACCTCCACCTTTTCTTTCTCCACTTCCAGGCTCAACGCGATATTCACGCGCGTCACCTGCTCCGCGGTCACCACCACATCGCTTTTCGTGAACAAGGCAAAACCCTGTGCCACCGCCTTGATCTCATATTTTCCGGCGGCTAGGTCCTTGAACTCGTAAACCCCATCTTTGTTTGTGGTCGTGTCCACTGCCGCGCCCAAGGGTGTCGTCAATAAAACGGTTGCTCCCACCACGGCCCCGCCAGATGGATCCGTCACTTGCCCCCGCAAGGTTCCTCCGGGAGTTTGCGCCGCAGCCCGATTTCCGGCCAGGATAACCATCAAGCAGGCGATAGACAGCCCGCGCCCGACAAGCTTCCGATGACTTGTTCTCATCAACAATTCTCTATCCTGTCTGCGTGGAGGATCGGACGTGATGCTGCCTTCAAGGTATGCCCGCCTCGCCTCCGCCGCCTTCTGTGAGGCTCCACGGGCTGAGAATGGAAGCTGCCTGCCCTTGGGTTGAAGCTTGAAGAATGGGTTCCACGCCGCCCAAAAGTGTGATCACCGAGGATTGCCCTTCACTCTGGCCGTACGTCGCCACAAGCATCACCACATCGCCCTTCTGAAAGTCACTGAGGGGGCTGACCGGCAGCCGACTCAGCATTTGCTGCAAATCTCCGTTACCGCTCCGCGGAGGACCACCCGTGCCTCCGTTGGCATTGCCAGCCGCTCCTTGCCCTCTCGCGGCGGGAGGAGCGGATGCGGGTTGGCCCGCAGGCCCCGGCGTTCCCTTGCCGCCGGTTTTATCCGCGCCGTTTCCCTTCAAGCGCACCGCAATGCGCTGGGCCATGGGCTGCGGCAGCTTCCTCATCTGGCTATCCGCCGTGACTTTTAGTTCTACCGGCTTCTTCGCAGCCAGGTCGGAAACCGTGAGTGTGCCGGCACCGGCGTTCACCGCCAGAATTGTGCCCGCGATATTCCGAAAAGAGCCGGACACGATTTCGTCCGCGGCAAATTCGCCACCATCGGCGCTACGTGTGCCCCGCGCACGTAACTGGTCTCCCACCCTAATTTCGGTGATCGGGGCCAGCTTGGCATCATCGAACTTCACAGAGCTGGGCGCGTAGCGGCGAAGAACAGTGCCTTTGTCGGCGTGAATCACCACATCTATCGTTCCCGTGGCAGCCAGGGTCTTAATGGTAATTGCGTTATTGGCCGCGTCCACGCTGCTCACCAGTCCGCCAATTCCATGCCGTTGCCATTCTTCCCGGTCCTTTGTCTGCCTCTCGGCAATGTCCGCCTTCTTCATCGCCACAACAGTGGTGGCCACGAATGATGCCACGCCCTCCACCGGTTTTCCTCGCACGAGAATTCGGTCCCCGGCTTGAAGGTCGCTCAACTGAATTGCTGTCGCTTCTTTCAAATCTCTTGAACCCGGCGGCACGCGGAGCACCCTAACTTCCGCAAGAAGCTGCACCTTCAGTTCTGTGCCGCTGTCCGTGGTTAGCGTCAGCATGTTCCCGGAAATGGATTTGATGGTGCCGACGGCAGGTGGTGCCTTCGGGGCGCCAGTAGGTTCTGTCACAGCCTGCGCGTGCGCGGCAGGCATTGCCAGAGTCAGCACCAGCCCGCAGATCGACGTTATGACCAAACAACGGCATACGCAGGACCAGTTCAAAAAGTGAATTCGCATCAAACTCTCCAAGAATCGCCGCGTTCCTCAATTGGTAAGTACGAAAAACCGCTGGTCACACACACGCCTGCTTCCGCGTTGGCGCGCAGTCCCAATGCCTTAGACGCAATCCGCCGAATCAACCGTTACAACAACTTTTCTGGAGTATCCAACTTAGGGGAAACCAATCCGAGGATTTCTGGGTAGCCCTAACTGCGGCCGATTCTTCTCTGCAGACAAAAAAAGCTTCGCGCACTGGCGCCGCCTAATAGCAGCGCCAGCGCGCGGACTTATAAGCCTAACCAATCTTGGGAGGAACTCTCCCAACCGCTCAGCTTGCTTTAGTACTTGGCGAACTTGGTCAACATCGCGCCCAATGCTCCGCCGATGAAAGGACCAACGATCGGAACCAGTGCATAGCCCCAATCTGAACCGCCCTTCCCAGGGATCGGCAGAAGGAGATGAGCAATGCGCGGACCCAAGTCGCGGGCCGGGTTCATTGCATACCCGGTTGGACCGCCGAGGCTGAGACCGAGGCTCCAAACCAGCATGCCCCAGAGATAGGGGCCGAAGCCGGCCGGCAGCCCGGTGGCTGAAACGTGCGAAGACCCGAATGCAAAGCCGATCGTCACCAGGAAGCAGGTGGCGATGACCTCAGTCAGGACGTTGAGTGGATAATTGCGAATCGCAGGCCCCGTGGAGAAGATGGCCAGTTTCAAACCTGGATCGGGGGTCTCGCTCCAGTGAGGCAGGTAAGCCAGAAACACCAGGCAAGCCGCGACAAAGGCTCCGGCGCATTGTGCTCCCCAGAAGGGAAGAACGTTTGACCAGTTGCCAGACAAAAGGGCCACAGCCAGTGTAACAGCAGGATTGATGTGAGCACCGGAACTTCCGCACGCAATGGCGACGAAAATCCCCATGATCACGGCCAATCCCCATCCTGTGGTGATGACGATCCAGCCTGAGTTCTGCCCTTTTGATTTGCTAAGCAGAACGTTGGCAACGACGGCATCGCCCAACAGGATCAGCGTCAATGTCCCCATGAATTCACCAAATAGTGGTCCATGCATAATTCGAGCTCCTTTTTTACAGTTAGTTTGCAGCGGCTACGACTTCATCGATCCAGTCGAAGCTCTTGGTTACAGCTTTCTTCCACAACCGATAGGTCTCGGCGCGCTTCTTCTCGTCCATGGCCGGCTTCCATGTCTTGTCCATCGCCCAGTTGGAGACCAGCTCCGGCAGATCCTTGTAGTAGCCCACAGCCAACCCCGCCGCATAGGCAGCGCCGAGGGCCGTGGTTTCCTGAACGACCGGACGAACGACTGGCTTCGCTAGTATGTCGGACTGGAACTGCATGAGCAGTTCGTTTTGGACCATGCCGCCGTCGACGCGCAGCACATCCAGTTCGATCTTGGAGTCCTTCTCCATGGCCTCGACTACTTCACGCGTCTGGAGCGCAGTGGCTTCCAGAACTGCACGGGCGATGTGACCCTTGTTGACATACCGCGTCAGACCGCAGATCACTCCGCGTGCAGTCGCTTTCCAGTAAGGTGCGAACAGTCCCGAGAAAGCCGGCACGAAATAGGTGCCACCGTTGTCTTCCACGGTGCGTGCCAGAGCCTCGATGTCCGAGCTCTTGTGGATCATTCCCAGGTTGTCGCGTACCCACTGCACCAGCGCACCAGTAATGGCAACGCTGCCTTCCAGGGCATAGATAGCAGGCTGTTTCCCCAGTCTGTACGCCAAGGTGGTGAGCAGTCCGAAGTGGGATTGCACGGCGTGTGGGCCGGTGTTCAGCAACATGAAGCATCCGGTGCCGTAGGTATTCTTCGCTTGGCCTGGCTTGAAGCAGGCTTGGCCAACCAGAGCTGCCTGCTGATCGCCAAGGTCGCCGGCGATGGGTACGCCCTTGACCGCAGCGATTGCTGTCGCATGTCCGTAGACTTCGCTGCTCGAGCATACTTTCGGCAGCATGGCTTCGGGGATGTCGAACGCCGCCAGGATGTCCTTATCCCAAGTAAGCGTTTCAAGATTCATCAACATGGTGCGGCTTCCGTTGCTCACGTCGGTGACGTGAACTCCGCCATTGGGACCGCCGCTCAGACGCCAAATCAGGTAGGTATCGATGTTTCCGAAAAGCACGTCACCAGCTTCCGCGAGTTTGCGGACGCCGGCCACGTTCTCAAGAACCCAACGGATCTTGAGGCCGCTGAAATAAGTGGCGAGGGGTAGACCGCACTTGGTGCGGAAACGATCCTGGCCACCCTTTCTGGAGAACTCGGCCACGTAGTCACCGGTGCGGGTGTCTTGCCAAACGATGGCGTTGTAAACCGGCTTGCCAGTCTTGCGATTCCAGATCACGGTGGTCTCGCGCTGATTGGTGATTCCAATGCCGGCCAGATCATCCGCAGCCAGACCCTTCGCTTTCATGGCTTCGGTAACGACTTCTTCGGTTCGCTGCCAGATCTCTTCTGGGTCGTGCTCAACCCAGCCTGGCTTTGGATAGATTTGTTGATGCTCCTTTTGAAAAACACTAATCACGTGTCCAGACTTGTCGAACACCATAAAGCGAGTGCTCGTCGTGCCCTGATCGATTGCTCCGACATATTTTGCCATGTTCCTCCGACTCCTTTCGTACCTTGTGCTGTCTAAGAAATGCGTGTAGATCCGCTACGGCGCCGCGCGCTTAAGCGTGAGGCCCGCAAGCTCCATCAGTCGACTGACTTTGCTCACGTATTCCTCAACTGCCTTTTGCTTTTGAGCCGGCGACCAGCCCAACTCCCGGGCCAGATGGTCTCCCACGATCGGGGCTGCTTTGACGGCAGCGCTCCAACCGTAGAGTTGCAAACCAATCCGCCGCGCGAGGATGTCCTCGATCGACATGGCCATCTCGTTGCGGATACCGTAAACGATTTCCGCCTGGATGGGTGATTGGCCCTCGACAATCGGACTCTTGAGTTGTGGATCCTGTGAAACCAGATCCAAGACTCTCACCGCATTGGTTCCAAACTTCTCCGACAAATGCATAGCTGTGCTACGGGAAACGTGATAACGAGCTTCCAGCGTCTCCCAGTACTCCGGACTCCAACCAGCGGCGCCGTTGAGCAAGTGGTCCGCTGTCCCGCAACCGCCGACCGGCGCTCCCAAATACTTCTGAACGGCGTCGATCGTGTCCTCGGCCATGGCGCGATGCGTTGTCCACTTGCCGCCGAGAACGCTAACCAAGCCGCTGGTCTCATCCAGTTCCACTTCGTGATCGCGGATCAGCTTCTTGGTATTGACTGCATCCTTTGACCGAACCAAGGGACGCACCCCCGCGAAGCCGCTGGCCAGCTGATCAATGCTGAGGGGTTTGACTAAATACCGGTTGAGATGCCGGATAAGGTATTCGACCTCAGGTTTCAGCACGACCATTTCGTCGCCCAGCTGGGCTTCGTCATCGGTCGTACCCACCAAGAGCCGCCCCAACCACGGGATGGCAAAAATCACCCGGCCATCATCCGTCTTCGGAATCAGCAGAGCGCTGCTGCTGGCTATGGCCTCCACGGGAAAAAGAATGTGGACTCCCTTGGCCAACCGCAACCGCTTTTCGATTCCGGGATGGGCCATTTCCCGAACAGAATCGGACAATGGTCCCGTGGCATTGACGAACACTTTGGCGTTGATCGTGAACCTTGCTTGACTTTGACGGTCCTCCACATGAGCTTCCGCTAGCTTCCCCGTGGAGTTTTTCCCGAACCCTACAACAAAGGTGTAGTTGACGGCCTGCCCGCCCGTGTGGGTAAAGGTTTCGAGCAGGGAAATGTCATACCGGGAATCGTCGAATTGGCCGTCGGCGTAGGAGATGGTTCCCACCAAACCCTTGGTGTTAAGCATCGGCATGCGCCGCACAGACTCTTCCACGGACAGACGACTACTTGGAAACAACTGCCCACTCCCTGCAATCCAGTCGTACATCTTCATGCCTATCTGGTAGTACAGCATTTCCTTTTGGCTGAAGCATGGGACCAGGAGTTCCAAGGGGTGCGCGAGAAAAGGCGCCTTTCGGAGCATGATCTTCCGCTCGTGCAGAGCGCGTTTGACGACCCGGTACTGGCCTACGTCGAGATCATTAACGGCCTGTTGCAGGTAGCGAACGCCACCATGCACGAGTTTGGTAGAGGCGCTGGAAGTGCCCGAGGCGAAATCTCCGCCCTCGACCAGGACGGTCTTCAGGCCGCGCATTTGTGCATCCAATGCGCAGCCTGCTCCCGTAGCCCCGCCTCCGATTACGCATACATCGAAGCTGTTTCCTTCGATTTCCTTCAGCGCATCGGAGCGGCTTCTCATATGCTAATCCTTACTCCCGTCCAAGCTGACCAATTAGAAGTCAACAAAAATGCGGGCGCCGACGTTAACAGCGGTGCTTCTCGTCGGATTCGCGCCCGGATCTTGGTAAATCTGAATGACCGGCTGGAAATACATATAGGGAGTAATCTGAGCTTTATAGTTGAACTCGTAAGCCTTTTCTGAAGTTAGGCAAACTCCAATTGGATCGCTGCCAGTAGTGCCAGCTTCGATGATAGCGGGGCAGGCAACGAAAGTGTTGTAGCTTGCGTTGATGTGGCTGTACACGAGGCCGAAATTCAAGGAATCGTTGTCGCGGTGCGGGAAAAGGCCCGTGTAAATCACTCCAGCAGTCACCTCGCGGTTGATTTTGTTGAAGTTAAGGTCGGTAGAAGCCACGACACTCGTAGGAGACATGTCGAAGCCGAAGTGTACGTCCAAGCCCTTGTTGGAATGAGCTACCGGCCGGAAGATGGCCTGGTTGGCCATGATGTAAATCTGATAGTTTCCACTCGTGGCGAACTCTCTATCATTAACAAGATCTGAAACTGAAATGAAGCGCCCGCCGTTAAAGCTCGAGCCGATCTGGTACAAACCGGGATAGTATTTTGCCTTCGTGCCGCCTGGCTGGTCGTACAGGAATCCGACCTCATCGTCAATCGTGGCGTTATTCTTTGCCGTGAAACCAAACCCACTGGTGTCATCCCCATAGGGATTATGATTCCCCGAATAAACGCCCAGCTTTAAGTAAGCATATTTAACCGGGGCAAACTTGACTTCAGCCGCCGGTCCCGATGCCGGGTCGAATGACAGAAAGTCTTGGAACCGGGAGCCGAAGCCATAGTCTATCGGCTCAATCAGGTAGTTGCCGCCGTAATGTTGAATGCCGTAGAAGTCCATGCCCGCGAACTGCCCGGCCTTAACGCTGAACTTGTCACCGAACATCGAATACTGCACCCAGAACGAATCCAGGCGCGTCGTGTGAGCGCTGACCAAGCCGCTGGGATTCGCCA